>Ga0302319_10003819_pt1 | contig 31210 bp, 5 predicted proteins | sample Bog_T0_2_FD_203319 | JGI IMG/M metagenome (GOLD analysis project Ga0302319, IMG submission 203319) | Peat permafrost microbial communities from Stordalen Mire near Abisko, Sweden - Bog_T0_2 | ecosystem: Environmental > Terrestrial > Soil > Wetlands > Peat | place: Sweden: Abisko, Stordalen Mire... | reverse complement strand
CGCCTACGTCGGTCACTGTGATGGCGTCGGTAACACTACCGCCAGGAGCGATGGTCTCAGTGGCCGCGGAAGGAGTTAGCGTAAAACTTCCTCCTCCAGCTTCAGTAATGGTGAATGCCGCTGTGCTCTTGCAGGCGGCGGCATTGGTATAAGTTGCTACATACACATTGGCGCCCGGGCTCAGCGCAATGCTGTTGATCTGCCGCGCAGCAGATGTGAATCCGTTGGGTCCGCTCCAGGCCCATGTTCCCGTAACAGGCTGAGGACCAAGGTTCACCGTGGCTGCAGCGGGGACGGATGCGGAAGCTACCTGTTGCCATGCGCCACCGTTCACCTGGAGATAGGGAGTTATGGCGGTAGGCGTGCAGCTGCCGGTGGATACAGTCACTGCAATGGTTGTGGTCTCGGTCAGCGAACCGGAGGTTCCGGTAACAGTGATCGTGGCCGCTCCAGTGGCTGTGGCGCTGGCCTTCAGCGTGAGCACATTGCCGCTGACTGTGGCAGTGACTCCGCTGTTTGAGCTGGCCGCAGCCAAAGTTACAGCGCCGGTAAATCCGTTCAGGTCTGTCACCGTAATGGCGTCGGTGACGCTGGCGCCCTCGGCGATCGTCTCAGTAGCGGCCGCAGGGGTAAGCGAGAAGCTGCCTGCCGCGCCGCTTCCGCAGGTGGTTCCGTTGATGGCGAAAGACGCCGGCGCCGAGTTAGTGGTTCCATTCCAGGTTCCATTGAATCCTACGCCCGTGTAACTGCTTCCGGCGGCAATGCTTCCGTTGTAACTCGCGTTGGTCACGGTCACATTGGCGCCGCTCTGGATTTCATTGCCGTTCCACAGCGACGTAACAGTCTGCCCGTTCGCGAATGCCCACTTCAGCGACCAACTGGACCAGGCGGTGGTTCCCGTATTTTGGATGGTGATGGCCGCACCAAAGGCGGTGTTGTTCTGAGGCGAGATCGTGTAGACAACCTTGCACGCGGTTTGGGCTGCTCCACTGGATGCTAGAATCATCGCTGTTGCCAGCATGATTCCGCACGCTCGGAAAACGGGGGACTTCATAGTACGCTCCTTTGATTGTTGGCTACGGGCACTGACTCAACTTCCGGCGGCATACCAGCCGCCAACAACATCAGCAGAACGCAGCTAGTTCGTGAAAAGTGATGTTGAGGCATGAGGCTTTGGACTCATTCCCATTTCTTCCATTGCGCGGTTGATTGGAACCAGGTTCTGGTCCGTGCAGGAGCGCACGGCAAAGAACAATGCTCTTAACTCAGTCTGGAGAGAGAGTAGATACACTCCGATTCCAGACTGAGCAGATCCTCTTGCCTGCGACAGAGTAGCCTGACGCACTATTTGCACACTGTTCCGTTGACCGCGAACGATGTGGGCACGGCGTTGGTTACGTTGTTCCAGGTCCCGTTGAATCCCATGCCGGAGTAACTTCCTCCCGCGGGGATGCTACCGTTATAACTTACGTTTGTTACCGTCACGTTAGACCCGCTCTGCAACACATTGCCGTTCCACATTTGCGTGATTGTCTGGCCATTGGCAAAGGACCAGGTCAGCGTCCAATTGTTGATGGCCGTTGTTCCCGTGTTGTTAATCGTTACAGCCGCTCCAAAGCCACCGGCCCAATGGCTCCCAATGCTGTAGCCGATGTGGCATGCGAATCCGGACGTACCGTTCTGAATGACGGTGAGCGCTATCGCGGTGGATGCGCTCAAGGTTCCCGACGTACCGGCGATGGTGACCGTGTAGGTTCCCGCCGCGGCTGTAGGGCTGGCAGTGAAAGTAAGTGCGCTGCTAGCGGTTGTTGGGTTAGTCCCGAAAGCTGCGGTTACTCCGCTGGGCAATCCGGACACCACAAGATTTACGCTGCCCGTGAATCCGTTCACGTCCTTCACGCTTACGGTGTCGGTGGCGTTGCTGCCCTGCGTAACCGAAACGCTACTTGCCGCCGGTGCAAGCGTGAAGCTCGGCGTTGTTCCAGTCACTGAGATGGTGAACGCCTCAGTGCTTTTGCAGGAACTGGCATTGGTGTAGGTCGCCACATACGTATTGGAACCGTTGCTGAGTGCAATGGCGTTGAGCTGACGAGTAGCAGAAGTGAAACCGTTGGGACCTGTCCAATTCCATGTTCCTGTGATAGGCTGTGGGCCCAGGTTTACCGCGGCTCCAGAAGCTACCGTCGCTGTGTTGGCCTGTTGCCAGGTCCCTCCGTTCACCTGGAGGTAAGGAGTAATCGCAGTGGGCGTGCAGGTACTGCTGGTCACAGTAAAGCCTGCTGAATTGCTACTCGAACCGGACACGGTGACAGTTACATTCACAGCGCCCGCCGCAAGACTAGACGGCACCGTAGCCGTGATGGATGAGGCCGACCACGAAGTCACAGCCGCATTGGTCCCGCCGAAGCTCACCGTGCTCGACCCCTGCGATGACCCAAAGTTCGAGCCACTGATGGTAACCGACGACCCAGCCGCTCCGGAAGTCGGGCTGAGGGAGGTTATGCTTGGTGCGGTGGTGCCGCTGGACGAAGTGAGAATTCCTAACTCTGTATACGCCGGGACAGTCACCGTAAAGGTGCTTCCCAATCCGCTGATGGTGCTCTCCTGAACGCCTTCGCTTGCGGTCGCCGATCCGCCTGGGAAGTTAGCATTGCCGAGCGTATATTCGGCGCCCGTGCTGGAGACCGTTGCTCCAGAGATGTTGACCGTCGCCGTGATGCTATTGTTTGGGTCTTCGTTGATCAAGATCACGGCAAGTCTTCCGTCCGTCCGCTTGACAGCGTGGGTGCGGAGCAGAGCATTGCTGGAGGTTGTGGAGACCATGGTGTCCTCTGGACGCGCCAGGGTGCTGGCGAACTGCGTCCCGTACCACGGTCCCTCCGGAACGCCGGGGCCGGCATCGGTTAGGAATCCATTGTGCAACTCTTGGTACTCGACGTTGGTTGCGGTGTTTTCAAACCATGTCAAATCATCGTCGGTGGCGAATAGAGCCGGGACGGTACCGCCAACCGAACCGGCGCCGGTTTCAGTGACAATGATCTCCAGATCGTTGGCGTTACTTAGGGCGTAGTAGTTCTTGATGTCGGAGCGAATCTGAGCAACCGTGTTCGCAATCCCGTAAGTCCCGTACTGGGCAGCCAGTATCTGCGCGTCTGAGCCGCCTGGATACCAGTGCACGATCACGAAGTCCAGCGTGTACCCGGTACCTTTCAGCGCATTGGACACGGCAGTCAGCACGTCCTGGTCCCAGTTGGTGTAGTAACTTGCGGTGTTGACGAAGACTCCGCACTTGATGCTTGGATCGACGGCCTTCATTGCCTTAATAAACGCCGCTGCATTGGTGCCATACGCGGTGGGTGAGAGAGCCGCGTTACCAACACGGTTGGCGGCAGTGGTATCTGTATCGTGCAAATCCTCCTCCCAATCCAGACTGGTGCTGTAATAGCCGTTGCCGTAGACCTCGTTGCCGATCTCCCAGTACACGACTCCATAGTTGTTAGTCACATTGGCGTACTGAACCCACGAAGCAGCTTCGCTAGGCTGGCCTCCACCAGTAGCGGTTGGATTGGAGCCGTAGTTGACGGTGATGAGCGCCTTTCCGCCTTCCGGAAGGACAACATCGCTCATAAAGTTATTGAAGGTGTCTCCGGGAGCGAAATAGCCACCGTTGAGGGTTTGGTTGGTTCCGCTGATAAAGTTGAAGATGTCCGCATAGGATCCGCCTGGATAGCGGATTGCATTGATGCCGGCGCTTGACAGCGATGTTGAAACGCCGCTGCTCGTCAAATAGCCGTCGTAGACAGCTGTATCCACGCCATAGGCTTCAGGTCCCACCTGCGCCATGGAAGATCCAGCATTGACGCTGACTGATGCCGTTGTTTGGCACCAGACGGCAGCGTCAGACGAGAGCACTATCAGGGAAATGGCGAGCAGACCCCGTGATACCAGGACATGGAGACCTGACCGTTGCTTTGCCGCGGGGTAATTCGAAATCAGACTCATGTGGCTCCTCTCTGTGAGTATGAACGCGAGTGGAGCATGTCATAAGACTCTGCTCCACCGCGGTGCTCTTGCACTCTACTTGCAAACCGTTCCATTGACTGCGAACGACGAGGGTACGGTGTTGGTTGTATTGTTCCAAGTTCCGTTGAATCCCATCCCGGAGTAGCTACCTCCCGCAGGGATGCTGCCGTTATAACTCACATTTGTTACCGTGACATTTGCGCCGCTCTGTATCATGTTTCCGTTCCAGAGTTGCGTGATTGTCTGCCCATTGGCAAAGGACCAGGTCAGCGTCCAATTGCTGATGGCCGTTGTTCCCGTGTTGTTGATTGTTATGGCCGCGCCAAAGCCGCCAGCCCAATGGCTCCCAATCGTATAGCCGATGTGGCAAGCGAATCCGGACGTTCCGTTCTGACTTACAGTGAGCGCGATAGTGGTAGATGCAGTCAGTGTTCCCGAACTGCCGCTGATAGTGACCGTGTAAGTTCCAACCGCGGCCGTGGAGCTGGCGGTGAAGGTGAGTACACTGCTTCCGGTTGCTGGGTTAGTCCCGAAAGCTGCGGTTACTCCGCTGGGCAATCCGGACACGACAAGATTTACGCCGCCCGTGAATCCGTTCACGTCCTTTACGCTTACGGTGTCGGTGACATTGCTGCCCTGCGTAACCGAAACGCTGCTGGCCGCCGGTGCAAGCGTGAAGCTCGGCGATGTTCCAGTTACTGAGATGGTGAACGTCGCTGCGCTTTTGCAGGAACTGGCATTGGTGTAAGTTGCCACAAACGCATCGGTGCCGACAGTCAACGGAATGCCGTCGATCTCACGCGAGGTAGAAGCAAATCCACTGGGACCGGTCCAGCTCCATGTACCGCCGATAGGCTGCGGACCCAGGTTCACCGTAGCTCCAGAAACTACGGTTGCAGTGTTGGCCTGTTGCCATGTCCCTCCGTTCACCTGGAGGTAAGGAGTAATCGCAGTGGGTGTGCAACTGCTGCTGATCACGGTCAACGAGAGGGTGGTGGTTGCCTTCAGGCTCCCGGAAGTTCCGGTGATCGTAACTGTGACCGGGCCGGTGGTGGCCGTGCCGCTGGCTGTCAAAGTGAGCACGCTGTTCCCGGTTGTAGGGTTGGCGCCGAACGCGGCAGTTACTCCGCTGGGCAATCCGGATGCGGCAAGCGTCACGCTGCCGGTGAATCCGTCAACGTCTGTCACCGTGATCGCGTCGGTCGCGGTCTTCCCCTGGGTAACTGACAGAGTGGACGCAGAAGGCGTCAGCGTGAAACTGGGCGAGCTGGAGGCCGTCCCAACAAACGTGGTGATGCTCTGCGCAGGCAGCGAGTAGGTGAATGCATTGCTCGACACACTGACCGGAGTTAGTTCCGCCATGCTCTCGGTAGCCAAGGTCTGGTAAGGGGTAAACGAGGTCACTGTCTGGCCCTCGATGGCGAAGGGAACCGAAGTGGCGGACGAGTTCGAATTGATCGCCACGATCACATAGTTTCCGTCTCCCTTGTATGCTGAGACATATATACCCGAGGATGGATTGTCCGTGGCGCTGACCATAACATAGCCAGGCCTGATATACTTTGCGAATTGACCAAGCGCAAGTCCATAGAATGTTACATTGTCATTGACGTCCACCATGCCGATGTAAGAGTTAACGGATGGCTCGTCTTCGATCCACCACCAGACGTAGGCGTTGTACTCGCCCACCGTCATTGAACTATGAATCTCCTCGGCCATCGAGATGGCGTCGGCCATATCCGGTTCCGCTCCCGTCGATGGATTCAAATAGTGTTCGGTCATCCATACGTCTTTGCCCTTATTCTCGGCGTTGGTGTAATAAGATGGCGAAGCCCCGTACAGGTGGCCGCCTACAATAGAGATGTAGTTGACGGCACTGGGATCGTTCAGCGCTGAATCGGAATAACTGGTGGTAAAACTCTCCGATTCGGGCATGATAAGTTTGGTGGTCAGCACCGATGCGTTGCCAGCTATCCAGGTATCCATCTGCGCGGGGGTCCAGACGCACGAATCGTAGCTGACGTTAGCGTCTGGCTCGTTCTGCATCGAGATTGCGTAGATATCCACGCCCCCGGCCTTCATGTAAGCGGTAAACAGGTTCAGATAGTTGGCATAAGCTGAGTAGTCGGCGGGGAGAAGCGAGCCCATAATGGTGCTGCCATTGCTCTTCCAGGCCGCGGGCGGGCTCCAGGGAGATGCAAAGACGGTTGCACCCTGGGCGGAGGCCAACTGGGCATCGCTCAGCGACTGAGCCCAGTTAGATCCGCCAGTCGTCGAGCTGTCATCGATGCGCACACGCAAAAGACTGAGGCCTAACTGGCCGCTACCTGTGCCAAAGATGGTTTCCGCCTCCGCGTTGGTCAGTGCCGGCTGAAATCCCGTTGAGCCGCCAAACCCTCGAATCGTCTGTTTCGTGGCGGCATAGTTTATGGTCGCGGTTTGCGCGCCGGCCATGGCGGCAGCGAGCAGGAATGTCGATACTACGATACAGTTCCTTCGGAATCTCATGACGAATCTTCTCCTTGATAGGTTGCAGGCGGCAGACAATGCTCAACAAAAGCGACGCACAGTTGATTGATGGCTGATGCCAAGTTCGATTCGGTTTTGACCGTCGCGCGTGGAGAATCGGTCACAGCATACCGTCATTATGATCTAGTGGCATGCCGTGCCATTCAAGGCAAAACTGTTAGGCACTGCATTGGTTACGTTGTTCCATGTTCCGTTGAATCCCATCCCGGAGTAACTTCCTCCAGCAGGAATACTGCCGTCATAACTCATGTTGGTTACCGTGACATTCGCGCCGCTCTGCACTACGTTGCCGTTCCAGAGTTGCGTGATTGTTTGCCCATTCGCAAAGGACCAGGTCAGCGTCCAGTTGCTGATGGCTGCGGTTCCCGTGTTGTTGATCGTTATAGCCGCGCCAAAGCCGCCAGCCCAATGGCTCCCAATCGTATAGCCGATGTGGCAAGCGAATCCGGACGTTCCGTTCTGACCTACAGTGAGCGCGATCGTGGTGGATGCAGTCAGTGTTCCCGAACTGCCGTTGATCGTGATCGTGTAAGTTCCTACCACGGCCGTAGAGCTGGCGGCGAAGGTAACTACACTGCTTCCGGTTGTTGGATTGGTACCAAATGACGCGATTACTCCGCTAGGCAATCCAGATGCAACCAGAGTCACATTGCCCGTGAATCCGTTTACGTCCCTTACGCTAACGGTATCGGTGACATTGCTGCCCTGCGTAACCGAAACGCTGCTGGCCGCCGGTGCAAGCGTGAAGGTGCCGCCTGACTTCGTATTGACGGTGAGTCTGAGGCTGGTGGTGGCTGGGGTTAGCGCACCTGAGGTTCCTGTAATGGTTACTGTCGACGTTCCGGCAGGGGCTGTGCCGCTCGCAGCCAGAGTCAGCAAGCTTGACCCAGTGGTGGGGTCAGTGGCAAATGAAGCAGTTACGCCGGATGGGAGCCCGGATGCGGAAAGAGTAACACTGCCCGTAAACCCTCCGGCACCAATCGCCGAAATGGTCGCAGAACCGCTGCTGCCTTGGACTACCGTGAGCGCCAAGGGAGAAGCCGTAAGCGTAAAGCTGGGCGAAGGAGTGCCGCCCAGCGTGAATTGTATGCTTTCCATCTGGGATTGCTTCAATGCGCTGAGTGGCGTTGCATCGTAGTTTCCATCCAGCAACGCATAAGTATCCTCGCCATTCAGGGCCCAATACGTCCAGTTGATCGAAGGGTTGTTTTGCAGATAACCGATCAGGCTCTCAAACCACTGTCCCTGGCTTCCCGGGGCCGTGTTTTCGACGTCTGAGCTAGTGCTATCGGTGCCGAATTCGCCTAGCCACACAGGAGCCGTGCCGTCGGCGTTGATATAACCCCAGTACTTATTCCAGGTGGCATCCAGGCTCGCGGGAGTTGTGCTGCTGCTGAACCACGCCTGCTGAAATAGGTTCGGCCCGTAGTCGTGGGCCGAATATACCAATTGATTCGGAGTATTCAGGACAACCGGATGGCTGGCGACGCCGATCAGATTTCCACCCTGCCAGCCGCAAACGCCGCTGTAACAGTCATTGCCTTCGACAAAGATGAGAAGTTTAGGATTGATCGCCAACACAGCGTTTCCGGCAGCTTCAGCGGCAACAGGCCAGTTTTGCGAAGTGAGGCTGGAGGGGCAGCCATTTGTGGCTGTGTCTCCGGTCCAGCACGAACCTGTGGTGCTTCCAGATCCGATTAGATGGGGTTCATTGCGGAGATCGAAGCCAATCACAGTCGGATTGCCGTTGAAGGTAAATTTGCTGGCGCTGTAGCGAGTCGCCATTGTCTGCCAGTCGGCGATCCAGTTCGATTGAGGATAGGCGCTGGTATACCAAAGGCCGTTGGCCTCGTTGCTCTCTCCTGCTTCAGAGCGATGGTTGTCGAGGATCACGCGCAAGCCTATCGACCCAGCGTAGCTGACGATCGTGTCTAGATCTGTCAGCGCGGTCTGCCCGTAGAGGGCCTGATTGACCGGACCGCCGTTTGCGAATGTCGTGTAGTTGGTGGGAACTGGGTTGGTTTCTACCATCTCATTTGAAAATGGGATGCGGATCACGTTATAACCCAAGCTCTTGATGGTATTCAAAACGGTGTGGTAGTCCTGTGCCCACAGGCCATGAACAAGGTGGTCTGGGGTCTCGAAGCCGTACCAGTTGATCCCGGCTATACGAATCTCATTTTCATTCGAGTCGAGAATCGAGTTGCCGCTGGTATGCCAGTAGCCAGTACCCTGTCCCCATGCATTCGGAGCGAGCAAAACAAGTGCTGCAACCGCGACAAATAACGCTATTTGAATAACCCGATGGTAACCACGAAATTGCAGGTGCGAATCTGTGAATACAAGATGCATCGTCATCCTCCGCGCATGGTTGCTGATGATTGTTGGAAATCATCTTTCAGTGCTCAATGAAATGAAGATGGAGGCTTAAGCATCGTGCGGCGGGCCATTTGACAAGCCGCACGATGCTCACCTTGGTTCTGCTAGCCGTTATCTCGGATGGCTAGTGGCAAGCGGTTCCATTGACCGCAAAGTTGGTCGGCACCGCGTTGGTTACGTTGTTCCAGCTTCCATTGAAACCCGCTGCGCTGTAGCTTCCATTCGCCGGGATGCTGCCGTTGTAGCTCATGTTGGTTACCGTCGCGTTCGCGCCGCTCTGTGTTTCGTTGCCGTTCCAGAGTTGAGTGACTGTCTGTCCGTTGGCGAAGCTCCAGGTCAACGTCCAGTTGGAAATGGCGGTCGAACTGGTGTTCTCAATATTCAAGCTTGCGCCGAAGCCTCCTTGCCATTGGCTCGTAATCGAGTAAATAACGTGACAAGAGAATCCGCCCGCTGGAGTCACAGTGAGACTGACAGTTGTGGTGGCTGTCAGTGTGCCGGAAGTTCCTGTGACGGTGATTGGATAGGTTCCAGGGAGAGCCGTCTTGCCAACCGTGAAGGCGAGCGAGCTGGTGCTGGCGGTTGAGGCAGGAGCGAATGCAGAGGTTACACCGGTTGGCAGGGTTGAGTTAGAAAGCGCCACGCTGCCAGTAAATCCGCCCACATCCGAGACTGAGATAGTGCTGGTTCCAGTCGCACCCTGAGCAATTGACAATGCTGCAGGCGAGGCCGCAAGCGTAAAGCCGGCTTTGGCAGTGACAGTGAGCGTGAAAGTAGTGCTGCTGGTAAGCGTACCTGAGGTTCCTGTAATTGTGATTGGGTAGGCTCCCAGAGTTGTGGTGCAACCGACGCCTAAGGTGAGCGTGCTGGTTCCGGTGGTGGAGGCAGGAGCGAATAAGGCAGTTACACCCGCTGGCAAGCCAGATGCAGTTAGAGAGACGCTTCCCGTGAATCCGCCAGTCTCCGTGACTCCGACGGTGACCGTACCTGATCCGCACTGCGGGATGGTAATGGACGCCGGCGAGACGCTGAGCGTGTATCCAGTCGAGGGAGTTACAGTGACTGGAATAGTGATGGTTTTCACCATTGTTCCAGACGTTCCGGTAACGGTCAGATTGTAGATTCCTGCAGGAGTTGTACTTCCGGCTGACACAGTGATTGTGCAGCTTCCGCTTCCAGTGATCGGAGTGCTACAGCCAGAGATAGTTTCGCCAGTGCCTGTGCCGGACAATGTAATCGTTACTGGACCGGTGAACGTGCCTGTATAGGTTACAGTAACGATGTCAGTAGCGCTCTTGCCCTGAACGATCGCAAGGGCCGCAGGAGAGGCAGAAAGAGTAAATCCACCGGTGCTCGTTACTGTGAGCGTGATGGTTGTTGTCGCCGATGGCAGGCTGCCTGAGGTTCCCGTGATGGTGATCGGGTAGGTTCCAGGAACGGTCGTACTGCTAACTGCGAAGGTGATCGTGCTACTAGCGGTGGCAGGGTTGGTCCCATACGAGGCAGTCACGCCGATGGGCAGGGCAGAGTTGATAAGCGTAACACTGCCCGCAAAGGGGCTAACATCCGTAATCCGGATGGAATCCGTACCATTGGCGCCTTGTGCAATTGATAGGTTTGGCGCAGTAGCCGAAAGTGAGAAGCTGCCTCCCGAACCAGGAATGATGAGAGTCAGTGGCGTAGAATGCGTAATTGTACCGTTGGTGCCGACGATCTGGATGGTGTATTGTCCTGGCACCGTGCTCGTCTGCGCGTTGAAGTTTACTGTGATAGGACCGCCTGGGGCATTCACGGAGGAGGGCGCGAAGTTTGCGTTCACTCCTGACGGCAGATTGCCGGCGCTGACCGAGACACTTCCCGAAAGACCGCCCACAAAGGTGACAGTGATCGTGTCGGTCGGGTTCGTTCCCGGTACCAGAGTAACCGGCGCGAGAGGCACTGTGACGGTGAAGTTGGGCGCGTAAATCACGACAAGGCTCAGCGCTGTGGTTTTTGTTGTGGAGCCGCTGACTCCTGTCACGGTTAGTGGATATGTTCCCGGCACGGCAGTAGCAGAGGCTACAAATGTGAGGGAACTGCCTGCGGAGCCGGTGACCGAAGCGGGGGTGAAGGTCGCCGTAACGCCTATGGGCAGGCCGCTTACGCTCAATGCTACAGTGCCGTTAAAGCTTCCTGTGTCGTTGACTGTGACACTGCTGGCCACAGTCGCTCCTTGCTCCACCGTCACGGTCCCAGCGGCTGAGATAGCAAATGTACCGGGTGAGCCTATTGGTGTAGGCGGAACCACTGGGAATCCGTTCTGGACATCCTGAACGAACTCGGTTAGCCAAAAGGTCCCGGCCGGGGGGGAGTTGGGTATTGCGCCTGTCAGCATGCCGTTGGCTAGCATGTTTGAGTGTGCCGGATCGCAATTCGGGTCTCCTTTTGTGGAAGTCGTGCCACCGTACGTGCTGCCAGGATAGTTGCCATCCGATTCTCCGGGCGGCTTGACCCAGACATAAGCCTGGAGATTAGAGAAATACCCTGGATTCACCGTGGGAGGAACACCCACTCCCTGATTCTCCTGGTTACACCATTGGCCCATGTCATCGCGTTCGTCGATCTTGGTGCCGTCCACAAAGGTGTCGAGGACTGTGCTGGTACTCGGCCCAGTTGGGCGATTCGGTCCGCCCCAGCCGTTGCGCGAGGTATCGATCAGCATTCCGAGTGTGGTGGGGAACCCGACGGAGGGAGCCGTAAGCCCACTGTAGAACAAGACTGCGTAGTCTTCCTCATCGATCATTGGGTTGTACTGATAAAAGGTTCCGGAACAGGCCTCGGGTGCGGCGCAGAGAGTACCGGTGCCAGTGATTGTGCCGGGTGGTTCTGTAAACGCCGTCAGATACGGCTCTTTGGTTGGACCGTAATTGGCCGTATTGGTAATAAAGCCATCCACGCTGGCTACTCCGGCCGTCGTTCCCTTTGCCACAGCCCCGAAGAAGGGGAAGGCGAGGGTTGAGTTAGCAGGCCAGCCGAGCCACCCATGGTGACCTATGTCGAGGTAGTTATACGTATTAGGCAGGGAATGAAACTGATTGAGCGCGTACTGAATTCCGAGCACATACACGCCGTTCTGCGAAAGTGTAGGGTAGGATTGTCCGTCGTTCGCCGCGATGCAGTTGGGAAGCGCGTAGCTCAGGCCTGTGTTGGTGATCATATTCGGAAGCGAGTCGTCCTCGATTACCAATACGAAGCGAATATTCGGGTTGTTTTTGTACTGCGCCAGGATGTTGAAGATCGGAGTAATGTAATCGTTCTCGTACTCCTGAATGCCAGTGCCTGTTAGCGGCGTGGTTTGACCGATCGGGATATCGCCGCCGGCGATGCTCAGTTCACCGTTCGAGGCCAGCGCGGCACAATCGCGGTCGGGAAGGTCGTAAATCACGAGTTGTACCACGACCGGCTCACTGCCTTTCTGCTGAGCAAGCGCTGCATTGATATGTCCCTGGAGGCCCAAACGCCCGCTGTTAGCGGCTCCTCCTGCAATGGCGCCGATGTGATCTATCCAGATGAACGTCGGATAGCCCGTGATCGTATTCATTTGTTCGGCGAGCGTCGAACCGGCAGGCTCAGCCGCGATTGCGGTATTGACTTCGTTGGCATAGTCCGGACTGACATATACAGTTGCGCCAGCATACGGATTGGTCACATGCGTCACCTGCGCGAATGCACACGGCACGACAAAGGTTAAGAGTAGAACAGCGAGTACGGCGAAGTACTCACTCAGTCGGCAGGCTCGTGCAAATTCGCCGCGTAACTTGGACTGCTGAGACATGGTTTCTCCTTAAACACAGCTCACCTGCACACGAGGGGATGAGCGCCCTTTTCAGTACATGAAGCCGGTATTTTTGAGCGCAGCCCCACCACCCGAGTGCGGGTCCTAGTGCCCGTTAGCTCAGCTTGTGCGAGTTATTAAAACAAAAGAAGCAGGATTTAGGAAACCAATGGAAAAGCAATCGCGCACGGCGCAGGAATAATTCCAAGCGGCCATTGTCCGAAGAATCGATGCTGTTTCGATCAGTGGACGGTCGCAAATGATCGGCTTCAACGAGCAAGAAAAGGAAGTATTGTTTGCTCTCAAAGTCGACCAAGAACAGCCGCCAGCGCCGCAGTTGAAAAAGTGAGCATTACAAGGAAGAATTCTGCGGTTCCACGACTGCACGAGCGAGCTTAAGCGTTTGAGTAGAGCTCGTCAAATTACTAAAGGATCAATTCCAGTATTCCCTAAAGTAATGCCTTCATTTTCACACAGCGATTCTGGCTTTGCTAAATCCGTGGCGTCTGGGGGGGCGGAGCACGGTATTAGGTATAAGTTGAATCCGCTCTGACTCTTCGCAAAGGGGGCTAGGCTAATCATCTCCCTTCCACTGAACTAAGAATTGAGGCTTGTCCGGCGAGGATAACGCTTCAACTCATTTGCTCTAACTGGACCGCTGTTTTCGTTTTGGTTTAACCTTCAACGCGAAGCTAATTCTTTTGGTAAACGAGTCTCCTATTGAATATGGCGGCTTAATGCTTCGTACTGTTGCACTCAATTTAGCTCCAACGAATAACGGATGACAAGAATATCCAGGTAACCGATTGTTCCGATGACTTGATTGCTATTTAATTCAAGAACTGTTTGCGACGATGAGCGAAAGATCGACTGCGTCTCCCTGTTTGTCCCATGTGGTACGCTACATGCCAGCTGCTTGGCTCAAAACGAAAGCTGCCCCGGCGCTGGATCTGGCCGGATGGGCAGGTCCAGCGCCGGGGCAGCGGCGTGAGTTTAGCAAGCGTGGGAGAATCAATTGAATGGCAAGCTCGTTTCAGACCATGGGGAGCCGAATCATTCCAGCTCCCCCCGATCCGCCAATGAGTCTCCAACCGGTCATTCATTCTACCCCAGCGACGAAGAGGGAGCCCTCTTGGCATCGCTGGGGCTCGGCCTCAGCTGGCTGCTCTCCAGAAGAGCGTGACGATGCTCTACCAGCTATAGACGATATCCCTTAGTGAATAATGACCACGTTCATGCTCCAAGGGGTGAGTGTCAAGGTCAACGGCAGGGCCTGCGCTCCAAGGTTGGTGCTTGTTTGTGCGGCCCAGACGTCATTCGCCGACTCAGCATAGATGCTCTTGTCGTAAGTCGTTTTAACGACGGACGATGAGGTGGTTTTTCCAGACAGGATTATCTCCACTGTCTTGTTGATGTTTTCGTTGTCGTTGAACAGAACCAGCGCCGTGCCGCCGCTGTTGGTCGCCGCATAAGCGCGCACATCCGTCGTATCGCCGGAGACACTCGCCGTTAGCGCGTGTTCTCCGGTGATGGCTACTTGGCTGAAGAGCTGAAACGCACGCGCCGTTGGACTCATGGTACCGATGGGGCCTGCGTTCGGACAGGTAGTATCGGAGGATCCATCGGAGAAGACATTGTAGGCCCCGAAATTCTGGAACCCATAGAGAGAAGAACTATCGTTTCCGGCTTGACCATTGCAATTGCCAAACCCTATCCACCAGGTCAGACGGGTGACTCCGTCGTTCATCATTTCACCTAATACCTGACCGGCATACAAGCCCTGTGTAATCGACCAGCTCTGTTTGCCCGGATTGCTGTAAGGCCCTCCGATCTCGCCCACATAAATGGGCGTTCCGGAATGACCGGCCGTCGCCAGTTCCGTCTTGATCCTGTTGATATAGGTGGTCAGGCCCTGCGCATCCTGCTGCACCAGGGTGGTGTCGTTTTCTTGTCCTGGCGTCTCGGGATAGTAGTGGAACTCGACGAAGTCATACTTGGCATCAGCCATCACGATCGAATCCCAGGGAGAGTAATCCGGCTGGACCAGGACGCCGACCAGGACATTGGGGCTGACCGCCTTGATATCCGGATAGTACCCGGTCGCCACTGCGTTGGCGTAGGTGGTTGGGTCGTGCTGAATCGGATGGTTGTCCGACTCCCAACTCCCGTATTCCTCGTTGCCCACAGTAATGTGGCTCACATTGGCTCCGAGGGTGAGCGATTCACTTGCCCAAGAGGCTGCTTCCGCTGGGTTGCCATAACCGGAGCAATTCTCGCCCGTGCCATAGTCCGCGATCAGCGAGACATCGAGGCCTGCGGGTTTCACCAGATCGTTGACGAAATTCGAGTACGTGGCATTCGGATTGGCCGTAGTACCACACTCGGTGTTTGTCTCCCAGTTATAGGCGTCGGCCCACGATCCGCCCGGCCAGCGTACCGCCTTGATGCCGGCGGCCTCGAACCCGGCCGCAACTCCAGGGGTGGTTGGATCGTACCAGGCGGCCATGTTCATGCCCAGAAGCTGATTGCTAACGGCGACGCCCGGATTCGATGGATTCACCGTGATGGTCGCGTCAGCCGAGGTCACAGGACTCACTGTAACAGCAATACTGGTACTCACCGGGGCGAGTGTGCCGGAGGTTCCTGTAACGGTGATGGTACCCGTCCCGGTAGCCGTGGCGCTAGCCTTAAGTGTCAGCGTGTTGCCGCTGACCGTGCCTGTAACTCCTGGGTTGGAGCTGGCAGCGGCAAGAGTTACTGTGCCTGTGAATCCGCCTACGTCGGTCACTGTGATGGCGTCGGTAACACTACCGCCAGGAGTGATGGTCTCAGTGGCCGCGGAAGGAGTTAGCGTAAAACTTCCTCCTCCAGCTTCAGTAATGGTGAATGCCGCTGTGCTCTTGCAGGCGGCGGCATTGGTATAAGTTGCTACATACACATTGGCGCCCGGGCTCAGCGCAATGCTGTTGATCTGCCGCGCAGCAGATGTGAATCCGTTGGGTCCGCTCCAGGCCCATGTTCCCGTAACAGGCTGAGGACCAAGGTTCACCGTGGCTGCAGCGGGGACGGATGCGGAAGCTACCTGTTGCCATGCGCCACCGTTCACCTGGAGATAGGGAGTTATGGCGGTAGGCGTGCAGCTGCCGGTGGATACAGTCACTGCAATGGTTGTGGTCTCGGTCAGCGAACCGGAGGTTCCGGTAACAGTGATCGTGGCCGCTCCAGTGGCTGTGGCGCTGGCCTTCAGCGTGAGCACATTGCCGCTGACTGTGGCAGTGACTCCGCTGTTTGAGCTGGCCGCAGCCAAAGTTACAGCGCCGGTAAATCCGTTCAGGTCTGTCACCGTAATGGCGTCGGTGACGCTGGCGCCCTCGGCGATCGTCTCAGTAGCGGCCGCAGGGGTAAGCGAGAAGCTGCCTGCCGCGCCGCTTCCGCAGGTGGTTCCGTTGATGGCGAAAGACGCCGGCGCCGAGTTAGTGGTTCCATTCCAGGTTCCATTGAATCCTACGCCCGTGTAACTGCTTCCGGCGGCAATGCTTCCGTTGTAACTCGCGTTGGTCACGGTCACATTGGCGCCGCTCTGGATTTCATTGCCGTTCCACAGCGACGTAACAGTCTGCCCGTTCGCGAATGCCCACTTCAGCGACCAACTGGACCAGGCGGTGGTTCCCGTATTTTGGATGGTGATGGCCGCACCAAAGGCGGTGTTGTTCTGAGGCGAGATCGTGTAGACAACCTTGCACGCGGTTTGGGCTGCTCCACTGGATGCTAGAATCATCGCTGTTGCCAGCATGATTCCGCACGCTCGGAAAACGGGGGACTTCATAGTACGCTCCTTTGATTGTTGGCTACGGGCACTGACTCAACTTCCGGCGGCATACCAGCCGCCAACAACATCAGCAGAACGCAGCTAGTTCGTGAAAAGTGATGTTGAGGCATGAGGCTTTGGACTCATTCCCATTTCTTCCATTGCGCGGTTGATTGGAACCAGGTTCTGGTCCGTGCAGGAGCGCACGGCAAAGAACAATGCTCTTAACTCAGTCTGGAGAGAGAGTAGATACACTCCGATTCCAGACTGAGCAGATCCTCTTGCCTGCGACAGAGTAGCCTGACGCACTATTTGCACACTGTTCCGTTGACCGCGAACGATGTGGGCACGGCGTTGGTTACGTTGTTCCAGGTCCCGTTGAATCCCATGCCGGAGTAACTTCCTCCCGCGGGGATGCTACCGTTATAACTTACGTTTGTTACCGTCACGTTAGACCCGCTCTGCAACACATTGCCGTTCCACATTTGCGTGATTGTCTGGCCATTGGCAAAGGACCAGGTCAGCGTCCAATTGTTGATGGCCGTTGTTCCCGTGTTGTTAATCGTTACAGCCGCTCCAAAGCCACCGGCCCAATGGCTCCCAATGCTGTAGCCGATGTGGCATGCGAATCCGGACGTACCGTTCTGAATGACGGTGAGCGCTATCGCGGTGGATGCGCTCAAGGTTCCCGACGTACCGGCGATGGTGACCGTGTAGGTTCCCGCCGCGGCTGTAGGGCTGGCAGTGAAAGTAAGTGCGCTGCTAGCGGTTGTTGGGTTAGTCCCGAAAGCTGCGGTTACTCCGCTGGGCAATCCGGACACCACAAGATTTACGCTGCCCGTGAATCCGTTCACGTCCTTCACGCTTACGGTGTCGGTGGCGTTGCTGCCCTGCGTAACCGAAACGCTACTTGCCGCCGGTGCAAGCGTGAAGCTCGGCGTTGTTCCAGTCACTGAGATGGTGAACGCCTCAGTGCTTTTGCAGGAACTGGCATTGGTGTAGGTCGCCACATACGTATTGGAACCGTTGCTGAGTGCAATGGCGTTGAGCTGACGAGTAGCAGAAGTGAAACCGTTGGGACCTGTCCAATTCCATGTTCCTGTGATAGGCTGTGGGCCCAGGTTTACCGCGGCTCCAGAAGCTACCGTCGCTGTGTTGGCCTGTTGCCAGGTCCCTCCGTTCACCTGGAGGTAAGGAGTAATCGCAGTGGGCGTGCAGGTACTGCTGGTCACAGTAAAGCCTGCTGAATTGCTACTCGAACCGGACACGGTGACAGTTACATTCACAGCGCCCGCCGCAAGACTAGACGGCACCGTAGCCGTGATGGATGAGGCCGACCACGAAGTCACAGCCGCATTGGTCCCGCCGAAGCTCACCGTGCTCGACCCCTGCGATGACCCAAAGTTCGAGCCACTGATGGTAACCGACGACCCAGCCGCTCCGGAAGTCGGGCTGAGGGAGGTTATGCTTGGTGCGGTGGTGCCGCTGGACGAAGTGAGAATTCCTAACTCTGTATACGCCGGGACAGTCACCGTAAAGGTGCTTCCCAATCCGCTGATGGTGCTCTCCTGAACGCCTTCGCTTGCGGTCGCCGATCCGCCTGGGAAGTTAGCATTGCCGAGCGTATATTCGGCGCCCGTGCTGGAGACCGTTGCTCCAGAGATGTTGACCGTCGCCGTGATGCTATTGTTTGGGTCTTCGTTGATCAAGATCACGGCAAGTCTTCCGTCCGTCCGCTTGACAGCGTGGGTGCGGAGCAGAGCATTGCTGGAGGTTGTGGAGACCATGGTGTCCTCTGGACGCGCCAGGGTGCTGGCGAACTGCGTCCCGTACCACGGTCCCTCCGGAACGCCGGGGCCGGCATCGGTTAGGAATCCATTGTGCAACTCTTGGTACTCGACGTTGGTTGCGGTGTTTTCAAACCATGTCAAATCATCGTCGGTGGCGAATAGAGCCGGGACGGTACCGCCAACCGAACCGGCGCCGGTTTCAGTGACAATGATCTCCAGATCGTTGGCGTTACTTAGGGCGTAGTAGTTCTTGATGTCGGAGCGAATCTGAGCAACCGTGTTCGCAATCCCGTAAGTCCCGTACTGGGCAGCCAGTATCTGCGCGTCTGAGCCGCCTGGATACCAGTGCACGATCACGAAGTCCAGCGTGTACCCGGTACCTTTCAGCGCATTGGACACGGCAGTCAGCACGTCCTGGTCCCAGTTGGTGTAGTAACTTGCGGTGTTGACGAAGACTCCGCACTTGATGCTTGGATCGACGGCCTTCATTGCCTTAATAAACGCCGCTGCATTGGTGCCATACGCGGTGGGTGAGAGAGCCGCGTTACCAACACGGTTGGCGGCAGTGGTATCTGTATCGTGCAAATCCTCCTCCCAATCCAGACTGGTGCTGTAATAGCCGTTGCCGTAGACCTCGTTGCCGATCTCCCAGTACACGACTCCATAGTTGTTAGTCACATTGGCGTACTGAACCCACGAAGCAGCTTCGCTAGGCTGGCCTCCACCAGTAGCGGTTGGATTGGAGCCGTAGTTGACGGTGATGAGCGCCTTTCCGCCTTCCGGAAGGACAACATCGCTCATAAAGTTATTGAAGGTGTCTCCGGGAGCGAAATAGCCACCGTTGAGGGTTTGGTTGGTTCCGCTGATAAAGTTGAAGATGTCCGCATAGGATCCGCCTGGATAGCGGATTGCATTGATGCCGGCGCTTGACAGCGATGTTGAAACGCCGCTGCTCGTCAAATAGCCGTCGTAGACAGCTGTATCCACGCCATAGGCTTCAGGTCCCACCTGCGCCATGGAAGATCCAGCATTGACGCTGACTGATGCCGTTGTTTGGCACCAGACGGCAGCGTCAGACGAGAGCACTATCAGGGAAATGGCGAGCAGACCCCGTGATACCAGGACATGGAGACCTGACCGTTGCTTTGCCGCGGGGTAATTCGAAATCAGACTCATGTGGCTCCTCTCTGTGAGTATGAACGCGAGTGGAGCATGTCATAAGACTCTGCTCCACCGCGGTGCTCTTGCACTCTACTTGCAAACCGTTCCATTGACTGCGAACGACGAGGGTACGGTGTTGGTTGTATTGTTCCAAGTTCCGTTGAATCCCATCCCGGAGTAGCTACCTCCCGCAGGGATGCTGCCGTTATAACTCACATTTGTTACCGTGACATTTGCGCCGCTCTGTATCATGTTTCCGTTCCAGAGTTGCGTGATTGTCTGCCCATTGGCAAAGGACCAGGTCAGCGTCCAATTGCTGATGGCCGTTGTTCCCGTGTTGTTGATTGTTATGGCCGCGCCAAAGCCGCCAGCCCAATGGCTCCCAATCGTATAGCCGATGTGGCAAGCGAATCCGGACGTTCCGTTCTGACTTACAGTGAGCGCGATAGTGGTAGATGCAGTCAGTGTTCCCGAACTGCCGCTGATAGTGACCGTGTAAGTTCCAACCGCGGCCGTGGAGCTGGCGGTGAAGGTGAGTACACTGCTTCCGGTTGCTGGGTTAGTCCCGAAAGCTGCGGTTACTCCGCTGGGCAATCCGGACACGACAAGATTTACGCCGCCCGTGAATCCGTTCACGTCCTTTACGCTTACGGTGTCGGTGACATTGCTGCCCTGCGTAACCGAAACGCTGCTGGCCGCCGGTGCAAGCGTGAAGCTCGGCGATGTTCCAGTTACTGAGATGGTGAACGTCGCTGCGCTTTTGCAGGAACTGGCATTGGTGTAAGTTGCCACAAACGCATCGGTGCCGACAGTCAACGGAATGCCGTCGATCTCACGCGAGGTAGAAGCAAATCCACTGGGACCGGTCCAGCTCCATGTACCGCCGATAGGCTGCGGACCCAGGTTCACCGTAGCTCCAGAAACTACGGTTGCAGTGTTGGCCTGTTGCCATGTCCCTCCGTTCACCTGGAGGTAAGGAGTAATCGCAGTGGGTGTGCAACTGCTGCTGATCACGGTCAACGAGAGGGTGGTGGTTGCCTTCAGGCTCCCGGAAGTTCCGGTGATCGTAACTGTGACCGGGCCGGTGGTGGCCGTGCCGCTGGCTGTCAAAGTGAGCACGCTGTTCCCGGTTGTAGGGTTGGCGCCGAACGCGGCAGTTACTCCGCTGGGCAATCCGGATGCGGCAAGCGTCACGCTGCCGGTGAATCCGTCAACGTCTGTCACCGTGATCGCGTCGGTCGCGGTCTTCCCCTGGGTAACTGACAGAGTGGACGCAGAAGGCGTCAGCGTGAAACTGGGCGAGCTGGAGGCCGTCCCAACAAACGTGGTGATGCTCTGCGCAGGCAGCGAGTAGGTGAATGCATTGCTCGACACACTGACCGGAGTTAGTTCCGCCATGCTCTCGGTAGCCAAGGTCTGGTAAGGGGTAAACGAGGTCACTGTCTGGCCCTCGATGGCGAAGGGAACCGAAGTGGCGGACGAGTTCGAATTGATCGCCACGATCACATAGTTTCCGTCTCCCTTGTATGCTGAGACATATATACCCGAGGATGGATTGTCCGTGGCGCTGACCATAACATAGCCAGGCCTGATATACTTTGCGAATTGACCAAGCGCAAGTCCATAGAATGTTACATTGTCATTGACGTCCACCATGCCGATGTAAGAGTTAACGGATGGCTCGTCTTCGATCCACCACCAGACGTAGGCGTTGTACTCGCCCACCGTCATTGAACTATGAATCTCCTCGGCCATCGAGATGGCGTCGGCCATATCCGGTTCCGCTCCCGTCGATGGATTCAAATAGTGTTCGGTCATCCATACGTCTTTGCCCTTATTCTCGGCGTTGGTGTAATAAGATGGCGAAGCCCCGTACAGGTGGCCGCCTACAATAGAGATGTAGTTGACGGCACTGGGATCGTTCAGCGCTGAATCGGAATAACTGGTGGTAAAACTCTCCGATTCGGGCATGATAAGTTTGGTGGTCAGCACCGATGCGTTGCCAGCTATCCAGGTATCCATCTGCGCGGGGGTCCAGACGCACGAATCGTAGCTGACGTTAGCGTCTGGCTCGTTCTGCATCGAGATTGCGTAGATATCCACGCCCCCGGCCTTCATGTAAGCGGTAAACAGGTTCAGATAGTTGGCATAAGCTGAGTAGTCGGCGGGGAGAAGCGAGCCCATAATGGTGCTGCCATTGCTCTTCCAGGCCGCGGGCGGGCTCCAGGGAGATGCAAAGACGGTTGCACCCTGGGCGGAGGCCAACTGGGCATCGCTCAGCGACTGAGCCCAGTTAGATCCGCCAGTCGTCGAGCTGTCATCGATGCGCACACGCAAAAGACTGAGGCCTAACTGGCCGCTACCTGTGCCAAAGATGGTTTCCGCCTCCGCGTTGGTCAGTGCCGGCTGAAATCCCGTTGAGCCGCCAAACCCTCGAATCGTCTGTTTCGTGGCGGCATAGTTTATGGTCGCGGTTTGCGCGCCGGCCATGGCGGCAGCGAGCAGGAATGTCGATACTACGATACAGTTCCTTCGGAATCTCATGACGAATCTTCTCCTTGATAGGTTGCAGGCGGCAGACAATGCTCAACAAAAGCGACGCACAGTTGATTGATGGCTGATGCCAAGTTCGATTCGGTTTTGACCGTCGCGCGTGGAGAATCGGTCACAGCATACCGTCATTATGATCTAGTGGCATGCCGTGCCATTCAAGGCAAAACTGTTAGGCACTGCATTGGTTACGTTGTTCCATGTTCCGTTGAATCCCATCCCGGAGTAACTTCCTCCAGCAGGAATACTGCCGTCATAACTCATGTTGGTTACCGTGACATTCGCGCCGCTCTGCACTACGTTGCCGTTCCAGAGTTGCGTGATTGTTTGCCCATTCGCAAAGGACCAGGTCAGCGTCCAGTTGCTGATGGCTGCGGTTCCCGTGTTGTTGATCGTTATAGCCGCGCCAAAGCCGCCAGCCCAATGGCTCCCAATCGTATAGCCGATGTGGCAAGCGAATCCGGACGTTCCGTTCTGACCTACAGTGAGCGCGATCGTGGTGGATGCAGTCAGTGTTCCCGAACTGCCGTTGATCGTGATCGTGTAAGTTCCTACCACGGCCGTAGAGCTGGCGGCGAAGGTAACTACACTGCTTCCGGTTGTTGGATTGGTACCAAATGACGCGATTACTCCGCTAGGCAATCCAGATGCAACCAGAGTCACATTGCCCGTGAATCCGTTTACGTCCCTTACGCTAACGGTATCGGTGACATTGCTGCCCTGCGTAACCGAAACGCTGCTGGCCGCCGGTGCAAGCGTGAAGGTGCCGCCTGACTTCGTATTGACGGTGAGTCTGAGGCTGGTGGTGGCTGGGGTTAGCGCACCTGAGGTTCCTGTAATGGTTACTGTCGACGTTCCGGCAGGGGCTGTGCCGCTCGCAGCCAGAGTCAGCAAGCTTGACCCAGTGGTGGGGTCAGTGGCAAATGAAGCAGTTACGCCGGATGGGAGCCCGGATGCGGAAAGAGTAACACTGCCCGTAAACCCTCCGGCACCAATCGCCGAAATGGTCGCAGAACCGCTGCTGCCTTGGACTACCGTGAGCGCCAAGGGAGAAGCCGTAAGCGTAAAGCTGGGCGAAGGAGTGCCGCCCAGCGTGAATTGTATGCTTTCCATCTGGGATTGCTTCAATGCGCTGAGTGGCGTTGCATCGTAGTTTCCATCCAGCAACGCATAAGTATCCTCGCCATTCAGGGCCCAATACGTCCAGTTGATCGAAGGGTTGTTTTGCAGATAACCGATCAGGCTCTCAAACCACTGTCCCTGGCTTCCCGGGGCCGTGTTTTCGACGTCTGAGCTAGTGCTATCGGTGCCGAATTCGCCTAGCCACACAGGAGCCGTGCCGTCGGCGTTGATATAACCCCAGTACTTATTCCAGGTGGCATCCAGGCTCGCGGGAGTTGTGCTGCTGCTGAACCACGCCTGCTGAAATAGGTTCGGCCCGTAGTCGTGGGCCGAATATACCAATTGATTCGGAGTATTCAGGACAACCGGATGGCTGGCGACGCCGATCAGATTTCCACCCTGCCAGCCGCAAACGCCGCTGTAACAGTCATTGCCTTCGACAAAGATGAGAAGTTTAGGATTGATCGCCAACACAGCGTTTCCGGCAGCTTCAGCGGCAACAGGCCAGTTTTGCGAAGTGAGGCTGGAGGGGCAGCCATTTGTGGCTGTGTCTCCGGTCCAGCACGAACCTGTGGTGCTTCCAGATCCGATTAGATGGGGTTCATTGCGGAGATCGAAGCCAATCACAGTCGGATTGCCGTTGAAGGTAAATTTGCTGGCGCTGTAGCGAGTCGCCATTGTCTGCCAGTCGGCGATCCAGTTCGATTGAGGATAGGCGCTGGTATACCAAAGGCCGTTGGCCTCGTTGCTCTCTCCTGCTTCAGAGCGATGGTTGTCGAGGATCACGCGCAAGCCTATCGACCCAGCGTAGCTGACGATCGTGTCTAGATCTGTCAGCGCGGTCTGCCCGTAGAGGGCCTGATTGACCGGACCGCCGTTTGCGAATGTCGTGTAGTTGGTGGGAACTGGGTTGGTTTCTACCATCTCATTTGAAAATGGGATGCGGATCACGTTATAACCCAAGCTCTTGATGGTATTCAAAACGGTGTGGTAGTCCTGTGCCCACAGGCCATGAACAAGGTGGTCTGGGGTCTCGAAGCCGTACCAGTTGATCCCGGCTATACGAATCTCATTTTCATTCGAGTCGAGAATCGAGTTGCCGCTGGTATGCCAGTAGCCAGTACCCTGTCCCCATGCATTCGGAGCGAGCAAAACAAGTGCTGCAACCGCGACAAATAACGCTATTTGAATAACCCGATGGTAACCACGAAATTGCAGGTGCGAATCTGTGAATACAAGATGCATCGTCATCCTCCGCGCATGGTTGCTGATGATTGTTGGAAATCATCTTTCAGTGCTCAATGAAATGAAGATGGAGGCTTAAGCATCGTGCGGCGGGCCATTTGACAAGCCGCACGATGCTCACCTTGGTTCTGCTAGCCGTTATCTCGGATGGCTAGTGGCAAGCGGTTCCATTGACCGCAAAGTTGGTCGGCACCGCGTTGGTTACGTTGTTCCAGCTTCCATTGAAACCCGCTGCGCTGTAGCTTCCATTCGCCGGGATGCTGCCGTTGTAGCTCATGTTGGTTACCGTCGCGTTCGCGCCGCTCTGTGTTTCGTTGCCGTTCCAGAGTTGAGTGACTGTCTGTCCGTTGGCGAAGCTCCAGGTCAACGTCCAGTTGGAAATGGCGGTCGAACTGGTGTTCTCAATATTCAAGCTTGCGCCGAAGCCTCCTTGCCATTGGCTCGTAATCGAGTAAATAACGTGACAAGAGAATCCGCCCGCTGGAGTCACAGTGAGACTGACAGTTGTGGTGGCTGTCAGTGTGCCGGAAGTTCCTGTGACGGTGATTGGATAGGTTCCAGGGAGAGCCGTCTTGCCAACCGTGAAGGCGAGCGAGCTGGTGCTGGCGGTTGAGGCAGGAGCGAATGCAGAGGTTACACCGGTTGGCAGGGTTGAGTTAGAAAGCGCCACGCTGCCAGTAAATCCGCCCACATCCGAGACTGAGATAGTGCTGGTTCCAGTCGCACCCTGAGCAATTGACAATGCTGCAGGCGAGGCCGCAAGCGTAAAGCCGGCTTTGGCAGTGACAGTGAGCGTGAAAGTAGTGCTGCTGGTAAGCGTACCTGAGGTTCCTGTAATTGTGATTGGGTAGGCTCCCAGAGTTGTGGTGCAACCGACGCCTAAGGTGAGCGTGCTGGTTCCGGTGGTGGAGGCAGGAGCGAATAAGGCAGTTACACCCGCTGGCAAGCCAGATGCAGTTAGAGAGACGCTTCCCGTGAATCCGCCAGTCTCCGTGACTCCGACGGTGACCGTACCTGATCCGCACTGCGGGATGGTAATGGACGCCGGCGAGACGCTGAGCGTGTATCCAGTCGAGGGAGTTACAGTGACTGGAATAGTGATGGTTTTCACCATTGTTCCAGACGTTCCGGTAACGGTCAGATTGTAGATTCCTGCAGGAGTTGTACTTCCGGCTGACACAGTGATTGTGCAGCTTCCGCTTCCAGTGATCGGAGTGCTACAGCCAGAGATAGTTTCGCCAGTGCCTGTGCCGGACAATGTAATCGTTACTGGACCGGTGAACGTGCCTGTATAGGTTACAGTAACGATGTCAGTAGCGCTCTTGCCCTGAACGATCGCAAGGGCCGCAGGAGAGGCAGAAAGAGTAAATCCACCGGTGCTCGTTACTGTGAGCGTGATGGTTGTTGTCGCCGATGGCAGGCTGCCTGAGGTTCCCGTGATGGTGATCGGGTAGGTTCCAGGAACGGTCGTACTGCTAACTGCGAAGGTGATCGTGCTACTAGCGGTGGCAGGGTTGGTCCCATACGAGGCAGTCACGCCGATGGGCAGGGCAGAGTTGATAAGCGTAACACTGCCCGCAAAGGGGCTAACATCCGTAATCCGGATGGAATCCGTACCATTGGCGCCTTGTGCAATTGATAGGTTTGGCGCAGTAGCCGAAAGTGAGAAGCTGCCTCCCGAACCAGGAATGATGAGAGTCAGTGGCGTAGAATGCGTAATTGTACCGTTGGTGCCGACGATCTGGATGGTGTATTGTCCTGGCACCGTGCTCGTCTGCGCGTTGAAGTTTACTGTGATAGGACCGCCTGGGGCATTCACGGAGGAGGGCGCGAAGTTTGCGTTCACTCCTGACGGCAGATTGCCGGCGCTGACCGAGACACTTCCCGAAAGACCGCCCACAAAGGTGACAGTGATCGTGTCGGTCGGGTTCGTTCCCGGTACCAGAGTAACCGGCGCGAGAGGCACTGTGACGGTGAAGTTGGGCGCGTAAATCACGACAAGGCTCAGCGCTGTGGTTTTTGTTGTGGAGCCGCTGACTCCTGTCACGGTTAGTGGATATGTTCCCGGCACGGCAGTAGCAGAGGCTACAAATGTGAGGGAACTGCCTGCGGAGCCGGTGACCGAAGCGGGGGTGAAGGTCGCCGTAACGCCTATGGGCAGGCCGCTTACGCTCAATGCTACAGTGCCGTTAAAGCTTCCTGTGTCGTTGACTGTGACACTGCTGGCCACAGTCGCTCCTTGCTCCACCGTCACGGTCCCAGCGGCTGAGATAGCAAATGTACCGGGTGAGCCTATTGGTGTAGGCGGAACCACTGGGAATCCGTTCTGGACATCCTGAACGAACTCGGTTAGCCAAAAGGTCCCGGCCGGGGGGGAGTTGGGTATTGCGCCTGTCAGCATGCCGTTGGCTAGCATGTTTGAGTGTGCCGGATCGCAATTCGGGTCTCCTTTTGTGGAAGTCGTGCCACCGTACGTGCTGCCAGGATAGTTGCCATCCGATTCTCCGGGCGGCTTGACCCAGACATAAGCCTGGAGATTAGAGAAATACCCTGGATTCACCGTGGGAGGAACACCCACTCCCTGATTCTCCTGGTTACACCATTGGCCCATGTCATCGCGTTCGTCGATCTTGGTGCCGTCCACAAAGGTGTCGAGGACTGTGCTGGTACTCGGCCCAGTTGGGCGATTCGGTCCGCCCCAGCCGTTGCGCGAGGTATCGATCAGCATTCCGAGTGTGGTGGGGAACCCGACGGAGGGAGCCGTAAGCCCACTGTAGAACAAGACTGCGTAGTCTTCCTCATCGATCATTGGGTTGTACTGATAAAAGGTTCCGGAACAGGCCTCGGGTGCGGCGCAGAGAGTACCGGTGCCAGTGATTGTGCCGGGTGGTTCTGTAAACGCCGTCAGATACGGCTCTTTGGTTGGACCGTAATTGGCCGTATTGGTAATAAAGCCATCCACGCTGGCTACTCCGGCCGTCGTTCCCTTTGCCACAGCCCCGAAGAAGGGGAAGGCGAGGGTTGAGTTAGCAGGCCAGCCGAGCCACCCATGGTGACCTATGTCGAGGTAGTTATACGTATTAGGCAGGGAATGAAACTGATTGAGCGCGTACTGAATTCCGAGCACATACACGCCGTTCTGCGAAAGTGTAGGGTAGGATTGTCCGTCGTTCGCCGCGATGCAGTTGGGAAGCGCGTAGCTCAGGCCTGTGTTGGTGATCATATTCGGAAGCGAGTCGTCCTCGATTACCAATACGAAGCGAATATTCGGGTTGTTTTTGTACTGCGCCAGGATGTTGAAGATCGGAGTAATGTAATCGTTCTCGTACTCCTGAATGCCAGTGCCTGTTAGCGGCGTGGTTTGACCGATCGGGATATCGCCGCCGGCGATGCTCAGTTCACCGTTCGAGGCCAGCGCGGCACAATCGCGGTCGGGAAGGTCGTAAATCACGAGTTGTACCACGACCGGCTCACTGCCTTTCTGCTGAGCAAGCGCTGCATTGATATGTCCCTGGAGGCCCAAACGCCCGCTGTTAGCGGCTCCTCCTGCAATGGCGCCGATGTGATCTATCCAGATGAACGTCGGATAGCCCGTGATCGTATTCATTTGTTCGGCGAGCGTCGAACCGGCAGGCTCAGCCGCGATTGCGGTATTGACTTCGTTGGCATAGTCCGGACTGACATATACAGTTGCGCCAGCATACGGATTGGTCACATGCGTCACCTGCGCGAATGCACACGGCACGACAAAGGTTAAGAGTAGAACAGCGAGTACGGCGAAGTACTCACTCAGTCGGCAGGCTCGTGCAAATTCGCCGCGTAACTTGGACTGCTGAGACATGGTTTCTCCTTAAACACAGCTCACCTGCACACGAGGGGATGAGCGCCCTTTTCAGTACATGAAGCCGGTATTTTTGAGCGCAGCCCCACCACCCGAGTGCGGGTCCTAGTGCCCGTTAGCTCAGCTTGTGCGAGTTATTAAAACAAAAGAAGCAGGATTTAGGAAACCAATGGAAAAGCAATCGCGCACGGCGCAGGAATAATTCCAAGCGGCCATTGTCCGAAGAATCGATGCTGTTTCGATCAGTGGACGGTCGCAAATGATCGGCTTCAACGAGCAAGAAAAGGAAGTATTGTTTGCTCTCAAAGTCGACCAAGAACAGCCGCCAGCGCCGCAGTTGAAAAAGTGAGCATTACAAGGAAGAATTCTGCGGTTCCACGACTGCACGAGCGAGCTTAAGCGTTTGAGTAGAGCTCGTCAAATTACTAAAGGATCAATTCCAGTATTCCCTAAAGTAATGCCTTCATTTTCACACAGCGATTCTGGCTTTGCTAAATCCGTGGCGTCTGGGGGGGCGGAGCACGGTATTAGGTATAAGTTGAATCCGCTCTGACTCTTCGCAAAGGGGGCTAGGCTAATCATCTCCCTTCCACTGAACTAAGAATTGAGGCTTGTCCGGCGAGGATAACGCTTCAACTCATTTGCTCTAACTGGACCGCTGTTTTCGTTTTGGTTTAACCTTCAACGCGAAGCTAATTCTTTTGGTAAACGAGTCTCCTATTGAATATGGCGGCTTAATGCTTCGTACTGTTGCACTCAATTTAGCTCCAACGAATAACGGATGACAAGAATATCCAGGTAACCGATTGTTCCGATGACTTGATTGCTATTTAATTCAAGAACTGTTTGCGACGATGAGCGAAAGATCGACTGCGTCTCCCTGTTTGTCCCATGTGGTACGCTACATGCCAGCTGCTTGGCTCAAAACGAAAGCTGCCCCGGCGCTGGATCTGGCCGGATGGGCAGGTCCAGCGCCGGGGCAGCGGCGTGAGTTTAGCAAGCGTGGGAGAATCAATTGAATGGCAAGCTCGTTTCAGACCATGGGGAGCCGAATCATTCCAGCTCCCCCCGATCCGCCAATGAGTCTCCAACCGGTCATTCATTCTACCCCAGCGACGAAGAGGGAGCCCTCTTGGCATCGCTGGGGCTCGGCCTCAGCTGGCTGCTCTCCAGAAGAGCGTGACGATGCTCTACCAGCTATAGACGATATCCCTTAGTGAATAATGACCACGTTCATGCTCCAAGGGGTGAGTGTCAAGGTCAACGGCAGGGCCTGCGCTCCAAGGTTGGTGCTTGTTTGTGCGGCCCAGACGTCATTCGCCGACTCAGCATAGATGCTCTTGTCGTAAGTCGTTTTAACGACGGACGATGAGGTGGTTTTTCCAGACAGGATTATCTCCACTGTCTTGTTGATGTTTTCGTTGTCGTTGAACAGAACCAGCGCCGTGCCGCCGCTGTTGGTCGCCGCATAAGCGCGCACATCCGTCGTATCGCCGGAGACACTCGCCGTTAGCGCGTGTTCTCCGGTGATGGCTACTTGGCTGAAGAGCTGAAACGCACGCGCCGTTGGACTCATGGTACCGATGGGGCCTGCGTTCGGACAGGTAGTATCGGAGGATCCATCGGAGAAGACATTGTAGGCCCCGAAATTCTGGAACCCATAGAGAGAAGAACTATCGTTTCCGGCTTGACCATTGCAATTGCCAAACCCTATCCACCAGGTCAGACGGGTGACTCCGTCGTTCATCATTTCACCTAATACCTGACCGGCATACAAGCCCTGTGTAATCGACCAGCTCTGTTTGCCCGGATTGCTGTAAGGCCCTCCGATCTCGCCCACATAAATGGGCGTTCCGGAATGACCGGCCGTCGCCAGTTCCGTCTTGATCCTGTTGATATAGGTGGTCAGGCCCTGCGCATCCTGCTGCACCAGGGTGGTGTCGTTTTCTTGTCCTGGCGTCTCGGGATAGTAGTGGAACTCGACGAAGTCATACTTGGCATCAGCCATCACGATCGAATCCCAGGGAGAGTAATCCGGCTGGACCAGGACGCCGACCAGGACATTGGGGCTGACCGCCTTGATATCCGGATAGTACCCGGTCGCCACTGCGTTGGCGTAGGTGGTTGGGTCGTGCTGAATCGGATGGTTGTCCGACTCCCAACTCCCGTATTCCTCGTTGCCCACAGTAATGTGGCTCACATTGGCTCCGAGGGTGAGCGATTCACTTGCCCAAGAGGCTGCTTCCGCTGGGTTGCCATAACCGGAGCAATTCTCGCCCGTGCCATAGTCCGCGATCAGCGAGACATCGAGGCCTGCGGGTTTCACCAGATCGTTGACGAAATTCGAGTACGTGGCATTCGGATTGGCCGTAGTACCACACTCGGTGTTTGTCTCCCAGTTATAGGCGTCGGCCCACGATCCGCCCGGCCAGCGTACCGCCTTGATGCCGGCGGCCTCGAACCCGGCCGCAACTCCAGGGGTGGTTGGATCGTACCAGGCGGCCATGTTCATGCCCAGAAGCTGATTGCTAACGGCGACGCCCGGATTCGATGGATTCACCGTGATGGTCGCGTCAGCCGAGGTCACAGGACTCACTGTAACAGCAATACTGGTACTCACCGGGGCGAGTGTGCCGGAGGTTCCTGTAACGGTGATGGTACCCGTCCCGGTAGCCGTGGCGCTAGCCTTAAGTGTCAGCGTGTTGCCGCTGACCGTGCCTGTAACTCCTGGGTTGGAGCTGGCAGCGGCAAGAGTTACTGTGCCTGTGAATCCGCCTACGTCGGTCACTGTGATGGCGTCGGTAACACTACCGCCAGGAGCGATGGTCTCAGTGGCCGCGGAAGGAGTTAGCGTAAAACTTCCTCCTCCAGCTTCAGTAATGGTGAATGCCGCTGTGCTCTTGCAGGCGGCGGCATTGGTATAAGTTGCTACATACACATTGGCGCCC
>Ga0302319_10003818_pt1 | contig 31210 bp, 28 predicted proteins | sample Bog_T0_2_FD_203319 | JGI IMG/M metagenome (GOLD analysis project Ga0302319, IMG submission 203319) | Peat permafrost microbial communities from Stordalen Mire near Abisko, Sweden - Bog_T0_2 | ecosystem: Environmental > Terrestrial > Soil > Wetlands > Peat | place: Sweden: Abisko, Stordalen Mire... | reverse complement strand
GAGGGCTCTGCGCGTCGCCTGGCCGATGCCCTCGCCGGACTGGTCGGCGACCCGGTCCGCCGCTCCAGGCTTTCCCTGGCGGCTTGCGCGGAGGTGTTGAAGTATGATTGTGTCTCCTTTGCCGATCGCCTCATTGAGGATTTTTCGACGCTTCGATGAGTTCCGCCCTTCGCCTCTGCCACATTGTCCCAAGCCTGGAGGAACGCTATGGCGGTCCCAGCAAGTCCGTGCGCGGGATTGCCGCGGCGCTCGCCCGGGCCGGGAATGACGTCGAGCTTCTCGCCACGGACCCCGGGGCCGGGAGCGTCTCCACGGAAGGCCGGTTGCGCATCGGAATTTTCCACAGGGACCGCCCGCAATCGCTGTGCTTTTCGCGCGGACTGAGCGGCCGCCTGCGCGAAATCCAACCCGACGTCATCCATCATCACTCCCTCTGGCTGCGCACCCTGCACTACGCCAGCGTCGAGGCCGGGCGCCGCCGGGCCAGGCTCGTGATCTCGCCCCGCGGGATGATGAGCACATGGGCCTGGTGGCACCATCACTGGAGAAAGCAGCTCGCCCGGTCGCTGGTCCACCCTGGGGCCCTTGAGGCTGCGACCGGCTGGCACGCCACAAGCGAGGAGGAGGCTTCCGACATTCGCGCCCTCGGGTTCACCCAGCCCATCTGCGTCGCCCCCAACGGGGTGGAGGCTCCCGCCGACGAGGCTTTGGCGGCGGCGCGCCGCCACTGGTTCGAGCTGTGCCCCGAGCTTGCGCAGCGTCCGGTGGCCCTCTTCTTCTCCCGTTTTCACCGCAAGAAGCGCGTGCTCGACCTCATCGACACGTGGATCCGGACGACGCCGCGCGACTGGCTGCTGCTGCTGGTCGGGATTCCCGAGGAATACACGCCCGAAATGCTCCGCGACTACGCGCTTCAGGAGTCGGGGGCCGACCGCGTGCGCGTATTTTCGGGGGCGGGTCATCCCGCACCGTACGCCGCGGCCTCCCTGTTCCTGCTTCCCTCGCACAGCGAGAATTTTGGCCTGGTCATCGCCGAGGCCCTGGCGCACCGGGTGCCGGTGCTTGTGACCGACACCACGCCCTGGCGGGCGCTCAACGCCCAGGGCGGCGGCTGGTGCGTCCCCTGGGCGGACTACCCCGGCGCTCTGCGGGACGCCCTCGCCGAGGGGCCGGAGGCCCTCCGGTCGCGGGGGGAGCGCGGCCGGGAATGGGTGCTGCGCGAGTATGCGTGGGAAAAGCCGGCGAGGACGCTCACGGAGTTCTATTCCGGGCTGGACGGCCGGACCTGAACGCCTGCCATGAACGGCAACGTCCGCCGGCCTGTAAGTCCCTTCGAGCTTCTCGTGCTTGGCCAGGTGGCGGTGTTCCTGATCGCCGCCACCTGGCTCTTCGGCGGAAACGCCGGGTGGGTGAGGCCCTATCTCTCGGCCTGGGGGAGCCTCGGCATGGTCCTCGCGCTCGCCGCCGTCCTCAGGGAGCCCCGCCGGCGGCAGGGTCGGCGCGCGATGATACTTTCGCTCTGGCCCCTGGGCCTGTTCAACGGGCTGGTCCTGGCGTCGTGCCTTACGCCCGGCTTCCGGGAGATCCACAGGGGCCCCGAGGCCTTTTACACGCCGGCGGAGGTGGCCTCGTGGGTTCCGAGCGCGGCTGTGCCTTCGGCTGCGCTGGGGGGATTGTGGCTCTTCGACGGGATTTATCTGTCCTGCTTCAATCTCGCCCTTTCCATACGGCGCCGCCGGGCGCTCCGGGGCCTGCTCATCCTCGCCGCCTTCAACGCGCTGGCTCTTTCGATCTTCGGTACCGTGCAAAAGCTGACCGGAGCCACCGGACTCTATTTCGGAAAGGTGCCCTCCGTGCAGTCCTTTTTCTTCTCCACGTTCATCTACCACAACCATTGGGGCTCGTTCGCCGTGCTCATGGCGGCCGGGTGCCTCGGTCTCGTGGGGCGCTACGCGAGGCGGTCCGCGGGACGCGATTTCTTCCATTCGCCCGGGCTGGGAGGCCTCGCGGTCGTGCTGATCATCGCGGCGACCGCGCCCTTGAGCGGCTCGCGCTCCTGCACCGTCCTGATGATCCTCCTTCTGGGCGGGACGTTCTGCGGCTGGATTGCCCGCACCGTCGGGCGGAGGCGCCGCCTGAACGAATCGGCCGTCCCGGCGCTGGTCGCGGCTACGGCGGCAGTCGTCGCCGCCCTGGCCGGCATCTGGTACGTGGCCGGGGAAAGCATCGAGACCCGCCTCGCGGTCACGGAGGGGCAGATCGCCGCAATGCGCGCCCAGAACTCCATGGGCTCCCGGGCCACGCTCTACGCCGACACATGGAGGATGGCGGAGGACAGGCTCTGGTTCGGGTGGGGAATGGCCTCCTTCCCCTATGTCTTTGTCATCTATAACTCCCAGGATCACCCAAACAGCCGGGATCACCTGCCAAACAATTACCATGACGCCCACAACGACTGGGTGCAGTCGGCCGCCGAACACGGGCTGGTGGGCTCGGCCCTCCTCGGCCTCTGCGGACTCGTTCCTCTGGGATGGCTGCGGGGAGGGGCCCGGACCGGCTCCCTGACGCGCCATCTCCTGGCGGGATGCGCGCTCATTCTCGCCTACGCCTGGATCGAGTTCCCGTTCGGAAATGTGGCGGTCGTCCTGTCGTGGTGGTTCTGTTTTTTCACCGCGCTCGCCTACGCGCGCCTCACGCTGAACCAGTCGGCCTCCCCTGCCCCCCATTTCCAATCCCCCTAAGCTGCCCTTCTCGGTCCTTGTCCTCACGCTCAACGAGGAGAGGGATCTTCCCGCCTGCCTGTCCTCGGTGTCCGGCTGCGGGGATGTCGTCGTCCTCGATTCGGGTTCGACGGACGGGACGGCCGGCGCCGCCCGGGCCGCGGGAGCTCGGGTTTTCGAGCGTCGCTTCGACAATTTTGCCGGGCAGCGCAACTTCGCGCACCGGGAGATTCCCTTCCGCCATCCCTGGGTCTTCCACCTGGATGCCGACGAACGGATGACGCCCGAGCTGGCCGCCGAATGTGCGGAGGCGGCCGGCCGGGACGACGTCGACGGGTTTTATGCCGCGCCAAGGATGACGTTCGAGGGCCGCTGGATTCCGCGCTGCACCGATTACCCGGCATGGCAGGCCAGGTACGCCCGCATCCCGGCCTTCCGGTTCATCGAGGTCGGCCACGGCCAGCGGGAGGCTCCCGGCCTCCGGATGGGGCGGCTGCGCTCGGGGTACGTGCACGACCTTTCCTCGGGGGGTGGCGCCGAGTGGGAGGAAAAGCACCGGCGCTATGCCGCGGCGGAGGCCCGGGAGCAGGTCGCGGCCCGCACCCACCCGGTCTGGCGGGAACTTGCGTCCGCCGATCCGCTGCGCAGGAGGCGCGCCCTCAAGGCCCTGAGCTACCGCCTCCCCTGCCGGCCGGCGATCCGCTTCCTTTACCAATACCTTCTCCGGCGGGGTTTTCTCGACGGCGGCCCGGGCTACCGCTACTGTCTTCTGCTGGCCCGCTATGAGGCCTTCACCGCGGCGGAAATGCACCGCCTGCGTTCCACACAATGATGCAGCCCCACCGCCAGTACACGGGTCGCAGGACCCTGATTGCGCTGCTCGCGCTCGACACCGTGTCGACGATCACCGTCTTCAACATCGTCGGGCACATGCACCATGTGCTGGAGAATTTCATCGTTTGGCCGCTCGCCGCGCCGCTCGCCGCGCTGGTTTTCGCGATCTACCTGATCGACGGCTACAGGGAGCGGACGGACATGATGAGCCTGGAGTACACCAACATCCATGTGATCGCGGTCGTGGGCGCCATGCTCGCCACCCTCCTGCTGACCTTCGTCTTCATTCCGGGAGGCTTCGAACTCCAGTCGAGCCGCGCCGTGATCGCGCTCAGCTTCATCGTGGTCGCCCCGGTCACGCTGGCCTACCGACGCCTCCTGTACGAGAGGAACTCGGCGGCGAGGAGCGGGGCCCATCTGGTCTTCATGGGCCCCCGCGAGGCCTGCGACGCCTTCCGCGAGGAATGCCGCGCCATGGCGACCTGGCAGCCGGTCATCCACTCCTGGTCGTCCGATTCCATCGGCGACACGGACGCGGCCCGGGACGGCGTGCTCTCCCAGCCCTTCCCCGAGGTGCTCGAGGCCATCCTGCGAAACCGTCTGGACGTCGAGGCGATCGTCCTGGCCGAGTCAAACCGCGAGCTGGGGCCGAAGATCGCCCAGCAGCTCGTCCAGCTGCATTTCCAGGGTGTGCCCACCTACACCTCCGATCTTTTCCACGAGATCTACTGGCGCAAGGTACCCCTGCGCGGGGTCGACCCCTCCTGGCTTTTCCAGGAGGGATTCCAGATCGCCCGCGAGCCCGTCTTCGAGCGCATGAAGCGTGCCTGCGACATATTCCTGGCCTGCGTCGGCGTGCTGCTGGCCGCGCCGTTCATCGCCGTCGCGGCGATCGCCATCCTCGCGGAGGAGCGCGGTCCGGTGTTCTTCCGCCAGTCGCGGGTGGGGATGCATGGCGTCCCCTTCCAGATTCTGAAGCTCCGCACGATGAGGACGCACGCGCCCCACAGGGAGGGGATGTACACCCAGCCCGGCGACTCCCGGGTGACCAGGGTCGGGCGCCTCCTGCGGGTCACCCATCTGGACGAGGTGCCCCAGATCTGGAACGTGCTGCGCGGCGACATGAGCCTCATCGGACCGCGCGCCGAATGGGACAGGCTCGTCGAGGACTACGAGCTAAAGATCCCCTGCTACGAATTCAGGCACCTGGTCAAGCCGGGGATCACCGGATGGGCCCAGGTCAACTATCCCTATGGCGCCAGCCTTGACGACACCCTGCGGAAGCTTGAATACGACCTCTATTACATCCGGAATTTCTCGTTCACCCTGGATGCCTCCATCATCATCAAGACCATCCAGGTGATGCTCTTTGGAAAGGGCCGGTGATGGGCGCCGCGACCTACGACTTCATCGTGATCGGGGGCGGCTCGGCGGGCTTCAACGCCGCCCAGGCCGCCGCCGGCCTGGGCCTGAAGGTGGCCGTGGTGGACGGCGCCAGAAGGCTGGGCGGGCTCTGCATCCTCGCCGGTTGCATGCCTTCAAAAACCCTGATTTACGCCGCAGAGACGCTCCACAGGGCGCAGACCGGCGGGCTCCTCGGCCTGAGGATCCCCCGTGCGGAGGCCGACATGAAGGCCGTCCAGGCCAGGAAGCGGCGGATCATAGCCGACTTTGCGGGCCACCGCAGGCGCCAGATCGAGAACGGGCCGTTTGCGGTGTACCGGAGCCCCGCCCGTTTTACGGGCCCCCGCACGATCGAGCTCGGCGACGGCCGGCGGCTTCACGGCCGGCGGTTTCTCATCGCCACGGGCTCGAAGGTCGGGGTTCCCCCGGTCCCCGGATTGAAGGGGCTCGGGGCCTGGACGAGCGACGAAGTGCTGGACCTCGACGTCATCCCGCGCAGCGTGCTTGTCCTCGGCGGCGGGGTGGTCGCCTGCGAACTGGCGCAGTACCTCAGCCGCATCGGCGCAAGGGTGACGATGATCCAGCGAAGCCCGCAGATCCTCAGGGACCATTCGGCCGAGGCCGCCCGGGTCGTGCAGGACGCCTTCGCGGACGAGGGCATCGAAGTGTTCACCGGCACGACGATCCAGTCCCTCGCGCGGGCTGCCGGGCGTGTGCGCGTGAGCTTCATCCATCGCGGCCGGAAGCTCATCCGCAGCACCGATCATTGCCTCAACGCCCTCGGGCGCGTGGCGAACACGGCGGCCCTCGGCCTGGACACTGCCGGGGTCAGGCTCCGCCCGAACGGCCGGATCGCCGTCAACCGGTGGCAGCAGACGAGCGCGCCCCACATCTACGCCGCAGGCGACTGCGCCGGGCCGGTGGAGATCGTCCACCTCGCCATCGAGCAGGGCATTGTGGCCGCGCGGCACGCGGCCGGGGCCCCGGGCGTGAAGCCCGTCGACTACGGCAGGCTTCTGAGCATCGTGTTCACCGATCCACCCCTGGCCTCCCTAGGCCGGCTCGAGAGGGACCTCGATGCGGGCGGGACCGCCTACCTCTGCGCTTCCTATCCCTTCAACGACCACGGCAAATCCATCCTCATGGAGGCAACCCGTGGATATGTGAAGGTGATCGCCGAGCCCGTCCGGGGCCGGATACTCGGCGCCGAGATCGTCGGGCCGGATGCGGGGGAGCTCATCCACTGCCTCAGCGGCCCCCTTGCGATGCGAGCAACGGTATTCGACCTGCTCCGCGCGCCCTGGTACCACCCGACCCTTGCCGAGATCATCACGTACCCGCTTGAGGAGATCGCCGGGCGCATTTTGGAGGCGCGCCGCGGGGCGCAGGCATGAGCGCCGGCATTGTCGTCCTCCTGACGTCGACGATCGCCCCAAAGGCCGGGATGTCGGCCAGGATCAGGCGGTCGGACGCCGCCGTGCGCCTCTCGGACTACGCGATCGGGCTGAGGTTCTGGCTGGAGCTGCGCGCCGACTGGCTCGCCGGCATCGTCTTCGCGGACAACTCCGGGCACAGCCTCCGGAACCTGGAGAAGGTGGCGGACTCCTGCGGCCGCGAGGGGCGCCCGGTCGAGTTCCTCTCCTTCGACGATGCCGGGCCGCCCGAGGGCCTTCACTACGGCCACTCGGAGTTCAAGGTGGTGCGGGATGCAGTCGGCGCGAGCCGCCTCATCGCAGGCGCCCGCCATGTCATCAAGGCGACCGGGCGCTACACCTTCCCCGACATTCCAAGGCTCATCGCTCGGCTCCCGGGAGACTTCAAGGTCGCTGTGGATTCGCGCCGCGTCCGGCCCTTCACCCGCCACAGCCACATGCTCACCCAGTTCGCCCTTGCGATCTTCGAGCCGTCGTTCTTCCGCGATTTTCTCTGGGACATCCCCGAGCGCATGGTGCCCGCCCCACCCTGGAACCGCAGCCAGTTTGTCGAAACCGTCCTTTACGACCGCCTCATTCCGAGGCTCGGGGAGCCCGGCGTGATCCTGAGATGGCCCTGCAACTGCGAGCCCAGGGGCGTGGGCTCCAACGGCGACAGCTACTCAAGCGGCAGGATGAGGGTACAAGCGGCGCTGCGCGCCCTTTGCCGGGTCGCAGCGCCGGGGATCTGGATCTGAACCGCTAACGTGCGGCGATTGCGAGAAGGTCGGCGAGGTCGACCCTGCGCTCATAAAGCGCCTTGCCCACGATGACGCCGTCCAGGTTCGGACGGCGCCGCGCCAATTCGGCGAGCCGCACGACGTCCTCCCTTTGCGAGACGCCGCCGCTGGCGATCACGGAGCACCTGACGGCACCGAGCATCGCCTCGAGGGCGCTGAAATTCGGCCCGGTCAGCATCCCGTCGGTGGAGATATCGGTGTGGATGAGGGTCTGGACGCCGCAGGCATCCATCCTGGCCGCCAGTTCGAGGGCGTCGGCGCCCGTCGTGTCGACCCATCCCTTCACGGCCACCCTCCCGTCCTTGGCGTCGATCCCAACGGCGATCTTCGGCCCGAAGGCGCCCACAAGCTCGGCGACGAAGGATTCCGCCTCCACGGCTCGGGTCCCGATGACGACCCTGCTCACCCCAAGGTCCAGCGCACGCTCGACGGCTGCGCGCGTCCTCATCCCCCCCCCGAACTGGACCCGCAGGCCCTTGCCGACCATGGCCCCGACCGCGGGCAGGTTCCGCGGCTCCCCCGAGAAGGCGCCGTCGAGGTCGACCACGTGGACCCATTCCGAGCCCGCCGCCTTGAACGCCTCGGCGGCCTCGGTGGGATCGTCGATGTAGACCGTCTCCCTGTCGGCCCGCCCCTGCGAAAGCCGGACGCAGCGTCCGCCCCTTATGTCGATTGCGGGATAGATGGTCATGGCGCGGAAGCCCGCACGCCCCGGGGCTGGCGGCCGCCCGAACGGACGCTCAGGCGGCGTCCTTGGCGGGTTCGTCGCGGCCGGCCACCTTGAGGGTCGGCTTCTTCCTCCCGGCGACGACGCCCGAGTCGATGACGACCTCGGTGACATCATTGCGCTGGGGCAGGTCGTACATGACCTCGAGCATGAGGCCCTCCATGATGGAGCGCAGGGCCCGGGCTCCGGTCTTGAGCTCGATCGCCTTCATGGCGACGGCCTTGACGGCGTCGGGCGTGAACTTCAGGCGGACGCCGTCGATGGCGAAAAGCTTCGAGTACTGCTTCACCATGGCGTTCTTGGTGCGCAGAAGGATCTTCTCAAGGTCGGCGGAGCTCAGCTGGTCGAGCACGGAAACCACGGGGAGGCGCCCGATGAACTCGGGGATCATTCCGAAACGGATGAGGTCCTCGGGGGCGATCTTCTTCATCATCTCGTCCGGCAGATACTCCTTGTCGTCGGCCCTCACGTGGAATCCCAGGGAATGCTGCCCGAGCCGCCTCTTGACGATCTCATCCAGCCCTATGAACGCGCCGCCGCACACGAAAAGTATGTTCGTCGTGTTGATCTGGATGTACTCCTGGTTCGGGTGCTTGCGGCCGCCCTGCGGGGGCACGTTGCACACGGTTCCCTCAAGTATCTTGAGGAGGGCCTGCTGGACGCCCTCGCCGGAGACGTCCCGGGTGATCGAGACGTTTTCGGTGGTTCTGCGGATCTTGTCGATCTCGTCGATGTAGATGATGCCGCACTCGGCCCTCTTGACGTCATAATTGGCGTTTTGAAGCAGGCGCAGGACAACGTTCTCGACATCCTCGCCGACATAGCCCGCCTCGGTGAGCGTGGTGGCGTCCGAAATCGCAAAGGGCACGTCGAGGATGCGCGCGAGTGTCCTGGCGAGCAGCGTCTTGCCGGATCCGGTGGGACCCAGGAGCAGCACGTTGCTTTTCTCGACCTCGACGTCGTTGAACTCGGGCGAGAGCCTCGAGGGCTCCTTCCCCATCTGTCCCGCGTCGAAGAGCAGCCTCTTGTAGTGGTTGTAGACCGCCACCGAGAGGACCTTCTTCGCGTGGTCCTGGCCGATCACAAAATCGTCGAGCACCTTCTTGATCTCGGCGGGCTTGATGAGGCGAAAGGCCGGCTTTGACTCCGCGAGAGGCTGCTTGACCTCGCGGTCGATGATCGTCTTGCAGACGTTCACGCACGAGTCGCAGATGTAGACCCCGGGGCCGGCGATGATCTTCTTCACCTCGGCCTGCGACTTGCCGCAGAACGAGCAGAGCGTCAGACGGGAGGATTTGGCCATTGTGGTCGGGGTTGCGCGGACCGGTTATGCAGCGCTCTTTACGACGAGCGACTGGACCTCCCGGGTCGACTCGACCACGTGGTCCACCAGGCCGTAATCCTTGGCCTCCTTGGCGCTCATGTAATAGTCCCGGTCGGAATCCTTTTCGACCTGCTCGGGGGTGCGGCCGGTGTGCCGTGCAATGGTCTCGTTGAGCGTGCGGCGCCAGCGAAGGATCTCCTTGGCGGCGATCGCGATGTCGCTTGCCTGGCCGCCCGCGCCACCGGAGGGCTGGTGGAGCATCATGCGGCTGTTCGGCAGTGCGAAACGCTTGCCCTTGGTTCCGGCCGCGAGCAGCACCGTGCTCATGCTGGCCGCCAGCCCGATGCAGTAGGTGACGACGTCGCACTGCAGGAAGTGCATCGTGTCATAAATCGCCATCCCACCCGTGACGACGCCCCCCGGAGAATTGATGTAAAGCTGGATGTCCTTCTTGGCATCCTCCATCTGAAGGTAGAGGAGCTGCGCGATGACCAGGTTTGCCACCGCGTCGTCGATGGGGGTGCCTATGAAAATGATTCGATCCTTCAGCAGCCGGGAATAGATGTCCATCGACCGCTCGCCGCGGCCTGTGTTTTCCAAGACAATGGGAACGTAATAACTCACGTTGGGTTGGGTTTCGCCTCGGCTGCCCGCGAAGGAACTACGACTACCCTAGCCTTCGCAACCAATAAATCAATCGTCTTGTCGAAAACGATGGCCTGCTGGGCGGAACGGAGTGCCTCGTTGTTCCGCGCCAGCTCGGCTCCGAACTTGTCGGGCCTCTGGTTGCGGCGCGCGGACTCGCGGCGGATATAGGCGTCAAAATCCTCCTGGGTGGGTTTGACTTTCTCGGCCTCGGCGATCCTGGCGAGTATCAGCTGGAGTTTCACGTGCCTGGCGGCGGCCTCGCGGCCCTGCTCGATGAGGGCCTTCTTGTCCTTCTCGAACTGTTCGGCGGGAACGCCCCGGCGCAGATTCTCTTCCAGGAACTGGCGGAGCACCCCTTGGGTCTCGGCTTCGACCATGCTCTCGGGCAGCGGGAATTCCGCAGCCGCGATGAGGGCGTCGCCTATCTGGCGGCGCTGCAACGAACGGTTGCGGGACTCCTTCTGCGCCCGCAGGGTGTTGCGGATCGCCAGCTGCAATGCCGCAAGGTCCGCCACCTGGTGCGCCTTGAAAAAGACCTCGTCGAGGGGAGGAAGGGTCCGCTCGCGGACCTCCTGGATCTCAAGCGCGTAGACCGCGGTCTTTCCCGCAAGGGCGGGAACCGCCGGAAATTCCTTCGGAAATATGATCGTGGCGGACTTGTGCTCCCCCGCCTTCACGCCCTTCAACTGCCCCCCAAGGCCGGGGATCACCCCGCCCTGCTCTCCCTCGACTTCCTCCCATGTCTGCGGCGCCTTACCATAGAGCTGCCGGTCGGGAACCAGTTCGGCAATCGGCTTGCCCTCGATCGTTCCCTCGTAGGCGAGCTTCACATAATCGCCCTTCGCGGCCGGACGGTCGGCCGTCTTGTAGTCCGCCTGCTCGATCCGGAGCTTGGCGATGGCGGCCTCCACATCGGCATCGGCGGGTTCCGCCGATTCGACCTCGGTCGCCAGGCCCGAGATATCGGGCACGGCAAATTCCGGCCGAACGTCGACTGTGACGGTGATCTCGGCGGGGGCTCCCGCAGCGATCGAACCCTCGCTCACGTCCACAATGTTCAGGACTTCAAGTTTCTGCTGGTCGAGGGCGCCCTTGTAGGCCTTTGCCACGACCTTGTGCTTGAACTCCTCCCCTATTTCCTTGCCGTAGCGCCGGGCGACGATCGCGGCGGGCGCGCGTCCGGGACGGAATCCCGGCAGGCGGGCGTTCCGGGTGAACTCCCCCAGCACGCTCTGGTGCTCGGAGTCGACTTCAGTCTGCTCAAGGGTTACAACCAGGCTCTTGCGGGTTGGGGAGATGTTGTTCAGTTGGACGTTCACTGGATTGGTGGAATTGGACACCCTACTCCACACGCTCATTTGGTCAACATCAGAGGTTCCCGTGGTCCTCCGTTTAAAATTAGCTTTAACCCTTCATCAGTAAGCAATAAGCCATACTCCTGAGTCATGACGTCCTTTCGGGAACTTGTGGCGATCCATCAGCCGCTTCTCCTCCTCGATGCCTCCTCCGCCCGCGTGCAGGCAGGGTGGTTGGAGGGCGGCGGGCGGGCCCGATGGGCCTCCGCGTCGGCGGAGGCCGGTGAGGGTGTGTTTCGCTGCCTTGAGGAGCTCGCCATTGACCCGGCAAAGGCGGGGGCATTTGTCCACTGCGAGGGCCCCGGCTCCGTGCTTGGCGTTCGCGTGGCCGCCATGGCGTTGAGGGTCTGGCGCGTCGCGACCCCGATCCCAATGTTTGCGTATCGAAGCCTCGAACTGGTGGCGAGGGCGGCCGGGCGGCCGGGGGCCTCCGTCATCGCGGATGCGAGGCGTGGGTCCTGGCACTGCTGCACCGCGGCGGGCCTGCTGCGGCGGATCCCCGCTGCCGAGCTGGCGGGTGTGCTGCTCATGCCGGAGGGATTCCGCTCCTGGGCTCCTCCTCCGCCGGGGGTCGAACTCGTGCCGTATGACCTGCCCGATCTTCTTCGCAGGGCGGCCGACGCCGAGCTGTTCCGCGAGACACCGGAGCCTGACGCCTTCCTCCACGAGGAGCCCGCCTACGCAGGCTGGACGCCCGATATCCACCGGGCCCCCGGTGGAGCCGAATCCCCATGAACCAGCCGCCACCCCCCTCCGGGTTCCGATGCTGGGCCGCGATCGACCTGGCGGCTCTCGAGAGAAACCTCCGTCTCATCCGCGCCTCCCTCCCCCCCCGGATGCGCTATGTCGCGGTCGTCAAGGCCGACGCCTATGGCCATGGACTGCCCCAGACGGCCACCCGGCTCATGCACGCGGGCGCCGACCTATTTGCCGTCGCCAATGTGGCCGAAGCCGCCGCACTCCGGGAGCTCGGCCCCGGCTGGCCGATCCTGCTGTTGAGCTCACTCCTCCCCGAGGAGGACCGTTTTCTCGCCGACTATGACCTCTCGGCCACGGTGTCGACGCCCGACGAGGTCGCCCGTTTCGACGCTGCCGGGCAAAGCTCGGGCCGGCCGATCTCTGTCCATCTCAAGATAGACACGGGAATGGGCCGCCTCGGGGTATGGCACAGCGAGGCGGCGGCGCTCCATGCCAGGATCGCCGCCGCACGGCACCTGCGCCTCGACGGGGTCTTCACCCACTTCGCCAGCCCGGACACCGACCCGGCCTTCACCTCGGAGCAGCGGCGCCTGTTCCTCGCCGCGCTGGGCCGGTGCGAGGGGATCCGGCTCGACGGCCTCTTCGTGCACGCCGACAGCAGCGCCGGCCTCGAGACCCTTCCCGGGGACGGTCCGTTCAACGCGGTGCGCGTGGGTCTCCTTCAGTTCGGCATCCTTCCGCATCCGAGGTCCTTCCTGGCCGGGGTCAGGACGGAACCTGTATTCAGTTTTCGGACACGCGTGGGAATCGTGAAGAGGCTGCCCCGGGGCACAACCGTGAGCTACGGCCGCACCCACACCCTCGGGCGGGACTCGTCCGTGGCGGTGCTCTGCGTGGGCTACGCCGACGGGCTGCCGAGGTCGGCCAGCAACCGCGCGAGCGTCCTCATCGGCGGGCGCCGGTGCCCCGTGCTCGGCCGGGTGACGATGGACCAGACCGTCGTCGACGTGACCGACCTTCCGGGGGTTGCGTGCGGCGACGAGGCCGTGCTCGTCGGCCGGCAGGGCGGCGACGAGATCACCATCGCGGAATTCAGCGGGTGGGCCGACACGATACCCTGGGAGACGCTCTGCTCCGTGACGAAGCGGGTGCCCCGGGTTTACACGACCGCCCTGGGAGTCTGAACGGCGGCGGAACCTTTTCCCTCCCCTGCTCGTCTGGATTGGGGTGAGCACGTCCCCATCACCCGAGGAGGCCTGGGAGCCGCTCGCACCCGGAGGGTGGGACCCGGCCGCGGCGGCGCACCTGCTTCGCCGGGCAGGCTGGACGGCCCCTCCCGGGGAGGTGGACCGGGCTGTGCGGGACGGCCTGGGGGCAACGCTCGACCGGCTTTTCCCGTCCGAGCCTTTGCCGTGGCCCCTTCCGGAGGGTGCCGCCAGGTTCGAGGAGACGAGGCTCGCCCGCTTCCAGGAGACGTCCAAGGCCCCGCCCGAGGAGAAGCGGGTGCGCCAGCGCGAGGAGCGCGAACGGGCCCAGGCGGCGGTCCAGGACCTGGCCATCCGCTGGCTTGACTATGCCTCCCAACCCGGAAACTCCGCCTTTGCGAAGTGGGTGCTCATGCTCGGGGACGTCTTTGTCGTCGCCTCCGAAAAGGTGAAAAACCCCGCCTATCTCCACCGGCACTTCGACATCCTGGCGCGCGGGGCGTTCGGCAGCGCCCCCTCCCTGGCCAAGGCCGTATCGCGCTCGCCGGCCATGGTCATCTACCTCGACCTGAACGAGAGCCGGCGGGAGGCACCCAATGAGAACTTCGCGCGGGAACTCCTCGAGTTATTCCTCCTGGGCGAGGGCAATTACACCGAGAGCGACATCAAGGAGGCCGCACGGGCCTTCACCGGCTACAGGGTCCGGCCGGCCCAGGGGGAGTTTTTCTTCGCCCGCAGCCAGCACGACGACGGCGCCAAGACAATCTTCGGACGGACCGGGCGCTTTTCCGGGGACGATGTGATCGACTTGGCCTACGGCCTCAGGCCGGCCGGGGTCCGCCTGCCCCGAAAGCTCGCGGCATTCTACCTCTCCGACGAGCCGCTTCCGCACGGAATACTCGAATCCCTCGGCGCCAGGTGGCGGGACGAGGGAGGCTTCGACCTTCGCTGGCTCGCCATGAAGTTCTTCGGAAGCAGGACATTCTTTGATCCGCGCCACAGGGCCGCGTTCATCAAGAGCCCCATCCAATTCCACCTGGGACTTCTCCAGGACCTCTCCCTCTGCGTGACGCCGCTGCCGCGCCACACCCTCGCGCCCCTCCGCCAGATGGGACAGGTTCCCTTCGACCCGCCCAACGTCCGCGGATGGGTCGGCGGAAGGCATTGGATCAACTCCTCGACGCTGGCTGCCCGGCGCAACCTCGTCGAGATGCTCCTCACCCCGATCAACCTGGAGACCCTCAACGCCGACGAGCAAAGGGAGCTCGCCGCGGGCCTGGGGCGCGGCGCGGACAATTTCACGGCCGGTGACGGCATGGGGGCCCGGTTCGACGGGCTTGCCCCCGGCGAAGCCGCCCGGCGGATCGCCGGCACCTTCACCTCCGCGGCCGCGAGACCGGAATTCATCCGGGCCCTCGGCGAGTTCATCTCCGGCGTCCCCGCCGGCCCCGCGCGCCGGCTCCGGATCCGGCGCGCAGTCGCCGCGGTCCTTGAGTCGCCGGAATACGAGCTTTGCTGAAGCCTCCACACCCATGGCCTCAAACACACCCACTCCGCATCTCCCCTTCACGCGCCGCCGGTTCCTTCTCGATTCCGCCAGGGGAATCGGACTGATCGCCTTTAGCCGCCTTGCCCCGGCCTTCCTCGCGAACCCGGCCCTTGCGGCCGCGGTGCGGCCCGAGAGGGACCGCAGCATCCTCGTCCTCGTACAGCTCGCCGGCGGGAACGACGGCCTGAACACCGTGGTTCCGTACGCCGACGACAACTACTACCGTCTCCGCCCGACGCTTGGCATACCGCGGGACACGGTGCTGCCCCTCGGCGACACACTCGGGCTTCACCCCGGATGCGCGGCTCTGCACGGGCTCTTCCACGAGGGCAGGTTGTGCATCGTGCAGAATGTGGGCTACCCGAACCCGAACCGCAGCCATTTCAGGTCGTCTGAAATCTGGGAGACGGCCAGCGCCAGCAACGAGTTCCTGGCCACCGGCTGGATCGGCCGCTATCTGGACAACACCTGCGCCGGGTCGCCGGCCGGTTCCCACGATCCCGTCGCCGTGCACGTGAACGCCCTGAACGGCTCCCCCGAGACCTTCATGGGCGCCCAGACCCACCCGACCTTCGGCATGACACCCTATGGCGTGGGCCGCGGGGGCAGCGACCAGACCCGCCGCCTGCTCGAGGAGGACATCGGGAGCCCGGCGGACGACGACGGCGACGCCTTGGGCTTCCTGCGGCACACGCTCATGGACACCCTTGTCACGGAGAGGAAGGTCCACGACATGCTCGGCAGCTACCGCCAGCAGGCCGAGTACCCGCACACGCCCTTCGGGGCCTCCCTGCGCAACATCGCGGCGCTCATCGCCGCGGGCCTGCCCACCCGCGTCTATTTCGTCACGCTCGGCGGCTTCGACACCCACGTGAACCAGGCGGGAACCCAGGCGCGGCTGCTGGCGACCCTCTCCGAGGGGCTCGGCGCATTCCAGGCGGATCTGTCCGCGCACAGGCTCGACGACCAGGTCCTCACCATGACGTTCTCCGAATTCGGGCGGCGCCCCAGCGAAAACGAAAGCAGGGGCACGGATCACGGGACCGCAGCGCCTCTTTTCGTCATGGGATCCGGGATCAGGGGCGGAATCCTCGGGACCGCCCCCTCGCTGGATCTCCCGAAGAACCAGGATATCGCCTATTCGACGGACTTCCGGCAGGTCTATGCGACCGCCCTCGAAAACTGGCTGGGGTGCCCGTCGGGCCCGGTGCTGGGCGGACAGTTCCGCACGATGCCCCTCGTCGCCTGAGCAGGCTAGCAGGGTTTTGAAAAACTACGATGAGCCGTCGTTGTTTTTCAACACCCTGCTACTCCTTGCCGACGCCGCTGGCCTTGAATCCGAGCTTCCTGAGCGCGGGGAGATCGAGGATATTCCGGCCGTCGAACAGCGAGGCCGGCTTTGCCATGGCGCCGTAAATTCTCGCAAAGTCCAGCTGCTTGAACTCGTCCCACTCCGTCGCAATCACAAGTGCGTGGGCGCCCTCGGCGGCCTCGTAGGCCGATTTCGCCACGGACAGCCTCGCATCGTCCTGGCCCGCGCCGAAGAGCTCGCTCCTGATCTGCGCCGCGGGGACCCGGGGATCGTACACCGCCACCCTGGCCTCCTCGGCGAGCAGGTCGCGGCACACCGCAATCGCCGGCGATTCGCGGGTGTCGTTCGTGTCCTTCTTGAACGCAAAGCCCAGCACCGCAATGCGCTTCTCCGCCGCCGTGTTGTACAGGGCCCTCAGGATCCTGGCAGAGAAGCGGCGTTTCTGCCAGTCGTTCATCCTGATGACGCCCTCCCAATAGGCGCTGACCTCGGGGAGCCCGAAATGCTCGCAGAGATAGACAAGGTTGAGGATGTCCTTCTGGAAGCATGAGCCGCCAAACCCGATCGAGGCCCGAAGGAACTTGGGGCCGATCCTCGAATCGCGCCCGATGGCATGGGCCACCTCGTCAACGTCGGCACCCGTGGCCTCGCACAGCGCCGAGATCGAATTGATCGAGGAGATGCGCTGCGCGAGAAAGGCGTTGGCCACGAGCTTCGAGAGCTCCGAGGACCAGAGATTCGTCAGGATGATGCGGTCGCGCGGCACCCAGCGGGCGTAGACTCCCGCCAGCGTTCCCGCGGCCGCCTCGCCGCCCGGCGTCCTCTCTCCCCCGATCAGCACACGGTCGGGATTGAGCAGGTCCGCGACCGCCGTCCCCTCGGCCAGGAATTCGGGATTGGAAAGCACCTGGAACGCGGCGCCCCTCCCGTTGGCGGAGAGGATATCCTTGATGGTCTCGGCGGTCTTCACCGGGATCGTCGACTTCTCGACTATGATCTTCGGGCCGGTCGCGACCTCGGCGATCGTCCGCGCCACGGATTCGACATAGCGCAGGTCGGCCGCCCGGCCGGCGCCCAGGCCGCGGGTCTTGGTCGGCGTGTTGACGGCCACAAAGATGATGTCGGCCTCCGCGATCGCGCCCCGGACGTCGGTGGAGAAGAAAAGGTTCCTGCCCCGCGTCTCACTGACCACCTCGTCAAGGCCCGGCTCGTAGATCGGGAGCACCCCGGAATTCCACGCGGCTATGCGCGTGGCGCTCATGTCCACGACCTTCACGACGATGTCGGGGGCCTTCATGGCGATCATCGCCATGGTCGGGCCGCCGACATAGCCGGCCCCAATGCAGCAGATTTTCATTCCTTGGGGTTGCCCGGTGCGGGCCTCAGGCGGGATGCGGGGCGGGCGTGCCGGCGGGGAGGATGGAGCCCGGGGCCGCGGCTTTCTCGGCGAGCTTCTTCTCGGCGAGCTTCTCGCCGGTCGAGGTGAGGGGCACGGGCGTCACCGAGGACCTGATCTCGCCGAATTGAAGGATTTCGAGGATGTGCCGCCCCTCTATGGTCTCGTATTCGATGAGGGCCTCCGCGATCTTGTTGAGCGCGGCGCGGCGTTCCGAGACGATCTCCCTCGCCCGCTCATACTGTTCGGTGATGATGCGGTGGATCTCGGAGTCGATGCGCCGCGCCGTCTCCTCGGAATAATTCTCCGTCCGGTTGATCTCCCGTCCCAGGAAGATCGTGTCCTGGTTGTCGCCGTAGGCCACGGGCCCGAGGGTGCTCATGCCCCAGTCGCACACCATGTGGCGGGCGATCGCGGTGACATCCTTGATGTCCCCGCCGGCTCCGCTGGAAATGTCGCCCAGGGCGAGCTCCTCGGCAATGCGTCCGCCCAGCCCGGTGGCGATCCGGTCCAGCATGCGCCTCTTGGCGTGCGTGAGCTGGTCCTTCTTGGGTATGAACATCGTGCTGCCAAGGCTGCGGCCGCGCGGGATGATCGTCACCTTGTGGACCGGCATCTCCCCGTCGTCGAGGACCGCCTGGACAAGGGCGTGCCCCGCCTCGTGGTAGGCGATGAGATTCTTCTCGGTCGAGTCCATGACACGCCGGCGCTCGCGCCCGAACTGCACCTTTTCGCGGGCCTCGTCGACGTCGACCATCTCAACCTTCTTCTTGTTGCGACGGGCCGCAAGCAGGGCGGACTCGTTGAGAAGGTTGGCGAGCTCGGCGCCCGAAAGTCCCGGGGTCCCGCGCGCTATGACGCTCAAGTCGACGTTCTCGGACAGGGCGATCTTGCGGGCGTGCACCCTCAGGATCTGCTCCCGTCCGACGAGGTCGGGAAGATCCACCTGGATCTGGCGGTCGAAACGGCCGGGGCGCAGCAGGGCGCTGTCCAGGACATCCGGGCGGTTGGTGGCCGCAATGATGATGACCCCCTCGGTGGTGTCGAACCCGTCCATCTCCACAAGAAGGGAGTTCAGTGTCTGCTCGCGCTCGTCGTTGCCGCCGCCAAGCCCGGCCCCGCGCTGCCTGCCGACGGCGTCGATCTCATCGATGAAGATGAGGCACGGGGCGCTCTTCCTGCCCTGCTCGAACATGTCGCGCACGCGCGACGCGCCGATGCCCACGAACATCTCGACAAAGTCCGAGCCTGAAATGCTGAAGAACGGCACCTCCGCCTCGCCGGCAACGGCCTTGGCGAGAAGCGTCTTGCCGGTGCCCGGGGCCCCGACCATCAGGATGCCCTTGGGAATGCGGCCGCCCGTTTTGGTGAATTTCTTCGGGTCCTTGAGGAACTCCACGATCTCGGAAACCTCCTCCTTGGCTTCGTCGCACCCGGCGACGTCGGCAAAAGTGACCTTGTCGCGCTCGCGGGTGAGAAGCTTGGCCCTGCTTTTGCCGAAGCTCAGGGCGCCCCGTCCCGCCTGCCGGAGTTGCCGCACAAACAGGAAATAGAGCACGCCCAGGACCAGCACGAAGGGGATCACCTGCAGGAAGATCTGCATGGGCAGCGTGGCGGGCTGCTGCTCTGAAAAGCGCTTGGATTTGCGCAGTTGCGCCAAGTCGGCGTCGGTAAGGCGGCCGGCGGCGCTGAACTTCTCGGTCATCTGCCCGCGCTCGTTCTTCAGTGACTTCTGGGTCATCTCCCCGCTCACCTGGGTCCAGTCCCTGCCGCCCGAGGGATCGGGATGAATGACGCCGCTCTTGATGTTCCCGGCATCCGCCTGGTCGATCACATCCTGGATCGTGATGTTCGCGGCCACCACGGAAATCCCAGGGGACCAGTAAAGCAGGGCAACCGCCCCGAGCACGATCGCCGCCCAGATGATCAGGGCCTTTGGCTGAAAACGGTCCGGCGGAAGGTTTCTCGGGGTGCGTCGCGGTCTTTGGTTTTCGGAATCAGGCATTTGTAAAGATGGGACTGGCTATTGAGAATGGATGTTCCTCCGGAGGAAGTCAAAAAGTAAGCTCTCCCGGACCCAGGATTTACCGGGTGGCTTTTACGTAGCGCAGCCAATTCCCACGCAACACGGCAAAACCTTTTGCACCAATACTTTGTCTTGAATCAGACCCGGTGAGCACCATCGAAAGCAAGTTATCGAATCCCCTCCTCGAAAGCCGGCCCACGGCAGGCTGGACCAGGAGCCAGCGATGGAGAGCCCGCCTGGCGACCGCTCGCGGGACCCCTGCGATCCGCTCCAGCTTGAGCGCGCCCCCGGGTGTCAACGGAGCCAGCCCGTCGACCCAGGCCTCAAGCGCGGAATCGTCCTCATCAAGCAATTCTCGTGAGCGGGCGGCCCCCGCCAGGGCATCGCGCTCGGAGGCCCGCTTCCAGGCTGGCAACACTCTATTGCGCAATTTATTACGGAAGTACTTCTCCCCGCGGTTGGTCGTGTCCTCGCGCCACGGCACGCCGCAGGCCCGAAGGGCCTCCTCAATCTCCGCGCGCTTGAGGGCAAGCAGCGGCCGGACGTGTTCGCGCCCATTTGGGAATGAGTGGACCGGGCGCGGCGCCGCGAGGCCCGAAGTCCCGCTCCCCCGGGCAAGGCGCATCAGCATCGTCTCGGCGATATCGTCCTGCTGATGACCCAGCCAAAGCACGCGGATCCTCCTGGAGGCCAGCCGGCGTTCGAAGAATCCAAACCTGGCCTCCCGGGCATCGGCCTCGCTGGCCGACGGCGGCGGATTTCGCCACCGTCCCTCTACAAATTCGATTCCCAACCCCCTGCATACGCCCCTGCAGAATCGGGAGTCGGCCCGGGCCGCGGCCCCCCGCAGGCGATGGTCAAAGTGAAGGGCGCACAGCGCCGGACGCCGCCCCGGCCAATGCGCCCAGACCAGCAGCAGTAGGCAGAGGGAGTCGGCCCCCCCTGAGAGGGCCACAGCCCAGCGCTCGGCCGCAGGTCGGGCCCCGGCCCAGGCCACGGCCGAGGGATGAAGCCGCCCTGGGGGCACCAGCTCCGCCAGCCTTTCCGCCCTCCGGGGCCAATTTGAGTTTGGCGCTGGCTTGGGCACACCCGGTCAGGCAAAACTCAGGTATTCTCCGCCAAAATGCGGCACGAGCGCCGCCGGCAGGCGGACCCGTCCGTCGGCCTGGAGATTGTTTTCAAGGAGGGCGGCGAGAACCCGGGGTGCCGCGAGCGCGGAGCCGTTGAGCGTGTGGACAAACTCCGGCCGGCCTGTCTCCCGGGAGCGAAACCGTATCTGTGCCCGCCTCGATTGGAATGTCTCGAAATTGCTGCAGCTCGACACCTCGAGCCAGCGCTTCTGGCCGGCCGACCAGACCTCAAGGTCGTATTTCTTGGCCTGGGCGAAACCCAGGTCGCCCCCGCACATGAGAAGCACCCGGTAGGGAAGCTCCAGCTTCCTGAGCAGGCCCTCGGCGTCCGCACGCAGCTTCTCCAGCTCGTCGTAGCTCGTCTCGGGATGGACCCACTTGAGTAGCTCGACCTTGTCGAATTGGTGCAGCCGGTTGAGTCCCCGAACGTCCTTTCCGTAGCTCCCCGCCTCCCGGCGAAAGCACGGGGTGTAGGCGCAGCGGCGGACCGGCAGGGAGGACTCCTCGAGGATCTCGTCGCGGAAGAAATTGGTCAGCGGAACCTCGGCGGTGGGCACCGCGTAGAAGTGATCGTCCACGGTTTCGTACATCTGCCCCTCCTTGTCCGGCAACTGGCCGGTGGCCGTGGCGCTGGCCGCATTCACAAAGATCGGGGGCGCCACCTCGACGTAGCCGGCCCTGACGTCCTCCTCGAGGAAGAAGCCGATCAGGGACCGCAGCAGCCGCGCCCCCCCGCCGACATAGAATGGAAAACCGGCGCCGGTCACCTTGGATCCCCGCGGAAAATCGAAAAGCCGGTCGAATCCCGGGATCTCCCAGTGCGGCACGGCGTGGGGCGACACGGCGGCCGTGTCGCCGTGGGTTTCATGGACGACATTCTCCTCGGGCCCGGCGCCCTCGGGCACGCTGGCGTGCGGCAGGTTTGGGAGCGCAAGCATCGCCTCCCGGAATTTCTCCTCCGTCAGCTTGAGCTCGGCCTCGCGCTCCTTGACCAGGCCCGAAACCTTCCGCATCTCCGCCACCTTCGCCGCAAACTCCGGCGTCCCCTTGGGCAGGGCGGCCATCTCGGCATTTGCGGCCTTCTGCCGTGCGCGCAGCTCCTCGACTCCATGCAGGGAGGCGCGCCATGCGGCGTCGATGGCCAGCACCGCGTCCAGGTCGACCGCGAGGTGTTTCCTGGCGATGGCCGCGCGGACGAGTTCCGGGGACTCCCTGACAAGCTTGGCGTCGAGCATGGGGGGTTGGGATCGGGTTGCGGCCGTGATGACAAGCTGAAACCCCCGCGGCGTCGAATCCATTTCGCGATTGATGCCCCCGCCCGCATCTGGCACTTGGCGGAAGGCGAACCCACCATGCGCGATCAAACGGCCCCCGAGCCCGAGGTCATCATCCCGAACCTGCACTGGAACTTTTCCGGGGTCACGGCGACCAATCGCATGGTGGCGCCCAGAATGGCGGCCATGGTGCGCGTCGGCTGGCTGGGCCCGGACAGGCCCGGGGGCGTCCCACGCCTCTCCTTCGGCGACTTCCTGCGGCTGCGCTTCCGGTCCGGCGGGGGACGGGCTCCCGTCTGGCACGCGCGCCGCAACAACGAGATGATCGCCGGGCTGGTCTTCCGCGGCCTTGGCTGGCGCCTGAGGCTGGTCTTCACCTCGGCCAGGGGTGGCAGCCACACTTGGATCACCCATTTTCTCGTCGGGAAAATGGACGCGGTCATGGCGACCAGCGAAGACGCGGCGTCCGCGCTCAGGCGCGATTCGACCGTCATCCACCACGGTGTCGACACGGCCCTCTTCAGGCCGCCTGCCGACCGTTCGGCGGCCTTCGCGGCCGCCGGCCTCCCGGGGAGCCGCGGGATTGGATGCTTCGGGCGCGTGCGGGAGCAGAAGGGCACGGACGTCTTTGTCGGGGCGATGTGCAGCCTGCTCCCAAGGTTCCCTGAATTCACCGCGGTTGTGGTCGGCGCGGTGGGGGCCGATGAAAGGAAGTTTGTCTCCGGCCTGAAGGCCCGGGTTGCCGCCTGCGGCCTCTCCGGCAGGCTGCTCTTTCTCGGCGAGCGGCCCGCCGAGGAACTGCCGGCCTGGTTCCAACGGATGACGATCTACGCCTTCACCTCCCGCCGGGAGGGTTTCGGGCTGACGCTGCTCGAAGCCATGGCTGCGGGGAACGCCGTGGTCGCCGCCCGGGCCGGCGCGGCGGAGCTTGTCATCGACCCGGGGGCGACGGGAGTGCTGGTCCCCCCGGGCGATGCGGGGGCGCTTGCCTCGGCCCTCGAGCCGCTCATGAGTGAGCCGGCCCTGGCGGAGGAAATGGGACGCCGCGCCCGGACATGCGCCGTGGAGGTCCATTCGGTGGAAAGGGAGGCGGCGGCGATCGTCGAAGTCTACCGGCGGGTTTGGGCCCGTTCCCCGTGCTGACCTTTCTCCTTTCACCGATCGGGTGGCTGCTGGCCCGGATGCCCCGGCGGGCGCTCGCCGTGCTCACGGCCGTGCTCGCGGAGGCCATGCTCGCAGCCCTGCCGCGTCGGCGGAGGCTCGCGCTCTCGAATCTCAGCCATGCATTTCCCGGCCGGCCGGCGCGCTGGCGCCGGCGCATTTCCCGGACCTCGGCGAGGCGGCTGGTCGAGACGGCGCTGCTCGCGGTGGCTGCTCCGCATCTCGGCGGGAGGCGCATCCGCGCCATGGCCCGGCTCGCCCCTTCCGCCGAAGCCTGGGCGGACGAGATGCGGCGGCAGCCGACGGTCGTGGCCACGGTGCATTTCGGACTCTGGGAGACCCAGACCTGGCTGAAGTTCGTGAGCGGAACACCCCTCTCCGAACTGGGCGTTTTCTACAGGCCGCTCGACAATCCCGGCGCCGACGCCCGCCTCAAGCGCGAACGCGAACGCTTCGGGGTGCGGCTGCTCTCGCGCCGCGAAGGCTTTTCCGAGGCGCTCGGAATCCTGCGGCGAAAGGGCTCCGCGGTCGTGCTCTTCGACCAGAACGCCGGCATGGGGGGAGCCCTGACGACCTTCCTCGGAAGGGTGTGCTCCACCACGGAGCTGCCTGGAATCCTCGCCGTGCGCTCCGGCGCGAATGTCCATGTTTTTTACCCCCGCAGGACGGGGTTCTGGCGGGTGCAGTTCGAGTCGGCTCCAATCCGGAGCGAAAGGACGGTGGCAGGGATCACCGTCGCCCTGAACCGCTGGCTCGAGGGGGCCCTCGAATCCGACGAGGAGCTTTGCTCCTCGTGGCTCTGGGCCCACGATCGCTGGCGCCACCAGGACATTCCAGCCAAACGCCTCCGGCTCGAGGCCAAGCGCAATCTCCTGGGAGACGAGCTGCGGATTCGCGCGCCCTGGGTGCTTCCGCGCAGGACGAGGATCTGGGTGCGCATGCCCAACTGGCTGGGCGACATTGTCATGGCCATCCCTCTCCTTCGCGCAATTCGGACCTCACGCCCCGACGCCGAAGTCACCCTCGTCGCGGCCCAAAGGTTCCTTCCCCTGCTGGCCTCCTTCGACGTTGCCGACGCCCTTCATCCCCTGCCCGGCCGCGGATTGGGCTATTTCAGGCATTTCCGGCGCCTCCGGGATGACTACCCGGATCTCTGGCTGCTTTTTACGAACTCCCCCCGCGGCGACATCGAAGGCTGGCTGAGCGGGTGCCGCCAGCGATTCGGCATCGTCCGAGGCGGCCGGCGCCGACCCCTGCTCACCGCCTCCTACCGGCTGCCGGAGGGCCTGGATGAGGGCGGGATTCACCAGATCGAGCTCTGGGAGCGATTCCTGCGCGCTTTCGGTCTGGAAGGCCCGGTCGCGAGGACCCCGCGGCTCCGCCCGGAAGTTCCGGGAGCCGGGATCGGCCTTGTCCCCGGCTCGGAAAACGATCCCGCAAAGCGGTGGCCCGTGCCTCATTGGAGGACTTTGATTTCCAGTTTTCCGGGCGAACGTTTTCTCATCCTGGGCACACCGGGCGACCGCGCCGTGGCGGATTCCGTGGCGACGGGGTTCGATCCCGCCCTTGTCGAAAACCTCGCCGGTCGCACCGATATCGCCGGCTTCGCGGAGCGTCTCGTTTCCTGCCGGCTTCTGGTGACGAACGACACGGGCGGCATGCATCTGGCGAACTCCCTGGGGGTCCCCCTCGTGGCGCTTTTCGGTCCCACGAATCCCATCAGGACCGGTCCGGTTTTTTCCGCGCCGTTCAGGATCCTCCAGCCGCCCGGATGCCCTCCGACCGGAGGGGGTTCGCTCGCCGAACTTGCCCCGGACACCGTGATCGCCGCCGTCCGGGAGCATCTAAGGGATTGCGGGGAGTGGGCGAAACCGGCTACCTGATTGCGCCTCTCCCACATGCCGCTCCTGGACGTCACCGATCTCCGCACCTATTTCCATACGCGTGACGGCGTCACCAGGGCCGTGGACGGGGTCGACTTCAGGCTGGAGCGCGGGGAGACGCTGGGAATTGTCGGGGAGTCGGGTTCGGGCAAATCGGTCACCTGCTACTCCATCATGGGCCTGATCCCGCAGCCGCCGGGCCGGATAGAGAGCGGCACCGCCGTCTTTGACGGCGTCGACCTGCTCCACTGCAAGCCGGCGCAGGCCCGCGCCATCCGCGGCAAGCGCGTCGCCATGATCTTCCAGGACCCGATGACGTCGCTGAATCCCTACATGCGGATTTCCGACCAGCTCATCGAACCGCTGCTCATCCACGAGAGGATTTCCAGGCGCGACGCCCTCCGGCGGGGGCTCGAGGCGCTCGAGGCGGTGGGCATCAACGACGCGGCCAAGCGGATCCATCATCACCCCCATGAATTTTCCGGCGGAATGCGCCAGCGCGTGATGATCGCGATGGCGCTCATCACCCGGCCGGAATTGCTCATCGCCGACGAACCGACCACGGCGCTCGACGTCACCGTGCAGGCGCAGATCCTGGAGCTGATCAAGGCCATGCAGAAGGAGCTCGGCATGGCGGTCATCTTCATCACTCACGACCTCGGCGTTGTTTCCGGCCTCTGCGACCGCGTTCAGGTGATGTACGCCGGGCGCATCGTGGAATCCGCCGACACCCGGACACTTTTTCAGGCTCCACGGCATCCCTATACGCGTGCGCTCCAGCGCTCCATCCCCTCGATGCAGCCCAAGGGCAAGGACCTCTACACGATCCCCGGGCTTCCACCCGACCTATCGCGCCCGTCCATCGGCTGCGCCTTCGCCCCCCGCTGCGAATCCGCGGCCGACACCTGCCTGGCCTCGGATCCAAAACTCGCGGAAATCGTGCCCGGACACGCCCAGGCCTGCCTCCGGGTGCAGGCGGGCACCCTCTGAATGAACACCGATCCCGCCAAGACCGGAACTGTTCTCGAGATCAGGGACGTCCGGACGCATTTTCCGGTGACCGCCGGATTCCTGCGCAAGCGGCTCGTCGGAACGGTCAAGGCCGTCGACGGCGTGACACTTTCGGTGGGTCGCGGGGAGGTGCTCGGCCTCGTCGGCGAATCGGGCTGCGGCAAGTCCACGCTGGCGCGCACCATCATGAACCTCGTGCCTGCGACCGGCGGGACCGTCGTGCTCAACGGACGGAACCTCTCCCAGTCCAACGCCCGGGAACTGCGGGCCGGACGCCGCGAGATGCAGATGGTGTTCCAGGATCCCTATGCCTCCCTCAATCCGCGCCTGACCGTGTTTGAGGCCCTTTCCGAGCCCCTGCTCGTCCACAAGGTCTGCCCTGCGTCCGAGGTCCCTGCCCGGGTGTCCGGGCTGATGCGCACCGTCGGGCTCGCCCCCCGCTTCCTGAAAAAATATCCCCATGAGTTCTCCGGGGGCCAGCGCCAGCGCATCGCCATCGCCCGCGCCCTCGCCCTCGAGCCCAGGGTCATCATCGCCGATGAGCCGGTGTCGGCCCTCGACGTCTCCATCCAGGCGCAGATCCTCAACCTTCTTTCCCAGCTCTGCGGGCAGATGAACCTGAGCCTGATGTTCATCGCCCACGACCTTTCCGTGGTCCGGCACATCTCCGACCGCGTCGCGGTCATGTACCTGGGAAGAATCGTGGAGCTCGGAGGTGCCGAGGATGTGATCGATCGCCCCCAGCACCCCTACACCCGGGCGCTCGTGAGCGCCATTCCCACCCCTGACCCCGACGTGGAGCGGAGGCGCCAGCGCATCGTGTTGGCGGGCGATCCGCCGTCGCCCCTGAATCCGCCCCGGGGATGCGCCTTCCACACGCGCTGCGCGCACGTCCGCGAGCAGTGCCGGGCGGCCATCCCCCCGCTTGCGGTCCATGCCGGGCGCGAGGTCGCCTGCATCAGGATCGGGGAATTTTGAGCCGCCGCGGCCCCCACCCGGACAATGTCCAAGGAAGCTGAAAGCCCGGGATGGGAGTCGTCGGCGACTGAACTCGTCCTTCCGCACCTCAGGCGGCTCCGGAGCCATTTTGACGCCGTCCCCCTGGAGTCCAACTGGGCCTCTCGCGGCTACCGGGCGATGCTCGCCCGGTACTACAATCTGCTGATTCCTCCGGAGGCGTCCGTCCTCGAAGTCGGATGCGGCTCCGGTGAACTGCTGGCCCTGATCCGGGCGAGGCGAAGGTTTGGCGTCGACTTGTCGCCCGTGCGGATCGAAGCCGCGCGGGCCCGGCTTCCGGGCGCGGAATTCCGGGTCCAGGCCGGCGAGACGCTCGCCCTTGGCGAAACCTTCGACTGCATCGTCCTTTCGGACACCCTCAACCTCGCCGCCGACGCCCAGGGGGTCCTGGCCCGCCTGCACGCCGTCTCCCACCCGGGAACCCGGGTGATCCTCAACTTTCCCTCGGCGCTCTGGCGTCCGCTCTTCACGGTCGGCCGGTGGCTCGGCATCAAATCGCGCGAGCCGCAGAGCAACTGGCTGGCGACCTCGGATGTGGTCAATCTCCTGCGCCTGACGGACTGGAATCCGGTGCGCATCGAGGCCCGCGTCCTGGTTCCCATTCCGCTGCTGGGACTCGACCGGATCGTGAATCGCTGGATCGCTCCAGTTTTCGCCCCCCTCTGCCTGACCGTATTCGCCATAGCCCGTCCGCGGGCCCCCGACGGCATCAGACCCCTGTCGGTGTCGGTCGTCATACCCGCCAGGAACGAGGCGGGCAACATCGAGGCGGCGGTTCGCCGGACCCCGGAGCTCGGATCGGGCACGGAGATCATCTTCGTCGAGGGTAACTCCTCCGACAACACGTGGGATGAGATGCAGAGGGTCGCCCGCCTGTTCTCGGGGCGGCGCATCGTGTGCCTGCGCCAGCCGGGAGTGGGCAAGTACGACGCCGTGCAGGCCGGGTTCGCCCGTGCCACGGGCGACGTCCTGATGATCCTCGACGCCGACCTCACGGTGCCCCCCGAGGAGCTTCCAAAGTTCCACGAGGCGATCGCCTCCGGCCGGGCGGAATTCATCAACGGGGTGCGCCTCGTCTACCCGATGGACGACGAGGCCATGCCGTTCCTGAATCTTTGCGCCAACAAGGCCTTCGGCCTCATCTTTAGCTGGATGCTCGGCCAGCCCGTCAAGGACACGCTCTGCGGGACCAAGGTGCTTTCGCGCGAGAATTACGCCAGGATCGCCGCTAACCGCAGCTATTTCGGCAACTTCGACCCGTTCGGCGACTTCGACCTGCTCTTCGGGGCCGCCAAACTGAACCTGGAGATCGTGGACCTGCCCATCCGGTACCGCGAACGGACCTACGGCTCGACCAAGATCCACCGCTGGGGCCATGGCTGGCTCCTCCTGCGCATGGTCCTGGTGGCCGCCAGGAAGATCAAGTTTGTGTAGCGGCCGGTAGTGGGCCGCCACAGCCTTGGTTACGGCTTTCCGCCGAAGGTCACGTATTTCGCGCGGTCTCCGCAGTCCACCGGGCGCCGGCGAGGAGCAGCAGGCAGCTGAAGCCGAGCAGGATCAGGGTCGGATACCGTTCGGAAACGGAGCCTGAGCCGTAGAGCTGGAAGGACTCGGAATTGCTCCCGGCGAAGAGGTTTTTCGCCACGTCACCCAGGGTGTTCTCGAAAGCGACGGAGGGACCGTTGCTGATATCCCAGTAGATCGGGTAGTTGTTCGAGTTCGCCGTATCGTCCAGGGTCAGATAATACGTGCCGTCGGTCAGAGAACCCGCGATCGCAAAGCTTGATTCGTAGAGATCGAAGCCCTTTGCGTTCTTCCCAAGAAAAGTATTGGTCAGGGACCCCGTCCCCGAACTCACATTATTGCCGTAGGGCGTCGTCCCAATCGACCACTTCAGCGTGAGCGGCGTGGAGCCCACCCATGCCCACAGTCCGACGTCCGCCTTCCCCAACGTCACGGGGCTGGACACGACAAACGAGTCCGAGGCCACATATCCGTCGTCGATCGTCCACGCGCTCAGGGTGCCGTTGACGGGGCCATTGTTGTAGACCAGTTGCGCGTTGGCCGCGACAGTTCCAGCCAGAAGGCCGACCGCCGCAAGGACGAGAGTCTTCATCGCGGGCCGTCGGATTGCTGTTTCAATTTTCGTGGAGTTCATAGGTCGTCCGTCTGTTATCGCTGCCAAGTTGGTTGTCTCGCTGGGTTACGCTTACTGAACGCGGCAACCGACAAACGGCTCACTCTTTTTTGACGAAATCTCCACCTTGCTGCGGCTTAGTGCGATGAGTGATTTGTTTCAGGCGCGGCTGTATCCGAATAAAAATTGCACGGGGCCGGCATGGTTCTCCAACAGCCTGCCGGCCGTCGGGACCGATCCGAACCGCGGGTAACACCCCATGGAAAGTGGACGGGATTCGGCTTAAGCTGCATCCATGCCCCAAGGCGATAAATCCAGTTATACCGACAAGCAGAAACGGCAGGCGCGCCACATCGAGACCGGCTACGAGCAAAAGGGTGTCGGCACGAAGACCGCGGAAGCGCGGGCCTGGGCGACTGTCAACAAGCTTTCAGGCGGCGGCAGGAAAAGCGGCTCGGGCCGGGCCACGGGATGATATGACGCAGCAGCAGCCGCTCCAACCGGTTTCAGAGCGATTTCCTTCCTTGGAGGAACAGGAAGTGGTGCTCACTTTCAGCGCTCCGGAAGCCAGCTCTGTGCATGTGGCCGGGACCTTCAACGGATGGAGCCCGGACACCACGCCGCTGGAAAATCATGGCTCCGAGGGATGGTCCGCACGGTTGATGCTCAAGTCGGGCGAGTACGAGTATCGCTTCGTCGTCGATGGCATTTGGACCGGTGATCCGCAAGCGACGTCAAGCGCAACCAATCCCCATGGAGGCCTCAATTCGGTTTTACGAATCGGGCTGGATGACAGGACCGACCAGTTGTGATCGACCGGCGGAACGACGTCATTGGGATGTCAGCTCACGAATCGTCCTTGAGTGCCTCAGCAATTGCTTCCGGACGGAATGCCAGCCGGCAGAATGTATCGGTCCCGAAGAGAAGGGCTGCTGCGGCCGCGAAATAAAAGAAGGTCCACGCCAATTCATACTGCCAATTGTAGTTCAGCGCAAAGGGGAACCCGGCTCTCCGGAGGATGATCCGGTAGACTTCGGCGACGCCGAGGAAAAGATGATAGACGCCGATTGCCTTCACGGTGGCTCTGAACGTGGAGATCTCAATTGAGGTATTCTTCATGGGATACGTTGGATGGAAGGACGCTAGCAGGCTGTTGACTCACTCGAAGTTTAAGAGGGCCCGGCTATTCGAACACTCGTGGACATGTTCAGCCCCGCTTCCCGGGCGGGAGGGCGTTTAAAAACGCGGCGAACATTGCCCGGCTGTTGGGATCGCCGCTCACCACCTCGGCGGAAGGGGCATCGATTTCCTGGCGAATGAAGGGTGCATCAATGAGCATCCCGTCGACAACGATGGCTTCACGCGCCAGCCTGCCCCCTGTGCTCCGCTCGCGGGTGAGTTTACGGAATCGCTCCCTTCCCTCACTGGTGAACTCAATGAGGAGAATCGGCCGGTCGTTCCTCCCTGCCATCGCGATGACGCGGGCGATGGCGATGTCGTCCAAAGTGAGGTCGGGAGCCTCCGCAACGTAGAGCGTTGTCGCCTCACGGGCGCCCATAAGCGTCATCGCCTTGAATCCTTTCGCAGGTGACGTCGCCACTGCACAGAGACCGAACGATGCGGTTCCGCCGTTCGAGGATTCGGCGCCGATCCCTCCCTGCGGCAGCAGAAGGAACATCGCCGAGTAAACGCCGATTCCGCAGATGGTCGCCCATGCAATCCGACCCCGGATCCTATCCGGCGTTGGAGACTGGCCGAGAAGGCGGCGAACCCGGGAAAGAAGATGGCCATCACCCGATGCCGCAAATCCAAGGCGGGGGCCTCGTGTCTCTTCGAGAGTCGCCAAGGCCTCGGCGAGAGCGACGGGATTCCCTGTCAGCCCGACGGCTAGGTCGTCGCAGGCACCCTCACGCTCCAGGTTTATCAGATCGTTGATCGCGTGGATAGAGGGGTGGTAGAAGAAAAGGATGCCGCAGATCGACTGGAGTAGGCGGACCGGATAATCGTTTCGAAAAACGTGGGCGAGCTCGTGGGCCAGGATGCCGTCAACCTGGGCGGGGGTAAGCCCGGAAAATGCCCCGACAGGAACCAGAATCACAGGCCTAAGCCATCCGAGGACCGAGGGCACCTCGACCAGGAGAGATTCGCCCAGTCGCACGACGCGCCGAATTCCCAGTCGACGGGCC
>Ga0302319_10003815_pt1 | contig 31239 bp, 34 predicted proteins | sample Bog_T0_2_FD_203319 | JGI IMG/M metagenome (GOLD analysis project Ga0302319, IMG submission 203319) | Peat permafrost microbial communities from Stordalen Mire near Abisko, Sweden - Bog_T0_2 | ecosystem: Environmental > Terrestrial > Soil > Wetlands > Peat | place: Sweden: Abisko, Stordalen Mire... | reverse complement strand
CGGTGGATACGCATTCAGGGACAATCACTATAGCTGGGGCAAGTGGGTGCTTCCCTATGTAAAGAGTGTGAATCTCTTTACCCATCCGGTGTTCCAGCCCATTTACGGCACTTCGCTAGTGGGCGGCGCCTATACCGAGGCGGTCAATAACGACGGAACCGGTTCATTCTACGACCAGGGTGAAATCGCCGATGGTTACGCCCTGAACATCGCCATCACCGGCGCTCAGAATACGTGGGGATATGCCACAACCAATGGTCAGTACACAAACAAGGGCGCCATCCGGAACTCTTGGGTTGGTGGAACTATTACGAACGTTGCCAGCCCGGCCGAAGCGATGATCATCACCGAGCAACCCTTCCAGGTTGTCACCGGCGCATGGAACTATGAGACTTCGGCAGCCTCACCCGCCAATGCGGTCAACACCTCATATCCGATTGCGGTTCGCGAGCACTGGCAGTCAATCTTCTACAAGTACACTGGCACGACGAGCACGCTCTGCGGCGTCGATCCCACCCAGCAGGACTTCAAGTCGGCGCCGTTTGCCGGCATCATCCCCTGCTCGTTCTGTGACGGTCACTCGAAGGCCATGCCGATCGGTCAATTCCTCGCAGAGACCCCTTCGGCCGCCCAGTTCGGTGTGCCTGCGTCCACCAGCGTCTGCTACACCACGGCATCCTACTACAGCACGACTCAACCTTCGTGGACTCAGTCTTGGCCGCTGTGGGGCCTTCAGTAATGAAGAGCAGACACTTGATCTTGGCAACCCTGCTTCTCGTGCTCTGCGCGGGTTGCGCTTCCGATGCGACCCAGCCGTCGGATACCACCGCCAAGAACGCTCAAATGATGAAGCAGGCCAATAAGAATCCGCAAGGAGTCGAACTCGGTAACTGATCATGCCCAGTCGGGCCGGATTCCGGCGTAGGAATCCGGCCCTATATTCATTGGGCTCCGATGCGAGCGGGCCGGAACCTTCCTCGGCAAGCGAGGTTCCGAAACCGATAAACTAGCCCGACTCATGCCATCCAATCAACTGCTTGCCGCCACGCCGCCCATGGGCTGGAACTCTTGGAATATGTTTGGCTCCAAGGTGAATGAAGACGCCGTACGGGCGATCGCCGATACGCTTGTCTCCTCGGGAATGAAAGAGCTCGGATACAACTATGTCGTGATCGACGACTGCTGGTCGGTCAAGGCTGGTCGCGATGGGAACGATGACCTCGTCCCGGATCCCGAGCGGTTTCCCAGCGGGATGAGGGCACTTGGCGACTACGTCCACAGCCTCGGCCTGAAGTTCGGCATGTACTCGGACGCCGCCGAACGAACGTGCGCCGGCTATCCGGCCAGCTATGGCCACGAAGAGCAGGACGCAGCCCTGTTCGCCTCCTATGGCGTTGACTTTCTCAAGTACGACTACTGCAACGCTCCCGAAGACCAGGCGAGCGCCATCGACCGTTACACCCGAATGGGGAAGGCGCTCAAGGGCTGCGGGCGAGAAATCCTCTTTTCTCTTTGCGAATGGGGCAATCGCAGTCCCCACCTCTGGGGGCCGCAGGTAGGCGGATCGATGTGGCGCGTTTCGGGCGACATTTTCGACAGTTGGGTCAACGTTTGGAATGCGCAGGGCAGTTGGTATGGCCTCGGCATCGACACCAGTTTTGGCATCGCCTCCACGGTGGCCGAATACGGCGGACCAGGGGGTTGGAATGATCTCGACATGCTAATCGTCGGCCTGAAAGGGAAGGGCCACATTGCCGGCGTCGGCCTCTCCAACATCGAATACGCCACCCACATGACCCTATGGGTGATTGCGTGCTCGCCCCTTATGATCGGCTGCGACATCCGCAACATGGACGAGCATGCGACCAAGCTCCTGACCAATCCCGAGGTCTTGGCGATCAACCAGGACCCACTCGGCATCCCCGGTCGCCGGGCTCGCAAGCGAGGACCCCACGAAGTCTGGAGGAAGCCGCTGTCCGATGGTTCCATCGCGGTGGCGATCTTCAACCGGGACTCGACCGGGGCGGATATAACCGTCAAGTCGAGCGATATCGGCCTCCTCGACACCCCCAAAGTGGCCCAAGACCTGTGGCTACGCAAAGAGGTGGGTGAGTTCACCGACAAACTCATACTGCGGGTGCAGCCTCACGAGTCCATTCTGCTAAAGGTGAGGGGCTAGCCCGCAATACCCACGATGATCCAGACCACGGACGACTTCTTTGCGGGCCGTGGGGGCGCGAACGGCGGCGCCCCAAATCCACCCATAGGTGGCTGCTGCATGTTCGCTGCGCTACCCCGAAGGCCCTATTTCAAACCGAGCGACGAGCGCGCTTTGTCCCTTCGGGCCTTGCTGGCGTCGTCTTCACCTTCGGTGATGGCGTTGGTTTCGCCGTTGTCGACTTGATCGCCGGAATCCGAACTTGCGGTTGTGGGAGCCGAGTTTGCCGCGCCCGAAGCGGCATCCGGTGCCGCCTTGCTGTCTAAGTGGGTGGAGGCGTTCACCGAACCCCCAGCGCTCCATGATTTGGACATTGAATCGCATCCGGAGAGCCCAACTACGGCGAAGAAAACGACGGCAAACCATAGCCACTTCATGTCGATTATCATACGACGAATCGACAACAACGACAAGTGGGCCGGGTTCTTATCTTGAAATCCAGCCCCAGAAAAGGCGCGTGGCCTCGGGACTGGCAAAGGGGTCAGGCTCAAGCCGGTATTCGAAGGTCGAAGTGTCGACGATCGGCAAATGAAGGTTGAGCGTCCGATCCCTCCGCTTCACCACGGCCGTGTAGGAGGCAGTCACGCCAGTCAACGAGCCGATGCGCGTATAAGGTCGGCCCTCGATGCTGACCACCTCGTCACCGTCGCGAAGGCCCGCCTCTGCAACTTGTCCATCGACTCCATAGACGATATCGCCATCGGTCGAGAAGCCAAAGCCGGGCGCAGCGACATTTGGGCGTACCAGGCGCAAGCCTATGCGCTTAACATCCTCATAAGGCACCTCCTTGGTTGAGCGTACGAGGCGGTTATAAAGATCGGAAAGGTCGACCCCGGCCACCTCGTTGATCGTCCGGCGGATTTCATCTTCATCCATACCGGGCTGAGGCAGTTTGTGGCGCTTGTAGAGCAGGCGCATCACATCGTCAAGAGATTTCGAGCCGCTAGTCTCCGCCCGAATGCGGCCGTCAAACATCAACGCGCACACCAGCCCCTTCACGTAGTAGCTGAAATCGCCCACGGTGCCGATGCCGCTTTCCCATGCACGCTTTGAGGACTCCTCTAAGGTGACGCTGTTCCGTGTTGTGCCGCTTTGAAGCTCTTCAATTTGGGCGCCCAGACGGTCCAAAAGCCAGCCGTCCGGAAGCACGCCGCTGCGGTGAGCGGTCATGTAGGCATAGTAGTCCGTCACGCCTTCGGCGAACCATAGATTCCCGGTGATGACCGGCTTGGTGTAGTCGAACGGACCCAGCACGATGGGTCGAATCTGCTTCACGTTCCATGCGTGAAAGTATTCGTGAGTGGCCAACTCATCCAAGTGCAAGGGCGCCGAATTCGGCATGGCGATCACGTTGCTTGCGCGGTGTTCCAGGCCACCACTGAAGTTGCCGACTTCCAGGTGGACGATGTACAGATACCGCTCAAAAGGCGCTTCTCCGAACATCTTGATCGCGGGGATGCTCTCCTTGCGCATGCGGTCACTCTCCTCATCCGGATCGCAGCGGAGTCCCTGAGGGGCGACGAAGACCACCGAAAAGGGCACTCCTTCCACATCGAAGTCCCGCCGCTCGAAGTAGCCCATCTGAACAGGATTGTCGATGAATTCGTCGTAGCCGCTTTGGGCGACGAAGCCTCCCTGAGGATCGGGACGCATCGCAGTGGCTACCTGCCACCGATCGGGCAGACGAACGGCCAGGTGGCACGGCTCGGTCATCCGATCTTCAACGTACATAAATGCGCCGGCGCCGTTGACATAGGCGGTCTGGGCATCCACGTGGACGGCGAAAAAGCCAAGGCCAGGATCGTCGCCCGTCACCCGATAACTCACGGTAATTGGCGTTTTGGAGGGGTTTTCAACTATCCACCGGCGCTCTTGGTGCTTGACATCCAGGCGGCTGCCATCCGAATCGGTCGCCGAGAAGTCGCTGATCTTGTCCTGAAACCGGAGGATGAAGTAGAAGCCCGGCGTCCAGGCGGGAATATCAAGGGCGGCCTCACCAGAGGGACCGTCCATTTTGATGGTGACCCGCATATCGCGCGAGACAGGGTCGGGAATGGCCGTGTAATCAATTTCCGCAGCGGCGGAGGCCGCAAGCAGGACAAGTGCTGCGCAAAGCGAAAATCGAATCATGTGAAATGCAGTACGTGCCCACCAAACCGGATTTCACCCGGCTTTGGAGCATCATGAGAGTATGACGCCCAAGGGTTCTTTTTTTGTGGAGTTTCTCCTCGCCGGCGTATGCCTTGGCCAGACGCCTCCAGGGTTTGTGCCCTCAGACAAGCCCGGCAGCTCCGCCTACGTGGCGCCAATGCCAACCCCTTGGGAAGATCCCGGCTTCATGCAGGCCATTTGGGTTCAGTCCCCTAACAACAACAAGCGACCTTCCGGCGTCGTTGTCGATACCGTCGTCGTCCATTCAACGGTCATTGAGAGCCTTAAGCAGACGGTCTTCGCCTTTTGCCGTGAGGCTTCCCAAGTATCGGCCCATTACGTCATTGGCAAGGACGGCAGCATCGTTCAATGCGTCAGCACGTTCCGACGGGCTTGGCATGCAGGGGTGAGCCGCGATGTGGAGGGCCGTCCCAACGTGAACCACTTCTCGATCGGCATCGAGTTGGTCAATCGGGATGACGGGATTGATCCTTACCCCACAGCCCAGACCGACGCCCTGTGCATGTTGATCCGGACTCTAAAGCGGCGCTTCCCCCTAAAGTACATCACGAGTCACGAGTACATCGCGTTGCCACATGGCCGAAAGACGGACCCTCGCGGCTTTCCATGGGCCACGCTTACCGACTGTGACCTCAAGATCGTGAAGTGACAGGGAGGCTGAATCCGGCTAAATGTTTAGGGCAGGGTATATTGGCGCCAGTGGCCGCCGGGGGGCTTTAACACAAGCAGCAGGCTTCGTTCTTATGCTCTAAAAGGCTCGTGAGAACGAAATACCTGGATGTGAGTCGCCACGAGATGTCGATGTCCATCGTCGCTCCTGAACCCAAGGCCTACCATCAAATCGCCGGTGAAACGGAAACGAATCTCTGCCGGCACGTCCTTTCGCCGTGGTTTCCTAGGGCGCTGGACCCCGAAGGCGGTTTCTTCCAGAACTACGGCGATGATTGGAGCCACCTTCCTGAAGACGGAAAGAGCGTGGTCTACCAGTCGCGACTCTCGTGGGTAGCAGCTATGGCCTCGCGTCGCTACCCCGACGACGAGACGCCCTACCGCTCCCTTGCCCTCCATGGCTACGAGGGTCTACGAAACCAGCTATGGGACGCGACCCGCGGGGGATTCTATTGGGCGGTAAATGGGGCAGGAAAGCCGGATGACACGAAGCTGGTTTACGGGAACGCCTTTGCTATTTATGCCTGCGCAACCGTTTATCGGCTCACCGGAGATGCGGATGCACTCGCCTTGGCTAAAGAGTGCTTTCTTTGGCTGGAAGCCCACGGCCATGACGCTCAAAATGGAGGCTATTTCGAGGTGCTCGATCTGGCCGGCAAACCCGTTTTGCACGGTGCAAACATCATCAGTCCATCGAATGGACTGAAGTCGATGAACACTCATATCCACCTCTTGGAGGCGTTTAGCGTTTTGTACGAGGCTCGCCGCGATCCCGCCGTGAAGAAGCGCCTTGAGGAATTGCTCGACTTGATCAAGACAAGGGTGATCACACCGGAAGGCGCTCAAAACCTCTTTCTCTCACGCGACTGGACGCCAGCCTCAGCCGAGGACTCCTATGGCCACGACATTGAGACCGCCTATCTCCTGGTGGAAGCGTCTACCGCCATTGGCAAACCGGGCGATCCTGAAATCTGGAAGCTGGCGCGCAAACTGGTTGACCACACACTGGAAGTGGGCGTCGATCGCGAATTCGGTGGCGTGTACGAACTGGGAAGCCCGACAGAGTCTCCAAGCGATGTGAAGGGTACCGAGAAGGAATGGTGGCCACAGGCCGAGGCGCTAAACGCCCTGTTGATGGTCCACCAGCGGTTTGGAAGCGAATCAGGGAAGTACTGGGAGGCCTTTACCCAACTTTGGCAGTTCATTCAAGAAAAGCAAGTGGATGCCGTTCATGGCGGATGGTTCCCGATGCTTCACCGCAATGGTGCCCCCAAGCCGCGAAGCAAGAGCGACTCTTGGACCGAGTGCTACCACCAAGCACGCGCCCTCATGAACGTAACCGACCGCTTACACTCGCTCGCCAAGATTGCCGCTCGCAATCGGGTCACCGCGCGGCGAGCCGCCGGCCTGTAGCGACTCAGAAAATAAGAAGTCCCAGCCAACTTCCGTTGGCTGGGACTAGTCTTAGTCTGGCTCAGTCAGTCAGACCAGGGATGCGTTTCCCACGAGCACGGCCGACTTGACGGTCTTCACGATGTTCGAAGCCACCTTGTAGGGGTCGGCGGCGCTGTTCGGGCGTCGATCTTCCAACCAGCCCTTCCAGCCCTTCGTGACGGCGCCGATCGGGATTCGGATGGACGCACCGCGGTCGGACACGCCATACGAGAACTTGTCGATCGACTGCGTCTCATGCTTGCCGGTAAGACGCAGATGGTTGTCAGGACCATAGACCGCGATCGCGGACTTGATCGCATCTTCGGGAGCGAACGCTTGGCAGATCGCGTCGAAGACTTCCTTGCGACCAGCGGTGCGCAGCGCGGAATTCGAGAAGTTCGCGTGCATACCGGAACCATTCCAGTCGGTATCGCCGAGCGGCTTGCAATGCCAGTTGATCCAAACGCCATACTTTTCGCCGATTCGCTCAAGCAGGTAGCGAGCCAGCCAAACTTCGTCGCCCGCGGCTTTGGCGCCCTTGGCGAAGACTTGGAACTCCCACTGACCGGAAGCGACTTCGGCATTGATGCCCTCGACGTTCAGGCCGGCGGCGATGCATTGCTCCAGGTGCTCTTCGATGATGTCGCGACCGTAGGCGTTGCGGGCGCCGACGGAGCAATAGTACGGACCCTGGGGGCGGGGATAGCCGTTGGCCGGGAAGCCGAGGGGAAGGTTCGACTCGGCGTCGTAAAGGAAGTACTCCTGCTCGAAACCGAACCAGAAGTCGTTGTCGTCGTCGTCGATGGTCGCGCGACCGTTGGACGGATGGGGCGTGCCATCGGCGTTCAAGACCTCGCACATCACGAGGTAAGACGGGGTGCCCAGTTTGGAGCGCTCAGTATCGTGCACGATGTGAACCGGCTTGAGCTGACAGTCGGACGATCCGCCCGGTGCCTGCTCGGTCGAAGAACCGTCGAAGCTCCACATCTCGCAATCCTCAAGCTTTCCTGAGAAATTGCTGACGATCTTGGTCTTGCTGCGGAGGCTCTGGATCGGCACGTAGCCATCCAGCCAAATATATTCGAGTTTTGCTTTTGCCATTGTTGTAATTCCTCAATACAGGGAGGACTGCCGTCCGAACTTTATAGAAATGACCGACATTTCGGCCACAAGCCAGGCCTTAAAAACGAAAAGCCGGAGGCTCCTTTCAAGCCGCCGGCATCAACGCTTAGCCTCGTTTTGCGCCCTCGCAAACTGAGTGTTAACAATTTTACCACGGACCGTGCCATTACGGAAGACCGCTTACCGGGTTTGCCAACACCCACCCCAAAGCAGGTTCTTATATCAGGCTGCCAGGTTGCAGATGCCGCTCAATCGACCAAAGAGGTCGGCCAGTCTCCTTTCAGCAGTTTCGACAGCGCGCGGTCAGGAATCAGACGCCCCCCGTTTTGGCAGATTGCACAATAATTTGACTCGTTGTCGGCGTACCGCACCCGCTGAACCGGCTTGCTGCACACCCTGCAAGGCAAGCCGAAGCGACCGTGGACGGCGAAGTCGGGTCGAAAGGCAGTGACCTTTCCGCGACCGGGGAAGGAAGACCCAAACTCCATTTGAAGACGCTCCGTCCATTCGCGCAGCACGAACAGGGTCCCTTCGCCAATCCGGAGCCGCTCGTCCTCGCTCAAGGACTCAGCACTTCTGTTCGGCGCAACCCGGGCGGCGAAGAGGATTTCGTCCGAATAAGCGTTCCCGATGCCGCTGAAAACATGCGGGTCCGTGAGCAGACGCTTCACGGTCCGTCGATCTTGACCCAATGCCGAGCCAATATCGGTCGGAGTGGCAGCCAGCGGGTCAATCCCGCCAGGATCTTCGTCCATTAGCGCCCTTTCCCCCTGAAAAAGGCTCAAGGCTGCCCGCCGCTTGGTTCCTTGCTCGGTCAATAGAAGACGACCAGTTGGAAACGAGAACGCGGCAAGCGTGCTCTTGCCCCCTGGCCGAAGCGGCTGTTCGCGTTTGGCCAGGGCATGCGCGTCGTCCCACAGGAATCGGCCCGCGATCATCAGATGGATCACGAGGAAGAGATCGGAGTCAAATTGGAAAACGATCCGCTTGCCAAGCCGGCTAAGTCCGATCACGCGTTTTCCGATCGCATCGGTTAGCGGCGGGGCGACCGTCCTGAGGAGTGAGGGAGAGAAAAGTCGGGCGCTCTCAAGCGCCTCGCCGATGACGCGCGGCCTGAGGGCATGGAGGTACAGCTCAATGTCGGGCAACTCCGGCACATCGTGCTCCTTAGACTTCGCTCGCCGGCGCAATCCGCCGGCAAGTCAACCTTTCCCTTTAGAGGGCTCTTTCGATCAGTTGGACGTACTTGACCTTAGGCCCAAGACCGGTGATTCGGTCTACTTCACGGCCTCCCTTGAACAGGAGGACCGATGGAACTCCAAGGATGCCAAACCGGGACGCGAGGTCTCCGTCGACGTCGACGTCGACCTTCAGCACCTTCGCCTTGCCCTCGTATTCCTTGGCAAGCTCTTCAATGGTGGGCGCGATGGCGAGACATGGCTTACACCAAGTCGCCCAAAAATCAACGAGGACGGGAACGTCCGATTTCAAAACCATTTCCTCGAATTCGCTCGAGGTGACTGCTAGTGCTGCGCTCATGACGGCTTATTACTATCTCCTGTATCAAAGGGTTCTACGCTTGGATGAATCCCGCGGTCATCACGCACATGGCGTGTTACGTTGCCAGATTTGTAAGCGTCGAACAGAACAGAGTCTACAAGCAACTCGAAAGTTTCAGGAGGATTTCTTAATTGAGGAATATTTGGAAAGCGGCGGCGGTGGTCGCAGTATTCGCGAGTGGAGCACTCCCGGCAGCAGCCCAGCATCGTAGCGTTGCCGAGAACAGCCTTGTCGGCGTCAGGCTTTTCGACTCCGGTTTGAAGCTGCTGACGATGTTCGGTGAACCCGACGAGATCGACAATGCAGGTGGCGGCGGAGGGGGAGCGGCGCCGGGGCCTTCGGCCCCAGTTGGATTTACAACCACCGGCGGAGGCGCGGGGATGATGGGGGGGCGCCCCGGAGCCGGTGGCGGCAACATGGGTGGCCACGGCCTGGACACGATGGCGGCAGCGGCGGCAGCCCGCGCAGCCGCTGAAGGTCGCGGTCAACGCGACAGTGGCATGCTCCCTGGAGATCCTTTCGGCTTTACCGACCAAATCTACTTTGTGCCACCTGGCGCCGGCGGAGGCGGGGGAGGCCGTCGCGGAGGCGGAATGGGCGATCCCAACGCCGGAATGCGACGCGGACCATCTGGCAATAGTGGCTTCGGCGGCGGTGATGGCGGCGGCAATGCCGCCCCTGCAGTATCCTCCGGCGGCGGACCCGCGGTGAGCTCCGACAGCTATGCGCGGTGGGTGTATAAGCGCGATGGCGGCAAGTACGGATTCATCGTTGACAAGGACAACCAGGTCATTCAAATCGAAGCGGTCGCCCTCAAGGACACCAAAGCGGTCACCAAGAAGGGCCTCACCTTTGGCGCGACCTTCCTTCAAGTGATCAAGGTCTACGGGTGGCCAGACAGCTACGAAGTGGCTGGCAACACCATCACGATGCGGTACCTGCTCAAGAACCACGTCATCTTTCGTTTGAACCGGCTTGGCCTGGACCAGCCCCATGTTGTGACCGGCATCCTTATCGCCGCCGCAAAGAGTTAGCTGCATTGACCGACGATGCCAGGCTCGATATTCGGGCAAGGGTCGACATCGTTGACTTGGTGAGCAAACGGATATCGCTAAAGCGAACGGGCAGAGTCTACAAAGGCCTCTGCCCGTTTCACGATGATAAGAGCCCTTCGTTTGACGTGAACCCCGATCTAGGGCGCTACCGGTGCTGGGCGTGTGGGGAGCATGGCGACATCTTCACGTGGGTCATGAAGACCCAGAACGTCGACTTTCCCGAGGCCATGCGGATCCTCGCCGAGCAGGCGGGCGTCACCCTGGCGGGTCCTCATCAACCTGGGCCAAGCAAGGAACAGCGGAACCTTCGCAAAGAGGCGATGGAGTTTGCCCTCGGCTTCTTTCGCCAGGCCCTCAGTCGCGAGTCTCGCGCGCTGGACTACTGCAATGACCGGGGACTGGACGAAAAGGAGAGGACGACCTGGGAACTCGGCTATGCCCCCGATACCGGCCATGCCCTTGCCAACGAGCTGAAACGCAAAGGGCTGCCCTTAGCCGAGTGCCGCGAACTGTTCCTTGTCGATGAGGACTCCAATGGCGGTTACTATGACCGCTTTCGCGGACGGCTCATGTTTCCCATCCGTGACGAGAAAGGAGACGTCGTCGCCTTTGGGGGACGCCTGCTCGGCAAGGGTGAGCCCAAGTACATCAACAGTTCCGATACCCCGATCTATCGCAAGAGCCGTGTCCTCTATGGCCTCATGCAGTCTCGCCAGCACTTGCAGAAAACACGCTGCGTGGTCCTCACCGAGGGCTACCTTGACGTCATTGCGTGCCATCGTGCGGGCGTTGGAACTGCCGTGGCCTCGTGCGGCACCGCCCTTGCCGAAGAGCAGTGCAAGCTACTTCGGCGGTGGGCTGACGATGTGGTGATCCTCTATGACGGAGATGCCGCCGGCATTAAGGCTGTACGTCGCGCCATCGGCCTGCTGAGTGCCGAGGGGGTTCACGTACGGGTCGCCATTCCACCTGACGGGGAAGACCCCGACAGTCTCTTTCGCAAGCGGGGCGCTGCGGCGGTGGTAAACGTGGTCAACGGCGCCGTGCCACCGATCCAATTCGAGTTCGATCTCTTGCTTCAAAACGGCGATCCGACCACGGATACGTTCTGGGACGAGGCGATCGACCTGCTCAACCGGGCGCCCAACGGGATGGAGGCCGAGAAGTACATCAAGGTCCTCGCTCCCCGTTATCCGAACTTCAAGGATCCCCTCGCGGCCAGCCGGGCCATCGCCAAAGAAATGGAGCGCAGGGCAGGGCCCAGGGGCAGGGGAAACCGCGCGAACTTGCCACCGGTGGCCCAAACGCCGCAACAGCGCGGGCTCAAGATTGGTGGCGACGAGCTCGATGTATTTGCCGCGGTCTTTCAACCCGAACTGCGAAAAGATGTCTGGGTGGCGCTGATGCGTCCAGAACTCTTTTCCACCCAGAACACCGCTCAAGCGGCAGCGGGCCTGGTCGCCACTTTCCCGACCCCTCCCAGCACACCGCTGGCCGAATGGTTTGGCGACCTTCCTCCCGAAACGCAGGCCATGCTTGAGGATGTGCAAGGAGCTACGAGAACCAGAACTTTGGATATTCTGAGTCTGCAGAGAACTCTGGAAGCGCTAGAAGTCAAGGCAGCCGGACGTGCCTTGCGGCGGTCATGGACGAGTGTGGAAGGGGACGAAGACAGGGTCGCTTACCTCAATCGGCTGCGGAGTTTGAAGGGTGATGGCAAATAATGTAAATTCGTCAAACGGATTGCCCAAACCTGTGATAGAGTTACCCGTATCCTTAACCGGGTGAGGGGAGATTCTTGGTTCAAAAGTCCTTAGGCGATGCAGCCGTGGGTGGTTCTATTTCTTTGTCACAGTCGGGACCGCGCGCATGTCCGATTGCCGGTCTCACGACGCGCGGTGGTTTGCGAATTCGTAAGGAAGGTGCGTGGGACGGAGACGACTCGGTGCGCGATTGGCTTGAGCGCATTTCTCAAACCAACCTCCTGCCCGCCGAAACGGAGACCGCCGTGGCGCGGCACGCCCAAACGGGGTGCGAAGCCTGCCGAGTGCTGATGATTGAGGCGAATCTACGCCTCGTGGTCTGCATTGCCAAGACGTTTCTCAATCGGGGCCTTCAAATGCCCGACCTGGTTCAGGAGGGAAACGTGGGATTGATGCGAGCCGTCGAGAAGTTTGATCCCGAGCGAGGGTGCCGCTTCAGCACCTATGCCACATGGTGGATTCGACAGTCGATTTCACGCGCCCTGTGCGACAACGGTCGCACTATTCGCCTTCCTGCCCACCTCATTGGCCGCGCGTTCAGTGTGGCAAGGGTGGCAGGTCTTCTCCAGCAGCAACTCGGACGGGAGGCATCGGCCGCCGAGATTGCCGGCGTTCTCAACATCACGCCGGAAAAGGTGACCGATTGTCTCCGGGCGCTTGCCGAGCCTGTCTCGCTTGATGAGCCATTGGGTGATACCGACGAGATGGGTCTTGGCGACGTCGTCGCTGATCGTAGCGTCGTCATTGAAGACTCGGTTCAGGATGCCCTCATCAGGAGGTGCCTCTTGGAGGTGCTCTTTGAGCTTCCAGATCGGGAGCGAGAAGTCATTCGGCTGCGGTTTGGCCTCGATTGCGATCGCCGTACCCTTGAGGAGGTCGCAATCCGGTTTGAAATCACTCGCGAACGGGTTCGGCAAATTGAACGCCGGGCCCTCGGTCTGTTGAAGCATCCTTCTCGCATGGGCCGGATCCGCGCTTTCCTGGAGTGACCTTCTCCCATTCGTATCGTAGAACAAAGCGGTCCAAGTCCTATGCAAGCCGCTGACAGCAACACGACACCCCTCGAACTCCCGATTCGCAACATTGAATTGCAAGATGGTCGACGCATTCCCCTCGCTTCGATCTGTGAAGACCGCCCAGCCGCGCTCGTCTTCTTGCGGCACCTTGGATGCACTTTTTGCCGTGAGCATGCTGCCCAACTTGGCCCCCACTCTGAATGGAATATGTACTTCGTAGTCTTAGGCGATAAGGCCGAGGCGATCCGATTTCGGGATGAGCTTCATCTTCCACAGAACCTCATCTGCGAGCCCGATGGCGACCTTTTCCGAGAGTTTGGACTTCAGGAGACGTCGATTGCGAAGGTATTCACACCCCATGTATTTATTCGCGGGGCGCAGGCAACCATGAGAGGCGTCCACCAAGGAGCACGCGGAAGGCTTCCGCTCATGTTGGGTGGATCTTTTGTTGTTGCGGCAGGCGGGCGCATCGTGTGGAGTCACCCGGCTCGGGATGTTGCCGACAATGCCTCGCCAGCAGAAATCGAAAAGGCCCTCGCGGAGGCGGCTGCCGGCTAGTGCCGGTCCGGCCTCTCGCTTGGGCCCTATTCCATGATGTCAAGAGACTACGCTCGGCAGGCTCTCACTCGAATATGAACTTACTTGGCCATGCGCTTGCGCAGGGCAGCCACACCACCGATGAGCAGGGTTGCCATCGAAGCGGGCTCGGGGCAGGGGTTTCCGCCATGCTTGCCGGGGCAGCCAGGATTGTTGTGTCCGCCGCATGAAGGAAGGGACGGGCAGGAAGGGAGGTGAATGATCGGCGTCGGGCAGACCGGAAGGTGGATGACCGGCAGCGTCGGGCAAACCGGGAGGTGAATCACCGGCAGGCTGGGGCACGAGGGGAGTTTGAGGACAGGCGGACAGGCCATCGAAATCGTGGCGAGGACTGAGATGCTTGCGGTAAGGATGAGCTTCTTGTTCATGGTAGACCTTGTTGCGGCTTGCCATTTCGGCGCCGGATTGGTCTGAAGCTATGGGAAGATTTGTGCCATGGCGGGCTGGCTAGGCAAAAGTCAAGCAAGATGGCGGGGTTCTCTCTTGACTGAGTCGGGCCCAAACCGCTCGCCCCCGTTACACCTGCCCAAGCAGGAAAGCCTCCAAGTCACGGAGTGGCTTAAGATCCCTGAACATTGGCTCTGGGTTATTGGCGGACATGTTCTCTGCGATCCGCGCAGGATCGCAGGCCAGTTCGATGTAGGCTCGCTCGTTTTCGGTCAACATCGCTTCCACCCCGGCTTGCCTCAAGAACGGAATCGACATCCGACTTCTCAGGAAGGTTCCGGGGCATGACACGAGGGGCCTGCCCAGGGTGAGGGTGTCCACCGTAGTGATGCCCCCACTGAAATCAAAACTGTCCAGCACGCAGTCCGCCAACTGGGTCATGCGCATGAAGTCCCCCGTTGGCATCCTCTCAACGGTTACCAGGCTGGACTTCATTCCGGCCCTGCGCATGCGGCTGGCAACGATCTTGCCCGCCTCAGGGTCGGGGGCCGTGCAGATGACCATCGGCTTGCCCGTGCGCTCGGCGATCTCTCGAAACACCGCATCGCGGCGGGGCAAGAGCTTCACGGGATTCTGGGCGATGAGGAGGTATCCGTCCTCAGGCAGGCCCAGCTCGGCAGCGCTCTTCGTCGACGGGGGCGTCGTCGCTCGCGGATAGGTCAACCCACTGCCCGAAAGCTTGAGCAAACGCTCGGTGTAATGTTCTTGGCCATTGACCGGCTCCATTTCGCCAGAGGCGATGTAGGTGTCAATGACTGGCGAGCCAGTCGTCATCGGGTGGCCCCAGCCGCAGAGCTGATGCCGCGCTAGCCTTAACATGGAAAGCTGGACGGTCACCGGCATGGTCGTGATGTCGACGAAGATAAGCGCATCCAAGTCGCAGCCCCGGACGAACTCGGCCACCTTCGCCGCTGGCAGCGGCAGGTGGAAATAATGGTCGCTGTTTCGCTTCCACCTTGCGCTGACCGCGTCTTCACGATCGTGGAGATTGAACGCAAAGGTTTCGAACTCCGGCGCTTGTTCGGTCAGCCAGCCAAGCGCCCAGCGGGAGCCGCTGGAGCTTGTCAAACGGCTACTGATGTAGCCCAGCCGGAAGCGGCCTGGTTTTCGCGGCCCTTCGATCGGATCGACCCATGCCGGGAAGGCCGGCCTGGCATAGTTCTGATAGGCATGGCCAATCAATCTGGCGACGATCGGCTTCACATCCTCGCCGCGGTAATAGAGACTGAAGGTCTCCATCGCGCCCTCACCAATCGCGTCGAACGCGGCCCGAGGGTCCAGGTCAAGCTCCAGCAACTGGTTGACCGCCGCCTCGTACCGTTGGCCCCACTCCTGAAAGTCCGCCTCGCTCTCGTATGAAGGGGGCATCACGACTCGATAGAGGGCCGCCAGAGGCGTGGTCCGGACCATCCTCTCCGCCGCGAAATACTTCGCGCGCTTGTCGTTAAAGGTCTTGAGGACGGCAAGCTGACTGGGCACTAGGGAACGAACGGCGTTCGCGATTCGCGGAACGGGACCTCCGCCAAGCTGGCCCTTCTCAAGCCTATGGGGCTCCCCTCCCAGAACGCTCTGAATGCCGGTTCCCAGTTCATAAATGCCCGACCCATTCGAGGTTTTGTGCGCGCCCATGCCGATCCCTGAAATCAAGACATCCCCAATCTGAGTTTGCCAGACGCAACTCAGCACCTGTGCGGGGCGACCGAATCGACGATCTTCGCATGCCGCCACATCGTAGGAGTTCAGACCGCGACAGCTTAGGGGCCTTTCCGCGTAGATGGAGCACAGGCCCTCGATAAGAAAAGGGCAGGGCGCGGATAGCGCCTCCGCATCGAACCGCCAATAGGCCGCCGATGCCTCATTGTAGGCGGCAAATCGCTCCTCCAGGCCATCGCGGGCAGGGGCATCCCAATTTCGGACGGCAGCAGCAATTTCTTCTAATTCAGGCAGGGTGGCCTTGATGAGACCGTGGCAGCAATGGCAGCAGCCAGCTTGGCATTTAAGCGGGGGAACCAGCGCCTGTGCTTCGCCAATCTCCTTGTCGGCGATCACATGCAGCCGTTTCGATAGGTTGACAAGCTTCTCCGAGTTCCCTCGGTCAAAGGCCTCTTTGGCCAAGGCTTGAGCGTAGGATTGAAGCCCAGGGAAACGCTGCTCAAAGCCCATGGCCCAGTTTACTTGGACGCCGTCGAACTCCGAGCGAGAAGAACCTTCCGTACCCTCTCGGCTTGCTCCGGTGTATCGACCGCCATCTCGGCGCCCTCCCCTTGGGCCATGTAAATGCGGACGCCGTGTTCAAGAAACCTAAGCTGCTCTAGCCCCTCAGTTCGCTCCAGTGCGGTTGGCGCCCAATTGGCAAAGGCGAGCAGCGTATCGCGGCGGAAAGCGTAAATCCCCACATGTTTCTTGATGCCGGTCGCCCGCTCGTTCCGCGGAAAGGGAAGGGGAAACCGGCTGAAATACAGGGCATAGCCCTCCAGGTCGGTGACCACTTTGACCACCGCCGGGTCGTCCCATTCGCCGGGGGCACATTCGCTGTAGACGCTGCCCATGGCAATACCTGGATCTTCGAGGAGCGGGTGTGCGCACACGCGAATCGTCGATGGTCGAATCAGCGGCTCGTCGCCCTGAACGTTGATGTACACGTCAGCGACGGTCCCGCGCGCCACTTCTGCGAGACGGTCGGTGCCCGACGGGTGGTGCGGTGACGTGAGCACCACATCAGCGCCGAATCCATTGCATGCATCCACGATTTCCTGATCGGGGGTCGCGACGACGACACCATCCGCGGCGCCGGCAGAACGGGCCGCTTCCACAACCCATTGGAGCATCGGCTTGCCCATGAGATCGCAAAGCGGCTTGCCGGGGAAGCGCGTACTTCCCATTCGGGCGGGGATAACGATCAGCGACTGCATGACTCCCCGGAATGCTAGCAGAAAAAGGAAAAGCCTGTCCGCATTCCGCAGGCAGGCTGTCGGGAGGAGGGGATCGGAGAGCTTAGCGGGCGCGCTTGCGCAAGGCGGCGATTCCGCCGATGACGAGAGTTGCCATGGAGGCAGGCTCGGGGCACGGGTTGTGGGGCGGCTTGAGGCCCTGTTCGGCCATCGCTACGGACGAGAGGAGCACGAGGCTTGCGATGAGGATGATCTTGGTATTCATGATGGAGTCTCTTGGAAGGTAGTGACCGGGGGCTGAAGTCCGGACACAAACGGTGTAATGCAAGTTTTGTGCCAGCACCCTGGCGAATCGAACCTTGCCCGTGAAGTGATGACAAGCGCTCGCCGTCTGCTATAAAGAAGGAACCGGTGTCCATCGAACAGGCTCAGCACTTTGCCGAACAGTCTGCCCTCTCCCTTCAGGCCGGGCAGCCCTCGCTGGCGCTTGATTTAGCTGAGCAGGCCCTTCAACTGGTCCCCACCCTCGGTGATGCCGAGAACTTACGCGCGATTGCGCTATCCCAAACCGGTCAGCCGCGCGTGGCCGAAGCCGCCTTCGTCCATGCCGCCGAGTTGATGCCAGGTTCGGGCAAGCCTTATTACAATCTGGGTGTGCACTTGTATGCTGCGGGCAAGAAGAGGGAGGCCCTTGAGGCGCTGGCTCAGGCCCTCGACCGTGAACCCAACCACGCACCTGCGTTTGCCCTCCAGGGGGCAATCCTCAAGCAAGGCATCCACATGCCCGCCGATCCCACCGTTTCCTCCCTCAAGGTCGAGGCGCCGTTCCTGCCCAAGGAAGCCAGGGCCTTTATGGATGGCAACCTGCTGGCATGGAAGCTTGGAGGCTGGATACTGAGCGGCGTCAGTCTGGCGGCCGTCATTCTCGCGTCGAAGGACACGATCGGCGACAACACCAACATCGGCTGGCCGGCCGCCGTCATGCTCTTTGGGAGCTATGTGGCCGGGTTGGCTTATACCGTCGTCGAGGTCTCGCAATCCAAGCGGCAACCGGCCTGGACGATTGTCTTTGCGACGATCGGCTGCGCGGCCGGGTGGCTGGTCTTGCCTGCCTTCATTCTGACTGCACCGAAGCCAGGCACGAAGGGCAAGCGTCCCACATCGGGAAGCCATGATTAGCCTATTTTTCGCATTGGGATTGGCCAGACTCACGCCGCCTAAACCAACCTACGTCGCCCCGCTGGAAGTTCGGGACAACGCAATCCTCCTAAATGCGGTCGTGAACGGCGCCCCCATGCGCCTCATGCTGGACACTGGCTTCAGCGGCGGCGCAGTCATCGATCAGAGCCACTATGTGGGCGAACCGACGGGCCATGAGCATCTCCGCGATTTCGTAGAGAACTACGACGCGCCGACCGTGCCGATGACGTCGCTCCAGATCGGAAGCGCCACCTTGCCTTGCGAAGGCGAGCGCATTGTGCTGCAACCGCTCGGGGCGCTCTCCGACGCTTACGGCGAAAGAGTTGACGGAATTCTTGGTCTAGGACCTCTCCGGCACTATGTCACCGAGATCAACATTCAGGTGCATGAGCTAAGGCTTTACCCGCCCACCTACAACATTGGGCTCCTCGTTGCCGACGGTCGCCGGACGTTTGCCTCAAGGCTGCTCCCCATTGGGCACAGCTCACTTCCCATGGAAGTCGAGGCGGCCGGCGGAAGGCTGGCAATGTCCCTTGACACCGGCAATGCGTTTTATATCACGACTCATCGCGACGTGCTGGAACGCCTTGGCCTATGGTCGCCCGACCGAACCCCCGAATACGTCCGGCCAAGCGGAGTGGCTTCGGGCAATGTGAACACCTGGTCGCTTCACATGGAGAACGTTCGGGTGTTTGGCGTGCCGGTGGCCCATTCAATTTGGGATATCATCGACCTTCCTTCTAGCGCGGCCGAATCCGATGGCACCGTTGGCTTTCAGTTCCTCCAGAACTTCAACATCACCTTTGACCTCGATCGCCGCCTCGTTTGGCTCGATAACTTCAATGGCGTGTCCGAAGTCGAGCCCCTCGGCGAAGTCGGATTGATCGGAGGTTTTGCGCGGGCAGAGCGAAGGGTTGTGGTGCTCGGAGTCATCCCGGGAGGACCGGCCGACATGGCGGGGATTCGTCCATCGGACCAACTGCTGAGCATCGACGGGGTGACGTTGGGAAGGCAATCGCTGCCCGAGGTACGGCGTCTCTTGCAGGGCCCGGTCGGCAGCACGGCAAGAATCGATGTATCCCGCGAAGGGCAAGAAATCGACGTGGAAATCATACGCCAATTGCTTGTCAACGAGCCGGATAGGGGCGCCTCGGCGCAGTAGGGAATACCAATGGGGCTGGGGGGAGTGGAATGGGCGAAGTGGTGGCCGTGGTTGGCCGGCGGAGGCGTCGGCCTGCTTGCCGCGGCCGTTTTTTGGCTGAAGTATGCCCATTTCGATGCCAAGCAATTGGAGCCTTCGCAGCGGCGTCGCCAACAGGCGGCAACCCTTTCCGTCATTTTCAATTCCCTGCAGGCGCTCGTCAAGCTGATCGCAGCGGTGGCAACCGGCTCCGTTGTTCTCCTTTCGGAGGCGATTCACTCCACCGTCGATGTGCTTGCGTCGCTGATCGCGTTTATTGGCGTCCGGGCGGCCGCCGAACCGCCCGACGATGAGCATCCCTATGGTCATGGCAAGATCGAGAGCCTCTCAGGCTTCGGCGAGGCCCTGCTCCTTGCCGTCACCGTGGTTTTCGTGGTGATCGAGGCCGCTAATCATTTGCTGCGACCCGTCGCCGTGGCTCACGTAGGCAGCGGCTCTTGGGTGCTGGCCCTTTGTGCAATCGGGGCGTTGATCGTGGGTTCTCGCCTGAAGAAAGTGGGCGCAGCCGATCGGTCGCTGGCCCTTCTTGGCAACGGGCGGCACTTGGTGATCGATTCGGGGATATCCCTTACCGTCCTCATCGTTCTCCAAATCACCCGTATCACCGGCTGGAACTTCCTCGACCCCCTCGCCGCCCTCATGCTGGCGGTGTGGATGGGTTGGACGTCGGACAGACTGGGGCGTCAGGCCTTCGAGCAGTTGATCGACCGACGAGTCTCCGACGAGGAGATCGCGAAGATCAAGGCCTTCTTGACCGCCGAGACGCGCATCATCAGTTTTCACCGGCTACGCAGTCGATTGAGCGGCGCCGTCCGACTCATTGATGTCCATATCGTAGTCCCGCGGGATTTGTCGGTGGTGGATGCTCACGCCATTGCCGACGATATCGAGCAACAACTCGGCGCCAGCCTCGCCCCAGCAGACGTGGTCGTGCACGTAGACCCGTTCGATCCAAATGTTGCAGAGCCGCTATGATCGGCACGCTGAAGCCGATCGGGAACGGCGCCAAGTCCCCTTAGCATGCCCGTTGCGGGAGGCTCATTCTCAGCCCAGAGGCTCACTGACACTCGTTCGTTGACTCACAACGAGCTGGCCCGACAAGAGTCGAGCCCTCCCAAGGCTGCGGACCCACCGACCCACCGGCATGGGCAAAACCAGCAATTCTACTGGCTCTAATCTCCTCCCAGCTTCCGATGTTAAGACTGGGATGCTAGGCACAGTCGCGTACTTGATCATTTGCGCCATCGTCGCAGGAATTCTTGCGTCGCTCTTGGTCATGTTTCGCCCGGTCAAAGACCGAGGCGAGACGAAGCCCTGGATCAGCTTCATCTTCTGCTATATCTTCGTTGTGATCGCACCCTATGCCTATATTGAGGTGATCACCAAAATGTATGGCACGCCGATGGAGGATGCCGTGGCGAAGGGTTACGCAGCCGCGCAGTTCAACGGCCCCATCAAGTACTACCGCATCGTGAGCTACGATAAGCAAACCGCCCGCGTGCTCGTGGTCGGCACCGATGTCGCTGAGTGGGGTGGTACGGAGAACCCAGTCGTCTCGGTTGTGCTTCGGAAAGAGCACAATGGTTCTTGGGCCGCCGATTCTTACAAGGTCCTCACCTCCGGGCGCCTCAACCAGGACAACCTGGTCCTCCCGCCTTACTTCTAAGGCGCGAGAGTCCCGAAGACCTCCTGAGTCATTCGCATTTTTTGCGTCCCCATGCATACTATGGACGCAATGTCGCAATCCGTCACATTTCTTGGTGCGGCCGAAACGGTCACCGGCTCCCGCCATCTCTTGAACCTTGATGGGCACAAGGTGCTCGTCGACTGTGGGCTCTTCCAGGGGGGACGGCAACTGGAGCGTCTCAACTACGAACCCTTCGGTTTCGAGCCATCCGAATTGGAAGCCGTGGTGATTACCCACGCCCACATGGACCATATCGGTCTTCTACCCAGGTTGGTAAGGGAAGGCTTCACCGGACCGATCTACGCCACCCATGCCACGGTGGACCTTTCCCAGATAAGTCTGCCCGATTCCGGCCGCCTCCAAGAAGAGGAAGCCCGCTATCGCAACCGTCACGGCGGCGGTCCCGATGGACGCCCGGTGCGGCCGCTCTATACCGAAAGCGAGGCATTTGCTTGCCTCAAGCAATTCAGAAAGGTGCCTTATGGCGAGTTTCACGACCTGCCGGGGAAAGCGAAGTGGCGTTACCTGCCCGCCGGCCACATCCTTGGCTCGGCCTTCGCCGAGATTTACTTTGCCAACGGCGAGCGCATCCTGATGTCGGGGGACCTCGGTCGCTTCAACATCCCCTTCATCAAAGACCCCACCGCGATCGACTTTGCCGAATACCTGGTGGTCGAGAGCACCTATGGGGATCGCCTCCACTCGCACGAAGATCCGATGGCAAAACTCGAGGAGATCATCAAGCGCGCCGTGCATACCGGCGGCGTGATTCTCGTGCCGAGCTTCGCGATCGGCCGCACTCAGGAGCTGCTCTACTATATCAGCCGCTTACAGAATGAGGGTCGCATCCCCAGGATCCCGATCTTTGTCGACAGCCCCATGGCGACCAGCGTTACACGCGTCCTGGAGCGTTCTCCTGAGGAGTTCGATGCGGAGACCGAGGAGGCGCTGCGAGAGCACCTGAACCTCATGGAGCCGCAGGGGGTCCAGTTTGTCAAAGACAAAGAGCAGTCCAAGGCACTGAATAGCCAGCGCGGCCCCTTGATGATCATCAGTGGGAGCGGGATGGCCAATGGGGGTCGCATCATTTATCACTTGCTTCACCGCCTTGAGGATCCCTCGACCACGGTGCTGTTTACGGGTTATCAGGCGGAGGGCACTCTGGGACGAAGACTGCTCGAAGAGGCGTCTTCCGTGCACCTTTTGGGCCAGTTCGTGGAGGTACGGGCCAACATCGAGCGACTCAACGCGCTCTCTGCCCACGCCGATCAGGGCGAGATTCTTGCCTGGCTCCATGGCTTCAAGCAGAAGCCTCGGCGGACGTTTATCGTCCACGGTGAGCCACCGGCTCAGGCGGCGCTCGCGGAGAAGATCCGCACCGAGCTTGGCTGGGAGCTTGTCATTCCTTTTAAGGGCGAGAGCTTCCCGCTCTAGCCGGTATTCTTGATCATCGATGGCTACCGCAACTCTCACCCTTTCCGATACCCTCTTTAGGACCCGTTCCGTGGGCCGCGATTTCGCCCTCATGATCGGTGGGGCGGCAGTGGTTGCGGCCTGTGCGCAGGTGACAATTCCTTGGTACCCGGTGCCCTTCACCCTGCAAACGATGGCGGTTTTCCTTTGCGGCCTGGCCCTCGGCAGCAAGCGAGGCGTTGGCGCGATCGTGATCTACCTAGCGGCTGCCCTCTGCCATCTCCCAGTTTTGGCCGGCGGCTTGGCCTTTAGCTTTGGCCCCACCGTCGGCTACCTTATCGGCTTCCTACCAGCGGCATACCTCTTGGGTGTCTTGGCCGAGCGCGGGTGGGACCGGCATCTCCTTTCCATCGCGGGCGCCATGCTGATCGCGGGCACGATCGTTCTGGCGTCTGGTGCCATCTGGCTCTCCGCCTTTGTGGGTCCGGTCAATGCTTTCCGCATGGGTGTGGCTCCGTTCCTGATCGGCGAACTGGTCAAGATCGGCGTGGTCACCCTGGTCTTGCCAGGCGCTTGGAAACTGGTCGGCAAGAACCAGGCTTAACCACGATTGCGCGTTTACCCTGCGGCCCGGCGTAGCTTGCTTTGATGGAAATCAACGGACTCGTGCATCGGCTGCGTCAGGTCATTTCGACCGAGGGTGCGCGGGAGTGGCTCACGAATTACCTCTTTGCGGACCCATTTGAGAAGGGCCCACTCCTTGAGAACCTTCACGGCTGCGACGTTTACGTCGAAAGCTTTGTGTTCGTGGCCATACCCGACGTTCCCGTAGAGGATGCATTCGTGAGCTCGGCGAAGACCGATAACCTGGCACAGCAGCGCCAGGAGCTCGGCCGCTATCTGATGGACGCCGCATGGCAGCAGTGCGTAGACGGCCGGCTTCGCCCCGGCCCGATTGCGTTCGGCGAATGCTTGCCCGAGAACGCGCTAGGCAATGCCTTCTCCATCAAGCAGTAGCCGCCCTTCGCAGCGGCGAAACATAGGCGGACGTCAGCGGTCCGGCAAATGATTGAAATTCGGCGAAACCGCGCACGATGCGTTGGCTTCACAAATCGATGGTTATGGGCCCGTCACCATGGGGCCCCCTTCCTTCGACCATGAGTACGAACACAGTTTTCCGTCCACATACTCAACGATAAGACGCGATCCCTTTGCATCGAGGTAAGTATCAAATGGAAAGGAGGCGCTCCAACGCGAATTAGGTTCGCCCAAAAGCGTTTCGACGGCGCTCATGCTCATGCCTATTTTCGCCTCGAAGCCAGGCCGGTCGAAGGGATAGTGGGTAACCCATTACCCATATTAAATGTATTTAATTAGATGCTAAGCGGAAGGCATGCATGAACAACGCTAACGGGCTGCATATTTAAGAATATGTCATGTACGAATCAACGACATATTTCTATACGAAACGTTGTTTTTATCAAACATTCCTGTGACTTTAGGCAGAAGTCCCAAAGCTAAAATGGGCGGTAGACGTTCAGAGGCTGCGAAGCCTCGAATCGCCCCACAACAAAGGAGTTCACCTATGTCTGTTACTAAGTATTTGACAAGCATTGGCCTGCTGGCCATGACATCATCCTTGGCGTTTGCTGGAGCCGACCAAGTTTACGGCAACCAGTGGGCCTGGGATAATAATTTCAACAATAGCAATATCAGCGTGAGTTTCGGTTCCGGCAGCACGCCGAATCTGACTTTCTGGTACGACTTTTCGAGCTATGGCCTCTACGGCTATCCCGCCGCCATCCACGGATACCACTACGGCTGGAACCCCGCCGGCGACCACCTGTTTCCGAAGCAAATCTCCGCCATCGGTTCGGCGAACTGCACGTTTAGCTACTCTTCCGGGTATTCGGGATCTGGCTCGTCAAACATGGCCGGCGATTTCGCCTACGACATGTTCTTCCGCAACGATAGTTCTGCTTCAACCCCGGAGCTTGAGGTCATGATTTGGGGCGGTAACGACTCCTATCCGATCGGCGGCCAGGTGGCTACGAACGTTCTCAGTGCGGGAGGTTACACCTTTGACCTGTGGATGGGTTACAACTCTGCCGCTGGGTACGAGACGATCACCTTCATTCCGCATGGCTCTGCCGGCCAAGGAACATTGCCGACGTCAGGTAGCGTGAACGTCAACCTGAAGACGTTCTTCAACTACCTTGCTAGCAGCGGCAACACCAAGTCCTACTTCAATAACAGCATGTACCTCGATGTGGTCGAGTGCGGCCTTGAAATCACCCGCGGCTATGGTTGGGTGTGGGTGGGAGCGAACATTCCCGACTAAGGCCTTTCGAATCGTCGTTGGGGCCGCCTTTTCATTGGCGGCCCAACGAATTTGAACCATGCCCTATTCCATCTCAAGACCCGCGTTGTCGTGTGCGCTCACTTTGGCATCCTGCCTAGGGTCAGCGCAGGCCCTGCTTCCTGCGATGAAGGCGCCGTCATTCAGCGGGGTCAAGTGGCTTACACGTCCGTCTCCGGCGTACACCGACTTGCAATTGGTCACGTTTTGGCGCCCCGTTGGCAAGGCGAACGGTGCCGCCTTCGCCATGCTCAAAGCAGTGCCCGGTTCGGTTGAGCAGGTCTGGGTCTTAGAAGGTAAGGCGGAGGGAAGAAGGGAAGTCGGCGACCCTAGCCTACACGCTATTTGGGGCACGGACCCGGATGGCGTTTGCAACAAGACATGGATCGCGCCGTGCGGACTTGCCGATCCGCAGTTTCTGCCGTTGAGCTTTATCCTCGGGAATAGCGGCGTTATCCAGTGGATCGGATCTACCCTTGATGCGCCTGACGTACTTACAAAAATTCAGCACGGCAGATGGGATGCTCAGGCATTTCGCCCGGTCTATCGGGAGCAGGTGGTCCACCTGCGCAACGCCCTCGCGAAGCTTCGAAATCCCGTGGTTAGCTACATGGTCGCATGCGAACAGCTGGTACACGCCGGGAAGTACCACGAGGCGCTCGCCAAGTTGCACCGTCCGCCGAACCTGCCCGACGTCGCTCGCTTCGAGACCCTGATGCTCAGCTTGCAGTCCTACGAGGGTCTGGGAGACATGTCCGGCTATTACGTTCGGCTGGCCAAGGGGACAACTGAATTCTCGGGCAATGCAGCGGCGCTGAACATGATGGCGTGGGGCATCGCCGATCCGCAAAGCCATCTGCAAACCAAGCGCTACGATGTCGCCCTCAAGATCTCACTGCGTTCGAACGCGCTGGCGAATCGGAGGCATGCCACCTATCTGGACACCCTTGCCTGGACCTACTGGGGCCTTGGCCAGAAACAGCAAGCCCGGTCCGTGGAGGCGGAGGCCTCCCGTTGGGCCCTCCCCAACGATGCCGCCATGATCAAAGCCAGTCTAGCCGCCTTTGGGAGCTAGGGTTGCTACGGCTTGGCTTCGGGAGCGGGCGTATCGCCGCCGCTGGCTTGGAAGATGTCGCCGAGGCTTTTGAGCTGGACCGGCTTTTCCGGATGGTCGGGCTTGGTAGGGCGGGGAATGATCAGGATGATCAGAACGGTCATCACGGCGACGAAGATCGCGCAAATCTTTAGCAGGCGCTTTCCGCTTACCACTTGGTCGCTCATAGGCCCATTTTAGCCCAAGCAACCCCTCTCCCGAAGCTTCCTGAAATATCGCCCTCACTCATTCAGAGCCCCAACCCCGTATGGCCCTGAAACTTCCCTGGGCGAGGAATCAGAGATGCAGCCTCTCAGGCCAGAGCCATGGGCATGATGACGCAGAAGTAGGCGTTGTTCTCCGAGTCTGCGGGGCGGAAAATCGCGGGCTTGGTGCTTTCGGTGAGCTCGATGCGGACGCCTTCACCGTGAATGGCGCCGAGCACATCGAGGACGTAGCGGCCATTGAAGGCGATATCGACGTCTCCGTTGTCGGAAACCATCGCGACCTCCTCCTTGGCTTCGCCTTTCTCCTCACTCTTGGCTGAAATCAAAATCTGATCGCCTTTGCCTGAGAAGCGAACCCGGTTGGCATTGTCGCGGGCGAGGATGTTGGCCCGTTTCAGCTTCTCGGAAAGCTGGTCAACTTCCACGCTCCAGCAGCGACTGTTATCGGAAGGGACCACTCGCTCCCAGTTCGGATAGGCGCCGGCAAGCAGTTGGGAGACCACTCGCGCTCCACCCGCATCCACGCCCACACGGCCCACGCCGAAGCGGATGGTGATCGGACTGTCATCAGCCACAGGAAGGCTCTTCATCGCCTTGAGGGCCTTTTCGGGCACGACGGCGGCGATGGTGGTGCCAATGCCGTCGCGATCGATGTGTCGCACCGCGAGGCGGTGGGTATCGGTCGCGACGAGCGTCAGCGTGTGTCCATTGTAGTTGAAGAGCACGCCGGTGAGCACTTGGCGATGGGTATCGCCAGAGACTGCGTACATCACCGAGTCAACAGCGGCTCGGAACTCGCCCATCGTAAGGGTGAGTTCCGCCTCTCCGCCGTAGTCAGGCGGCTCAGGAAAGTCATCTGCATCCAGACTGAGCATCCGATATTCGGATGCACCCTGCTGAAGCATCAGGCCCTGGCCGGGCAGTGTATAAAGTTGGATGTCCCCATCAGGAAGGGTGCCGATCAGCTCATTGAGCAGACGTGACTGGACGCAGATCGCGCCCGGTTCATGGACCATGCAGGGCACGCTCCGCTCCACCCACATTTCGCCGTCACAACCCAACACCCTCAGGCCAGTGTTATGGGCCTCAATCTTGAGCGACTGAAGAATGCTCAGGGCGCTTCGAGTACTGGCGGCGGCGGCGGCCATGCTCACCGCATCGCCGAATTCCTTTTTTGGACAATCAAGCTTCAAGTCTATTCTCCGAATCTAGCCCTGGATGGGCAGATAATACTGCAGATGGGTTGGAGTCGGCCCGGTGGGACGGATGTCGGCCCCGCGTGCATACAGTCGCATCAACACGCGCTGGTAAGACTCCTCCGTAAACTCCGGATCGGGAATGGCACGCAGAGCATCTACGGTGTCGCTCAGCGATTGCATTTCGATGGCCAAACCGGAGTCGCTCAGTGCGCGACCCCTCAGTTCTTGTTCAAGTTCCTCGGGCAGTTCGCCGCCCGCGTACATATCGACGAGTTTTCGGTACAGTTCGTTGTTCATCGGTTCCTTTCCATGGTTCCTATCAACTTATCGCGGAGGGCTCTACGTCCTCTGTAAAGCCTGGACTTCAGCGCAGGAACGCTGATGTTCAAAATTTCCGCAGCCTCTCGAGCGGCCATATCCTCTAGGTCGCAGAGTACGAGGGGCTCTCGATACTCGTTGGGCAGATCGGCGAGCGCTTGTTGAACCGTGATTCTCAAAGCGGCGCGCTCCTCTGAGCCGGAATACTGGGCATCGGGGGGAAGCTCCATGAGCTTGTGCTGGCGGAGCTTGTCGATGCAAAGATTCCGAGTGATCCGAAACAGCCACGTTCGAAACGCGCCATCCGCGCGAAGTTCGGCCGAGCGGCGCAAAACGCGAAGAAAAGTCTCCGCGGTCGCGTCTTCCGCATCGCTGCGATTTCCGAGCATCCGGTAAGCGTATCGAAAGATCCGTTCGCCATACAATTCATACAGGCCACCCAACGCTTGCGGATCGCCCTTGGCAAGGGCGTTAAGCCAGCGCTTTTCGACCATCGAATCTTGAAGCGGATCATGTGGCATAGCTAAGACGATGCGATCCCTAGGAAGGGATGCGCTGGGTAAGTCAGTTTAACACCTCTCCGACAAATTTGCGGGGTCAGTTTCTGGTTTGGCTCGGCGAACCTCCTCAGCGAACCTTTCCAGGCCAAGAAATTCAGCTTCCCGCCAGCTCGCCGTGAAATGCTCACACCGGCGCGATGGCATTTCGATGCAGCGAGTAGAATAGATGATCCACGCTTCCCGCACTCTGCGAGCAGCGACGCCCAAACCAGGAGGAACTCGCTTTTGAGAAAAGCGGACACCATCGACCCCAATACGAATCCCGAACCGCCGGACCGACAAGACGAGGCGTTCGATGAAATGAGCGCTGAAGCAGCCGCCGATCCCACGTCGGTCGTGGCGACCTACAAAGCGGCCATCGCCACCCTTGCTGCCGAGCGCGACGAGATTCAGCAGCAACTTCTCAGGACCATGGCCGACTTCCAGAATTTTCGTCGGCGAAGCCAAGAAGACCTGGTCCAGATGCGGCGCTTGGCCACCCAGGACCTAGTGGTTGAACTCCTGCCCGTGCTGGACAACTTTGAGCGGGCCCTCAATTCTGTGGATGCGGGAGCGAGCTTTGAATCGGTCATCGATGGCGTGCGCCGGGTGGATCGCCAGCTGCGCACCGCGCTGGAAAACCAGAAGGTGGTCCGGATCAACTCCAAGGGCCAGGCTTTCGATCCCGAACTGCACGAGGCCATCGCGATGGAACACACCGAAGAGCACGAGGAAGGAACCATCGTGCACGAATTGGAGGCCGGGTACAAGATGGCCGACAAGGTGATTCGGCCGGCCCGGGTCAAAGTCGCCAAGAAGCCATGAGCCGAAGGCACTTCGGCACGGACGGGGTTCGAGGCGTCGCCAATATCGGCTTGACTCCCGAACTTGCGTTCTCTCTCGGGCAGGCGGCCGGTCGGCTAATGACCCAGCTTGCCGTGGAACCCCGCGTCGTCTTTGGTCGAGACACTCGAAAGAGCAGCCCGATGCTGGAGGCCGCCCTGGGGTCAGGCTTCTGTTCCAGCGGAGTCGAAACGGTGACTCTGGGCGTTGTTCCCACTCCCACGGTATCTTTTGTCGCCCGGACGTGCCACTTTGGCCTCGGAGCGATCATCTCGGCTAGCCACAATCCCGCGCCCGACAATGGGATCAAATTCGTCGGGCACGACGGGCGAAAGCTCACCGACGAGCTAGAGCTCAAGGTTGAAGAGATAATGGGTGAAGCATTCGAGCAGCGACCCGTGGGTGGCCGAATTGGAGACTTTAATTTCGACCGCGAGGCGCTCAGTCTTTATCTGGACCACCTTGAGGCGATCGTGCCCGAGCGTCTTGATGGTTTGCGAGTCGCGGTGGATGCCGCCCACGGCGCCGCTTTCGAACTCGGTCCGGAAATCCTTCGTCGTCTGGGAGCGGAAGTGATCGCCTGCGGCGTGTCCCCGAACGGGGTCAACATCAACGACGAAGGCGGGGCGACCAAGCCGCACCTGATGCAAGAATTCACCCGCAACCACGGCGCCGAGGTCGGAGTGGCCTTCGATGGCGACGCCGATCGGGCGGTGTTCAGCGACGAGCGGGGAAGACTCTTGAACGGCGATCGGACAATGGGAATCTGGGCGGCCCACTATCAGGAGCGTGGCGAACTCCATCCGCCGGTGGTGATCGGCACCGTGATGAGCAATGGCGGCTTTGCGCGCTACTTGGAGTCGCGCGGGATCGCCCTGGAACGAGCGCCCGTTGGCGACAAATATGTGTCGCAGCGCATCGACGCAACTTCGGCGCCCATTGGTGGCGAGCAGAGCGGCCACATTGTGTTCCCGCGAAGGGGCCCGACGGGCGACGGTTTGGCCACGATGCTGGAGTTTCTGCGCGTCATCAAGGTGAGTGGCAAGCCAGCTTCTGACTTCTACGACGCCTATGAGGCGATGCCTCAAGTGCTTGTGAACCTGGAGGTGCGAGACCGCGCCACCTGGCGGACTCCCGAGGTCGACCGCGCCATTGAGTCGGCCGAGCATGAACTTGGCGAAGAAGGGCGCGTGGTGGTTCGCGCAAGCGGAACCCAACCGGTTGTTCGCGTCATGGTCGAGGCCAGCGATTTCCGACGGCGGGATCAAGCCACCGCGGGACTCGTGGCTACCTTGGAACGGGAGTCCGGCGCCCGAGAAAAGAGCCGAACGGATCTTACCGATGGTCTTGGCGATTGACGCTGGCAATACCGCCCTCAAGGTAGGGGCCTGGGATGGCCACCGCTTCACCGGAGTCTTCCGGCGCCCGGCCGATCCGACCGCGACCGCTGCAGAAATCGAAGACTGGCTATGGGCAAGACTTGCCGACCTCGAAATCCCACGAACCTTTAGCGCAGCAGTTTGCTGCTCCGTGGTCCCGCAGCTAGAGGACAGTCTGGCGGCCTTGGATCTCGGCACTCCATTGAGGTTTCTCCGCTCGGCCGCTCAAGTGGAGATGCAATCCCACTATGAGCCGCCCGCCTCGCTGGGGGCGGACCGCCTGGCCAACGTGGTCGGCGCGAGCGTCGAGGCAAAGCCCCCCTTTGTCGTGGTGGACCTCGGCACCGCGACCAAATTGGATGCAGTAGATAGTTCCGGAACGTACCGGGGCGGGGCCATCCTGCCCGGGCTCGAGATGTCCGCCAAAATGCTCGCGGAGGGCACCGCCCAATTGCCGGAGATCCCGATCCAGCTCCCCAGTGCGGCAATCGGACGCTCGACCCTCGAATGCCTCCAATCCGGCATCGTGCTCGGCCACGTGTCGGCGGTAGCCGGTCTCGTGCGTCTCTTCGCCCGTGAGTTGGGCGAGAAGCCCACGGTGCTCTCGACCGGAGGGTTGGCGAGTATGTTTCCCGCCTTCGAAGGGTTTACTGTCCGGTCTTTCCCTGATCTGACGCTCAGAGGGTTGGTTGCATTCAGTGAGCGGGGCAAAGCAGGCCAAACGAACTGACGCAGGAGGACAAGGCATCTATTCCAAGAATCCCGGGCGACTTACCAATTCAGATTCCACGGCACCTGCGCGGCCGCTGCGGGCGAGAAGGTCGTGTCGCTTGGCTG
>Ga0302319_10003813_pt1 | contig 31243 bp, 26 predicted proteins | sample Bog_T0_2_FD_203319 | JGI IMG/M metagenome (GOLD analysis project Ga0302319, IMG submission 203319) | Peat permafrost microbial communities from Stordalen Mire near Abisko, Sweden - Bog_T0_2 | ecosystem: Environmental > Terrestrial > Soil > Wetlands > Peat | place: Sweden: Abisko, Stordalen Mire... | reverse complement strand
AGGTGCATGGTGGCCGACAGCTCCACCACGCCGTCACTCTGGTCGTAGGGGAGGCCGTCGGTCTCGTAGGCACTGTTGCCCGTCGAAACCCACACATTGCCGGCGGCGTCGATGGCCGGGGCACCGCCGCCCATCCAGACCGCCCCCTGGCTGTCATCGGGTTGGTTCGCCATGACGAAGGTGGAGGGTGGGGAGCCGTCTTCCGGGGCGGAGACCACCAGGCCGTGATAGGGCTCACAGTCGCCGTTGTTCCCCCCGAATCCGGCGATGACCCGCCCGTCAGTCAGCCCTAGCGAGGCCCGCTGCAACTCGTGGGCGGGGTCGACACCCGGCGGATCGATGACCTCGTTCAGCATCACCGCACCGGTGTAGAGGTTCAGCCCGATCAGGTGGTGGGCGTCGTCACCCGGCACTTGCTCGGCGGCCACCACAAAGAGCTCCGAGCGGGACGGATCGATGACCGGAGTCGAGGTGATGCCGACGGTCGGGTTGATGTTTCCGCACAGTCCGGGCACCGTGGACGGATCGAACGGTGTGCCGACATGGACCGACCACAGGACGGCGCCGGAGTCGGCTGCCAGGGCGTACACCGTGTCGTTCTCGGTGGCTTCGAATACCCGTCCGGTGTCGACCAGCGGCTGTCCATAGAGCGTCCCATCCAAGGGAGGAGAGGTCCACGCCCGAGCGGCCGGCGTGAACGAGTTCCCCGACATGTCGACTCCATCGCGGGCGCCGTCCTGGTTATAGGTGGTCCAGCTCGACGCCACCACCGCCGACGGACGATTGGAGGGTGTCGTTGCCCCGACCGACCCGGCCGGGAGCACCAACCCTGTGCAGATCAGCAGGACTACCGCCAGCGGGATGCCGCCATAATGACCCATCGTCCCAGTGTGCCACCTGGCAATTCGTCAGGCCGGAGGCCGGCTCGGGCGACCTCCGGTGGGCGGCCATCGGCCTCGCGAGCCACCTACCTCCCTTGAATACACTGTCCAGTTGAGGGAGCACCGGCGAATCCCCACTTGGAGGAGTTGACGTGACTGACGCACTTGCCATGTGGCGAGAGGTAGCAGCAGGCTTCGACCAGCGGATGGCGAATGTCGGGGTCGATGATTGGACCGCACCCACGTGCTGCCCGGAGTGGACCGTCAGCCAGTTGGTTGCGCACGCCATTGGGTCGCAACGGTTTGTGCCGAAGGCACTCGGTGCAAGCGGGGACATCGATGCCGAGGACGATGATCTCGTGGAGGTCTGGAAGACGGTTCGGGCAGCTGCCGACCAGGCGCTCGGTGCACCCGGAGCGATGGATCGAGTGGTGACGCTCCCGTTTGGTGAGATGCCAGCCAGGGAAGGCCTCGGATTCCCGACCGGCGATCTCTTGGTCCACACATGGGACCTCGCCCGGGCCATCGGAGCCGATGATCGCCTGGATGCCGAAGCCTGCACCGTGGCCTATTCAAACCTGGTGCCCATCGACGGTCACATCCGGGGGCCCGGATTCTTCGGGCCCAAACTGGAACCGGTTTCCGACGCCGACGCACAGGACAGGCTTCTCGCGTTCGTAGGTCGACGGGTCTGAGCGTCCCTCGGACTGCGGAACCGCCGACTCCGGAGCGACGGGTAGAGGGAGCTCCTCGAGCCATCCACTTCGCTCGAATGCCGCCACCGACCCGATCTGGGGCATGGGGAGTGTTTGATCGAACGCCCTGAATTTCGATTTAAGGGGACGCTTCGGCAACAGTCCTACTCCGTACTGATCTTCTCGAGTCTCTCGAGGCTGGTTGCCATCGATTCAAGGACCGTGTTGGTCCCGTTGATCCACGCCCCGCCATCCAGTAGGAGGTCGTCGGGCAAGGGGCCGGAGTCGAAGACCTCGGTGACCACGGTGGCGTCGTTCCCATCTGGAGTGAGGATGTAGCCCCATCGGTAGCCCGCAGGGATGCCGACCTTGGATGGATCGTTATCCTCAGCCCGAGATGGGTCTCCAGGGGCGGGTTCCCAAAAAATGCGCCGATCTGGCTCGAACTCCACCACATAGTTGAGCATGAGGTAGTCGTCACCCATGCGATGCATCTTGATGGTGAAGGTGTCGCCCACGTCGGAGATGGGACGGTCGAGGACCGCCCCACGGAGCATGCCGGACCCATCGAAATCCGCGTGACGTTGCGGATTCGCCAGGATCCCGAAGATGAGGGCCGCCGGTGCTTCGATCCTGCGTGACACCTTGGTCGCCTTGCGTCCCTCTGTCATCATCCAGACTTCCTTTTCAGCCGGGTAGATTTTCAGATCATGGCCGAGCGAGGAATGCCCTGCCACCATTGTCCGAACTGCCCCACCGAACCGGCATTGCGGGATGCCCCAAAGCTGCGACCTACAGCGAGGCCAGGTGGTCGTCGAGCTTGACGAACATCGTCTCAAGCCCTGCCTGGGCCTCCGGGCTCATCAGCATCGGTGGGACATTGGTCTGAAGGGTGACGGTCTCAGTACGGCCGTCGCCGAGGTCATTGAAGGTGATCTTCGTAACCACGCCGCCTTCAGTACCTGCTTCGGTGAACGAGTACGTGCGGGGCGGATCGAACTCGATGAACACTCCGTTCACGGGAATCTCGTCACCGGTAGCGTCGATGACCATCACCGTCTCGAAACGTCCGCCCAGCCTGGGTTCGACCGTGATGCGGTCGAGTGGCGTGGTCGTGCCGATCGGCCCCCAGAACTGGGCCAGGTGTTCGGGTGTCGTCATGCATGCAAACACCACGTCCGGTGGGGCATCGAAGATGCGGGTGATCGTCAGCTCACCCAGTTCGGTCGGTGCGTCGCTCATTGTTTCCTCTCCCCAAGGTTGTCGTGTGAGATTCGTTTCAGGTGCTCATCGAGCTGGTCGAATCGCTCCGTCCACACCTTCCGGTTCATGGCGATCCAGTCCGTCACCGCCTCGAGGGGTGCGGGTTCGAGGTGGCACGGGCGGAACTGCGCATCTCGTCCGCGAGAGATCAACCCCGCTGCCTCGAGCACCTTGAGGTGCCGGGAGACCGCTTGCAAGCTGATGTCGAAAGGTTCAGCAAGCTCGTTCACCGTGGCCTCGCCTTCTGCCAAACGGACCAGTACGGACCGTCGGGTCGGATCGGCGAGGGCGGCGAACGTGAGACTCATCGGATCGTTGGCCATTGTTACTCAATCACTCTGCTAATCAACTGACTAGTTGATTATGAAGCGACACCGGGCTCATGTCAAGCGGAGGACAGACTCCGCAGAGCGCAAGTCATGCAGTTCCCATGAAGAACACGCTCTGTCCCCGAAGTACCTGTTCCTGTTCGATAGGGGCGCAGCAACGCGAGCAAGCCCGGGAGGACGCCAACGCAGGTCGAACGGCATGCGGTGTGGAGGTCGCCGGTAGGGCGATCGGCCCCGTAGGCGAGGGTGGCCATGCCACTGCTCACCAGAAAGTCGACGCCGTGGCGGTCGAGGGACTCGGTGAGGCGAACGATGTCAGGAACGGGCATGTCCGCCAGAATGTCGGCAGCCGCGTTGCCGGCTGCACGGTCGGCCTCGATCTCCACCAGCCAAGCGATCGTCGATCGCCTTCTCCTATGCGTCGATTCGCCGGCCGTCCAGGGTGCCGGTTACGCCATCGGGAGCGAGCGGGTGAGACGCGTCGGCAGCCGCCTACTGTCGCCAGGCATATCGGGATACGCCGAAGGCACAGGTCGGCGATACCGGGGCAGGCAGGAGCGCGCGGGGTAACGCCTGCCGGATGACGATCCCGAGACCCTGGGCAGCAGCTCGGCTACTTGATGTGCACCCCGGAGATAGCCCGGGCGATGATCAGCCGCTGGATCTCCGAAGTCCCCTCGAAGATGGTGTAGATCTTCGAGTCGCGATGCCACCGCTCGACCGGGTGCTCGCGGATGTAGCCGTAGCCGCCCATGATCTGAATGGCCTCCTCGGTGACGTACACCGCCGTCTCGCCGGCGTACAGCTTGGACATCGAGCCCTCGCCGGAGGTGAACTCCTTGCCGGTCCGACCCATCCACGACGCCCGCCAGATCAGCAGCCGGGCGGCATCGATGCGGGTCTTCATGTCGGCCAGCTTGAAGGCGATGCCCTGGTTCTCGATGATGGTCCGGCCGAACGCCTTGCGCTCCTTGGCGTAGTCGAGTGAGTACTCGTAGGCCGCCCGGGCGATACCCAGCGCCTGGGCGCCCACCGTGGGACGGGAGGCTTCGAACGTCTTCATGGCGGCCTGGCCGGACGACTTCTTCCCCTCGCGGGCCCGAGCCAGCTTCTCGTCCAGCTTGTCCTTGCCACCCAGCAGGCAGCTGCCCGGCACCCGCACGTCGTCGAGCACCACCTCGGCGGTGTGGGAAGCCCGGATGCCCATCTTCTGGAACTTCTGGCCCTGGGAGAGCCCGGGGGTCTGCGGCGGCACGATGAAGCTGGCCTGACCCCGCGAGCCGAGTTCGGGGTCCACCGAGGCCACCACCACGTGGATGTCGGCGATGCCGCCATTGGTGATCCAGGTCTTGGTGCCGTTCAGGACCCACTCATCCTTGGCCTCGTCGTAGACGGCCCGGGTCCGCAGTGACGACACGTCAGAACCCGCATCGGGCTCCGACACCGCGAAGGCGGCCAGTTGGATCTTCTCGGGGGTACCGAAGCACTGCGGCCCCCACTCCATCAGCTGCTCGGGGGTGCCGTTGGCGGCGATCCCGGCCAGTCCCAGGGTGCTCCCGAAGATGGCCAGGCAGATCCCCGCATCGCCCCAGGCCATCTCCTCGTTGGCGATGGGCATCAGCAGCCCCGACTCGTCGAAGAAGCACTGGGTGATGAAGTCGAATGAGTACAGCCCGACCTTGGCGGCCTCCTCCAGGATGGGCCACGGGGTCTCTTCCCGCTCATCCCACTCGTGGCCGGCCGGGCGGATGACCGTCTCGGCAAAGTCGTGGACCCACTTCTGGATCTGCAGTTGGTCCTCGTTGACATCCAGCGAGAAGTCGCCCATGGTTCGCTTGCTCCGTTCCGGCCCGACGGGCCCGCTGGTGCATCCGCCTCTGCGGAGCACTGCATCGTGACGGCAACCGCTGCCATCACCGCCCTGCCGGCCGAACGGTCCGACGAGCGCGTTGTTGTTACCCAATGGTAACCAACGCGGAGACGTACCGCCACCACCCCGCCCAACTGGGCACGCCAGTCCACCGGAGTGCCGGCCCCCGGCAGGCCGCATGCCTGGTCAGCAGATGCGGAACCTGATCGGAGCCGCCGATTTCCCAGCGGCGGCGCCCGCTAGGCGGGCTTGACGTCGACCGCCTGGAGGCCCTTGGGGCCCTCCTGCACGTTGAACTCCACCGCCTGCCCTTCCTCGAGCGAGCGGAAGCCGTTCATCTGGATCGACGAGTGGTGGACGAAGACGTCCGCTCCTCCATCCGGTTGCGAGATGAAGCCGAAGCCCTTCTCGGCGTTGAACCATTTCACTGTTCCGGATGCCACGGTGGCGATCCCCTTTCCTCCAACAGCAGTCGTGCCAGGAGTGCCGTGGGGTGCCGTCCGTCGTACTGGTGCGTGGTATGACCGTCCGTCAGACAGAGCGTCCCGTGGCTCTCCCGACCGGAAACGCTAGCAGTCGAATTTCAGGATCCGGCGGTCGAAACAGCCAATTCCCACGCTGTTTACAAGGCGTTCACGCGGGTGGTCGGAGTACCCGTCGCCCATCTCACGGACGTCGGATGCGGGTGCCCTCCGGACCGTCTTCCACCAGCCAGCCCGACCCCACCAGCTCGTCACGGAGCTGGTCGGCCAGGCCGAAGTCGCGCGCCGCCCGGGCGGCATCCCGGCGACGCACCAGCTCGGCGGCTGCCTCGTCCACCCCGCCGTCGACCGCTCCCCGAAGTCCCACCCCGAGGGCAGCGCACAACAACCCCACGGTCATGGCCCCCCGCTCGGCCGTCGCATGCGCTCCGGCGTCGGCGTCGGCGTTGGCCCGGCGGGCCAGGTCGAAAATACCGGCCAGCGCTCCCGCGGTGTCGAGATCGTCGTCCATCTGCTGTCGGAACCGCTCGACGGCGTCGGCATCCACCCGGGGATCATCGGGCACCGCCACCACTGGTCCGTCGGCCAACAGGTCGGGCAGGCCGAATCGGCGGGCCACCTCATCGAGCCGGGCCAGACCGGCCTCCGCCTGGGCGGCGGTGTCCGGGGTCACCTCGATGGGCGAGCGGTAGTGCGACCGAAGGACGAGGAGCCGGTAGGCGCGGGGATCGCGGCGGTCGAGGAGGTCGTCCAGAGAGGTGAAGTTGCCGAGCGACTTCGACATCTTCTCCCCGTCCACCACCACCCACCCGTTGTGCACCCAGTGGTGGGCGAAGTCCCGCGACAGGGCGACCGCCTGGGCCCGTTCGTTCTCGTGATGGGGAAAAGCCAGATCGCCCCCGCCCCCGTGGATGTCGAACCCCTCCCCCAGAAGATCGAGGGACATCACCACGCACTCGGTGTGCCACCCCGGTCGTCCCGGGCCCCACGGCGACGGCCAGGTCGGCTCGCCGGGCTTGGCGTCCTTCCACAGGACGAAGTCGAGGGGCGAGCGCTTCTCGTCCGTCCCCTCCACCCGCGCCCCGGCTCGCAACGAGTCCAGCGGCTGTCGGGCCAGCAGCCCGTAGCCCTCCACCTCCCCCACCGACAGGTACACCCCGTCAGAGGTCTGGTAGGCCACGCCCCGGTCGACCAGCTGTCCGATCAGGGTCACCATGTCGTCCACGTACTCGGTGGCCCGCGGCGCCTGGTCCGGCCGGAGGACTCCCAGCCCGTCCATGGCCGCCCACCACACGTCCTCGTAGGTCCGGGCCAGCTCCCCCGGGCTGACCCCCCGCTCCGCCGCCCGCTCGATGATCTTGTCGTCGATGTCGGTGATGTTGGAGACGTAGGTCACGTCGATGCCGCAGAAGAGCAGGTAGCGGCGCAGGACATCGAAGACCAGCGAAAACCGGCCATGGCCGAGGTGGGGGGTGTCGTAGACGGTCGGGCCGCACACGTACATCGACGCCTGGCCCGGCGTCCGGAAGGAGACGGCCGACACCTGACCGGTGGCGGTGTCGTGGAGGCGCAGCACGCAGGGTACGGTAACCCGATCATGAGTGGCGACGCGAACGACCCGGGTCCGGGGCCCGCCGGGCCGGCAGGCATCCCCGACAAGCCAGGTCTCGAAGGCCTCGAAGCCAAGTGGTCGGAGCACTGGGACGGCCAGGCCACCTACGCCTTCGATCGGTCAGCCACCCGCCACGACGTCTTCTCCATCGACACCCCGCCGCCCACCGTCTCCGGCTCGCTCCACATCGGCCACGTCTTCTCCTACACCCACACCGATGCGGTGGCCCGGTTCCAACGCATGCGCGGGAAGTCGGTCTTCTACCCCATGGGCTGGGACGACAACGGCCTGCCCACCGAGCGCCGGGTGCAGAACTACTTCGGGGTCCGGTGCGATCCGGCGCTCCCCTACGATCCCGACTTTTCGCCCCCCGATGAGCCCCCCAAGCAGCCGGTGGCCATCTCGCGGCCCAACTTCGTGGAGCTCTGCCTGCGGCTCACGGCCGAAGATGAGCAGGCCTTCGAGCACCTGTGGCGGACCCTGGGCCTGTCGGTGGACTGGTCGCACACCTACACCACGGTCGGCCAGGCGGCTCAGCGGGTCTCCCAGCGCGCCTTTCTCCGGCGGCTGGCGGCCGGCGATGCCTACCAGCAGACCGCCCCCACATTGTGGGACGTGGACTTCCGGACCGCCGTCTCCCAAGCCGAGCTGGAGGACCGCGAACAGCCTGGCGCCTACCACCGACTGGCCTTCCCCCGGGCGGAAGGTAACGGACCGGCGGTGGAGATCGAGACCACCCGGCCCGAGCTGCTCCCGGCCTGCATCGCCCTGGTCGCCCATCCCGATGACGCCCGGTACCAGCCGCTCTTCGGCACCTCGGTGGTCACCCCGCTCTTCGGGGTGGAGGTCCCCGTCCGCCCCCACCCACTGGCCGACCCCGAAAAAGGTTCGGGCATTGCCATGGTCTGCACCTTCGGTGACCTGACCGACGTGATCTGGTGGCGTGAGCTCGACCTTCCTACCCGCACGGTGGTGGGCCGCGACGGCCGGCTCCTCCCGGTGACGTGGGGTGCTGAGGGGTGGGAGTCAGTCGATGCCAAGGCGGCGGAGGCCACCTACCGCGAGCTGGCCGGCAAGACGGTGAAGCAGGCTCAGGCGCTCATCGTCGGCCAGTTGACCGAGGCTGGCGCCCTCCTCGGCGAACCCCGGCCCATCACCCACCCGGTGAAGTTCTTCGAAAAGGGCGATCGGCCGCTGGAGATCGTCTCCTCCCGCCAGTGGTTCATCCGGACCCTTCCGCTCCGCCCCCGCTTGCTGGAGGCGGGCGACGAACTCCACTGGCACCCGCCCTACATGGCCCACCGCTTCAAGGGTTGGGTGGAGGGGCTTACCAGCGACTGGAACATCTCGCGTCAACGGTTCTTCGGCGTCCCGTTCCCGGTCTGGTACCCGGTAGGCGAGGACGGCGAGCCCGACGTCGACCGTCCGATCGCCGCCTCCGAGGACCGGCTCCCGGTCGACCCCTCCACCGACGTACCCGACGGCTACACCGAGGAGCAACGAAATCAACCCGGCGGCTTCGTCGGCGACCCCGACGTCATGGACACCTGGGCGACCTCGTCGATGACCCCTCAGATCGCCGGCGGCTGGGAGGAAGACCCTGACCTCTTCGACCGGGTCTTCCCCATGGATGTCCGGCCCCAGGCCCACGACATCATCCGCACCTGGCTCTTCAGCACCGTGGTCCGTTCGGAGCTCGAGCACGGCCGGCTGCCGTGGCACAATGCCGCCATCTCCGGCTGGGTCCTCGACCCCAACCGGAAGAAGATGTCCAAGTCCAAGGGCAACGTGGTGACGCCACTCCCCCTGCTCCAGCAACACGGAGCCGACGCCGTCCGCTACTGGGCGGCCGGTGGGCGGCCCGGCACCGACACCGCGGTGGACGAGGGACAGATGAAGGTCGGGCGTCGGCTGGCGATCAAGGTGCTGAATGCATCCCGCTTCGCTCTTGGGCGATTGGCCGACGAGTCCGGGGTGATCGACGTGCCGGGTCCCGAAGCCATCACCTTCCCCCTCGACAAGGCCATGTGCGCCCGCCTGGCCGGTGTGGTCAGCGAAGCCACCGACGCCTTTGAGGGCTACGACTACGCCCGGGCGCTGGAGCGCACCGAGGCGTTCTTCTGGTGGTTCTGTGACGACTACCTCGAACTGGTCAAGACCCGCGCTTACGACGACTCCGGCAGCGCTGGACCATCCTCCGCTCGGGCCGCCCTGGCGTTGGCCCTGTCGGTGCAGCTCCGCCTGTTCGCTCCGGTCCTTCCCTTCGTCACCGAAGAGGTCTGGTCGTGGTGGCAGTCCGGCTCGGTACACCGTTCGGCATGGCCGGTCGCCGGGGAGCTGGCGGCTGCCGGCGAAGGTGCCGACCAGATCTCCCTCGAGGTGGCCTCCGACGTGCTCGGCGCCGTCCGACGGGCCAAGACGGCCGCCAAGCGCTCCATGCGGTCGGAGGTGGAGCGACTGACGGTAACCGACACCCCGGCCCGGTTGGAAGCCCTGTCGGCGGTGGCCGACGACGTGGGTCAGGCCGGTGGGGTGGTCGACCTGGTCACCACGCCGGGGGACGAGCCGGACATCGACGTCGTCCTGGCTCCAGAAGCCTGACTCAGCTCGACAGGTAGACGCTCATGGCCGCTTGGGCCATCGCATCCGGGGTGCCCTCTTGTTGGATCTTCCCGTGGAGCATGATGGCCGCCCGGGTGGCCACCGACAGGGCGGTGGTCACGAACTGCTCCACCAGCAGGATGGTCATCCCCTGCTTGGCCAGCTTGCCCACCAGCTCGTAGAGCTCCGACACGATGAGGGGGGCCAGCCCCATCGACAGCTCGTCGAGGAGGAGCACGTTCGGGTCGGTGACCAGCGCCCGCGAGATGGCCAGCATCTGCTGCTCACCGCCGGACATGGTGCCGGCCAACTGCTTACGCCGCTCGGAGAGCCGCGGGAACGTCTCGTAGGTGCGATCCTCCACCGACTTCATGTCCAGACCGCCGCGGTAGGTCCAGATGCGGAGATTCTCCCGCACCGTCAGGTTGGGAAAGATGCCCCGGCCCTCAGGGATTGAGCACAGACCGGTTCGGGCCAGCTTTTCGGTCGGCGACTTCCCGGTCGGCGTGTCACCGATCACCACCTCACCGTGCGTGGGTCGGATCTGGCCACAGATCACGTTGAGGAGCGTGGACTTCCCGGCGCCGTTGGGTCCCAGCAAGGCGAACACGCTGCCGGCCGGCACCTCGAGGTCCACGCCGTGGAGCACCTCGATCCGACCGTAGGAGGCTCGGATGCCGGCGATCGACAGGCCCGGTGGCTGGGCCACCGCCGACGGCTGGCCGGCCCCGTCGTCGACAGATGCCGGTACGCCGGGGGGCGGTGGGAGCTCTTCCGGACCGGGCGGCGGGAGGGTCGTCACGAGGCGGTGCCTCCGGGGGCGGGCGGGCGGGGCGGCAGCCGGGGCGGCTCGTCGACATGGAGCGCCACCTGTTCGTGGAGGATGCCCACCTGCTCGTGGAGGTCGACCAGCCGCTGGTGGGCCTCGTCCACCCGGGCCTGAATGTGGTGGAGGTCAGGTTCGCCGGCCCCCCCGCCGGAGGGACTGGCTCCCAGATAGGCAGCCTGCACGGCTGCGTTCTTCCGGATCTCGTCGGGGGTGCCGGTGGCGATGATCTGCCCGAAGTCGAGGACGTGGATGCGGTCACAGATCCGCATCACCAGCTCCATGTCGTGCTCCACCAACAGCACCGCCATGCCGCTGGCGGCCAGTCGCAGCAGCAGGTCGCCGAGCGCCTCCGACTCCGACTCGTCGAGCCCCGAACCGGGCTCGTCGAGCAGCAGCAGCTTGGGACCGATGGCCAGGCCCCGGCCCAGCTCCACCATTCGGGCCAGGCCCGTCGGCAGGGCGCTGGCCTGCTCGCCGGACAGCCCTTCCAGCCCGACGCCGGCCAGGATGCGGTCGGAGGTGGTGACCGCCAAGGAGCCCGGGCCGACGTGCTCAGCCACCTGGGCGGAGTCGCCACCGGCCGAGGACGGACCCCGTCGCCACGGGAACGACTTCCGAACGTGGCGCCACTGCCACCACTTGACGGCCGACTCCAGGCCGACCTGGACGTTCTCCCCGGCCGACAAGGTGCCGAACAGCTCCAGCCGTTGAAACGTACGGGCCAGCCCCAGGCGGGCCCGGCGGTGGGGCTTCATGGTGGTGACATCGACCTCGAAGAATCGGATCGACCCGCGGTCGGGCTCCTGCAGGCCGCTGATCACGTTGAAGAGGGTCGTCTTGCCGGCTCCGTTCGGCCCGATCAGCCCGGTCACCGACCCGGGGGCGACGGTGAGGTCGACCCCGCTGAGCGCCGCTACCCCACAGAACCGCACCGACACCTCGGACACCGTCAGTGCCGGCAGGTCCCCCGGATCGACGGTAGCCGTAGCGGTGGCGGCCGGGGCAGTCACCTCTGGGGAGGTGGGATCCTCGCCGGCCCCGTCCCAACGCATCCGCCACTCTTCGGTGGCGTCGACGTTGTCGAGCGGCTCATCCGGCGACACGTGCTTCGCCCCCGATCGTCTCGGCCTCCGCCCCGGCTGGCTGGCCATCGCCATCCGGTCCCGAACCTCCAGCGCCGGCGGGGCGCTTCACCCACGGCAGCGGTATCAGTCCGGTCAGCTGATCGAGGCCCAGAATCCCGCTGGCCGCCCGTCCGATGAGGATGATCCCGGCCCCCGCCACCAGGCCGATGCCGGTGGACCAGAAGGTGGTCAGCAGCATGTACGTCACCGCCGCCAAGAAGGCACCGGTGACGGTCCGCACGCTCCAGATGGTCACGAACAGCACAAAGATGATGCCGGAGAAGAAGGCGAAGTCTGACTCGCTGACGGTGCCGTTGACCGTGGCGTAGAGGCCACCGGCCAACGCCGCCATGGCGGCGGAGATGGCGAAGACCGCCACTTTGGTGAAGCCCAGATTGAGCCCCACGGTGGCATAGGCGGCCGGCGAGTCGTTCATGGCCACCAGTCTCCGGCCGAACAGGCTGCGTCGGATGGCCAGCACCAGCAGGGCGCAGAGGATGAACACCACCGTCACCAGCAGGAACTCCGACTGGTTGCCCCCGAACGACAGGCCGGGCAGCACGATCCGTCCGACGTTGAGCCCGTTGCCGAAGATGTGGTTGTCTCCGAAGAACCCCTGGTCGACGGCGTCGGCAAAGGCGAAGGTGGCCAGGGCGAAGTAGAGGTCGCGCAGTCGGATGGTGGGGAGGGCGACCAACGCCCCCAGCAAGGCGCAGACGGCGGCGGCGGCCACCAGGCCGAGCAACGACCCGCCGCCGGCCACCTTGCCCATCAGGAAGGCGCCGATCCCCATAAAGGAGAACTGACAGAGCGACACCTGGCCCGAGTAGCCGGTCAGGAGCACCAGCGAGAGGCCCACGATGCCGAAGGCCATGATCTCTCCGCCGAGGTTCAACAGGCTGGTGCCCCGGACCATCACCGAACCCACCAACGACGAAACCACCACCGCCAGCACCAGAAATACCGCCCCGGCAATCAGGGACTCCCGGCCGCTGGGGATCCGAGGAACCCGGACGGTGGTGAGCCGGCCGACCGCCCGCAGCCGTACCGAAGGCAGCATGACCAGGGCCACGAACAGGAAGACCATCGGGAGCACCATCTGGATGTCGTTGCCCAGGCCCTGCGAGAGGTGGACCAGGCCGTAGTAGATGATGTACTCCTCCAGCAGACCGATCACGATGGCGGCGATGAAGGTCACCGGAATGTTCTTCAACCGGCCCACCACCGCGGCGGCGTAGCCGTTGACCACCAGCAGGGTCATGGCGATGATGCTGATGCCCGTCTGCTCTTGGGTGAGGGCCAGCAGGATGCCGGCCAGCGCCGCCATCATGAACCCGATGATCCAGCCGTACTGACTCATCCGATTGGGCGACGCCCCGGACATGGCCAGCAGGCTGGGGTCGTCGACCACGGCTCGGAGTCCCATGCCGGTACGGGTGCGGTAGAAGAGGAAGCGCAGGGCCACCACCAGCACGATGGCGATGCCGATGGTCAACACCTGCTGGTACTGCAGGTTGATGCCGACCAACTGGAAGGTGCCGGAGATGATCGGCTGCAGCTGGTACTGACTGGTGGGCGGCCACACGATGGTGGCCACCCCGGTCAGGATGACCAGCAGGCCCAGCGTCACCATGATCGGACGCTCGGCAGAGGCACCGTGGAGCCGGCGCATCAGCAACCGTTCCACCACCGCCGCCGCCAGCGGGGCGCCTACCAACAGGATCAGGGCGATGGCCACCAAGGCTGGGACGTGGTGGTTGGCCACCATCTCCCAGTAGGCGAAGGCAGCGATCATCCCCACCGCCCCTTGGGCGAAGTTGAACACTCCTGACGTGGTGTACGTCACCACCAAGCCGGTGGCGGCAATGGCGAAGCCGGCGCCGAGGATGATCCCGAACACGGTGTACTGCAGAAACTCGGTCACCGTGCCCCCCTCGGGTCCGTCCTCACGTCACGCGGCTCGCTGGGTGCCTAGCGGTCAGGCGCCCACGTAGTACTCGGCATTGCAACGGTAGCCATTCGTCGGCCCGTTCACCGGCGGGTCGTCGACCCGCTGGAACGACCCGCTCGCCACCTGGGCGATCAGGTAGCAGTTCCCGATGGTCTTGGCCGCCGGGTTGGTGGTGGAGATGATGTTGTCGCCGTTGAAACTGGTGATCTTCGACAGGGCGGTGAGGAGCGAGCCCCGGCTGGGATTCGATCCGGCGTTCTGCAGCGCCTGGGCGAAGAGCTGTGCTGATATCCAGCCGTAGAGGGTGTAGAGGTCGGGGTGGAAGCCCGGCGAGGCCACCTGCACCCACTTCAGGAAGGTGGACACCGCCGGAATGGCGCCGGCATCCTCACCCAGGTACAGCGAGGCGTTCTGCTCGAGGTAGGCACCGTCGGTGGCCGAGGCGCCGCCAGAGGCGCTGATCAGCTGCGAGCTGTAGGTAGAAGCGCCGAAGACCACCTGCGGGTGGAAGTTCTGGGCGTCGAGGGCCTTGATGACCGCCGAGGCGTACTCCTCGGGCATCTGCTCGATGAAGAGCATCTTCACGCCCTTGTTCTTCATGTCGATGACGTTCTGGGTGAAGTCGGTCTGCGAGATGGCGAACTGCTCGTCGTAGATCACGTTGTAGCCGACGTGCTCCATGGCCGCCTTCTCACCGTTCCACTGGGCGACCGCCGACGGCTCGTCGGCGATGAGTGCCCCGACGGCCTTGACCCCGGTCGGGAACTTCTGCTGGAAGTACTCCAGCGGGCCGAGCTCCCAGCCCTGGCCCAGCGGCACCGGGCTGAAGACGTTGGGCAGCTTGTTGGTGGTGGGGTCCAGGGTGACCGAGACGTCGGGCATCCCCGGGTTCTGGGCCAGTACCTGGCCGCCGTAACTGTCGTTGAGCGAGAAGCTTCCGACCAGGGCGAAGTCACTGCTGACGGCCTGCTGGGTCAGCGCCTTGTTGTTGGCCCCGTTGTTGTAGCCGTCGTTGCCGCTGTTGACGGTGATCGTCCGGCCGTTGACGCCGCCGGTGGAGTTGACGTAGTCGGCGTAGGCCTGGGCACCGACGGGGGCGCCTTTGAAGAGGCCGCCGTCCAACGTCGAGACGTTGGCCACCGTCACCGATTTGGAGGTGATGCCGGTGTGATCGCTGAAGGCGCTCGACGGGATGGCAGACCCGCCCGAGCCCGAGGTGGTGGCGGTTGAGCTGGAGTTCGTCGAGCTGCAGGCGGCGCCTAACACCCCGACCAGTGCGACTGTCCCGGCTGCGACCATTCGCAGCTTCCGAGATGCAGTAGTCAAAGCTCCCCCTGTCCTCGATGCCGGGACGCGCCCGTGTGGCATGCCCGATCGGCCTGAATGTGACTCTACGTCAGAAACGCAGCGCCGTTTCTAGCACCTGGGACAAGGGGCGCGGAACCATGGCGCCCGGGATGGCCCCCGGGACGCCGGTGGGCTACTCGGCGACCGGCTGCTGTTGGTGGCTGACCGGGTCGCCGTCCGGAGGTTCCAGGGCCCGACGACGCATGGCCTCCAGAAAGCGGGCGGCGCCGATGGAGGTGTGTCGACAACGGATGGAGGCCAGGACGTCGAAGGCGTGCTGGGTCCGGGGCAGCTCCACGTAGGCCACCGGCGCCGACGAGGTGGCCCGCAGCCGGTCAACGAACGTCCGGGCGACGGCCACCGGCACCAGGGTGTCGTTCACCCCGTGGAACACCAGCATCGGCGGTGCCGCCGGGGTGATCCGTCGGTCGGGGGAGGCGTCCTCGAAGACTTCAGGATGCTCCGCCTGGGTCACCTTCATGACCTTTCGCTCCAGCATCCCCACCAGGCCTGGGCCGAACTCCCCCGATCCGTCAGGCCGACCTGTCATGTCGTAGACCCCGTAGTACGGCACGCAGGCGTCCACCGAGGTGTCGGCCTCCTCGAACCCGGGCTGCCACTCGGCCACCCCGGGGGTCAGGCTCACCAGCGAGGCGAGATGACCACCGGCCGACCCTCCCGACACGGCGATGAACGACGGATCGCCGCCGTACTCGGCGATGTGCTCGCGCACCCAGGCGATGGCCCGCTTGCAGTCGACCACGTGGTCAGGCCACGTGGCCCGGGAGCTCAGCCGGTAGTTGATGGCCACGCAGACCCATCCCCGCTCGATCAGCTCGTGCATCATCGGGATGCCCTGCTGGCGCTTGTCGCCGATGATCCAGGCGCCACCGTGGATGTAGATGAGGACCGGCCCGCCCTGCGGGCGCCGCCCCCGCCGCTCCAAGATGTCCAGCCGGTGACGGCCGATGCCGTCCCCCCAGTAGTCGATGTTCCGGATCCGCCGGATCGACCAGAGCCGGAAGGGCACGGCGATGGCCAGGCGCCACCAGTAGTTCCACGCCGGGGACTTGTCGAACTCCTCGACCTGGACCGGCCCGCCGGCGGCTCCCTCGAGGGCGTCGTCCACCAGGGCACCGGCCCGGTGTCCCACCACCGCCAAGCCCACCAGGCCCCCCCACGACAGGACCGACACCGCCAGGCCCACCCAACCCGGCCAGCGGGAGAACGCCCCGTGGGCCGCCAGCACGGCGGTGACCACCACTTCCACCAGGACCACCTGGATGGGGAGCTCCCCCGGAATCCACCCCAGGCCGAAGCTGACCACCGTCAGGGGTTCGAAGCGCAACGGAAAATAGGCGTTGACCGTGAGGGCGCCACCGACCATGCTGACAGCGAAGAAAACCCAGGGCACCTCACCATGAAACACCGTCAGGACCGTCAGCGAAAGACGGCGGGCGGCGAGGGGGTTCCGAGGGGTCCGAGCAGACGCCCGGCACTGGTCGGGAGGGGGTGGCGTCATGGAACGACTGAGTGGGCTCGACGCGAGCTTTCTGTACCTCGAGACCCCCCAGCTCCACATGCATGTGGCGATGACGACGACCCTCGATCCCTCGACGGTGCCGGGGGGCTACTCGTTCGAACAGGTCAAGGCCCACATCGCCTCCCGGATTCCCCTGGCGCCGGTGTTCCAGCGCCGGCTGGTGGAGGTGCCGTTCCACCTGAGCCATCCGATCTGGGTGGACGACCCCGACTTCGACATCAACTACCACGTCCGGCTGGCGGCCGTCCCCAAGCCCGGCGGTCTCCGACAGCTGGCCGACCTGGCCGGCGATATCACCGGGCGTCCCCTCGACCGGACGAAGCCGCTGTGGGAGATGTGGGTGGTGGAGGGCATGGCCGACGGCCACATCGGCCTGATCACCAAAATGCACCATTCGACGGTGGACGGCGTGTCGGGGGCCGAGCTGCTCTCCATCCTCTTCGACCTGGAGCCGAATCCGGCTCCTCGCGATCCGGGGCCCGAACGGGTGCCGGACACCCACATCCCCAATCATCTGGAGCTGGTGGCCCAGGCGGTGGTGGCCCGCACCCTCCGGCCGTTCGAGATGAGCAAGGACCTGGTCCGCACCGGACAGCGGGTACTGAACGTCCGACGGGTCCGGATCGGTTCCGAGCACCGCCCGGGGCTGGGCAAGGCGGCGCTGCCGTTGTCAGCCCCCCGAACCTCCTTCAACGGTTCGCTGACCCGCCGACGGTCGGTGGCCTACTCGGCCATCGGGCTCGACGACGTCAAGCGGCTGAAGACGGCGATCGGCACCACCGTGAACGATGTGGTGCTGGCGGTCTGTACCGGCGCCCTTCGTTCGTTCCTCATCGAGGGCGACGAGCTGCCGGACAAGCCGCTGGTGGCGGTGGTCCCCGTCTCGGTCCGGCCGAGCAATCCGGATGCCCACGGTTCCAACAAGGTGTCGTCGATGTTCGTGCAGCTCCCCTCCCAACTCGACGATCCGATCGAACGGCTGGAGGCCATCCACCAGGGCACCAAAGGGGCCAAGGAGGAGCACAACGCCCTGGGCGCCGACACCCTGCTCAACTGGGCCGAACACGCCACCCCCAACGTCTTCGCCAACGCCGCCCGCCTCTACAGCCGGATGCGGCTGGCCGATCGACACCGTCCGATCGCCAACCTGGTGGTCTCCAATGTGCCGGGTCCCGACTTCCCGCTCTACCTGGGCGGTGCCGAGCTGCAGACCGGGTTTCCGCTGGGCCCGGTGATGGACGGCATGGGCGTCAACATCACCATCATGAGCTACCGAGGGGTCATGTACTGGGGGATCATGGCGTGCCCGGAGACCATCCCCCGGGTGTGGAACCTGGCCGCCGCCATCCCCCGCGCCCTCGACGAGCTGCTGGAGGCCGCCGGACTGGAGCCGTCGACCTACCGCAACGCTGCCACCGAGGCGGCGGCCAAGGCGTCCGGGGTGGAGTACCCGGCCCCGGCGGTCTGATCGACCGGACCGGTTCGGTCGATCGGAATCAGGAACCGGCCGGCGACGGCGCCACCGTCATCGACGTGGCCCCGTCGCACACCTCGATGGGAGGGGCGAAGGCCTGGGTGCTCAAGGTGTACGGGATCACCGAGTCGAATCCCTCCACGATGTAGGCGGTGCTGCCACCCGGTCCCAGCACGATGTCGGAGGGATGCTCGGTCCCGCCCGACACCCCTTCGGGGAGCCTGACCGGGCCCGGCGGTGACGTGAACGAATTCACCGGCAGGGGATTCACCCAATTGTTGGCGGAGTCGACGATCTCCAGGGCGCTCCCGTCGGGAGTCACCGCCATGGCTGCCGGGGCGGCGATGCCGAACTTGTCGAAGGAGGCCGGCGGCCCGAGCACACCGGTGCCGGCGTTGATGGGCAGGACCCGGCCGCCGTAATCGGAGCCGCCCTGCCCGATCACGTAGACGGTGCCACCGTTGGGAGAGACACCGATGCCGTGGGGTGAGTACACCGACGAGACGGCCAGACCGGTCGGCACCGGACCGCCGGCGGTCAGGTTGACGGCGTTGACGGGAATCACCCCGCCGGCCACCAGCACGTAGAGGACGGTTCCGAGCGGATTGAGGGCCATGCCGTAGACGGTGTGGCCCACCCCCAGGTTGATGGGGGCCTGTACCCGTCGGGTCACCACGTTCACCGGCACCACCGTCTGTCCACTGGCAGCCAGGACGGTGGTGCCGTTCGGCAGCACCACAATGCCGTGCGTGGGGCCCGATCCGGGGATGTCGATGGGGGCACCGGCCGACTGGGTGACCAGGTTGATGGGGATGACCACGTTTTGGGCGGTCGGCCCCGCCACCGTGGTGGAGGTGGCGCCGCCGGTGGTGACCGGCGCCCCGCTGCCGGTGGTGGGAGCCGGGGCCACCCCATCGGTGGTCACCACGTAGGCCCACTTCCCGTCGGGCGAGGTGGCGATGGCGAAGTCGCCTGGCGCCGGGGTGCCGGTGATGGGCAGCTCGATGTCCGGTTCTGCTGTGCGGGTGGCGAGCTCGACCGGCGTGACCGCGTTGGGACACACCGCGTAGCCGACACTTCCGGAGGCGGCCAACGATGGCCCGGCCACCGTGGTCGGCGTGGGGGTTCTCACCAGTGCGCACCCAGCCAGACAGAAGCCCAACGTCACCACCAAAGCAGCTCGGGCGACAGGGCGGCGGCGGGACGCGCCCAGTGGTGGAGTGGGAGACATGGCCACCACCGACGTTAGCGACGCCGGGGGCCCGCACCGCGGCACCACCTCCACCGCCACCCACCTTCGGCAGCTGCCGATCAGATCCCCAGTGTCGAGCGCAGGGCGGCGAAGCGGTCGGTGGCATCCGGTGACGGCTCCCACGGCACGTCGAGGGCATGGATGAGCGGCTCGGGGATCTCGTCGATGAACCGACTGCGTTCCGATTCGAGCACGCGGTCGACCGTGCGCCGACTTCGGGCATGGGAGAGGAACAGCCGCCGCTCGGCCCGGGTGATGGCCACGTAGGCCAGGCGCCGCTCCTCCTCGAGTTGGTCCTCGTCCAGGCACCGTCGGTCGGGGAAGATCCCCTCCTCTAAGCCCACCACGAACACGGTCGGGAATTCGAGGCCCTTGGCGGCGTGGATGGTCATCAACGTCACCCGGGATCGATCCCCGTCGGCGTCGTCAGCCTCGGTCACCAGCCCGGCCATGTCGAGGAGCGAATCGACGGTCGGATGGTCGGCGGCAATGGTCCGGAGCTGCTCCACGCTTTCGGCCCGGTAGACCCGCTCCTCGTCGTCGGTGGCGGCGTCCAGCAGCTGCCGCAGATACTCGCCGTCGGCCAGTACGGCGTCCAGTGCCCCCAGGGCGCCTCCGACGTCGGCAGCCTGTCGAGCCTCATCGAGCTGGCGGGCGAATCCGTCGAGGCCGGCCACCGCCAGCACCGGCAGATCCTCGATCTCCGAGCGGCGGGCCAGGGCGTCGCCCATCGGCAGGTCGTAGGTCTGGGCGAACGCCCGGATCCGTTTGACGGAGGCGTCGCCCACCGCCCGGCGAGGGACGTTGACGCACCGCCGGAACGACAGCTCGTCATGGGGGTTGACCACCAGGCGGAGGTAGGCGGTGAGGTCCCGAATCTCCTTGCGCTCGAAGAACGGGGTCCCTCCGACCGTCCGGCAGGCGATGCCCCGTCGGACGATCTCCGCCTCGATGGGCCGGGTCAATGCCTTGGCCCGGCACAGCACGGCGATGTCACCGGGGGCCGCCCCCTCCCCCACCATCGAGGCCACCTCGTCGGCGAGCCATGAGGCCTCGTCGGCTTCATCGTCGGCAGCCCGCAGCCCGATGAGGTCGCCGTCGCCGGCGGTGGTCCACAGCTCCTTGTCCGGTCGCGTCCCATTGCAGGCGATGACGGCATTGGCCGCCCGCAAGATGGTGCCGGTGGACCGGAAGTTCTGTTCCAGTAGGACGGTGGTGGCGTCGGGGAAGGTCCGGGTGAAGTGGAGGATGTTCCCGACATCGGCCGCCCGAAATCCATAGATGGACTGGTCGCCATCGCCCACGCAGCACAGGTTGCGGTGGCCGGTGGCCAGCTGCTCGACAATGACGCTCTGGGCCCGGTTGGTGTCTTGATACTCGTCCACCAACACCTGGGTGAACATCGACCGGTAGTGCTGGAGCACGTCGTCATGCTCGGTCAGGAGCGTGACCACGTGGACCAGCAGGTCATCGAAGTCGACGCAGTCCGACGCCACCATCCGCCGCTGGTACTCGCGGTAGGCGCGGGCCTGGGCGTTGGACCGGACGTCGTTCGACTCGAGGGTGGCCTGACGGGGGCTGATCAGACGGTTCTTGGCCCCGCTGATGGCGGCCTTGGTGGCACCGGGGGGCAGCAGCTTCACATCGATGTCGAGATCGTCGGCGATATCGCGAAGCAGTCGCTTGCAGTCGTCTTCCGACAGGATGGTGAACCGCCGACTGAGACCTACCCGGTCGGCGTAGGGGCGGAGCATCCGGACACAGGCACTGTGGAAGGTGGAGACCCACATGTCCTGAGCCATGGGTCCCAGCGAGGCGGCCAGGCGCTGCTTCATCTCCCGGGCGGCTTTGTTGGTGAAGGTGATGGCCAGCACCCCGTCAGAGGCGACGACCTCGTCGGCGATGAGGTAACCGATCCGGCTGGTCAGGACCTTGGTCTTGCCGGAGCCGGCGCCGGCCAGGACCAGCAGCGGTCCCCTCCCGTGCGACACCGCCCGACGCTGCGGCTCGTTCAGCCCGGTCAGGAACTGGTCGGGACGCAGCCGGCGACGGCTTCCGGTCGGGGGACGGGGCACGACGGGTCACCCTACCGGTCGCCACCCACCTCCTCGGTCGGGTTGTCGGACCGTTCGGGAGGAACCGGTCACCGGTCGAAGGTCCGTCGGAATCCCCTAGTCATCGGGTTCGTCGGAGGTTTCCTCCGAATCGTCTTCCACGATTCGGAGATGGCGCCCCTCAGGCACCGGCGGTTCCTCTTCGCTTTCCGGAGCCACCTCCGGAAGGTCGACCGGATCCGGCCGGTAGACCAGCGAGTGAACCGACACCCAGTCTTCGTGCTCGAAAGCCACCGGGTCGATGGGCCGATCGGGGCCGCGGGGAACGATCGACAACCACTCGGGTCCGAGCTCGTCCAGTGGACCGCCCGGCGATTCGGACTGGGCACTGCCGTCGTCGGTGCCGACCTCCGGAGCCGGATCAGCCGATCGGTCGGCGTCCCCGTCCGGCCGCTCCCACACCTCGGGGTCGGCCGTCCAGAAGTCGTCGATGGCGGCGGCCACCGGCTCGGATTCGACCGGCTCGACGACCGTCGCCTCGACGTCCAACGTTTCTGCCGGTGGCTCGACGACGGTGGGCGCCACGGTCGCCAGAGGCTCCGAAACGGGTGGGCCGATGGGAGTGTCGGCGAAGCCGAGGCCGGTTGCCCGGACGGGCGCACCTCCGGGGGGCGAAGCCTCAGGCAACACCGCTGCCGTGGGTTCCGTTGCGATGGCCAACGGAACCTCCGGGTCTGCCGCCGGAGGCGGGGATGCCGGGCGTTCCGAACGAAGTGCGGCCAGCTCGGAAGGCGACAGTATGGGCACTTCACGGGGTGGCGCTCGCAGCTCCGGCGGATGCCACCGTCCATCGGCCGCCTGCCACCACCCGGGACCCAACGCCGTGTCACTCACCGTGACACCCCCTTTGCGTTGGTCGAGTCCTTGCACGGTCCATCACTGCGTCGGTGCAGAGTATCCGCCCCAGCCGTCGATTCACCAACTCGCCGACTCCCAGAACCGCTCCGCCTCCGCTCCGGTCAGGGCCACGATCCATCTGGCCACGGTGGTCATCCCGTGGCGACTGGTTCGGCCTCGGGACGGTGCGGCCAATCAGGTTCCGAATCCGATCGGGAGAGGCAGCTCCGGCCGGTCACCGGATCGCCCAACGGCCCAAGGCCAAGGGCGGGAACCGCTCGGTGCCCGCTGCCTGGTGTCGGACCGCCACCGGTACGCTTCCCCCGGTGACCGTCCGCCGGGTGATCCATGGGGTCGGAACCACCCTGGTGGCACTGGGGATACTGGTCCTGCTCTTCGTCGCCTACGAGCTCTGGGGCACGGGCATCATTACCGCCAATCATCAGCGGGCCCTCCGTCAGCAGTTCGAGCACGAACTCCAAGCGGCCCAGGTGGCGCCGACCACCACGGCGCCGACCGTCGCCGGCACACCCGGCTCCACCCTTCCGTCCAACCGGGGTCTGGTGCCGTCGAACCCCTCGGCCACCGACGGACAGCCCATCGCCATCCTGCAGATTCCGGCCATCGGCGTCGACTTCGTGGTCGTGCAAGGCACCGGGGTGGCCGATCTCCAAAAGGGCCCGGGGCACTACGCCAACACGTCCTTCCCCGGCAATCCCGGCAACGCCGCCATCGCCGGTCACCGGACCACCTACCTCCATCCCTTCTACAACCTCAATGCGGTGGTGGTCGGAGATCCCATCTACGTCACCACCGCCCAAGGCACCTTTCGTTACAACGTGACACAGACCCTGGTGGTGAAGCCCACCAACGTCTCCGTGCTCGACTACACCACCACGCCCACGTTGACCCTGACAACCTGCAATCCCCGTTACAGCGCCGCCACACGGATGGTGGTGCAGGCCACCTTGGTCTCGCCGGTGGCGCCGGCGCCCACCGACCGGCCGGAGCCGGCGGCGGCCGCTCCGTCAACCCTCAATCCCAGCGGGTCGGACTGGGCGGCCGCGCTCGGGTGGGGACTGATCTGCCTGGTGGTCGGCCTGGGGATCTGGTGGCTCCATCGTGCCTACCGGCGCTGGTGGATCTACGCCGCGGGGGTCCCCGTCGGGCTGGTCCTCCTCTTCTACTTCTTCGGCGCCCTCGGCCCGCTGCTGCCGGCCGGCTACTGACCGGCAGCCACCCGCCTCCCGCAGCCAGTGGGCACCCGGCCCATGGGCACCGAGCCGGTCGTCGGGGTTGGCCAGCCGGCAGTGGTCGATGGACAGACAGCCGCAACCGATACAGCCCGAAAGCCGGTCGCGCGGCTGCTGCAATCGAACGATCCGCTCGTCGAGGTCGGGTCGCCAGGCCGCCGACCAATCCAACGGTGACCCGGCAGACGAGGCGATCCGAGCCGCGGCGGTCGGTGCCCGCTCGTACGTGGCCGATCCTGACATCATCGAACTGCACGGGGTGACCGGCGCCATGGCGGTGCCGTTGTTGGCTCCCGACCTGGCACCGTCCGACGCCGGCGTAGCCCAGCTCCGGGCCGACCACCGCGCCCCGTACGGGAGCGACCGTCAGGACGCCGGGGAAGGGCCCGGGTGGGATGACCACCCGGTGCTGGTGGCGGCCGGCAGTCACGACTCCCACCAGATCAAGTTGGTGGAGGCGTGTCACCGAGCGTTCGTCGCCACCGGTGATCCCATCGCTGCCGACGCTGCCCGAACCGTCACCGGTCTCTGGACCGGGTCACCAACCCGAGTGTCCAACGCCAGGTTCAACTGTCGAGGTACTGACGGACCAGCGACGCCGGTGCGCAGGCCAGCCAGGCATCCTCCACCACTTCGCCCAGCTCGGCCGCCGTGACCACGGAGAGGCGCACCAGGACGGCGGCGTAGCCGTCGAAGTGCGGGATGGTGAAACAGCTCCGCGGGTGGGCGGCCAAGGTGACATCCTTCTCCTCGAGATCGGCCACCCGGGCGCCCAGGAACGGGCCCTCCGGAGGAGTGATGTCACCGAAGCGTTTGAGGTCCGCCTGGCTGAAGGGTCGCTCCCAAATGAACGCCTTGGCACCCGGCACCATCCAGGTGCGATGACCGTGCCGAACTCCCTCGGTCACCTCCGGAAGCGCCGCCGCCACCGCCGCCACATCGTCGAACGTCAGCACCACCCGAACCGTACCGTCGGGGAGGAGGGCCTGCGTCCAATTAGGGATTGGCCACGCGGTCGAAGGCCAGGGCGGCGGCGGTCGCCACGTTGAGGGAGTCGGCACCCTGGGCCATCGGTATCCGCACCACCCGGTCGGACGCCGCCAGCGTGGCCGCCGACAGGCCGGGCCCCTCCGCCCCCAGCACCAGGGCGACGCCGGTGACACCGGCGGGCCGATCGACCACCAGGGACGCCAGCTCGCCAAGCGTCACCGCCGGGGGGTCGGAGGACCCATCTTCCGGATGGGGCGAGAGAGCGGCGACCAGATAGCCGGCGTCACGCACCAACTCCAGCGCCTCGGGCCAGGGTGTCAGGCGGGCGAAGGGCACCCGCAGGACGTGCCCCATCGACACCCGGATCGAGCGGCGATACAACGGGTCGGCGCACGACGGATCGAGCAGCACCGCCCCGACCCCGAAGGCGGCGGCGTTGCGGAACACGGCGCCGATGTTCTCGTGGTCGTTCAGCCCTTCCAGCACGGCGACCAACGACAGCCGACCCTCCGACGTGGGCGATCGGGCCGCCCGCAGCAGAACCGAGGCGGCATCCGCCGAGGCGGGTCGATCGGCCACCGCCACCACGCCGCGATGGAGGTTGAAACCGACGGTGGCCGCCACCACCGGGCGGCTCCCCACATAGACCGGCGCTCCGCAGGTGCGGACCGCCGCCACCAGTCCGGCCGACGAGTGCACCTGGTGGTCGTCGACCAGCAGCGACCGGATCGAATGTCCCGAGTCCACCAACCGCTCCACCGCCAACCGACCCTCCACCACCATGATGGCGTGCTCCGACTCGATCCGGCGCCGGAGGTCCTGATCGGTGAGGTCCCGGTACTCGGTCAACCGGGGGTCGGTCGGGTCCTCGATCGGGACCAGGGGACCGGGTTCAGCCACCGAGGGTGGCGAGCGCCTCGTTGAAGGTGACCGACGGGCGCATCACTGTCTCCGCCAGGACGGGGTCGGGCTGGTAGTAGCCACCGATGTCGGCCGGCGATCCTTGGACGGCCACCAGCTCCTCGACGATGGTCGCCTCGGCATCAGCCAGCCGCCTGGCCAGATCGGTGAAGTCTGCCGACAGTGCCGGGTCATCGGACTGGGCGGCCAGCTCCTGTGCCCAGTAGAGCGCCAGGTAGAAGTGGCTGCCCCGGTTGTCGATACCACCCAGCTTGCGGGTCGGCGACTTGTCACGATCGAGGAAGGTGGCCGTCGCCCGGTCGAGGGTGTCGGCCAGCACCTGGGCGCGGGCGTTGCCGGTTCGCCGGGCCAGGTGCTCGAAGCTGGCGGCCAGGGCCAGAAACTCGCCCAGGCTGTCCCATCGGAGGTAGTCCTCCTTCACCAGCTGCTGCACGTGCTTGGGCGCCGAACCCCCGGCGCCCGTCTCGAACAGGCCGCCTCCGTTCAGCAGCGGCACGATGGAGAGCATTTTGGCGCTGGTCCCCAGCTCCAGAATCGGGAAGAGGTCGGTGAGGTAGTCACGGAGGACGTTGCCGGTCACCGAGATGGTGTCCTCGCCACGACGGATGCGCTCCAGCGAGAAGGCGGTCGCTTCCTCGGGTGCCAGGATCTCGAACTGCAGTCCGTCGGTGTCGTGCTCGGACAGGTAGGTGGTGACCAGGTCGATGAGCACGGCGTCATGGGCCCGTCCGGCGTCGAGCCAGAAGACGGCCGGGGCGGAGGAGGCCCGGGCCCGCTCCACCGCCAGTCGCACCCAGTCTCGGATCGGCTCGTCTTTGGTCTGGCACAGGCGGAACACGTCGCCGACGGCCACCGGCTGGTCGAGTACCACGGCACCCGATCCGTCGACCACCTGCACGGTGCCGTCGGCCGGGATCTCGAACGTCTTGTCGTGGCTGCCGTACTCCTCGGCCGCCTGGGCCATCAGCCCCACGTTGGGGACCGACCCCATGGTGGCGGGGTCGAAGGCCCCGTGCGCACGGCAGTCGTCGATGACCACCTGGTACACCCCGGCGTAGCTGCTGTCGGGAATGACGGCCAGGGTGTCGTGCTCCTCCCCGTCCGGCCCCCACATGTGTCCCGACGAGCGGATCATGGCGGGCATGGAGGCGTCCACGATCACATCGCTGGGCACGTGGAGGTTGGTGATGCCCCGGTCGGAGTCAACCATGGCCAGGGCGGGTCCGGTGGCCAGCTCGGCATCGAAGGAGGCGCGGATGGCGGACCCGTCGGGCAGCGTGTCCAGGCCGTCGAAGATGGCCCCCAAGCCGTTGTTCGGGCTGAGGCCGGCGGCGGCCAGCACGTCGCCGTAGGCCTCGAAGGTGGCGGGGAAGAACGCTCGCACGACATGACCGAAGATGATCGGGTCGGAGACCTTCATCATGGTGGCCTTGAGGTGCACGGAGAAGAGGATGTCCTCCTCCTGGGCCCGGGCGATCTGGTCGACCAGGAACCGGTGCAGTGCCTGGCGGCGCATCACCGAGGCATCCACCACCTCACCCTCGAGCACCGGCACCGACTCCTTCAGCACCGTGGTGGTCCCGTCCGAGCCCGCCAGTTCGATCCGCAGGATGCCGGCGGTCCGGATCACTGCTGACCGCTCGGAATTCCGGAAATCACCGGACTCCATATGGGCGACATTGGTGTGCGACGACGGCGACCATGCCCCCATCCGGTGGGGGTGCGACCGGGCGTACTGCTTGACCGAAGCGGGGGCCCGGCGGTCGGAGTTCCCCTGACGGAGCACGGGGTTGACCGCACTGCCCAGGACCTTTCCGTAGCGGGCCCGGACCTCGAGCTCCTCGTCGGAATCCGGTTCGTCCGGGTAGTCGGGCACCGGATAGCCGTGCTGCTGCAGCTCGACGATGGCCGCCTTGAGCTGCGGGATCGAGGCCGAGATGTTCGGCAGCTTGATGATGTTGGCCTCCGGGGTGCGGGCCAGGGCGCCCAGCTCCGCCAGGGCATCTTCCACCCGTTGCCCCTCGGGCAGCCGATCAGAGAATCCGGCCAGGATGCGGCCGACCAGGGAGATGTCCCGGGTCTCCACCGTCACTCCGGCCAGGGCGGCGTAGGCCTCCACCACTGGGAGGAACGAGTAGGTGGCCAGGGCCGGGGCTTCGTCGGTGTGGGTATAGATGATGGTGGCTTCGGTCACCCGGGCTCCGCTTCGTATCGGTGGACTGCAGGGAAGGTCCCGCTCCGTGTCAAGAACACCATCCCGATCCCGGTGGCCGCAACCCCACCCCCACCGGCCACTCACCTCGGACACCGGTAAGGTGCCCTGCAGATGGGGCGACGCCAGCCGCACACCGCCACGGACGACAGGGGAACAACGTGAACCGGGTGAGTACCTACCTCAACTTCACGGGCGACACCGAGGAGGCGTTCACCTTCTACGCCTCGGTGTTCGGCACCGAGCTCGTCGGTCCCATCACCCGCATGGGTGACCTGCCGGCCGGCCCCGGGGCACCCGAGCTCCCCGAGTCGGAGCGGTCCAAGGTCATGCACATCGAACTTCCCATCCATGCCGGCCATGTCCTGATGGGGACGGACATGCTCGAATCCATGGGCCACGAACTGCGGATCGGCAACAACACCACCCTCAACCTCGAGCTCGACGACCGTGCGGAGACCGAGCGCCTGTTCGGACTGCTCTCGGACGGTGGGACCGACGCGGCCGGCCTGCAGGACATGCCGTGGGGCGCCTACTGGGGTACCTGTCTCGACCGGTTCGGCGTGCGGTGGATGTTCAACTGTGCCGATGTGAGCCCCTAGCCCGAACGCATCGGGGCCCCCATCCAGCCCATCGACGATTCGGTCGGCAACCAGGGCGGTCTTGGCCGCTACGCCGGCGTGGGCCCGGCCGATCGAGATGGTGCCGTTGGCCGCATGGACCCGGAGCTCACCCCACAGGTAGTCGAGCACGATGTCCACCTCGGCAGCAGCGTCCGCCAGATGGTCAGCCGTGACTTCCGGGTCGTCACGGAGGGCTACCACGGCATCAGCCCCCAGCGCCGCCAGGCCGGCCAGGCGCTGCGGGTCACGCCCGGCACCGACCACCCGATCCGCGCCGAGGAGCCGTGCCACCTGGATCGCCATCCCCCCGGCATTGCCGGTGGCCCCCAGGACGAGGACCGACTGGCCGGGCCGGAGGGGAGCCCGGCGGCGGAGCGCCACCCAGGCCGACATGGCCGGGTTCATGGGGGCGGCGATCGAAGCGGAGTCGGTCCCCTCCGGCAGTGGCCTCGATGCCGGCCAACTGGCGCCGGCCGCCCAGGGAGGTGCGGCCGCCCGCTGACCGATTGCCTCCGATCGGAGGCGACCACCAGCGCGGGTGCACGGACTGTCGTTTCGCTACGGCTGCCGGTAGTAGTGATCCCGGTCGAGATCCTCCAGCAGCGTCGGTCCGGTCGGCTCCCATTCGAGAAGCTCCCGGGTGAACGCCGCGCTGGCCGGGCTGTCCACCCCGACGAAGTGGCCGAGGGGTGCGAAGTGCTCGGCGGCCTCAGCCGGGTCGATGGAGGCGGAGGGGATCCCCAGATGACGTCCCATCACTTCGGCGATCTCACGGAACGGCACCCCTTCGTCGCCGACGGCGTGCAGCACCGATCCGGCGGGTGCCGACTCGACGGCCAGGCGGGCCAGCCGGGCAGCGCCCGAACGGTGCACCCCGGGCCAACGGTTGGTGCCGGCTCCGGGGTAGCCGGCCACACCCTTCTGTCGGGCGATGCCGACGAAGATGGCCATGAACCCGTTGTCACCGTCACCATGGACGGTCGGTGGCAGTCGCAAGACCGAAGAGCGGACACCAATCCCCCGCAGCGACAGCGCCAGCAGGGCGGTGGCCGCCCGGCGCCCGGCCGGATTGGCTCGCATGATGGCGCTGGGCACCAGCCCATCGTCCTCGGTGGCCGGTCGGCCGCCGGAGCCCATCCCCAGCAGGCCGGATGCCAGCACCAACGGTCGGTCGGAGTCGGCCAGGGCCGAACCCATGGCTTCGACGGCCCGACGATCGGCCATCGCCGCGGTGGCGAAGTCGCCGCCGAAGGCGATCTCATGTTGGAAGGCCAGGTGGATGACCCCATCGCTGTCGGCAGCCGCCTTGGCTAGACCCTCCGGGTCGTCGAGATCACCCCGAAGGACGCCGGCCCCGGACTCGGTGAGCTTCTGGGCGGAGGCCTCGGAACGCGCCAGGCCTACCACCTGATGCCCGGCTCCGAGCAGCTCGGGCACCACCGCCGATCCGATCCAGCCTGATGCGCCGGTCACAAAGATCTTCATGATGGGAACCTCCGAGTCGTCTTGATGTCAGTCACTGCCATCAACGATATGCCTGATGTCAGTGACTGTCAACAGTAAGGTGGATCCCATGGGACGCTGGAAGCCCGACAGCCGGGGACGATTGCACGAAGCGGCGCTGGCGTTGTACTCCGAGCGGGGGTTCGACCAGACCACCGCCGCCCAGATCGCCGAGCAGGCCGGACTCACCGAGCGCACGTTCTTCCGGTATTTCGCCGACAAGCGCGAGGTGCTCTTCGGCGGGTCCGCACTGCTGCAGGAGCGGATCGTGGCCGGGGTGGTCGACGCACCGGCCACCGACGGTCCCCTCGACGCCGTGGCCGGGGGTTTGGACGCCGCCGCCGCCATGCTCGGCGAAGGTCGCCGCGACCTGACCCGACAGCGCTACGAGGTGATCGCCGCCAATCCCGAACTGCGCGAGCGGGAGCTCGCCAAGCTGGCCGACTACGCGGCGGCGGTGGCCGCCGCCCTCCGTCAGCGCGGCGTGAGCCCGTCGCAGGCGACCCTGGCCGCCGAAGCCGGCATGACGTTGCTGCGGATCGCCGTGCAACGATGGGCCGGCGAGGAGGACGACCGCGACCTGGCTTCCATCATGCGCGCCGCGGTCGCCGAACTCCGGGATGTGGCGTCAGGCAACTGACCGGTCCAGGTACCACCGACAGCGCGGCCAAACGGCCCCGGAGGGGCTGGGTGGCCGATCAGTCCGGTACCAGCCGATAGTTGCCGATCACCGTGGCATCGGACGGCACCGGTCCCTCGGCGCAGCGATCGCTGATCCCGGCCTGGAAGGCGCCGAACGCCGCCGACCGTGTGAGCGGATTGTCGTCGCCGTCCAACTGGGCGACGTGGAGAAAGCTGACGCTGTCGTCGAGTCGGATCGCCGCATAGTGCAGGCCGTCCGGACGCTGATCGGCCAACTCGGCAAAGACCTCCTCGATCAGTCGTTGGTTCTCGTCGGCATGTTCGGGCTTCGTGGTGTACCTGATCACCCTGGTCACGGTCATGGGTCTCCTCCGTCTGTCGTCGATCAACTGGGCTGCGGTGCGCCGCGCCCTTCCGGACCCGCGTCCCTCAGAGGGCCCGCATCGAGTTGTTGCGGGCGTCGTGGGTGACCTCGGCCAAGCCGAGTGCCTCCAACAGCGGCGGCATATACATGCCGAAGCGTCCTCGGTAGCCGCTCCGAAGTCCGTACCAGCCCCCCACCGGATTGTCGGCGGATCGACCCCAGGCTTCGACGCTGCCCGCTGGTGCCTCCTTCTTCTCATCGGCTGCACCCAGCGGAACCCAGTCCCCCTGTCCCACCAACCAGGTGTGCAGGTCCTCAATGGCCCGCAACTGATAGGTCAGGGTGGTGGATCCGACCTGACAGACCAGTGTCGGCGGATCGGAGTCTGGATCCTTGTGCATGGTGTACTCCGACTTGCCGGGCGGCGTCTTGAGCACCCATGGGTCTTCCTTGGTGCCTTCGGTCATCAGACCGCTCCTTCCTCATCGGCTACCGCACGGAAGTGTGGCAGCAAGGACTCCCAGCCGGACC
>Ga0302319_10003812_pt1 | contig 31245 bp, 25 predicted proteins | sample Bog_T0_2_FD_203319 | JGI IMG/M metagenome (GOLD analysis project Ga0302319, IMG submission 203319) | Peat permafrost microbial communities from Stordalen Mire near Abisko, Sweden - Bog_T0_2 | ecosystem: Environmental > Terrestrial > Soil > Wetlands > Peat | place: Sweden: Abisko, Stordalen Mire... | reverse complement strand
CGGAGGGAGCTCCGCAACTGTTCGCGCCACCTGTGGCCTCCTGTCCTCACCGCATACAGAATGCCACAAATAACGTTAAGTGAACAGTATTAGGGCTAAATCGCGCTATGCCCAACGTTCTCCACAATCGGCTTACCTGCGTTCGGTCGCCGGAACGAAAAAAGCGCCAGCGCCGTTCCTGCCAGAATCCCCAGATCCGTCAAGACCGTGGCATGCTGAAGATATGCAGCGGAGATTTGCAATTTTTTCGGCGTCAGAACTGCTTTGAAGTAGGCGAGCGGCTCTGGAACCAGCGCCAGCAGTTGGCTTTCGCGGCAGTATCGCATGGTGGCCGGATCGGTCAGTCCAGGGCGCACCGCAAGCAGCACCGAATACGCCTCATGAAACTCCATTGCCAAAGCTGGAATCACCGGCCGCGGGCCCACCAGGCTCATCTCCCCGCGAAGCACATTCCACAACTGCGGGAGTTCGTCGAACTTCATCCATCGCAGCCACTTGCCCACCGAAGTAATGCGAGTGTCGGGGCCCAGGGTGTAGGCCGAACCATCGCAGCCTGCCTTCATCGTTCGCAGTTTGATAAGTTGAAAACAGCGAAAGTTTCGCCCCATCCTCGTCTGAATGAAGAGTACGGGTCCATCGGAGTCCAGCTTGATCAGGATTGCAGCGAGGAACAGAATTGGCGCTGCAGCGACCAACAGCAGCAACGCTGCAGAAATATCGAAAACGCGCTTGAGCACAAGTCCCTCCAACTGGGAGATTCTACGCGCATCAGTCAATCGCGCATGGAACGCTTCGCGTGATTCAGCACGCCGCATTCACTGAGTTGAGTCCTTCTAAGGAGAAAGCGGGGGCCAGGCAGTGTCAAGAGGCAAATATGCATTGAACGTAGATTAGAAATTACCAAAGGCTCTGCTACCTGCCCCGTCAGTGCCGTTCGGCGGAAAAGTACACGAACACCGCTCCAACCACCGCGACCATCGCGAAGACCGGGATGAGAATCAGCAGGCCACCAGCTGAAGCGAACAGTGCCGACGGGCTCAGGGACTCAACGTGGGGCTGGCCCAGCCAAGCCAGCCACGGAAAGCCCTGCCGTGCCTGCAGCACCACGACCGCGAACGCAACCAGCAGAGTGATGGCGAGGGCAAAGACATACGCGCCCAACAGCGGCTTGCTCACCTGCTCCATGGCCGCGTTGCGCTTGCGAAGCTGCGCACGCCACCACACCACTCCCGGCGCAGGCGGGCGCGCTTGCTGTGTTGCGGCCGCTCTGGATTGTTGAAAGGCCTGCGTGACCATGACCAGGTCTGCGCAGGAGCGGCAGTTTGCCAGGTGAGTGCGCAACTCCGGGGGGCATGCGTTGGGCCAGTGCCCGCGAGCCAGCATCGCCGCCACTTCAGGTTGTTTGGTGCAAGGGCGCAGTGTCATGGATGGCTCCGATAGTTTGCTGAAATCTGTGGCCGTCCATCCAACCCGCGTCTCCCGTTTCCAGGCCCGGCCTGCTCCAGAAGAATCCGGGCAATCTTTTTCCGCGCCCGGAAAAGCAGCAGGCGAATACTGGCACCGCCCAGGCCGGTAATTTGCGCAATCTCCCGGTGCGTGTAGCCCTCGGCGTGCGCCAGCCACAGCAGTTGCCGGTCCCGCGGACGCATCAGGGCAAGCGCGGGACCGAGCACTGCCTGAGAATCGTCCTGAGCGGGATTGGAGCCGGCGGCAAACAGTTCTTCGGGCACCTCTTCGATGGAAGCCGAAACGGGCCTGCGCCAATGATCTTTGAGAAGATTGGTGGCAATGCGGAACAGATACCGCCGGGCTGCCACTTCCCCCTCAGCCAGGGAGAGCTCCGACCGCGACGCACAAAGGAAACGGACGAAGCTCTCCTGCATCAGGTCGTCGGCCAGAGCGTGGTTTGCCGAGACCCGGGCGAGGTATGCCCAGAGGGGTCGCGCCGAACGAGAATAGAAGGCGGCAAACGCCTCGCTATCCATGTGCGTCTCCGCGGTTGCGACTATGCCGCCCGGAACCGCGCCGACCGGAACGGCCCGGTTGGCAACCAGTTTTGGCAGTGCGAACGCCCAGATCATTGCACCATTTTCTCTCAACTGGCTTGCTCCTTTCCGGGCTCACTTTGTGTCTCTGCCGGAGTTGGGACCTTCTGGAATCAATCCCAGCCGCGCGGCCAGAACCCAGGTTATTCCTGCCGAGATGATAAACCCAAGGCCGGGCATGAGCGCGATGGTTCCCAGCACCAGCATGGGTTCGTGCATCTCAATTCGCACATTGCGGAGCATGAAGAAGCCTATCCCGAGCAGAACGAGCACGATCCCAATCTGCAGGGGGGTGAGCACCCGTGCAATTGCGTTTGGCATGCGCTGATCGCCCTCCGAGCGGAGAGGAATGGGCGCCGCCTCAAGAAATCGCTTGCCCGCTTCAGTGTCCATATATCCTGCCAACTCCTGGTTCGAACTGAACTTGTCGATCAGCCGTCCATGCACTTCGCTCTGCAGCTTGAAGATACGGCCCCAGCGGCGGCCGTCGAGAAACTGCCGGGTCAGCCAAATCACGGCGCCAAGAAAGCACGCAAAGCCGAGCAGCACGGCAATGGGCGTAATCACGTCATTGGCCGACCACGAGTCTCTCTGTCGCGGAATTAGTTCCGGCCAGACAGCGCGCTCCAGCGCCTCGTCGGGAGATCCGTCTTCCATGTGGACGTGAGTGAAGAGGTAGAAGTCCGGATTGCGCGCTACTTCCGGGTGCGCCGTCAAGAACTCCGCCAACTTCGGGTTGTTGCGGCTGACATATTCCTGGTTGCTCAAGAGCGAGGGATCGCGAGCTACCACTGTGGTCAATGTCGGACTCAGTTTCAGCAGGCGGATAAGCTCGTGCTGGGTGTTCGCTAGATCACGGTCGTTTACCTCCGCGGGTTCGCCGGGCTGAGTAGCCGGCCGGGCTGGCGCTGCGGCTTTTGCGGGGGCAGGTGTATGAGCTGTGGCGGCGGGCGTTTGTGCGGCGGCAAAGCTAGCGCACAGCAGCGCAGGAACAGCCAGGGAACGAACGAGCCAGGACGTTGAACGCGGTGAGATGGGCATTTCGAGTCTTCCTCTTCTTTTCAGAGTCATTCAAACTCTTCTGCCTGCACAACGAATTTCGCAGGGGTTTGGTTAACACCCGCAGCAAAAGAAATGGAAAAACAGTAAACTGGCCTAAGCAGGATTCCGGGGAGAGAGCGTATGAAAGCACTGTTTTCGTTTGGCAAGGGCGGCATTGAAGTATCGGTTGCAGAGGGGTTCCAGACCCAGGTCATCATGAGCCACACCGCCGAAGGCCTGGTCGATGAGCAGGCTGCTCTCTACGCATCGCTCGATGCCCCAATCGGCTGCGAGCCGCTGCTGGCTCTTGCCACAGGGAAAAAGACCGCAGCCATCAGCGTTTGCGACATCACCCGTCCTGCACCGAATAGTGTCACCTTGCCTCCGGTTCTCGACCGTCTTCACCAGGCCGGCATTCCCGTGGAAGGCATCACGATTCTCATCGCCACGGGCCTGCATCGCGGCGCTACCGAGGACGAAATCAACACCATCGTGGGCGGGGAGATCGCCGCCAAATACCGGATCGTCAGCCACGACGCAAAGGTCTTGTCCGACCACGTTTTTATGGGCGATACCGGCCGCGGCACCCCGGTTTACATCGACCACCGCTTTATTGAAGCCGACCTGCACATCACGCTCGGCTTTATTGAGCAGCACCTGATGCTGGGTTTCAGCGGCGGACGCAAACTCATCGCCCCTGGGCTTGCGGCGCAGGAGACCATCAAGGTTATCCATTCACCCCGCTTCATGCGCGAGCCGATGGCTACGGAAGGCTCAATAACCTCCAATCCTCTGCATGCCGAGCTGCTGGAAGTGGCTCGCATGGCCCGCCACGATTTCATGCTGGACGTGACACTGACGCGGGACCGCAAGATCAGCGGCGTTTTTGCCGGCGACCCTGTCAAGGCGCATGCGGCGGGCGTCGCGTTTGTGGAGCAGACTTGCCTTGAGCGCCTGGAAGAGCCAGTGGACGCGGTCATCACCAGTGCCGCAGGCTACCCCCTCGACCTGACCTTTTACCAGATCATCAAGGGCATCACCGCTGCCACGCACATCGTCAAGCCGGGTGGACGCATCCTGGTCGTCGCGCAATGCGCAGAGGGCGTTGGATCGCCGGAGTTTGCGCGCCGCCTTTCCGGCCTGCGCGACTTCAAGAGCTTCCTGGAAGAGGTACGCACCGGGCCTGTCGAAGTGGACCAATGGCAGCTAGAGAAGCTGGCCCTGACCGGCGAAAAGTTTGACTTGTTTTTCTATACGCCGGGGGTGACCAGGGGCCAGCTTGGCTTCCTTGGTGAGTGGGCCTACGCCACGCTGGGAGAAGCAATTGCCGCGACGCTCGACGGGCTCCCGCCCGGCGCGCGTGTAGCACTGGTTCCCGAAGGACCGTATACGTTTGCGCGGGCGGAAGACGCCCTGGTAGCCGGCTAGTGTCGAAGCGGACCGCCGGTTGTCCTTCCTCTGACCGGCGCGGGCTCTTGGCGTCCTGACTTCCGGCCGTGCTTTATCGCCGTGGCCGTTTCTTCTCCGAGATGGAACGAATGATCAGCTTGCCGCTCCCCGTCTTCTGAAACGGCGAAGCGCTCTGGGCCGCCGCAGCGTCCACCAACTCCGCAACCGCGGGCTCGCTCAGAGTTGCAGCTCCATTGAGACGGACGAACCGGTTCTGCGCGCCACTGCCCTCGAGGATTCCGTGAGGATCAGGGAGCGTGGCTCCGTGATAGAAACTGAGCCCGACTCCTTTGGAATTTGCGGCCAACGACACGACGCAATCGGAAGGTCGCTCCGTGGGGCAGTAGCCGATCACGAAGAAGTTATAGTTGTCGTACACAAGCTCGTGCGCAGTTGGAAATCGCTCTCGCATAGCAGCTCTGCACTCGCGAATCTGCTTTCCCATGGCAGGAGAAAACTTGGCAATAAATCCATTCAACTGCTGTTCCGGCGTTTCAGGCATGCCCCGCATTTTAAGCGGTGCGTTGTTGAATCTTCAAGACACAACAGCAAGTTTGGCTGGGCGGTTTGATGCGTAAGGGCGCTCCCATGCCGCGATAACACGCTGGGATGGTTTACCGGGTGTTTGTTTCCGGCATGTAGCCAATAGGTTCGATGGGCTCGGGCCTCTGAGCTGCCAATCCCCAAAGCCCTCGTCCCTTTAATGCCATCTGATAATGTCAGCGAATCGTGAGCAACATCCCTCAGGGGCTAGGGGCCTCAGAATTCGGCGTTGTTTTTGCGGCACGGCTAAAGCCGTGCCCTTTCAAAGCCGGCTCGGAGATAGGTTCTAGGAGAAATCGCCTCCACCGCCATCGAACCCGCCACCGCTGTCGCCGCCACCGTCATCAAAGCCGCTGCCGCCATCGTCCTGGGCAACGTTATCATCCTGGCTGATGTCGTAGCTGCTCTGGTCGTCTGAAGTTCCGGCATCGTAGCCGGCATCCGATAACTGCGCGCCGCCCTGGTCAGCTGACTCGTGGAAGTGGTGCTCTTCCTGACCCTGAAATCCCTGGGCGCCCTGCTCGATGTGATGCTCGCCGCCGCCGGGCTGGTCGTAGTAGTTGTTGACCACGGTCTCTTCGACGGGGCGTTCGAAGCCGCCGCCCATCATGCCGCCACCCATGCCAAAGGCGCCCATACCCATACCGGGCATGCCGTATCCGAAGCCAGGATGCCCGAAACCGCCCATGCCGTGCAGCACTGCTTCCACTCCCTCAAAAGCCAGCGCTCCGGCCGCAACACCTGCTGCGGTCTGCATGGCGCCACGCAAGAAGCTCGGCTGCCCCACGGGAACGTATTGCGGTTGCGCATATTGCGGGTCGTAGCCCGGCGGCGGAGGAGGCGGGGGAACGTAGCCCTGTTGCTGAGGAGGTGCATAGGCCTGCTGCGGCGGTAAATACGTGGGCTGTGGGGGAGGTGGCGGGGCAGGGTCTCGATGCCCCAGCAGACTGCCCAGGAAGCTCACTGAATGCGCTGGTTGCTGGCGTGCCTGCTGCACCTGCTGTTGCAACTGGGTGACCTGCGCCTTGGCCTGTTCGAGCGCAATGTTCTGCACAAGTACTGTCTGCGCAAAGATATACAGTGAGTCCTGATTGGCGCCGAGTTCGCGATTGAGCAGAGCTTCGGCGTCCGGGTCTTTTTCCTGCAATTGTGTCTGGTTGATTTTTTCGACGAGAGAATTTAAGAGCTGTTCTTCCTGGGGAGTCACTGCTTGAACCTCCGATGGCCGGCACTCTTTGGGGCCAGCCGTCTCATCTTAGAGACGCGATTCGTCCGCCAAAGTTGCCCGCCGGATATCAGTACGCAGGACGCCGGAGACGAGTTCCAGATCCTGACACGTACAAACCTAGCCCACAAGTTCCAATGCGCGAATCTCTTCTTTGCGCACGGTCAGCCGTTCCACAAGGTCTGACTTCACTTCGTACCCACGACCGGGCGAATCCGTAATCGCAATTTCACCTGCGGCCGAAACGGTGATCTCCGGCTCCACGATATCTTCCCGCCAGTAACGCGCCGAAGCCGAAACATCTCCTGGCAGCGAGAAATTCTCCAGGCTGGAGAGCGCAATATTGTGCGACCGCCCGATACCCGCCTCCAGCATGCCGCCACACCAGACCGGAATTCCGCGTTCGTGAGCGGCGTTATGCACCGCAATGGCCTCAGAAAATCCACCGACGCGACCAAGCTTGATGTTAATGATTTTGCAGCTTTCCATCTCGATTGCCGCCAGCGCGTCGCGGCGGTTGCGAATGGACTCGTCGAGGCAGATGGGCGTCTCGAGTCTCTTTTGCAGCATGGAGTGGTAATAGAAATCGTCGTACCACATGGGCTGCTCAATCATAAGCAGGTCAAACGCGTCAAACTCCACCAGGTGGTCTGCGTCCTTCAACTTGTACGCCGAATTGGCATCGCAACTCAAGGTGATTTCCGGCCAGCGGTTGCGGACTTTCTCAAAGACTTCAATATCCCAGCCGGGTTTACACTTCAGCTTGATCCGCTGATATCCGCCGGCGAGTTCCCGCTCGATAAGTGCCATCAGCTCTGGAATCGTTTTCTGAATGCCGAGCGAGACTCCGCACGGAATCACGTCGCGCACACCGCCGAGCAGTCGGGAGAGCGAGATCCCTTCGCGCTGCGCCTCCAGGTCCCAGATCGCATTTTCTAGAGTGGCCTTAGCCATGCGGTTGCCGCGAACCAGCCGGAAGATTCGTGGGCAATCCCCGCCGTGATCAGGGGTCGCCGCGGCCAGCATGGGCCCAAGTTCGTTGACTATCACCTGCCAGGCGCTGTCGGTCGACTCGGAAGAGAAAAACGGCCGCTCACCGGCCGTACACTCACCCCAGCCTGACAGCCCCTCTGAGCGCACTTCGGCCAGAACCACTCTCCGGTTGCTGGTAATGCCAAAACTGGTTTCAAACGGTCGCACCAGCGGCATGTGCAGTTCTCGCAGAACAATCGAATCGATCTTCATAGTTTTCGCGATCCTTGGGAAAAATAAGGCCGTTTCGTTTCAATTCAGTTCCAGTTGTGATGGCTGTCCCAGCTCGAAGATTCCGTTTCTATCCGTATCCCGTGTGAATGCCACTACTGCCAAGCCTTCAGAAAATGCCCGCTGAAACCTGCTTCGATTCTCCATCTGCACGGACAGAGCACGATCCCGTTCGCTCTCGCTGGCTTTCCATTCATAAATCGCGGCGGGCACCACGATTCGTTCTTCAATGGTGAGCGAAGGCTGTCCCCGTCCATTGAGAATGGCGCGAACATGAGGCGAATCCAGCCGCCATTCCGCCAACAGGCGATCCGTCGGCAGCCCACCTTGCAGACGAGATGAGGATACACCATAAAAATCCACAAAATAACTCCGAACGACGGCTCCGAGCTTGTGAATATTCAAAAATGCATTTTTGATCTCGAGCGGGTCGAATGTCCATTCAATCAGCCGTATGCCCCGTCTGAGCGCCTCCTCGCGCTGGGCCAGTTTCAATTTCGCGCCCAGTCCGCGATTGCGGTACCCGTCTTTAACCGCCATCATGTGCGAGTGCAGGTAGGGTTTTGGCTCCTGATCGGGGAAGGATTTCAGCCCCGGCAACCCGCACAGAAACCCCACCAGCGATTCAGGTCCGCCCTCAGCCGGCGAGCCGGGAATGCCGGTGTCAAACGCACCGATCACCTGCCCACCCACCTTCTGCCAAACCAGAAATGCTTTGCGTGGAATCACGTCCGTGGGGTCGTAGCCCCAGGTCTCGACCTGCAGTTCGACGCAAGCTTCTAACTCGTCCTGGCCGATGCAGCTGCGAATCAGAATCATGGGCAGGCCAACTTCCGTTTCGCCTCCGCCCAAAGCGCTTCCAACTCGGGCGGCCCCAATTCCTCCAGCGGCTTCACCGCCGACGCTTCCATCTGCCGGAAGCGGTCCCTGAAGCGGCGATTGCAGCCGCGCAGGGCCATCTCCGCATCCACGCCGAGGTGCCTGCCGAGGTTGACGACGGTGAACAGGAGATCTCCCAGTTCTGCCTCAACGAATGGCTTTCGAGCAGGATCGGCCGAGGCAGCCTCAGCCTCCAACTCGGCGGTCTCTTCGACAATCTTGGGCAGAAGATCGCGCCACTCCGCCCAGTCGAACCCAGCCTTTTGCGCCTTCGCTCCCAGCTTGCTCGCCTCGGCGAGCGCGGGCAGGGCGCACTGCACTGAATCCAGGCGCGAGGTTTCGGCAACTGCAGGTTTCTCCAGTGCCTTGATCTCTTCCCAATTGCGGAGCACGGCTGCCGACGAGCCTTCCACGGCAGCATCGACATTGGCGCGATTCCCCGCTGTCCGCGATGCTTCTTCGCCGAAGACATGCGGATGACGCCGGACCAGCTTGCTGTTCAGGTGGGTGAGTACATCGCTGATGGTAAAGTGTCCGTCGTTGGCGGCCATCTCTGCGTAGAACAGCACCTGCAGCAGCAGGTCGCCCAGTTCCTCCGCCAGGTGCGGAAAATCACGCCGCTCAATGGCGTCGAAGACCTCGTAGGTCTCTTCCAGGGTGTATTTGCGGATGGAATCGAAGCTCTGCTCGCGATCCCAGGGACATCCATCGGGAGCCCGCAGGCGCGCCATGATCGCTGCCGATTCGGCAAACAGCTCCCCAGCGCGCGCCGGGTCGGTCACGGTCTCCTGTCGAGCTGGTGCGGAGGGGCTTTCGGGCGAAGCGTCCATGCCTCTCCAGTTTAACGCACCACGTCCGGTCCACCCCGCGTGGAGCGAGCAATGAGAGAGCGGAGGAAAATATCCGTTGACAATAACAAACAAGAGTAGTAAATACTAATACACATGTAGGAGGTGCAAGTGCCGGAACCAAAACTCTCCAAGCTCGAATTCGCCATCATGGACGCTCTCTGGATCCGCGGCGAGTCCTCAATCCGCGAACTTCAGGAGGCCTTCCCCGCCAAAAAGCGTCCGGCCTACACCACTATCCAAACCACCGTTTACCGGCTTGAAACCAAGGGCAGCGTACGCCGCACCCGCAAAGTGGGCAACTTCCATATCTTTGCCGCCACAGTCTCCCGTTCGGCCGCACAGCGCCGCCTGATTGACGACTTGCTGGCGCTGTTCGGGGGGCGCACCCAGCCGGTGATGGCACACTTGATCGAGTCCGGCAAGCTGACGCTCGACGATATCAAGGATGCCGAGAAGGCCCTGCATGAAATGGAAGCCAGGGGCCTCGAAGTCTCGAAAAAAGGAGGGACCCGCAAATCATGATTCTCAACTTCTTTGCAGGTTCAGCAGCACAGCTCACAGGAGCGATGTCCAACCACCTCTGGCAATCGACACTCTTCGCAGCATTTGTCGCCCTGGTGACACTTGGTTTCCGCAAGAGTCAGGCTCGCATCCGGTTTGCTCTCTGGCTTGCGGCATCCATCAAGTTCCTGATTCCCTTTTCCCTGCTCGTAGCCCTGGGCAGCAGCCTGGCGACTCCCCACCCGGCAACTGAAGCGCCGCCCGGCCTGAGCGCGACCATTACGACCCTCACGCAGCCTTTTTCCCAAGCCGGAGCGACCACCGCGGCCAAACCATCCCGAGTAGCTGCCCTGGTTGCACTCCTCCCATCCGCGCTTGCTTTGGTATGGGTTTCCGGGTGCATCGCCGTTCTGTTTTCATGGGCCGTTCGCTGGCGTCGCATTACAGCACAGATTCATCGCTCCTCACCACTTCTCGAGGGTCGCGAGGTCGATGCGCTGCGCCGGATCGAACAAGAGCATGCAGTTCGGAAGCCTGCGCCTTTTCTGCTATCACCGGATTCCATGGAACCCGGCGTCTTCGGCATCCTGCGCCCGGCGCTGCTCTGGCCCCAGGGAATCTCCGCTCATCTTGACGACCGGCACCTGGAAGCCATCCTCATGCATGAAGTCACTCACATCCGCCGTCGCGACAACCTGACCGCCGCGGCCCACATGCTCGTCGAAGCGATCTTCTGGTTCCACCCACTCGTCTGGTGGCTCGGCACGCGGCTGATGGACGAACGAGAACGCGCCTGCGACGAAACCGTCCTCACCCTCGGCAACCAACCTGGCGTATACGCCGAAAGCATTCTCAAAGCCTGCAGGTTCTGTGTGGAATCACCACTCCCCTGCGTCGCCGGTGTCTCCGGCTCCAACCTCAAAAGGAGGATCACACGCATCATGAATCAGCAACTCGGAACCCGCCTCACCGTTGCCGGCAGATTGCTGCTGGCATCCCTGGCCACTGCCGCTGTGGCAGTACCCATCGCCATCGGCATCCTTCACCCCTCCCAACTCCCCGCACAGGAGCCCCAAGCCGCCAGCATCCCCATCTCCCCAGACCCGGTCTTTGACAGCGTGAACATCAAGATCAGCACTGGCGCCGAAGGCGAATCCAAGATCGAGATGCGCCCCGGTTACCTCAATCAGACAAACACAACCCTCAAGACCCTAATCGCCATGGCCTATGGCGTCCAGGAATACCAGATCACCGGCGAGCCATCCTGGGTGGATACCGACCGCTTCGACATTGAAGCCAAGTGGAAGGATGGTCCCGGAGCCGATACCGCTATGTTCGGCGCACCACCGCCGCCTCCTCCTCCGCCGCCTCCGGCTGGAAAGGCCGCCGTGATGATCACCACCGAAGCGCCCATCGGCGCTTCTGGGACACCCCTCAGCCACGGACATTTCAATGCGATGATCTGCAATCTGCTGGGCAAGACATTTAACCTCAAAATCGACGATGTAGCCCAGAATCTGCCCGTCTATGAGCTCGTGGTTGCGGACTCCGGCAGCAAGCTTACTCCCACGCCAACTGACCCCGCGCCGCCCGTCGCGCCCAAGGGAAAGCCCATGGTCACCGTCAGAATCGGTCCCAACAACAACGAGACCGAGTTCATCCTTACCAATGCATCCGCTGATGTTCTGGCCAATCTGCTTGCGCAGCAGTTGCATCGCCAGGTCATCGACAAGACCGACCTGAAGGGTCAGTACAACATCGATGTCCACTGGCCCAAGGACCAGGAAGGCTTCGATCCAGTCGCCGCCGCTCTCGAAGACCAGGTGGGCCTGAAGCTCAAGGCCAGCCAGGCGCAGGTCGCTGTATTGCAGGTTATACAGGTGGAAAAGCCTTCCGGCAATTAACTCTCTCAAGCGTTTCTGGCCCCATCCTTTCTGCGCACTTTCCGGAGAGGATGGGGGCACTTCCTTTGCCAAGCCGACGCCCCACCAAACCATAATTGACAACGGCCCCCCAGCATAGTTGACTGAGGGAAGCCATGAAGAATCTCTACCAACCTGCGACTGCGCAAGAAATCAAAAACCGCATCTTCATGTTGCGGGCCGATTCCCCGGCCCTGTGGGGCAAGATGAATGTTGCGCAGGCAATGGCCCATTGCGCTCGAAGCATGGAGTGGGCGGTGGGCGACCGAATTCCGCCGAAGATGTTCTTTCCGAGCCTGCTGGGGCGAGCAATCAAGGGCAAAGTGCTGGGTGGCGACGAGCCATTCCGGCGGAATTCTCCCACGGCTCCCGACCTGGTGGTGGCCGATCAACGCGAACTGGATTTGGAACGGGAGCGGCTCATTTTGTTGATCGACCACTTTGTTGCCGGCCACGCGGGATGCACATCGCATCCGCACAGTTTCTTTGGCAGGTTGACGCCGGAGGAGTGGGCCATTCTGACTTACAAGCACCTGGACCATCACCTGCGTCAGTTCGGGGTATAGTCAGGAATTCATGGACCTGGACTCGAACGCGCATCTGATTCGCATAATCGGCTCAATCTTCGCGGGGCTGCTGGGGCTGGCGTTTGGCAGCTTTCTGAACGTGTGCGTGAGCCGCTGGCCGGCAGGAGAAAGCATCGTCAGGCCGGGGTCGCACTGCCGGAATTGCGAGCATGCGCTGGCCTGGTGGGAGAATGTGCCGCTGGTGAGTTGGGTGGTGCTGCGGGGGCGTTGCCGGAAGTGCGGCAGGGCGATTAGTTGGCGGTATCCGCTGGTGGAGTTGGCTGTCGGAGCGCTCTGGGCTTATGCCGCATACACGTCGATCCCGCTAACCGCCGACCCTGAGTTGCCCACGGCAGTCGTCGTATCGGTGCTGGCCCATGGCCTTTCTCAGATGGTCCTGAGTTGGCTGCTAATGGCGTTAGCCATTCTCGATGCGGAGAACTTGTGGCTGCCGGATTTCCTCACGTTACCGGGGATTCTCCTCGGCTTGGCCGTCAAGACCTTGAGTGAAGGATTTGGCTACCATTTCGACACCACGCCTCAACCTCTTCGGGTTTTGCTCGCTTCCCTGTCAGCGATAATCATTTGCGCCGGACTCATTCTGCTCATCCGTTGGCTCTACAAGCTCATTCGCCACCGCGAAGGGATCGGCCTTGGCGACGCCAAGCTCATGGCGTTGCTGGCGGCCTGGCTTGCGCTTCCGGGCGCTCTGCTCTCGTTCTTCCTTGCCGCGGTCCTGGGTTCTGTTGTTGCTCTTGCCGTTCTGGCGGTTCCAGCGGCGCGCCGCGAATCTAGATCATGGGCTGCGAGCAAGCTGCCGCTGGGAGCATTTCTTTGCATCGGAGGGATCATCAGCTCGCTTTGGGGGCAGCAGATCATCGCCGGATATTTGCACTGGGCGGGATTTTAAGAGATTCCCGCAACGAAATAGAAGCGTTAAAGTCGATTTATAGGACTGATTATATTATCGTTATCCTAGCATTAGGCTAGCGGGCATGATCTAGTGGCAAACAAACGACCCGGACCGTTGCTCTGTCGAACGTTGCTAACCCACCACCTGCACAGTTCCCTTTCCAACTAACTCTTCGACGCGCTCGATCCAGCCGCGGTCGGCTGCTACGCTCATGGATTCGGGCTCGAGGATCACGGCGTACTCGCCCTTCTTTTCGAGATGGAGCATGACCTTGCCGGGGCCGGGTGCGGCGTCGGCGGCGCTGCGGAGTGCGGCGAACATTTCATCTGTGGCGCGGTCAAGGTTGATGCGAATGCGGATGCCGCCGGGTAGCTTTACCTGCACCTCCTCAAGAGCCGCGATGGAGCTGATTGCGATTTTGGGCGCGGCGTCTTCTTCGCCCATGAGAACACCGCGGATGAGCACGGGCGCTTCGATTTTCAGCTGGCCCTGCAACTTTTCGTAGTCGCGGGCGAAGCAGATGAGTTCGATTTTTCCGGTGGCATCTTCGAGAGAGGCCTGGGCATAGAGCTTCTGGTCGCGCTTGCTCTTTTGCACGCGCAATCCAAGGATCATGCCGGCGACTTGCAGGTCGTCGGCGGGATCTGCCTGCTGGCCCCAGCGTTTCTCAGGTGGCTTGCGTTCGAGCGCGTCTGCGATGGAGATTACGCCGGAGAGGTTGCGGAGCTTTTCAGCGTATTTGTCGAGCGGGTGACCGGAAACGAAGAAGCCGAGAACCTCTTTTTCATTGGCAAGGCGCTCGCCTTCTTCCCAGTCGGCTGTCTTGGGGAGATCGTCGGCATCGCGGCCTGGTGTGGGGGTTTCATTGAAGAGCCCGAAGAGTCCATGCTGTCCGGCGGCTGCGTCTTTCTGCGACTTTTGCGCGCGCTCCATTGCCTTGTCGACGGCTTTCATGAGGGCGGCGCGGGTGCCGAGCGAGTCGAGCGCGCCAGCCTTGATGAGGGACTCGATGACGCGCTTGTTCATGACGCGGAGGTCGACCTTCTCGCAGAATTGCCAGAGGGTGGAGAAGCGTCCGCCGACTTCAGCGCGGGCCTTCATGATGGACTCGATGGCATTGCCGCCAACATTCTTGACCGCGGCAAGTCCGAAGCGAATGGACTCGCCTTCGGCTGAAACGTGCGGAGTGAACTGGGAGCCGGAGACTTGCACGTCGGGCGGCTCGACGCGAATGTTCATCTCCTTGCACTCGCTGATGTACTTGACTACATTTTCCGGTTTTGAGGTTTCCGATGTTAGCAGCGCGGCCATGAACTCCACTGGATAATGGGTCTTCAAGTAAGCGGTCTGGTAACTCACCAGGCCATAGGCTGCGGAGTGCGACTTATTGAAGCCATAGCCAGCGAACTTCTCCATCTGATCAAAGACTTCACCGGCGGTACCCTTGGGATGGCCCAGTGCCGCTGCGCCGCTCATGAATCTGTCGCGCTGCTTGGCCATCTCGTCGGCGTTCTTTTTGCCCATGGCGCGGCGGAGCAAGTCGGCTTCACCGAGCGAGTAACTGGCCAGCACGTTTGCGATCTGCATCACCTGTTCCTGATAGACGATGACGCCCAAAGTTTCCTTGAGAATGGGCTCCATCTCGGGGAGCATGTATTCCACTTTGCGGCGGCCCCACTTGCGTTCAATGAAGTCGTCGGTCATGCCGCCCTGGATGGGCCCGGGGCGGTAGAGGGCGGTGAGCGCGGTGAGGTCTTCAATGCGGTCGGGCTTGTAGCGGCGCAGCATGTCGCGCATGCCGCTGGATTCGAACTGGAAGACGCCAGAGGTGAGCGCGGAGTGAAAGACCTTCTTGTAGGTTTCTTCGTCGTCGAGGGGAATGGCATCTATGTCGACTTTTTCGCCGCGGCTAGACTCGATGAGTTTGAGGCAATCGTCGATGACCGTGAGCGTGGTAAGGCCGAGAAAGTCCATCTTGAGAAGGCCCATCTTTTCGACGGCCTTCATGTCATAAGCAGTTACGATTTCGTCGTTCTTGGTCTTGTTGAGGGGGACGAGTTCGGTAAGCGGACGGGGCGCGATAACAACGGCGGAGGCGTGAACGCCGCTGCCGCGTACGAGCCCTTCGAGCTTCTTGGCGGTATCGAGAAGTTCGCGAATGACTGGATCGCTGTCGTAGACCTTGCGCAGCTCGGGGACGTCTTCGAGGGCCTTGTCGAGGGTCATGCCGACGGTGGCGGGGACTAACTTGGCAATGCGATCGACGTCGCCGTAGGGCATGTCGAGGGCGCGGCCGCAATCCTTGATGGCGGCCTTGGCAGCCATGGTGTTGAAGGTGATGATCTGCGCGACCTGCTCGCGGCCGTACTTGCGAGTGACGTACTCGATGACTTCGCCGCGGCGGTTCTGGCAGAAGTCGACGTCGACGTCAGGCATGGAGACGCGCTCGGGATTGAGGAAGCGCTCGAAGAGCAGGCCGTTCTGCAAGGGGTCGACGTTGATGATTTCCATGCAGTAGGCGACGAGCGAGCCGGCGGCTGAGCCACGGCCCGGGCCGACGGGAATGCCATGATCGCGGGCGTACTTGATGAAGTCCCAGACGATGAGGAAGTAGCCGGAGTAACTCATCTGCTTGATGATGCCAAGCTCGTAGTCGAGACGGGCCTGATAGGCGTGGATCGGATTGCGGAGTGACCCGCGCGCTTCAAGCGTGTGGATGGCTGTGTCGAGGCGTTTCCTGAAGCCGGTTCGGCAGACTTCTTCGAAGTAGCTGTCGATGGTGTGGCCTTCAGGGACGGCGAACTCGGGGAAGGGATTATCAACCTTGGAGAGCTTGAGGTTGCAGCGCTCGGCGATCTCCTGGGTGCGGGAGAGGACGGAGGGAGCGTCTTTAAACATGACGGCCATTTCGTCGGCGCTCTTGACGAAGAACTGGTCGCTGTCGAAGCGGAAACGCTCCTTGTCGTGGACCTTTGCTCCGGTTTGGACGCAGAGCATTACGTCGTGGGCGTGCGAGTCTTCGCCGCAGAGGTAGTGGGAGTCGTTGGTGGCGACAAGAGGGATGTTGAGTTCGCGCTCAAGGCGGAAGAGGGCTTCGTGAATCTTCTTTTCGTCTTCGAGGCCCTGATCCTGAATTTCGAGGTAGAAGTTGCCCTTACCGAATATGTCTTCGTACTGCTGGGCGACGCCTTTGGCTTTCTCGTAACGGCCGGCGACCAGTTCTTCACAGAGTTCTCCGCTGAGGCAGCCGGAGAAGCCGATGAGGCCGGCGGAGTGTTCGGCGAGGTAGCGCTTGCTGACACGTGGCTTGCGATAGAACCCATGCAGCGAGGCCTCAGAGGTAATGCGGATGAGGTTGCGGTAGCCTTCTTCGTTTTGGGCGAGGACGAGAAGGTGGTTGTTCTCGTCGCCTTCGCCGGGGGCGCGGTGATCTTCTTTCTTGGAGATGTAGAGCTCGCAGCCGAGGATGGGCTTGACGCCTTTGTACTTGGCGGCCTCAAAGAAGTGGACGGCTCCGTAGATGTTGCCGTGGTCGGTCATGGCGACGGATTTCTGGCCGAGGGCGGCGACGCGGTCGACGAGCTTGGTGACGTCGCAGGCGCCGTCGAGGAGGGAGTATTCGGTGTGGAGATGGAGGTGGGTGAACTCTGGCATGGCTGAGTTGATTTTAGTCGTCGGGGCTGCCTGGCGATCGTTTCCCCGGGCCGGTTGAAATCCTGGCAACCTGAGGAAAACCTGCAATTGCCTTTTTGGTGATTGCGACTGGTATTCACATTCAAAGGGTTGAGACGGCGAGCACCAATTCATGGGATGGTAGGTTTTCGGGATTACAAAAATGTTTCTTGTTCTTGTGAAACCACTCGGGGTAGACTGGTGTCCCAATCGGCACCTGCACTGCGGACGCCGAAAAAGGGTATTTCTCCCCTGCACACGAACGGCTAGACCCCTCATTTACGCTAGCCATGCGCATAATCTCTCCCCTGGAGGCATCGTGAATCGCTTACATCATTCGTCTTCGCTGAAGCTGGCCATTGCATGCACGCTCGCGCTGGTTCTTGCCGCGTCATTCCCAGCTGGAGCGCAGACTGCTCCTGCGACTCCGCCCCTTACACCCGCGCAACAAAGGGCGCAGGCTGCGAAGGCAGCTCGGCAAGCGGCGGCCCAGCAGGCGGCGCAGAACCGAGCTACGGCGGCGCAGAACAGGGCGGCGGCAAAGACGACCGCTCCCAACAATGCAACGAACCCGCTGACGACTCCAACAACGCAAAGCGGAGCACCAGGAAGAAACGGGACGGTGCCAGGGACGACGAACTCTGGGACAACGACGAACCCAGCTGCCGCGCAAAGGAATGTGGGCAGCGGAACCGTGGGATCGGGCACACTGGCGTGGGGAACGCGCGTCTATTCCTCCACTGGCTGCCAGCATAACGGCAACAGCGCGGTATGTTCGTTCAGTTTTACAAACCAGGGGAACGAAGCGAACCTCGTGGCCGGCCAGGAATTGCAAGGGATCCAACTGGTCGATGACGCGCACGTCCCTCACCGCGCGGACACCGCTCACTTCATGGACAAGTACGGAACCCAGCAGCCGCGACTGATGGTGCAGCCGGGGGACACGGGAACGTACGTGGTGACCTTTCCCAACGTGAATTCGCAGGTGTCGTCGGCGGACTTCCACCTGCGCCAGCAGATTGTTGGAGGGGTGACCTTCAACAGCACGGCCGGGACGGCTCCGGGGACAAATCCGACTTCCCCTGTGGCTCAGCCGACTCCGGCACGACAGACACCCAAATAGCATCTGACGTCCGAAATGCTTCGGGCGCCAAAAAATTACGGCTTCCAATTCGGGCCGATGAGCGACTTCAGGTTCGCTTCAGTGGCCCAGGGGGCTTTGCCTGAGTATTGGTTGATCCACGCCTGGCCGGCGCCGATTTTTACGCGGTCTGGGGTCCACTCCGGGGACAACGCATTGACCATCAGGGCGTAGCGGACGCCGGGGTGGAGGCGGAGGGCTTTCCAACAGCCCCCGGGGATGGCGACCACGGGACGCTGGCCGGCGGCGAGGTCGCGACCCAGGACCTGCTTCTCGACAGTTCCGTCAGGATGGAAGATGAAGTAGTCGACCGGGCCACCCTCGATAAGAATGTGGGTGTCGTCGGAGGCGAGCCAGTGGAGGTAGTTGATGGGCCTGTCGCGTGTGAGCATGTAATATACCTGGCTCTGGATTTTGAGCGATTGGCCATCGATCGGGACTTTCTGGGCGGAGTCACCGATGAGGCCGAGGTAGCCTGACTCGCCTTTGAGCTCGGAAAGATGGAGGGTGGCGATCAGTTCCCTTGCCCGAGCGTCGGTGGCGGAGGGGGCAGAAGCAGCGGCTGTGGCCAGGACAGTGACGACGGCGAAAACTCCGAGCAGTTTCCTCATGGTGTCCTGAGTCTAAAGTTCTTTTGAAGATTCGGGAAAGAACAAGAGCAGATTCTTCGCTCACCACCCCCGAACTGAAAAGCGTTCGGTGCCCCGTTCCCTCAGAATGACAGTCTTTGCTATGTGATGATTTTTAGATGCAGGACGATCCGTTCCAATGTAAATGCGTTGGAGGTACTTCCCCATCGGTTGTATAGGCACGCCGGCAGAGAAGGGGTTAGGCTGGTCGGGAGTCGCTTATTTTTGGGAGGAACCTGACGTGCTTGATCTGAATCAAAGTGTAATCGTGATTGGGGAAAAGGGTGTGACTTACGAAGGCTATGTAATGGAACGGGCTAGCGGGGACAATGGTTCCGCTGCTTACAGGATTGGCCTTGAAGGCGCCGGATTTGAGCAGCAGGGGCAATGGCACAGGTCGAGCGATGTGTTTGTTCCGGAGCTCAGGAAGGAAGACGCCCTCTAAGCACTGACTCGCTGCGGCGACATTCGATCCCCTTTCGGCGGGGGCGCTGCTCTATACTTACGCAAAGCCTATGCGTGCCCGAATCCCCGCCACCCTTCTGCTGCTCGCCGTTCCGGCTCTGCTGTGTGCCCAGACTCCAACAAGGCCGACCCCCAATATGCCTCCCAAAAAAGTTACTGCCGCCGAGGTGGAGAAATCCGCCATCATCATTGACACGCACGCCGATACGCCGCAGCGGTTTGTGGATGAGGGGTTCAACCTGGGCGACCCGCTGAATGGTGGGAATATGAATCTGGACTCAATCCACAAAGGCAACCTTGGGGCGGAGTTCTTCTCCATCTGGGTGGAGCCGACGCTCTACAAGGGGCACGACGCGCGGCGGACGCTGGAACTGATTGACAGCGTGAAGCAGCAGGTGGCGAAGTATCCCGACAAGCTGATGTTTGTGGCAACTCCTGATGGAATCGAGTATTCCCACCGGACGCACAAATTCGCGGTGCTGATGGGGATTGAGGGCGGACACTCGATTGAGAATTCGCTCGCGCTTCTGCGGCAGTATTACGCACTGGGCGTGCGCTACATGACGCTGACCTGGTCGAACTCAAATGGGTGGGCGGACAGCTCGGGCGACGCGGATGACACATCGGTTCCGCATACCAAAGAGGGGTTGACGGAGTTTGGCAAGGATGTTGTTTACGAGATGAACCGGCTGGGGATGATGGTGGATATCTCCCACGTCTCGGACCGGACGTTTTACCGGACGCTGGTGATTACTCGTGCGCCGGTGATTGCTTCGCACTCTGGCGCGCGCGCGCTGTGCAGTGCTCCCCGCAATATGACGGACGACATGCTGCGGGCGGTTGCGAATTCCGGCGGGCCGAATTCAAAGGGCGGCGTGGTGCAGGTGAATTTCTTCTCGGGGTTTGTGTCGCAGGCTTACTGGGACGCGATGAAGGCACAGGCACCGGAGAGGCAGAAGGCTGTGGACGAGGCAAAGGCGAAGTTTGTAGCTGAGGGGAAGGAATTTACTTATGCCGATGAGGAAAAGATTCAGCGCAGTTACATGGACAAGATTCCTAGGCCGCCGCTGTCGATGCTGATTGACCATATCGACCATATTGCCAAGGTGGCGGGCGTTGACCATGTGGGGCTGGGCTCGGATTTTGACGGCGTGAGCGGGCAATTGCCGGAGGGGCTTGACTCGCCTGCCGACCTGCCGAAGATCACGCAGGCGCTGCTGGACCGGGGCTATTCGGCGGAGGATTGCCGGAAGATTCTGGGCGGAAACCTGCTGCGGGTGTTCCGTGAGGTGGAGGCAGTGTCAAAGGAATTGCAGGCGGAGAGCCGGCCTAAGATTACGGAGAAGCAGCCGTTTGATAAGGTGCAGAAATAGGGACTCAGGGACTAGGGACTAAGGGACTAGGTGCGCAATGGTAATTTGCGATGATTGCTTCGAAGAGTTTGTTCATCCCATCTTCCATGAACTCATGGAGAAGAATGAACGATTCAAAGAAGTTTACGGCGGGCGCGCCAGATGGGACTGGGATGACGTTGCCGTAACTCTGACATTCTCTGATCCGGTGAAATCAACGGTTCGGATCGATGTTTCGGTTGTCGGCTCAATTGAAGGTAATTCGTGGCAATGGTCGTGGGCGAATAAGAACTACGATGATTCCTCAAGAATAGGTATGGACAAGGTTCGAGAATTTGGCGAAGAGAAAGGCTATGAAGCTCTCACATCCGGCTTTCTCGAGGCTGACGAGTACACCGGTTGGGAGATCACTGCAATCGCCGCGCATCTCCTGAACGCCCCAGGAGCCTATCGATTTCCCACCGATTCCGGACACGTTTATCTGGTTTATCGCAATGTTGAAGTAATTCGGGCGGACGCGGAGAATCGCATCAATCCTAGTGCAAGGGACCTGTGATTCCGTGGTAGCGGAGACTTGATTGATTGGCAGCAAACAATCCCTCAGGGCCTAAAGGCCAGCAAATCTAAGCGTCTCAAGCGGCACGGCTAAAGCCATGCCCTTTCAAGACCGGAAAACCTAATCAGCAGTTCCCAAGGTTGAAATTCGAACGAGACTAGAATTTGGAGACAGAATGATGCGTATTCCCCAGTTGATGAAGGCCGCTGTTTTTGTGGCGGCGCTTCTTGTTGCCACCTCCCCGCTCAATGCACAGGACGATGAATCGGAAGCCAAGCCTGCAGCGGCGGCCAAGACTCCCGAGAAAACAGAAAAGGCCCCGCCGACAGAGTCGACCACGCAAGGGACGATCACCGTTGGCGGGCAGGCTATTGCTTATACGGCTGTCGCCGGGACGGTTACGGTGGGCGCGAACGACGTGCAGGACGCGCAGCTCGGATTGGATGGGAAACCTCAAGCTGGCAGCGAGCTGGCCATCTCCGCGCCGAAGGACGCCAAGGATGCTGACCCCGTGGCAAGGATTTTCTACGTAGCGTATTTCAAGAAGGACGCGAAAGCGGAAGATCGGCCGGTGACGTTTTTCTATAATGGCGGGCCGGGCAGTTCGACTGTCTGGCTGCACATGGGGTCGCTGGGGCCGAAGCACGTGGTCACGGACACGGATGAGCATATGCCGGCGGCTCCATACAAGCTGGTGGATAATGCCAATTCCCTGCTGGATGCAAGCGACCTGGTGTTTATTGATATGCCCGGGACTGGGTTTGGGCGGCTGGTGGGCAAGGATGCGGGGAAGGCTTTCTGGGGCGTGGATGAGGACGCGAATGCCTTTGCGCGGTTCATCCAGCGGTTCATTACGAAGTACAACCGGTGGAACTCTCCGAAATACATCTTTGGCGAGAGCTATGGGACGACGCGCTCGGCTGTGCTTTCGGACATTTTGGAGAATGGAAAAAGCATCGATCTGAATGGCGTGATTCTGCTTTCGCAGATATTCAACTTCACAACGGATATCGACGGACCAAGCGGGAATCCTGGAGTCGATCTGCCTTATGTGCTGGCTCTGCCGACTTATGCGGCAACGGCCTGGTACCACAAGAAGCTTCCCCAGCAACCGGCTGGGCTTGAGCCGTTTTTGAAGGAAGTGGAAGACTTTGCGATGGGCCCATACACCCATGCGCTGGCGCTGGGCACGGACCTGACAGCGGAGGAAAAGCAGTCCGTGGCGGAAAAGCTGCACGGGTACATCGGATTGCCGGTTGCCTACCTGCTGAAGGCGAATCTGCGCGTGAGTGGCGGCGAGTTTGAAAAGACACTGCAGGACGATCAGGACTTGACGACGGGGCGGCTGGATACTCGGTTTTCCGGCCCGAATCTCGACTCATTGAGCGAGGGAGCGGAGTACGATCCGCAGAGCTCGGCGATCTCGTCGGCCTATGTGGCGTTGTTCAACGACTATGTTCGCAAGGATCTGAAATTTGGCGAGGGGCAGACCTATTTGCCGGAGGCTCAGTTTGGAAGCACGCAGTGGAGTTTGGTGCATCGCGGCAACCCGATCAGCCTGAATGTTGCGAACGATCTGGCCGAAGCGATGAAGACCAATCCACGGCTGCGGGTGATGGTGAATGGCGGCTACTACGACCTGGCGACTCCATTCTTCGCGGCGCAGTATGAGGAGAAGCATTTGCCGATTCCTCAGTCGCTGGCCAGGAACATTGAGTATGACTGGTATGAGTCGGGGCACATGGTTTATGTGCGCGACGAAAGCCTGAAGCAGTTGCACGATCGGGTTGCGGCTTTCATCAAGAGCACATTGGCGGATAAGAAGTAAATATTGTGGCGAAGGTCCGGGTCTGGACCATCCTGATGAAGACCCGGGCCCTGGCGCAATGGCTATTTCGTCAATGCGGCGCTGATCGTAAAAGTGGTTGAGGCCGATCCGCCGCCTGGGGCTGTATTGGTCACCTTGACAGTGGCGGTTCCAGCGGTTGCCACGTCAACGGTCGGGACACTCGCGGTTATCTCGGTCGCGCTCACATAAGTTGTTGTCAAAGCCACCGAGTTGAAGAGAGTCTGCGAAGAAGGAACGAACTCCGTACCGGTTACCGCGAGGGTGAAGGCCGCAGATCCAGCGACCACCGAGCCGGGAGAAAGACTGACGATCGCCGGCGCCGGATTATCGATATCGAAAGTAAACGCGGTCGATGTTCCTCCGCCTGGCGCTGGGTTCACGACCGTGAGCTTTCCTGTGCCACCGAGAGTGAGGTCCGTGGCTGGAAGGGTGGCCGTGAGTGAGGTCGTGCTGACATAGGTGGTCGTCAAAGCCACCCCGTTCCATTCCACCTTCGACGTACTCACAAAGTTGGTTCCGGTAACGGTAAGCGTGAAGGCGGCGCTTCCCGCCGCAGCGCTTGCCGGCGAGTAGGTTGTGGTTTTGGGGACTGGGTTGTTGATGGTGAGGGTTGAAGTGGTTGAAGTTCCGCCGCCGGGCGCGGGATTTGTGACTGAGACGGTGGCAGTCCCGGCGTTGAGAATATCCGCTGCTGGTACCGCTGCATCGAGGCTTCCGTTGCTGACATAGGTTGTCGCCAGGGCAACCCCGTTCCACAGCACCGTGGAGGTAGTGAGGAAGTTGGTTCCGGATAGCTTGAGAGTGAAGGCACCCGTCCCGGCAGTTATGGAGGTAGGCTCCATTGAACTGAGGGTCGGCACAGGATTGTTGATGTCGTATGTGGAGGCTGTGGAAGTACCACCTCCCGGCGTGGGATTGACCACGGTGATAGACGCAGTTCCTGCAGTGGCAATCTGTCCGTTGCTGATGGCCGTGGTGATTTCGGTAGCGCTCACGTAGGTAGTGGTCTGCGCTGTGCCGTTCCACGCGACCTTTGACGTCGACACGAATCCGGTCCCGGTGACGGTCAGCGTAAAGCCCGCGGAGGTGGCGGTCGCCGTCGCGGGGCTCAGCGTCGTGATCTTTGGCACAGGATTGTCGATGGTGAAGGTTGATTTCGCGGTTGTGCCGCCTCCGGGGGTTGGACTCTTGACGTAAACCGTTGCCGTAGCGGCGGTGGCAACGTCCGTTGCAGGAATTGATGCGGTGAGGTGCGCGGCGTTCACAAATGTGGTGGTCAGGACTGTGGTATTCCAGACGATTTGCGAGGTTGACACAAAGCCCGTGCCGACGGCAGTCAAAGTAAATGCCGGACTCCCCTCAACAACGGAAGCTGGAGAAAGAGATGTCAGCGTGGGCAGCGGGTTATCGATGGTGAATGTCTCTGCGCCTGAAGTTCCACCGCCCGGCGTGGGATTGGAGACTGTGACAGTGGCGGTGCCGGCAGCCGGAATATCCGTCGCAGGAACCGCTGCATCCAGAGTTCCGCCGCTTACATAGGTCGTGGCAAGAGCAACGCCGTTCCAAAGCACCTTGGAAATTGTGAGGAAGTTGGTTCCGGTCAGCTTGAGAGTGAAGGCGGTCCCGCCGCCAATCGCGCTGGCAGGCGACAACGCAGTGAGTGTCGGCACAGGATTATTGATGTCGTATGTGACGGCTGTGGACGTGCCGCCTCCCGGCGTGGGATTGACTACAGTGATGGACGCAGTTCCCGCGGTGGCGACTTGTGAGGCGCTGATGGCGGTGGTGATCTCGGTTGCGCTTACGTAAGCGGTTGCCTGCGCTGTGCCGTTCCACGCGACCTTTGAGGTCTTGACGAATCCGGTTCCGGTGACGGTCAGGGTGAAGCCGGCAGAGGTGGCTGTTGCCGTGGCGGGGCTCAGTGCGGTGATCTTCGGCACGGGATTGACGATCGTGAAGGTTAGCTTCGCGGTTGCGCCGCCCCCGGGGGTCGGGCTCTTAACATAAATCGATGCCGTGCCGGCAGTGGCGACATCCGTTTCCGGGATGGAAGCGGTGACATGCGTGGCGCTCACAAAGGTGGTGGGCAGAACCGTGCTGTTCCAGACGATTTGAGAAGTGGATACGAAGCCCGTGCCGACGGCTGTCAAAGTGAAAGCAGCGTTGCCCGCGACGATGGAAGCTGGGGAAAGCGATGTCAGCGTGGGCAGTGGGTTATCGATGGTGAATGTTTGTGTCCCCGAAGTTCCGCCGCCGGGCGTGGGATTTGTCACAGTGAGTGCGACTGTGCCCGCTGCGCTTATGTCAGTGGCCGGTATGGATGCTGTTAACGAGGTCGTGCCGACGAATTTGGTGGTGATCGCCGTGGTGCCCCAGTTGAGGACTGAGCCAGAAACGAAATTGGTGCCGGTCAATGTGATCGTGAACGCTGCGGCCCCGGCAGTTACGGTTGCCGGAGTCAGCTTCGTCAATGTCGGTACTGGATTGTCTATGGTAAAAATGCTGCCGTTGGAAGTCCCCCCCCCGGGCGTGAGATTGACCACCGTGACGGTGGCCGTCCCTCCGCTTGCAACCAGTGCAGCGGTCACACTGGCGGTGAGTTGCGTGGCGCTAAGGTACGTCGTGGTCAGAGGGGTCGCGTTCCAATGGACTGAGCTTCCATGCACGAAGTTGGTTCCTGTCAGTGTAAGGGTGAAGGTCGCTCCGCCTTCAATCCGCGAGGGGGGGAAAGCGACGTCAAAGCGGGAACAGGATTGTCGACGACAACAGGAAGTGTCGACGAGGCGCCGCCGCCAGGAGCGGGGTTGGAAACTGAGACTGCAAATGTTCCGGCAAGCGCGATGTCTGCGGCGGTGATAGATGCCGTAATCTGCGTTGCGCTCACAAAGGTTGTTGTTCGAGAAGAGCCATTCCAGAGGACTGTGGCTCCGCTCACAAAGCCGGTGCCGTTGACCGTCAAGGCAAAGGCCGCGCCTCCGGCAAGGGTTGATGCCGGCGATACGGATGCGAGAGCAGGCGGCAGGTTGTCGACGGTAAAGGTCGTTGTGTTCGACAGCTTGCCGGAGGTTGGATTGAAGACCGTTATCAATGGAGTGCCGGCTACGGTGAGGTCGCTGGCGGGCACAACAGCCGTCAGCTCAGTCGTGCTGACAAACGTAGTGGTGAGTGCCACGCCATTCCATTCGACCTCAGAGTTTGACGCGAACTGAACTCCGTTGACCGTCAGTGTGAACTGGGCGCTGCCTACCGGCGTGCTGATGGGAGAAATCGAGCTGATTGAAGGCAAAGGGAGCAATGTGGCTATGTTTAGATCCCATACGCTGCGTCCGTGGGTCGATGCGCGCAGAGTCCGCGAGGTGTTGTGGAGCGCCAAACCGGTCACCACGACGTTGGGCAGCCCGGTTCCCAGCGCAGACCAACTGGCCCCGCTGCTGGAAGTGTAGAAAGTTCCAATATCCGTACCGATGAAGAGCGTTTCCGGGGAATCGGGGTCGATCAGGATGGAGTCGACAGGTGTGTTGGGAAGGTCGGAGCTGATGTCGCTCCAGGTAACGCCGGCATCGGTCGTTTTGAAGATATGCCCAAGGCTGTCGCCAAATCCGGTAAAGCCGCTGTAGCCCACGTAAGCCGTGGTTGGGGTGGTTGGATCGACGGCAATCGCGACCACGCTGCGATTGGGCAGCGAGGCGCTGGTGATGCTGGTCCAGGTCGCGGAAGCTCCTGAGAGAGCATTCCGCGTTACGTTCAGCTTGGCGTCCCAGGCTCCGGCGTAAACAGTATTGGAGTCGGTGGGAGCGACTGCGATGGTGCTCAGGTTGTCGCCGTTTCCGTTGGTGAGATCGGGCGAAATAGCAGTCCACAGGCCTGCCGCATTCGTCGACTGGTACACACGGTAGGTACCGAAATACAAGTTCTGCGAATTCTCCGGATCCATCGCCAGCGGAGGCGTCCACGAAGTGGAGTCGGTGGTTGTGATGCCAGTGAGTGCGCTGCTGAAACTGGCTCCGTCGTTGGTTGATTTATCCAGGGAAAGCCCAATGCAGTTGGTATAAACAGTGGTCGGCGTCGTGAAGTCGATCAGTGTCGCGCCGCCATCACCGCAATCCACAGTCGGCCAATCCAATGAGCCGGAATACTTGTTGGTTCCGTTGTCCTGAGTTCCGTCGTAGGTATGGTTGACATTGTTGGGATCGATGGAGATGCCGGGGTAAAACTCGGTAAGGGCCAGGTTAGGGTTCAGGCTCGTCCAGGTAACAGTCGCCGCGGATGGCCCCGAGGTGCTCCATATACCGCCGTCATTGCCGGTATAGAGAATGGTTCCATCGGCGGAGAAAGCCATGGCATGCGCATCTGGATGGATGCTTGAACCCTGGTCTGACCATGTCTGGCCACCGTCAAGAGATCGCAGTGCAGCACTGCCTCCGGCAGAATAGGCGTATTGCCCACCGGCAAAAACGACGTCGGCATTCACCGGGCTGACGCCGATGACATTGTCGTACCAGCATTGACCTCCGCAATAATTCGTAACCGACGTGAGCTGATTCCAGGTGTTGGCGCCATCCGTGGACTTGTAGAAGCCAGCCAGTGCCCCGGTCGAGGGGTTGGCAATACCCACGTAGAGAGTAAGTGGATTGGAGGGCGCGAGAGCGAAAGCCAGGCGTCCACCATTGGGAGTGGGAAGTACAGTGGTACCGGTCCCGTTGCTGGCAACCCATGTCTGCCCATGGTTTGTAGACTTCAGGACTCCCGCGGTCTCGCTGACCGCATAAGCAATGCCGGCATTTACCGGGTCGAATTCAACGACATTCACAATGCCGCCATCAGTCGAGACGAGTGCCCAGGTCTGCCCGCCATTCGTTGATTGGTATACCCCGTGCGCTCCCCAAAGCTCGACCGCTGCCAGGATGTTCTGGCTGTTGGTGGGATCAACGGCAATGCTGCCGATATATGCGCCAGGGTCCCCATAGTCATTGACGTTCTCGGGGCCGCAAAAAGGCCCACAGTACTGCGTCCAGGTAACGCCACCGTCGGTGGATTTCAGCACCCCCGCGCCGTAATAGCTGTCGATGGCGAAATCCTCTTCGCCAGTGCCCACATAAACAATGTTGGAGTTGTTGGGATCGAGCGCAATGGAGCCCACGGCCAGCGACGTCTGATTGTCAGTCATCGGCGTCCAGGTAGTTCCGCCGTTTGTGGTTTTCCAAACACCACCCTCTGCGCCGCCCACGTAGACAGTGTTTGGGTTGGTAGGGTTGACGGCAATCGCAGTAACTCGCCCTGAGCTGACGCCGTAGTAATTGCCAACCGGCTCTGGTCCTATTAGGGTCCACTGTGGCTCTGTCGCAAGAGGCCCAACCGCCGCGCGCGAAAACCTCGCCTTTAAAGCAGACTCGGCGGCTGCCTTCTTGTCCCGAACTTTCACAGCCCGTTGGCGAACTCCTGCCGGAATGTGCTTGAGAGGAAAGGCGCGTTGATCGTGAAACCATTGCTGCCGCTTGCGAATGTAGCTTCCCCCGTCACCCGGTTCGCTCTTCTCGAAGTCCTTCTCGCGGTCCTCCTTAGTCTGGGCAGCGGTCGACTTTGCGTCGGCATCCTGGGCGTGGATTAGGGATGGCGTGGAGATGAACAGGATGCTGGTGGCAAACAGGGAGAGAAGCAGGCAAACGGAACGCTGCATTGGGAACTCCTGGGTTTGGACTTTCTGAAAAGGGCGCGTCTCAGCTGTCTACACCGGAAAAACCGGGAACACAGTGACAAGGAAGAACGGGCGGCTTGAGGATACCGTCTGGGTTCGGAAAGGTCAACGCTCCTGATGTGCCGCAGTTCGTAACGTATCCGCAGTTACTCGACTGCGATCAAGCCCGGGCTGGTTTGAAGGAATGTTTGAATCTCGATGAAATTCTTCGAATCCCAGGCCGAGCGGGCGGTCTGCACCGGCCGTGCGTGTCTGTCTCAAGTAAGCGGAGACCCGAGCCGATGTCGAAGACTGCCGTTGGCATTGCAACAGACGCACTGTCACCAGTAGACTAGGGGTGGCGCGTGTGGAGATTCGCACATCGCGCTGGCCGTGGCTCGCATCAAGGTCCCCAAACCGTGACCTTTAGTTCAAGTGAGGAGCAGCCTGGCTGTAAGTAGTTGAAAAAAGCGGAGAGGTGGCAGAGCCCGGTTGAATGCACCTGACTCGAAAAGTGATTTTGCCGCTTTCCGCACTCGACCGCACCGCACCGCATCCTTCCGCATAAACACAATCGAATCAATTTGATGTAGACTATCTCCGTTCCGCATGGAGCCGCATTTGGCCGCTCCAGAACCGAGGGCGAGTGGTGACTAAATCGGCGACCGGAGAATTTCTCCGCCAAAACACCCAACGGAACCCAAACATTTCTGCTCCACCACTTCCCCTAAACCTCGGAACCGGAAATGAGGAATCTCCCTTATTCATGCGGGTTTGAGCGAGGTGGCGGAGTGCACTAAATCTTGGGCATGCCCTCGGGGCGCGAGGCTCACCAGCTTCCGCCGCCGTAGCGCAGGAGCTAAGGAGGGACGAGGGATGAAGATTGTCAGCCAGGCCAGCCTCATGGAGCGGGTCGCGGTCACGCGGCACGGCTGCTGGGTATGGGAGGGTGCGCGAAGCAAGGAGGGTTACGGGATCCTGCGCTTGGGGGACGCGCAGCGGCCGGCACCGCGCCTGTTCTGGGAGTCATTCGTCGGCATCATTCCTCCCGGCTTCCGGGTACTTTCCCGCAAGCTACCAAAATGTGCCGGCAAAGCCTGCTGCAATCCTGCCCATCACCGTCTGCAGGGGCCAGTCGTCGAGCGGGAGCTCGAAGTCTGCAAACAGGGGCATCCGCTCACGCCGGAGAACCTAGTCGTTGAAAACCGCAACGGCCGCCTCTTCAAGCGCTGCCGCATCTGCCGACGGGAAGCGTGGAGAAACTGGCAGAAAGAACAGGCATCGAACTCCCGCGCTACGCTTCGGAGCAAGCCGGGGCGCGAATGAAGCAAGGTCTTGTGGTCTGCCGCAGTGGCGGCTTTCAAGATGTACAAGTACTGCCAGCGCAGAGTACGATGGTCGCCACAATTCTTTTCACGCCAATAGCTTCCGGGAATGAGTGAATGGACCGACCTGTGCTGCCCTCTGTCGATGACATGACTCCGTCTGAGGAGGGCGGCCCGATCGCTCGATCTGGCTTCGATTACCAAGACGAGATTGCGGTCGGCGTTCTCGTGGATATGCTGGAGGACCCTGTGATCCAGAAAGTCCACTTTGAGACGCACGATGATCTCGTGGTGGTACGCGTTGCGGATGAATGTCCAATCGCCGAATTTGTGCAGGTCAAGGGCGGAGAAATCAACCAGCTGTGGACGGTTGCCGTTGTCTGCAAGAGTGAGAATGGAGCGGGAAGTTCCATCCTGGAACGGTCGCTGGCACGAGATGCATGCCGAGAGCATTCGAATTTTCGCCTCATTACCCTTCGCCAGGTCGGTAGCGAACTGAAGCCTCTGACCTACCCACGTGATTCCCCTGGCCGCCATCTTTCCGATCCCCAAATGGCCAGCTTATTGAAGGAATTCCTGGGAAAAAAGCTGACATGTATCTCTAAGAAAGGCAATGGCGTTGAATATTGGCTTCTGAACTGCCTTTGGCAGGAGCGACCTGATGAGATTGCGGTACGGGAATCGAATTTCAGCCGTCTGATGCGCCTTTCAAGTCGTTCTGGCTCTCCACTTTTCCCGGAACAACTGGAGCAATTGCTCGACGACCTCCGGCTTTGGGTGAAGAGGGCCGGGGCCGCGCGCTGGCGCTCTCATCGCAGCATGAAGATTATCACGCGAAAGGAGATCTGTTCGTGGCTGGAACGTCGTCTCGCTGAACTACGCGCCGGCGCTGCATCGCCCTCCGGAGGAAAGCTCACCGGAAAGATGGAGCAGGCCGGTCTGGACGAAGATCAAATCCAGATGGCGATTGATCTGCGTCTGAGCTATGCAAAGTTGGTCCGCACATCGCGCTACATGACCACGAAGAACGCCGAGAAGCTCCAGTTACGGGTCAAATCGGAGCTCGCCTCCTTGCGGGCACGCATGATGGCGGGGCAGCTCCAACTCGATGGACAGGGGTTCCATCTACTTTGCCTGGAGAGAATGGATGCCATCAACTCCGAACGCCGCAGCGACACAGAAGACCATTCCGCATACCTGAAGGGCTGCATGTACGACATCACTGATCGCTGCCTTCATCGTTTTTCAAGGCCCGCATGAAATCGTTGCGACATCTCGCCTCTCATCCTGTCAGCCTGCCGCTCGCGGCGGATGACATTCTTGAGTTTCACGCGGCGCGGCTGTTGCTTTTACTCGAACTATGCGGCACGGCGGGTCGAATCGA
>Ga0302319_10003811_pt1 | contig 31247 bp, 28 predicted proteins | sample Bog_T0_2_FD_203319 | JGI IMG/M metagenome (GOLD analysis project Ga0302319, IMG submission 203319) | Peat permafrost microbial communities from Stordalen Mire near Abisko, Sweden - Bog_T0_2 | ecosystem: Environmental > Terrestrial > Soil > Wetlands > Peat | place: Sweden: Abisko, Stordalen Mire... | reverse complement strand
GGCATTAACATGGCGGGAACCAACGTTTCGGTGACCGTCGGCGGGACCACTTGCACCACGTGCATTACTTACGCGGGCGCTACCCAGGTGAATTTTCTGGTTCCGCAACAGGCTGCGGCGAATCTGATTGCCGGGTACCTGCCCGTCACGCTGACGGTAGACGGCAAGGTGAGTAATAGCTACTCGGTGCCGCTGGCAACGAATAGCCCCGGCATTTTCAACCCGGGAATCCTGAATCTCGGCAGCTCGGTCACGGTCAATCAGCCGGGACAGCCGACGACGCAGAGTCAGAACATATCCATATATATGACTGGCCTTGCGCTCCCCCTGACGGGCAGCGTCACGGTCTCGGTCGGGGGGCTGACCGGGCTCTCGACGCTCTACGCCGGCGCTTCGTCCGCGGCCGGAGAGGAGCAGATCAACTTTACGGTTCCGGCGGGTTTGGGCCCGGTCAATGGATCGGTGCCGCTTGCCGTTTGCGTCTCACAGGCGGGATTGCAGCCCCTTTGTTCGCCAACCGTCAGTCTTTATGTCCACTAAAGGGCCAGGTCGATCAAAAAAAGTGCTTGCGCGCTATTGCCAAGAGCCGCGCGGTCTGATATACATTAGGGAAGCTGGTTCTGGAAGAAGCAGGTTCGAAGTCCGACCGCAATCTAGGGCCAAACGAATTTAGATTTAGAATCGGGTAACGAGCGCCATATCAGACCTCACGATGATGTTCGTACCCAAAGAAGATTTAAAGACCGAGATGTACAGTAGAGCCAACCACTTGAGGAAGGCCTGCCAGCATGATCTCCGCCCGACACGGAGAATATCTACCGAGATTGTACAGAGAGTTTAGTAGTATTGTATTCAGTAGAGGATCAGGTGCCGGGAACTTCAATCGATTCAAACAACGTCACTCACTTTCACAAGGAGAAAGTTTAATGTCAGTCAGAACAAAGATATTCGGTCTTGCTTCGTCGGTAGCGGTTTTTGCCGGCATGGCGTACGGCCAGGCACTCAACTGCGGCACAACCGGAGCAGGCAATCCCGGGGCGCCCTTTATCCTGCCGACCAATCCTATCGAACTCCGCGCCGAAGGTGCGACGGAACTGGTCAGCGATACGTACACCCCCTGCAACGGCGCGGCGTCCGTGATCCAAGGTAACGTCACTGCCTACATTACCGGCAGCGGCGTCCAGGGAATCACCAGCAAGTCCCTGAGTGGCGGCGTTTCGGAAGCCACGCTTTCGATCATCGATCCGAAGGGCGTGAATGCGACCGTATATTATGCGGGCGTGGTTGTCGGCTCACAGGTCACATTCGGCTCTTCCGCCGCGCCTGTCTCTTTTCCGACCTACAACTTCACCATTCAGATTTCCAACATTCGCGTGAACGTCAGTGGCACCTATCCCACGATTCCGCAACCCGTGACCGAGACGGTCTTTGCGGGCGCGCAGGGTGTTGCAGCTTTGTTCACCGTAGCTCCGCAGACGGTTGGTTACATCCGTGACGGTCTGCAGGTCACTGGTTCGAGCGGCAACTACATTGGCGGCGGCAGCTCGACCGCTGGTGTCGCATTCGGTGGCGCATTGGGCGCAGGCGCGGGAACGCCCTTCGCTTATCTGGTTTGCCAGTCGGGTGCCGCCCAGACTCAGCCGGGTTTCTCCGTTACAGTAACAGAACTTTTCGCCGGTGCGTTTAAGACGCAGGCTGTTTCGACGGTTTCTCAGCAGGGCTTGCTCTCACCGGCTTCGGCCAACATCCCCGGATCTGAATCTGGTTCGCTGTTCACCGGTTCTGCCTACGGTGTAGGTGCGGCTGGAGCGGATCAGAAGGCGGCAACAATCGGTGGCGCCACGATCGGTACGGCAAACTCCGGTACGCGCATCAAGTTCGTGTTCGCGAATATCCCGACCAACGTCACTCTCGCTGTGCCGCTGAGCCTCAGCACCGCTACTCTCCAGCTGAACCTCGACGCCGGCACTGAAACGGGCGCTTTCTCGGCTGCCACCGCGACGAGCGGCTTCGGCGGTCTCAACTCCCTGACCATCTCCGGTGGATCGGCAACCGCCATCTACGAAGTCCAGATTGCCAACCTGACGGTTATCAAGTCGTTCACCCTCCCGGTGACTGTCGGCTTCGCCGCCAACACCGTAGTAGCGCCGTCCGGCCCGATCACAGTTGTGACCTCGTACTCGCCGTCTCCGCCAACCCCGGGCGCTGCGCTTCCGTCCACGATTCCGACCATCCCGTACTTCGCGAACACCGGAACCGTCCTGAATGGTTCGACGTTCGTCACCTGCCAGACCGTTCTTCTCTTCCCGTTCATCACCAACGAAGCTGGCTTTGAGACCGGTATCGCCATTGCGAACACCGCCCTCGACTATCTGAATCCGGGTGGCAAGGTCACGAGCGTTGCCAGTGGACAGACGGGTGCCTGTACGATTTACTTCTTCGGTAGTGTAGCTGCGGAAGGTGGAGCACAACCTGCCATACCGAGCGCTCCGAACTTCCCGGCGGCAAGCAAGACACCGGCGGCAATTGCTCCGGGTACCACGCATGCCGATACTCTGACCGATGTCATCGGTGGCCCCTTCCAGGGTTATGCGATCGCCGTCTGCCCGTTCCTCTATGCGCGTGGTTTCGCGTTCATCGAATACGGTCTGGCGACGTCCAGCGGCGTAGTGGAAGGTTACACGGCCGACGTACTGTCCTCGAACCGCCAGGCGCAGTTCGTTGCCACGGCGCCGGTCAGCAACAACCTGCCGGAATCGTCAGGTCAGTAAGCTGAAGTCTGTACGAAATGAAAAGGGGGGAGCTTCGGCTCCCCCTTTTTTTGCGTCTGCACCGTCGTCTTTTCGCCCTATCCCGCTCCGTTTCGCCCCTCGCGTTCCCGGCTTCTTCTACTTCGAACTCACTGTAACATCGAAATGCTGGCCTAACGGCTGCACATCGATTCCGACGCGCCCGTTGGGCTTTGCGCCCGGTTTCGCGCGAAACGTCAACTTCGCCTGCTTCTGACTGGCCACCTGCTTGTTGTCCACTTCCACGATTAGTCCATCGACGCCTGGCGACTGCAGCTCAATCGTCACGGGGCCGGGGAGCGGGTTCGTCAGCATTACAGTCTGCACAGGGGCGGCCTCTGACAGAACGACATCTGTCCGGTCGATCGACATCTGAGTCTTCAGTGAGGCGAGGTTGGGAATACCGGGGATCGCGCCGGGGCCGCCGGCTGCGGCGCTGGTGGGCATCTTCCCGAATGGCGTATCGACTATGCCGGATTGATCGACGTACCAATACCAGTCTCCGTTATCGACCTTCCAGGTGGACACAACAGGTGCGTCGACCGCGATGGCAGCGAGGCCGGGCGCTCTCATAACGGCCTTGGTCTTGACCATCACGCGCGCCGATTTGCCACCCTCCAGAAACTCGATCTTATCGATGGTAAATCCCTGAATATCGGGCCTTCCCGCGTTGAAGAAATAGTCTTTGGTATCCTCGGCCACCAGCGCCCAGGCCCCGCGGAAATTCTTGTCGACCTCCAGTTGATAGAATTGCTCGGCGCGCGCACGAAGCGCCTTTTCGGCCTCCGCGGCTGCGGGAGCGGTCTGCTGCGCCCACGCGGTCGCGGCGATGGCGGGAAATAACAGTCGTCTGTCCATGTTGCTATTCTAGACGGCTGTGAGGGCGCAAGGTCACACGGACGTGACCGGTAAAAAGGGTCACAGGGATGTGACCCGCAAAGAAGCGCAAGGGCTGCCGGGCGCGGCGCCAGCGCGTGTTCCTCAGGAAGCGTCACACCGGTTTGAGACCGATGAAATAGGGTGCGGCGTCGCGCACAAGTTCCCGGTATCGGGCGGCTTCGGCTGGCTGGCCTGAGCGCTCGAAATGCAGCGAGAGCGCCCACGCGCACAGCGCCGGGATGGCCCCCGCGCCCCGGCGAGCCGCTTGCCTGACGCGCTGGATGGTCTCGCTGTCGTCCACGCCGGTTGCTACCAGGAGCGCGGCGTCAAGGACGGGCAGACCACCCGCCGGATCGGTCCCCTCCAGCGCCCGCGCCTCGGCCGCCATTTGCCGCGCCGCAGGTTCGTCCCGCGTTTCCAGCAGAGCGATCAGCGCCAGAAGGTGCAGTCGATGTCCGCGGTACATAGCGGGGGCCTTTGCCCAATCGACCACGTCCAGTTCGCCGCGCGCCCGATCGAACTGGCCATAAACGGTGGCGGCCAGGGCCGATAGATAGGAGGCAACGGCATCGGCGTTCGGGATCTTCCGCGCTCTCGCCTGGAGCAGCGTGGCATGATAATTCGCGATCAGGCGATCCGGCGTGGGATGCCGGAACATCAGCTGGATGCGCCGCCGGTTGAGCCAGACGCCGAACCAGATCAGGGCGGCGGCCAGAACCAGTGCCGAGCCGACCAGCGGGACCGCCATAAAATTGCCCCGAACGACATTACCCACCACACCCGTCAGCATCAAAGCCGCGAACATCGCGCAGGCGACGCCGAACAGGACGAGTTGTTTCGCGCTGGATGACATGGAAGAGCTTCGGGGCGTTCGCCTCAGCGAATAACCGAATACCAAATATAGCGAACATGCCGGAGTCGCCGTTGAAAGCGCCGTTGCCGCGGGTGCAGCGGCCCCGTATGGCGCCCCGGATTGCCGCCCGCGCCTTCTATTGTCCGCCGTGGAGGCCCAATCGCGCCAGCACGCGGCGCACCTTCTTGGGAGAGATCGCAAGCCGGCGGGCCACCCTGGCAACTTTGCGCCCCTCATGCTCCCAGACTTTCGGGATCACAAGATCGGCGAAATCCTCGGTCAGTTGCTGGAAGCTGCGCTCCCCCACCACCCCCTGCGACCACGCCTGGAGCCGGGCGTCCGGATTGCCGCCTCCCACGACGCGGATCTTCAGTATCTGGAGATCCTCCCAGATATGGTCCTGCACCTCGTTCTTGAGCAGGGCTGCCGCTCGTTCGCACAGTTCGCGGGCCGCGTCCAGGTTTCCGGGCGCGCTCACCGACGCTCCGTTGCCGGACGTGTTGCAAAGCGTGAGGCCGTGCCAGATGAGCGCGCGGCCCTGCAAACGGCGGTTTTCCGTGTGCAGCGAGAGGTCGACCGCCTCTGTCGCCGCATTCAGCGCCAGATGCGCAACCCACGCCGGGTCTTCGATCTCTTCTTCGAGCTTGGTATTCTCCACCATGCATTCGAGCAGGCGGGCGCGGGCCATCAGAATGTAGTCCCGCTTCTCTTCGCCCAGCGTGTAGGCTTCGCGGGCCTCGTCGTCGGCGCGCTGAAGGTCGCCGTTATCAAGGTGAAGGTGGCCGCGGTTCACGCAGACCGTGCCGGCGCCGCGGTGATTGGAATGGATCCGATAGATTTCCGCCGCGCGGTCCAGATGAGCGAGGGCGCGGCCGCGCAGAAGTTCGTAGTCGCGCCGCACCTCGGGCTCGCTGCGTCGGCGCTGCGCGGCGTCGGCGTCGATCCGCTTGCGGTGCTGGAGCGCCATCAGACGCTCGACATAACCCATATTGGCCAGCGTCCGCGCCAGATTGCGGTGTTCGGGGTCCCGTTTCGTGTATTCTTCGATGGCGATGGCGAAATGGCGTATTCCGAGGTCGTAACGCCCTTCGCGGCGGTACATGCGGCCGTAGCTGGACTGAATATTGCCCCGGGTAATGTAATCGTCGGTCGCGGAAAGAACGGCATCCGCTTCCGAGAGCAGTCTCAGCGCGTCCCTGGTGCGGCCTTTCTGAAACACCAGCCAGCTTTCGGCCACCTGCATGGCGGCAGCCATGGGCTTCATACCTGCGTCCATGGCGAAGCGATAGCCTTCCGACGTATGTGTCAGCGCGGCATCGTACTCGCCGTTCTTGCGATGGCAGCGGGCGGACCAGAAGTGCGCCAGAGATGCCAGCTGCGGGTCGGTGATTTCGTGACGCATCGCCAGCACGCGGCTGAAGTTCTCGAGCGCCCGATCCACCCTCTCTTCATTCACCCAAACCATTCCTTCGGCCATCAGAATGTGGAGATAGTCGGATAGCCGGACCGTGCAGCGGCGTCCTTTCGGGAATGCCCCCAGCCCGTTCTGTACGATGTCGACATCCCGCCAGCCGGCATCCACCCACTGTGCGACGTAACAGAGCAGAGCCGCGGAATCCTGATCGTGAGGGTCCAGGTGGCCCGTACTGGACCAGACTTCGTCGAGGCGGGCCATCCCCCTGCCGATCTGACGCTGTCCGAGGTCGGCCCGCAGTCCCTCCAGAAGTTCACTCGATTTTCCCAAAACCATGTGGGATATATACTATCAGACTCATGGTCCGATACGGACTACTCGGTCTGCTCTGCCTACATGATCCGTCGGCCATTGATCCGGGTGGCACAATTCCGCTGTACTGGAATGGTGATGTCGACAAAGAAGCATAACGACTGCGTCGTTCCGCATGCGCGGATCGTTCTCTTGCTGGGAGCTCCGGGGACGGGCAAGGGCACGCAGAGCGCTTTACTGGCATCGCGATTCGGGATACAGGCCATCTCAAGCGGCGCCATCCTGCGGGAAGAGGCGAAACGGAATACGCCGGCCGGATTCCGGCTCCGGCAAACCATGGCTGCGGGGGCACTGGTGGATGACGCTACCGTCTGCCAAGCGGTCGCTTCACGGATCGCCGCTTTGCAAAGGGGCGGCTTCGCCACTGCGCGAACCGGTGAGACCCTGATTCTGGACGGTTTCCCGCGCACAGCAGGCCAGGCGCGGTGTCTCGACCAGGTACTGGATGGTCTCGGGATGCCGGCGCCGCTCGTGGTGCACCTGGTGGTTCCCAACGACGTACTGCTGCGACGGCTGGCAAGGCGAAGGCAGTGTGCGCAGTGTGGCGCCATCTACAATCTCGCCCCGGGCACCGCTCTCGCGGAGGTAACGTCCGCTGGCCGTTGCCGGATTGACGGTGGCGCGCTGGTGGAGCGGGACGACGACAGCGAAGGTGCGGTGTCTCGTCGTTTGGCGGAGTTCGAGACCGAAACGCTGCCCGTTGTGGACTACTATCGGCGGCGTGATCGCTCCGGGAGCGACTATCGCCGTTGCGGGAGCGACTATCGCAAGGTAGACGGCAATCGTGGCGTGGAGGAGATCGCGAAGGAACTTTGTGACATCCTGTTGTTCTCAGACACTGCTGTGGCTGCGTGACCAGAAGAAACTGCTGTGGCTGCGTGATCGCAAGACGCTCCCGTGGCTGCGTGACCGGCAGGCATGGTCGTGGCTGCATGAGGCGGCGAGACGTGTTTCGGCGACATAACCGCGGCGTGCGATGCCCCATTCGCGTCGGCTTGCGGCCGGGCTGAAGGAACCGCTGCCTGCGCCTCGGCCAGGCGGCTCAGATCCGTACCTTCCGGCGTCACATCCTGAATATATCCCAGCGCGACGGCACGGATTCTCCAGTCGGAAATGATCTGTCCGCACCGTTCGCGCGTGAGCCCGTAACGGTCGGCAATGGATCGGGTCGACCAGCCGCGAACGAAATAGAGCACGGCCAGCCGCCATTGGAGATCGCGCCGGGACTTCTGTCCGAAGACAGGCGCCTGGGCAGGGAAACAGACGAAATTTCCGCGAATCAGGGTCTGCAGCGTACGATTGCCGAGCAACGCGAGCTCGAATGTCCGCGGCACAGCGGACTCGGGGCGAATTGGTGTCACCTCTAGCCTTCCGGTAGTGAAATCGAATAGGAATCTGCCAGACGAGGGTTAATCCGCCAACCGGGAGGAGAAGCCGTGACGGCGTCGGGGCCGCCACATATGTATTGTAGCGCCGAACGCGAGTATTAGCCAAAATAATAATGGCAAAAAAAAGAGGCTCTGGATATCTCCAGAGCCTCACTGACAAATCAGAACTAGCAGATCAGAAACCGAACCGCCGGAACAGCGCCTAATGGCAGGTCGCGGGAACGCCCGGACCGGGGCCACCAGCTCCACACGCCGGCAGATTGGAACTTTGGGTGCCAAATCCGTTAGTCGCAAAGCCAGCTGCCGTTACGGCAACGGCCGCCGCCGCTACGCCGCCAACTACTATCGCTGTCGTACTAATGCCAGCCGCCGCACCAGCCGCCGCGCCCGCTCCCACAGCCGCGCCAACCGCGCCCGCTCCCACAGCAGCCGCCGTCATACCCGCCGCCGTTGTCGTGCCGCCGGCGCTCGTGGCCAACGCCTCACAGCTCGGCCCCGTCGACGAAGAAATTGTAGCAACACTCACCACCTGCGACACGCCAGTCACATCCGGCTTCGCCCCGCTCAACGTCCCCTCCACCTTCGAACGCTTACCAACGTACTTGCGAAGGTCAATGGTTTTCACGGTAGTGGTGAGCTCAAAAGTCTGGTTGCCAGTCGCGTCCACCAGGACGGCATAACCCAGCTTGTTGATCACGCAACCCGAGTTGTCGAACGCCCCGGAGGAAGCCGCCTGCGGGAGGAACGACATGGGCATCTGAGGCATTACACGCGCAACCAAGATGCCGTCGTGGTTCCACACGTTCACCGGCGCGTTCAGCGCCGCTACCAAAACCTTCTGGTCGCCGTCCAGCCGAACCGTCGCAACCGAACCGGCATCGGAAGGCTGAATCCTCAGAGAGCGGGCATCGATCATGTAGCCGGACGAACTCTGAACCCTGCTGCCACCGCCCACGAGCGAAACGTAATTTGCGAACACGCGAACCAGCGAATCTTCACTCAGATCGATGCGGGTACCGGCGTTCAGTTGCACGCGGGACGAGCGGACGGACGACACCACCGAACCCTCGAACAACGTGGCATCGCTTGAAACCCTCGACCCATCTATCGACACGCCCGCTTGGCCGGCCCCGGACAAAACTACTCCGATCACCGGGTTGGCGGCACTCAGCGTCAACCCGCCAACGCTCATAATCCCCGCCATCATAATTGCTGTTTTTCGCGACATTGTCATGTTTTTCGACATACTTGTCCTCCGCAACCTCCGTGGTCGACCTGATATTATAGTAATGGAGAATCGCCCGTAAACGCAAGCTGCGGTGTAGCTTTTAATGTGGATAGCCAGGCGCGTTGTGTCTATTCTAACCCTATGCGGCTTGGCGGCGCTGGCGTGGTATTCCCTGCTTTTTGCAAGGGCCGATGCGGCTTTTCGCGGCAATAACCTGCCCGCTTTGCGCACTGCGGTGCGGCTCGTGCCCGGCAACGCCGATTACCACGCGCTCCTCGCGGAGTACCTCGAAACCGCCGGTGCGGACCCCGATGGCGAACTGGCCATCGCCACCGATCTCAGTCCTCATGAATCCAGATTCTGGATTCGGCGCAGCTTCCGGGCTGAAATGGAGCGAAAATATGCCGACTCCGAACGCTATCTCCAACAGGCATATCGGGTTGACAAGGGCTTCGACCCCCGCTGGGCCTTAATGAATTACTATTTCCGTCGTGGAAATATCCCTGAGTTCTGGAGGTGGACCCAAGAGGCGCTGGATATGAGCTATGGGGGTCTGGACCCCCTCTTCCGGCTTTGTCTGACAGTCGACAGCGACCCTTCCATCACCCGGAAGGCACTCCCGCCCCGCCCCGCGATCCTGTTTGCGTTCTTTTCTTATCTTGTTAAAAATCAGCAGATTGGATCTGCCGCCCCGATCGCGGTCGAAGCCGCATCGACCGCCCGGCAGGAAGACGTTCCGGTACTGATCGATTACTGTAGCCGGCAGCTCGGGCACGATAATGAGTCCAGTCTGGCGGTCTGGAATACACTGTGCCGCCGCGGACTCCTGCGGTTCCGGGAACTGGCGCCCCGGAAAGGCGACATTCTGACGAACGGAGATTTCGCCGTCGCGCCCCTGCAGCGGGGATTCGACTGGAAGTATGGAACCGATGCCGGGGTTTCGATTGGTCCGATGGACGCGGCGCAGGGGATTTCGATCGACATCGGCGGTAAGCAGCCCGAGACAGCCTGGTTGATGGAGCAGACGATTCCCCTGACGCCCGACAAGCGCTACGTTCTGAACTACGAGTACCGCCTGATTACCGCCCAGCCCGTTTCGGGACTCCAATGGCTGATCCTCGCCGCCGGAACCGCCGCTGGAGCCGCCCCTCGAGCCGAAGATACCAGCCCCGGCGACCCGATTGCCGCATCCTCCATCCTCTCGGCGACCGACTGGAACACGGGACAGATGACGTTCTCCTCCGGCCGGCGCAATGCCGCCAGGCTGGCTCTCCGGTATCGAAGAGTCCCCGGAACGGTAACGTGGACAGGCACGGTCCAGATACGCCACGTGACCTCCGGCCTGGCGGAACCGGGGCAGGCGGAACATGTTCTTCCCGGTTCGGGTACGCCACAGTGAAACCCGGCACGTTGCAGAGAGCATCCGCGGTTGCGCTGTTTGTGATTACTCTTGCGGCCATCTCGGTCACATGGCGGCAGGACTTCTGGGCCACGTCCCTGCCTGAGGTGTCCTTGTTTAGTCTCGCCGGCGTCTGGCTGATTGCCTGCATCGTGAATGCCGCGCCGTTGCGGCTGGGTTTCGTGTTGATTCCTCTCGTGGCCGCCGCGTGCTGGCCTCTGTTGCAACTGGCCACGGGCGCCACCATCTACCGCTGGGGGACATCGGTGGCGGTCCTTTACTGGGCGGCCAATGCAGCCGTTGTTTTTGTCGGATTACAGGTTTTCGGCGACCCTGGGATCCGGCGCGGTTACCAGCGCGCGCTGGTGGTCGCGGGCCTCGTCCTCGGCGTCGTTGCGCCGCTCCAGAAGTTCACCGCTCAGGGGAAGATTTTCTGGCTGTTTCCGACGTTGTACCCGGTCACAGTCATGGGGCCGTTCGTATACGAAAATCACTATGCGGCGTTTATCGAGCTGGTGCTGCCGGTCGCATTGACCGGCGCTTTTTCGGATCGTGCCGGATGGCGAACTCTGCATGGTTTGGCCGCGGTGGTGATGTATGCGTCGGTGTTTGCGTCGTCGTCGCGAACGGGTTTTATTCTGACCACGCTTGAGGTTCTGGTTGTGCCGGCGCTGGCGGCGAAGCGCGCCGGCATCGGCTGGCGCCAGATGGCTGTGTCGGCTGCGATATTTCTTGGCATGCTGGGCGTGCTGGGAATGTCGGTAGGACCCGAAGGCCTGTACGTGAGGCTGCGGCAAAAGAACCCTTACGGAGGCAGGAGGGAATACATGGAGTCGTCGCTGCGGATGATCCGCGACAAACCCCTGCTGGGGGTCGGGATGGGGAACTGGTCGGTGGCTTACCCCGCCTACACGACGTTCGACGACGGCTTTTACGCCAACGAAGCCCACAGCGACTGGGCCCAATGGGCGGCGGAAGGAGGGCTGCCATTCGCCGTTCTGATGCTCTCCGCCGCGGTCTGGAGCTTTCCCCGCGCTCTGCGCACGGGCTGGGGAATCGGGGTAGCCGTGGTCTTCCTGCATTGCTTTGTGGATTTCCCGGTAAAGCCGATGGGCGTCGCGGTCGTGTTCTTCTCTCTGATGGCGGCGATTGCTTATCCCGATGACGCCGCCGACCGGGAGGGCCGTCTCCGGCGGCCTGTGCCTTTCCGGCGGTCCGCAGAGGCCGCAGGCGGCGCTTTGTAACGTTCGGCGCTCACGTATCACCTCATTGTTATTGAGTTCCCCGCGTGGTGGGCGGGTTCATAAGCTGGTAAACTCAGGTTATTCGCTGAATCTGCCGATTGGTTCCACGGCGGAGAAGGAAGTGTGAATCATGGTAAGAATCGTTCCGTTGCCGGTGCTTGCGGCGCTGTTGCTTTACGTATCGCCGGTTTCGGCCCAGGTTCGCCCTGTGGTCGACACTCCTGTCTCGGCTCCCTCTTCGAGCACCAGCCTCCCCGACCACAAAATTGTCGCCAACGATCTGCTGGACATTACGGTTTACGAGGAACCGGAATTATCACAGCGACGTCGCGTAGGGAAGGACGGCACGATCGTCATGCCGTACCTGAAGGACGCGCTCAAGGTGGAAGGGCTGTTGCCTCGCGAACTCCAGGATGAGATTGCGCGCCGCTATGTGGACCAGCAGATTCTTGTCCATCCTCTCGTTTCCGTCTCGATTCTGGACTACGCCACGCATATGGTCAGCGTGGTGGGTAATGTGAAGAATGCCGGGCAGTTCACTATCACCGAGCCCATCACACTTTACGCGGCGCTGGCCAAGGCGGGCTGGACGACGTCCGATGCCGGGTCCGAGCTGCTGTTAACGGTGTCGGCATCCGAGCCTCCGCGAAGAATCAACATCGAAGCGCTGCAGCTGAATAAGGATCCGTCCCTGAACGTGATGCTGAAGGGGGACGAAGTAGTCGACGTTCCGGTCGCTCCGAAAGTCTGGGTAACCGGGAATGTGACCCATCCGCAGCCCGTTCCCATCAGAAATCCCTCCGACGCCACAGTTCTTAAGGTTGTTGCCAGCGCCGAAGGTCTGACACAGTATTACGGCAAGACAGCTTACATCTACCGGGCCGACGACAAGGGCATTCGCCACGAGATCCCGGTACCGCTGAAGGACATTGTCCATCACACCAAACAGGATGTACCCCTGTTAGCCGACGATATATTGCTGATCCCAGACGACAACGGAACCAAGCGCCGGGAGTTGTTGCAAACGCTGCAAAGCCTGGGCGCCGCCGGAGCGTCCGCGGCGATTGTGACCGGGCTCCGCCCGTGATAGCGACCGATGACGGATTTTACCGATTCCATTATGCCGAAAGATCGTAACGAATTCCCCCAGCAACCGCAGTTCAGCCTGAATCCGCCCGGTACGAGCGCGCTGACCCAGGCTACGCCGCTGGAGGCTTCCGCGCCGTTACTGCTCTCGTCCGACGACGCTTCGGACGTACAGCTACCACTTTCACACTACGTCTGGCTGGTCAGGACCCATTGGATCAAGATGGCCGCCTTTATCGCTTTTGCGATGATCGCGACGGCCATGGTGACGGCGAGGCTGACACCGCAGTACCAGGCCACGGCCACTCTCCTGATCGACCGCAACGCCGCGAAGAATCTCGTGGGCCAGGACTCCCAGTCGGGATCGGCGAACCGGGGCGATGCCGACGCTTACCTCGCCTCCCAGGTTCAGATCATTCAGAGCGACGCCGTGCTGCGGCCGGTGGCCGAGAAGTTCGGAATACGCGCGACCGTCAAGGATTCCAGCGAAGCGAGTCGCCGCCAGGTGGCGAAACTGAACGACGCGCCGGTTCACCTCGCCGGCCTGACCGTGGCCAGGCCGGCGAACACCTACATGGTGCAGATCACGTATCGGTCGCCGGACCCGGTCCAGGCAAGCGAACTGGCGAATGCGGTCGCCAAATCTTACGTATCCCGCACTTTCGAACTGAGGTTCAAGACTTCCACCGATGCCGCCGAATACATGATGAAGGAAGAGGAGACACTGAAGACCAAGACGACGGATTCCGAGGACAAGCAGGCGGCGCTCGAGAAGGAACTCGGAGTCATCAATCCCGACCAGAAGACGAGCATGGTCTCAGCTCAGCTTCAGCAACTGAATACGCAGGCTATCGATCTCCACGTGTCGCGAGCCAAGGCTGAGTCGGTCTACAATTCGCTGAGGACGGGCGGCCTTGACGCCGCGCTGGCGGCCCCGATGGGTACCGGGATCATGGACGATAGTACGAAGTTGAAAGAGGCGAAGGCGCAGTTCGAGGAGATCAAACAGAGCAAGGGCAAGGCGAATCCGAAGTACCACGACGCCGAGGCGGAGGTTACGCAGCGCGAGGCACAGGTGCAAAAGGACGTCGAAAGCGCCAGAAATCAGGCGGAAGCCGAATACCTCAAGCAAAAGGATCAGGAAGAACTCGTTCAGAAGAGACTGGCTGAAGTTAAGGCCGACTACGACAAGTTGAACATGGGAATGGTGGAGTGGCAACAGGCTAAGAACGAGGCGACGGCGAACAGGAGTCTTTACGACGAACTGGTGAAGAAGATCCGTGAAAACGAGATCAACGCCAGTTTCCAGAACGACATGGTGCGCATTGCCGACGACGCCCGCCCGTCTCCCGCTCCCTTTTATCCCAGGCCGACTCTCAACCTGGAAGTAGCATTTCTGGTGTCGACTCTCCTCGCGTTTGTGGGGCTGGTTGCCGCCGACCGTGTAGATACCACCGTCCGTAATCCGGAGCAGGTATCGCAGAGTCTGAAAGCGCGCGTCATCGGCGGCTTGCCGATGATGAAGAAATGGCGCGCTACACCGACTCTTGCGCTTTTGCAGAACGCCTCTCTCTCCGAAACGGGTGTCGGCGGCGATGGAAAGTCCCTGCAGACGCGTAACCAGCTCTCCGGTTTCGAGGAGGCCGTTCGCACTCTTCGCAACTCCATCATGCTGACCGATTTCGACCGGCGGCTGAAGTGCATTCTCATGACCAGCGCTTCTCCGTCCGAAGGCAAGTCCACCGTTGCGGCCCACCTTGCCATCGCGCACGCCGAACAGGGACACAAGACCTTATTGATCGATGGCGACATGCGGCGTCCCAGTCTGCACAAACTGTTCGGAGTGACCAACGTCGCCGGATTGTCCAAAGTGCTGGAGCATCGCAGCGACTGGCACGAGGTGCTGGTCAAGCCGCGGCCCGATCTGGAACTGCAGATCATGCCGGCCGGGCCCTCGACTCGACGCGCGGCCGACCTCGTGGGCCAGGCTCTGCCGAAACTTCTGGACGAAGCCCGTGACGAGTTCGATCTGGTGATTCTGGATGCGCCGCCGCTGCTCGGATTTCCCGAGCCGCTGCAGATGGCCGCCGCTGTCGACGGCGTGATCGTGGTGACTCGCGCCGGTCAGACGGAGCGCCGAGCGGTCGCGGCCGTGCTCAACACGCTTGCCCATCTCCGCGCCAACGTTGTCGGACTGGTGCTCAATGAGGTTAAGAAGGACATGGGCAGCGGCTACTACTATTACGGATACGGCTACTACGGTAAGTACTACGGCAAGTATTACAGCGACCGTAAGGACGAACGCAGCATTGCGCGCCTTTAACCGGTCTCGCGGCCATGAGGCCCGGTCCAGCCCGACCGCGTGAGTCGCCAGTCTCCGATCAGCGCGCGGGCCGCACGTCCTGCGGCGTCGGGATTTCGGGAACAACGCCCGGTTGTGTCGTGCGGCCAGGTCGTGCGCTGTTTATGGAGCCCGCGGGCCGCATGTCCTGCGGCGTCGGGATTTCGGCAACAACGCCCGGTTGTCTCGTGCGGCCAGGTCGCGCGCTTTATTTTACGCAGAGTCCCACGCCCGCTGGCCGAGCTGCTGCAGACTGGTGAGGTGCTGCGGTCTGACCAGTCCCGCCGACCAGGTTGTGTCGTTCGAGAAACGCAGCCCGATAAAGTACCCGTCGTCCCGCAGCGTGCAATAACACACGTGGCCATAGAAAGGCGTGGTGCCCACCGTCAGCATCACCATGGTCCCCGGCGGTACGGGTTCTTCCAGCTGGACGCTGCCCCCCAGAGAGGAGATGTCCTCCAGAAGAGCCTGTTCAGACCGGCGATTACCCTCCTTGGCCAGCCAGTCCATACGCACCAGGTCGGCGCAAAGGAAGCGCCCTTCGATTCTGTTTTCCATATGAAGGACTTATCGGCCGAAATTCCCTGGAAATTGAGAGCTCCGTGGTGCTCGGTTTTACAAGTGGTCGAAAAGATGGCCCATCTTTTCGCGTTTTGTGCGAAGGTACGCCTCGGTGGATTCGAGCGGCGCGGCGATGCACGGGATTCGCTCCGTCACGGCGACGCCGGCATCCTCCACGGCCTTCACCTTGCCCGGATTATTCGACAGCAGTCGCACCGAGGCGATTCCCAGGTGGCGAAGAATAGCCCCCGGCAGCAGATAGCTGCGGAGGTCGCTCTCAAACCCCAGTTGCTGGTTCGCCTCGACCGTGTCCGCTCCCCGATCCTGCAGCTCGTAAGCGCGAAGCTTGTTCATCAGTCCGATTCCCCGGCCTTCCTGCAACTCGTAAATGACGATGCCTCGGCCCTCGGCGGAAATCAGCCGGAACGCGATCTCCAGCTGGGCGCGGCAGTCGCAGCGCAGACTATGAAACGCATCGCCGGTCAGGCACTGGGAATGGATGCGCAGCAGCGGAGGCTGCACACCCGGGCCACCGCCGGCCGGATCGCCCATCGCCAGTACCGCCGCTTCCTCCACCGTCTCCGACGCGCCGCCAGCCGCGTCTTCCTCCCGGAAATGGCCTTCGAAGCCGTAGATCCGGAACAAACCGTATTCGGTGGGAAAGTTGGCCTCGGCCGCCTGCGTCAGAGTGAAACGGGATAGGGAGTTCATGAGGAAGTTGAGGAGCGCGGGCTGAATCCGGCCTTGCGGCAAAACCAAAACCGGAACCTGAGCTAACATCCAATTATAATGAGCACCGGGTGAAGGACCAACTCATCACGCTGCTGGTCAAGGTCGGCGTGATTGCCGCCATCGCCAGTTTCGGCGTCCGCAGCGCCGCCATCAGGCGCATGCTGCTCAGAGAAGAACGAACGCTGGGCCAGCGCGTCCGCCTCTCGCTCTGGTTCGCGGGACTCTTCCTGCCCGGCGAAATCATCCGGATTCTCACGCCGGACTACAGCGCGCTCGACCTCGGTCTCGAAGGCAGTCTGCTGGCGGGCCTGATGGGTGGTTACGTCAGTGGCATGCTGGCCGGCATCCTCCTCGCCGTTCGCCCCGCCTTCAACGGCGAATTTCTTGCGCTGCCCTTCTATGCCGCCGCCGGGCTGGGCGGGGGATTGCTACGCGACTCGGCTTCGAATCCGGACGACGTCTGGCGATTCTCGCCGTTTCCCGAAGTCAATCTCTACCGCGTCTTCGAACCGGGCAGGGAATTCCGCAGCGCGCTGTTTCACGCTTATTTTTCGGGCGCCGTACTCGTCACCGAGTTTCTGCGGCAGGCTCTCGGGCAGGAATTCAGCGGCAGGCTCTTTGCGGCCGCCACCTGGGGCGATCCTCCGCTGGTTCGCCTGGCCGCTTACGCTTCCACCTACTTCTGCATCACGATTCCGGTCAAGGTATGGAGCAGCACGCGCAACGAAGTCCGGCTCGAAGAACAGGCACGCCTGCTTCTCACCGCCCGCCTCGAAACCCTGGCCAGCCAGATCAATCCGCACTTTCTGTTCAACACGCTGAATTCGATCGCGTCTCTGATCCGGGTCAACCCGGAGCGCGCCCGAACCATGGTGGTTCAGCTTGCCCGCATCATGCGCCGCCGTCTGCGCAGTCAGGACCATTTCTCTCCTCTGCGCGACGAACTGGATTTCATCGGGGACTATCTCGCAATCGAGCTGGAACGGTTCGGCGACAAGCTCCGCGTGGTGAGGGAAATCGATCCGGCTACCGCCGATGTCCTGGTGCCCAGCATGCTCTTGCAGCCGCTGGTGGAAAACTCGATCCGCCATGGTATCGCCGGCAAGGTGGACGGCGGGACGATCACGCTGCGCGCCCGGCGCACGGGCGAACGGCTCATGATTGAAGTGGAAGACGACGGTGTCGGTATTCCGGTCGTTCCCGAATCCGCGCCGGCGGCAACTCCCGGCACCGGAATCGGCGTCAGCAATGTCAGGGAAAGACTGCACGTTCTCTATAACCAGGACTACAGCATGGTGATCGAAAGCCAACCAGGGTGCGGTACACGTATCCTGATCGAAGTCCCGGTCCAGGCTCGCGCATGAAACGCTGTACTACTGCTGCTTTGTGAGGCGATCTTTGTCGCCTGCGGGATTCGGTTGCACCAGCCCCGCACCAGCCCACTCTACAACCAGCGCCGCACCTGCCGACAATAGTCCTCATACGACGAACCCCGCTCCCTGCGCAAGTGCGGCTCCTCCAGAAACACGACGACAAGGTGAAAAAACAGCCCCAACGCGACCCCGTACGCGGCAACCCGGGGTGAGGCGAACAAAACCGCCTGCCCCAACACCGCCAGTACCACCCCGACGTACATCGGATTTCGCGAAATCCGGTACAGCCCCTCCTGAACCAGCCTCGCCGGTTCTTCGCCGATCGCAAATCTCAAATGATGCGTGAAGAAGATCGCGGGCGTGCCGCCGGAAGCCAGAAACCGCACGAGGCAAAGGGCGTAGATTGCCGCTCCGGCGGCTACTGGTAACCAGCCCGCCACGCACCACCCGCTTTGCACCCGGCTGCCATCGTAGATCATCGACGGAACACTCCACCGATAACCACAGGCACCAGCAGCGTGAAGATGACACCTCTGATCCAGAGCATGATCCGGAGCACCACGGCATTCATCACTGTATTCCCGTGAATGCCGCCGAACAAGCTCCATCGGCGCGACCGCGATAGTCCAATATAACGGGGCCGTCCGCTTGTCCGTTCCGGACCACCGCCGCCCGTGAGATTTGACCCAAAAAACGGGGCTATGCTACCGTAGGGATTGCCCTTTCTGGGGTTCCGCGGTTCCTCTACTCATGGATAAACTCTTTCAAGCCTTGGGTGGAATTGTGTTAAACGCCCTGCCGACGTCGATCATCGTCCTGATCCTCGCGGTATTCGTGAAGCAATTCTATCTGAAACCGCTCGAAGCCGTGCTGGCAGAACGCCATCGGCTGACGGAGGGCGCGCGTCTGGCCGCCGAACAGGGCCTCCATCTGGCCGATTCCAAAATCGCAGCCTACGAAGCCGCGCTGGAAAAAGCCCGCGGCGAGATTTACGCCGAGCAAACCGAGTTCCTGCGCAATCTGCACGCCGAGCAGGTGGCCCGGACACACGCGGCGAAAACCGCGTCCGATTCCACTCTGGCGGCGATCCGGCAGTCTGTTGCCGTAGAAGCGGCGGAAGCGCGGGACGGACTGGCGGCACAGGCCGATCAACTCGCCTCGGAAATCGCCGGTTCCGTGCTTTCCCGCAGGGTGATATGAGGAATCCGACCATATGATCCTCGCTGAGGAAGTGAGCGAACTCTGGAAGTGGCCGAACTTTCTGCTGCTGGCCGTGCTTCTCGGCTATCTGATCCGCAAGCACGGAGCGCCGCTCCTGGTATCGCGTTCGCAACAGATCCGCCAGAGCCTGGAAGCCGGGGAGAAAGCAAAGGCGGAAGCCGAGGCACTCGCCGCCGGCGTGCAGCTGAAGATGGCCGGTCTGGATCGCACGATCGCCGAACTGCGGGCGGCCGCGCGCGCCGATCTCGAACGCGAAACGGAACGGATTCGCCGCGAAGCCGAGGCCGAGATGAGCCGCATCGAACAGCATACGGCGATGGAGATCGTTGCCATCGGCAAACACACGCGCCTCGAGCTCCGGCAGTACGCCGCCAGGCTGGCGATGGATCTGGCCGGGCGGAAGATCGAAGCCCGCATGTCGCCCGACGTGCAGGCCACGCTGCTCGAAAATTTCGCCGTCGATATGTCGGGCCGCGCCGCCGGTTCGGGGGGATCTCATGCTTCCCGGCCGTCCTGAGAAGATGCCTGAAAACATGACCGCAAATTCTGGGATAATCGCCCGATGACATCCGCGACCATCGTCTACCGATACGCCCACGCCCTGGCCGACGTAATCGTCGAGCCGGGCTCCGTCGTGTCGCCCGCCGAAGCCGTCGCCCAGCTGCGCAGCTTTTACGCGTCCGCCAGTGCCGTGCCCGCGTTGCAGGCCGTGCTCGTGTCGCCGGCGGTTCCGAAGGTCCGTAAGCGGGCCGTTATCCGCGCCATCGCCGCGGCGCTCGGGCTGCAGCGGATCATCCTGAATTTTCTCCTCGTCCTGAGCGACAAACGCCGCTGGTCCGCGCTGCACGAAGTGATTGAAGCGCTCGACGCCGTGCTCGACGACCACCTCGGTTTCGAACGTGCGGAGGCCTGCTCGGCTTACCCGCTCAGCGATCGGCAGCTCGACAATCTGACGCGCGAACTGGCGCGCATCGCGGGCCGCAAGGTCCGCCTGAGCCTGTCGGTCGATCCCGCCCTGATCGGCGGCGTCACCGCGCGGGTTGGTTCCACGGTTTACGACGGCTCCGTGCGGGGCCAGCTGGCGAAAATGCGGCAGAACCTGCTGGCGAATCGGTATTAGCGGCAAATCGGTATTCGAAGCGAAACTATATGGCTCAGATTCGGGCAGACGAAATAACACAGATCCTCCGGCAGGAGATCGAGAATTACGACCGGGCGATTGACGTCAGCGAAGTCGGGACCGTGATCTCGGTGGGCGACGGCATCGCGCGCATCCATGGCCTTGAAAAGGTGATGGCGGGCGAACTGATTTCCTTCGGCAACGACGTTTCCGGCATCGCCATGAACCTCGAAGAAGATCAGGTCGGTTCGGTGCTGTTGGGCGAGTACTCGAAGATTCGCGAAGGCGACGAAGTGCGCCGCACCGGTCAGATCATGTCGGTTCCGGTGGGCGATGCCCTGATCGGTCGCGTGGTCGACGCCCTCGGCCGTCCCATCGATGGCAAAGGCCCGATCGTCACGTCGCAGACCAACGCGATTGAACGCATCGCGCCCGGCGTCGTGGCCCGCCAGCCCGTCAAGCAGCCTCTGCAGACCGGCATCAAGGCCATCGACGGCATGATTCCCATCGGCCGCGGCCAGCGCGAACTGATCATCGGCGACCGCCAGACCGGCAAGACCGCCATCGCCATAGACGCCATCCTCAATCAGAAGGGCGGCGACGTCGTCTGCATTTACGTTGCGATCGGCCAGAAGCGATCCACCGTCGCTCAGGTTGTCAAGACGCTTCAGGATTTTGGCGCCATGGATTACACCATCGTCGTTTCCGCCAGCGCTTCCGATCCCGCGCCCATGCTCTACCTCGCCCCGTTCTCCGGCTGCGCCATCGGCGAGTACTTCCGCGACAACGGCCGCCACGCGCTGTGCGTGTACGACGATCTTTCCAAACACGCCGCCGCGTACCGCGAAATCTCGCTGCTGCTGCGCCGTCCGCCGGGCCGCGAAGCCTATCCCGGCGACGTGTTCTACCTGCATAGCCGGCTGCTCGAGCGCGCCGCCAAACTGAACGACGCCATGGGCGGCGGTTCCCTGACGGCCCTGCCGTTCATCGAAACCCAGGCCGGCGACGTTTCCGCCTACATCCCGACCAACGTCATCTCCATCACCGACGGCCAGATTTACCTCGAAGCCGATCTCTTCAACTCGAATATCCGCCCCGCGGTCAACGTCGGACTTTCGGTCAGCCGCGTGGGCGGCAGCGCCCAGATCAAGGCCATGCGCTCGGTCGCCGGCCCGCTGCGTCTGGATCTGGCACAGTATCGCGAACTGGCGGCGTTCGCCCAGTTCGGCTCCGATCTCGACAAGTCCTCGCAGTCGCAGCTGAATCGCGGTAAGCGTCTGGTCGAAATTCTGAAGCAGCCGCAGTATCAGCCGCTGCCGGTCGAAAAACAGGTGGCTATCATCTTCGCCGCCACAAAAGGGCTGCTGGACGATCTTGCCGTGGAAGATTGCCGCGCCTTCGAAACGGAACTGTACAAGTATCTGGAGAACGCGAAGCCGGGAATCCTGACGGGAATCCGCGAGAAGAAGGTTCTCGACGATGCCTTGCAGGCCGATCTTCGTGCTGCCATCGGCGAACTGAAAACCCGCTTCGTCAAGGGAGCGCGCTCATAATGTATGCATCTTGTGGAGTAGGCCTTTGGCCTGCGCCTTTCACCACTAACCTATGCCCAGCCTGATCGATTTCCGGCGGCGCATCCGCTCCGTCAAGAACACGCAGCAGATCACCAAGGCCATGAAAATGGTCTCCGCCGCGAAACTGCGCCGCGCACAGGACCGCGTGGTCGCCGCCCGGCCATACGCCGCGCAGATGCGCGAAATACTGGCCAATCTGGTGCAGGCCGCGCAGTCCGACGAGCGCGCGTCGGAGAGCGCGTGGCTGGCGAAACGGGAACCGAAGAATATCGACCTTGTGCTGGTCACCAGCGATAAGGGTCTGGCCGGTGCCTTCAATTCGAATCTCATAAAAGCCACGCAGCGGTTCATTACCGACCGTCCGGATGCGAAAATCGCGCTCACTCTGGTGGGCCGCAAAGGGCGCGATTTTTTCAAGCGCCGCGACGCCGCCATTTTGGGCGAATTCGTCAATATTCTCGCCAAACCGGCCTATGCGGACGCCGCCGGCGTAGCGCGCGAAATCATTCGCCGCTACCGCGACGCCGAGACGGACGCCGTGTATGTCATCAACAACAATTTCAAGAGCGTCATGACGCAGACGCTGTCGGAAATGCAGTTGTTGCCTGTGAATCCGCAGGCCGCGGCCGCCGCACCGGAGACCACGCGGGATTACCTCTACGAACAATCGCCGCTCAAAATGCTGGAACGCCTGATGCCTCGCTACGTGGAGGTCGCGATATTCCGCGCGATGCTGGAGACGGGCGCGGCCGAGCACGCCGCCCGTATGACGGCCATGGACAAGGCGTCGTCGAATGCGAAGGACGTGATCAATTCCCTCACGTTGTACATGAACCGCGTGCGGCAGGCGGCCATCACGAAGGAAATTATCGAAGTCGTCAGCGGCGCGGCCGCGGCGAGTTAGGGACAGTCAGGAAAAAAATATGGCAACATCTACAGAAACAAGCGCGGGCGTCGTCGGTACCGTCGTGCAGATCGCCGGACCGGCCATCGACTGCCAGTTCCCCGAAGGGCTGATTCCCGAAGTCCACACGGCCATCCGCATCGTCAGCGATGGTTTCGACGTTCCCACGCCCATCGACATCATCTGCGAGGCGGAGCAGCATATCGGCGAAGGCCGTGTCCGCACCATCGCCATGCAGCCCACCGAAGGTCTGGTGCGCGGCATGAAGGCGATCAGCCTCGGCGGCCCCATCACCGTGCCCGTCGGCCCCGAGACCCTCGGCCGCGTTCTCAACGTCCTCGGCCAGCCCGTCGACCAGATGGGTCCGGTCAACGCGAAGTTCTTCTACCCCATTCACCGGCAGGCGCCTTCGTTTGAAGACCAGTCGACCCGCCTCGAAATGTTCGAGACCGGCATCAAGGTCATCGACCTTCTCGAACCCTATCTGCGCGGTGGCAAGATCGGCCTGTTCGGCGGCGCCGGCGTCGGCAAGACCGTCATCATCATGGAGCTGATCAACAACATCGCCATGAAACACGGTGGTGTCTCGGTGTTCGCCGGCGTCGGCGAACGCACCCGCGAGGGTAACGACCTCTGGCTCGAAATGCAGGAAGGCGGCGTCATCGACCCGAAGGATTACACCAAGTCGAAAGTCGCCCTGGTCTACGGACAGATGACCGAGCCGCCCGGGGCGCGTCTGCGCGTCGGCCTCACCGGCCTCACCGTCGCCGAATTCTTCCGCGACGAAGAAGGCCAGGACGTGCTGCTGTTCGTCGACAATATTTTCCGCTTCACCCAGGCCGGTTCGGAAGTCTCCGCTCTGCTCGGCCGCATGCCCAGCGCCGTCGGCTACCAGCCCAACCTCGCCACCGAAATGGGTGAACTTCAGGAACGCATCACTTCCACGAAAAAAGGCTCCATCACTTCCGTGCAGGCCATCTACGTGCCCGCCGACGATTACACCGATCCCGCGCCGGCCACGGCATTCGCTCACCTCGACGCGACCACGAACCTCTCGCGCTCCATCGCCGAACTGGGCATCTATCCCGCCGTGGATCCGCTCGCATCGAGTTCCCGCATTCTCGACCCGCGCGTTATCGGCGACGATCATTACAAGACCGCCCAGGCCGTCAAGGGCGTGCTCCAGCGTTACAAGGATCTCCAGGACATTATCGCGATTCTCGGCGTGGATGAACTGGGCGAAGAAGACAAGCTCATCGTGTCGCGCGCCCGCAAGATCCAGCGTTTCCTTTCGCAGCCGTTCTTCGTGGCCCAGCAGTTTACCGGCATCGCCGGCAAGTACGTCAAGCTGGCCGATTCCATCCGCGGCTTCCAGGAAATTGTCGACGGCAAGCACGACGATCTTCCCGAACAGGCCTTCTATATGGTTGGAACCATCGAAGAGGTCGTCGAAAAAGCGCGCCAGCTGAAGGCGGCCTGAGTTTAGAACTAAGTCCACTGCCATGCCCGATACACTGTTACTCCAGTTAGTCAGTCCCGAGCGCATGCTGGCCGAAGTCCAGGTGACGGAGGTGCAGGTGCCCGCGCGCGATGGCTACATCGGCGTGCTGCCGGGACATGCGCCGCTGTTATCGGAGCTGAAGGCGGGCGGCGTTCTCTCCTACACCGCCAACGGCGTGCAGAAGGTGGTTGCCGTTTACGGCGGATTCGTCGAAGTTCTGCCGGATCGTGTGCGTGTACTGGCGGATTCGGCCGAGAACAAGGAAGAGATCAATCTCGCCGCCGCGCAGGCGGCGCTGAAGAAGGCAAACGACGAAATGAGCAACATGCTGGCCGGCGCCTCCGATCCGGGGGTCGCGCTGGACGAGGCGATGCGGGCGCAGGCCAGAGTAGAAGCCGCTACTAAAGCTTAGTAGGGCGGACCCCCACGCCCGCCCTCTGCTCTACTTCCCGAACTTCCACACAATCCCGCCGCCGATGACGAAATTGAACTGTCCGCCGGTCGTGGCAGCGCCGAAATTCGGATCTCCGGTATAAAATCCGCGCACGTCGCCGCGTATGACATATCGTTTGCTCGCGACGATGTCGACCCCCCCGCCGAAATCCACGGCATAAGTGTTCTTCGTTCCGGATGTCGCTTTCACGCCACCCCCCGTCGGTCCGCCGCCGATGCTGTTGTTGCTGGAATCGTAAAACCCATATCCGGCGCCGGCGTCGACCCACGGCGTGATCCGCTCCTGTTGCGCAAACTGCAACCGTACGCCCGGCGTGACATAGAAACTGCGGATCTGGCTCGTCGCCGTGACCGGCAGTCCGGACAGATGCCGGAAGGGATTCGCCAGCGCATTCACTTCCCAGTAAAGCGCCGCCCACTTCTTCGTATCGTCGAATTTCCGTGCGTAGTTCGCCTGAAACGCCACGCCCGAACCCAGCGCGAGCGGGCCTCCCGTGGCATCGGGATTGGGGCCGCTCAGCGCTCCCACGGTTACCGCGAATTCCTGCTTCTCGTCGTCGCTGGATTGAGTCGGTTGCGCCGATATTGTGTACACGGCCAGAAGTGACAGAGCCAGCGCGGGGAAGAACGGAAAAAGTCTCATGGGAATGTAGTTCGGATGAATCGGTAAACCTCTATCCTGGCACACAGGATTCGCGGCTCGCGGAAAACTCCCCGTGTATCGCCGCACTCCGGTTCGAGTGGGCGTCACCCCGGCCATTATCTCCCCGGATTAACGGGAATAGCCGAAAATCACCGGATCCACTCCGGCGCATTTCTCGGCAATGTGCGATTAATCACAATGGGGACATGCCATATACCCCCCCATTAGTTATATACTCAATGCGGCCACGTAAAGAAATGTAAGCCCCGGGGGGGTACATGTCAGCTCCAGAGGACACTCGCGTCGATCGTCCAGGGATCGGGCCCGACCGCATTGAGCCAATGCTGCGCGCCGTTGTCGAGGGCGCATCTCAGGGCGTACTGGCCGTTGACGCGGAGGGCGTCATCCAGTGGGCCAATCCTGTCCTCCCGGAACAGCTCCAGCGCAATCAGCTTCGCCGCTTCCTGCGAGACGCCATTCCCCTGATCGAGCCGTGCCGCAGTTACCAGGTCGACTGGCAATTCCAAGTGAAGCGTTTCCATGTCTTCTACCGTACCGCCAGGTTCACCGGGACGTCAAACCTGATCATCGCGCAACCGACTGGTTAGCGGGTTAGCCGGCAGGCGCGCCATCACCGTTTGCGCCGGACCAACTGCTCGCCACGCTCGAAGCTTTTCTCGACTGCGGGGCGCTGCCCGCCCCGGTCCTCAGGGCTAATCCGCTCCTTGGTTGGCCCATGCGCCCCTAAATATAGTCAACAGCTTCCTCGTTATAGATTATGACCGTTGCATAGCCGGCGTCTAGGCCCAGCGCGGTGAATGGGACAGCCGGAGCCACGGAACCCACCGCCAGTGTCCCAACGCTCCCCGGCGGAATGGCCAGCAGGATGTATGCGGGAACCGTGAACTGGCCAGCCGAGGTTGGCGCGGCGCAGATGAATGAAATGCCGGCGCTCTTGAAGGCCGACGAACTCCCCGCAACCATCGTCAGGCCGTTCGGGTCCCCGCCGCTCCACGTTACGGTGACGCCTGCGAACATGTCGATACCCACCAGCGAAGCTTCGTTAGTCCAGGTTGGCGGCGAAGGCACGGTTACCGCGAAGCTGAACGGGCCGACGTTGACGCCTCCGATCCCGGACACCTCGCCCGAGCCCGGCTGGAGCGAGCAGTTCGTTTCGCACACAACGGTGGACCGGATGTTGTAATCATAGGAGCCCGTGCCCTGCGCCGGAGTGAGCGGAAACGAAGCGCCCGACGGGGGCGTTACCGTAAGGCCCGGCCCCGCGTTTAGTCCAGCGCCTACAGTTGCCACTGTCGTTAGCGGAGGTGTAGACGGGAAACCGGCCGACTGAACCACCAGACAGCTTCCGGCGGAGGGAGCGGAACTCCACAGCCCGTATTCGGACGGCGTATACTGCGCGAACGACGCGGAAGCCTCCGTGAAGGGCAGCGGGAGCGGCGGCTGCGCGCTAAACTGCGAGATCACGGCGATTTGAGCGACCGAGGCGCCGCCTTTCTGTACCGCGGCCTGAATTGCCGCGCCGGCAGAGGACGGGATCGCCGGGTCGGAGCACGTTCCTCCGCCGGGCGCTACGGGCATCGACGGAGTGTTGCTGACAATGAGGCCGATCTGCACGGTCAGTGAAACGTTGCAGCCGGATACGCCCGGCGGAACGACGAAGTTGATCTGATCGAGCCCCGGCTGGGCTGATCTTCCGCGATATGTCACGGTCGCGGAGACCCCTCCCACGAAGAGCCGGACCGCCGTTCCGAGGTCGCCATTGGTAGCGGGGGAGCTGTCGCTGTTGGCGGCGCCGAGGCCGGTGCCCCACAAGGTGTACGTGACCCCCGGCTTGGCGGAGTCCGCGCCGGAAACGAGCGCGTAGAACGGCGCCGCAGCCGTCGGGTGGGTGACCACTGCCCGGCCGGCTCCTGTTTGGTTCAGAGTGGATATCCCGAAACCGCTCGACAGAATCGTTGTGGCGAAGGCGGGGCTGGCGGTGCCGTTATACGAGACCTGCACCGTCGCCTTCCCCACGGGAACATTCGATGGCATCACGGCCGCGACTTGAGTAGACATCGCGTAGACCATAAACCCGGAGTAGGCCTTTCCCCCGGAGGTGACACTGACTGAAGTTCCCGAGAGAGACGTCTGCAATGGGTATCCCGGCGCGGTGGAGATTGTCGCTGGTCCCATGGCGCTGCCATAAACGACGAAAATCGATCCCTGGGCGATGCCGTAGTTACCCATCGCGGCCAGAATATTACTGGCGGGGTTTTGGACGGACGTGATGACCTGCGCCCACGCGCAGCTCGCAGCCAGCGCTGCCCAGATCAGGAGCCGCGCGCTCGCGGGAGGACCAGCCGACTTCATCATAATTACACCTTTCAGGTTGACGGGGCTCAGGGCTTACGGGGCAGAGACCTTCATGGATGCACCGCTCCGGTGGGCGGCGCGGGTTTGCCGACCGGTAACTGACGTGGCCTCGCCGCGCCCGTGACGGGCGTCGCGCCAGTTGAAGCGCCAGGCGAGCCCGTAAAGCCGGTTTTGGGCACAACCGTGAACCCTGCGGGGATCTGGAATACTGAGGGATCCGGCTCCTTGAGCACGATGTTTTTCATGACCTTTGTGAAGGTTAAACCCTGCCCCGTTCTTTGTACCCGTACCGGAAGGCCGATGTCGGTCGCCGTCCACACGACTTGGCTCCGCCCGGTGGAATCCGTCGCCTGCATGACCTGAACAGGGTGGCCCTCCACACTCGCGCTGCCTGTCGCCGCAAAGCTTAGTGCCGCGGCGGATGTCTGCCTCGGGGGCGTCGTCCCCGGCTGCGAAACAACGATAGCCTGGCTGGTGGCCGAGTTCAGCATCGTCACCGTCTGTGCCACACTGTCAATGATTATTGACCCGACCTCCGAATCCTCCCGGCTCTTGCCGCTGATACTGCGGTAGTAATGCCCGGGCACCGTGTAAGTGCCGTACGTCATCGAGATCGTGATCTCGGTCTCCGCATCCAGTGAAGGGAGTTGAACCGTCGAGGGGACCGGCGCAGAGGTCGTCTGTGCATTCGCTACTGCCGCAACGCAGCCCAGAGCCCCACAAAAAACAAGCTGTTTAGCCGTCATCTTCATTTTCTCCTTGGCCGGGCCCGAGTGCCCGAATTCGCCTCGCTGCTTTCAGTCAGTTCCTTGATGCGAAGCCGTGTTGGCCGCCACCCGCGCGGAAATAACCCGTCCTCGCCAGGACGACGGCGCCGGTGTAAAGACGTCGTGTGTCGGGCGACAGCTCAACCCGCACAGCCCTCGCGGAGTCGCTCGCCCCATCCGGGAGGCGGTAATAAAGGCTGTAGCGGCGCCTGAGCCTCCGGATCATCATCGGATACGTAGTGCCGATGTTGCCGGCAGCCAACATTTCCCCGCCGCTGGCCTCCACCGAGCGTTCGATCCCGCCATGAAGGTCGGTCCGATCTTCTTCCCATCTGAATCCCGCCGCCACGTGCACCGGCGTCACGAGCCCGGAGAGAGTTGCGTCCGCCTCCCACAGGTTGTCGATAGCAGCTTGCGTCTTCCGCCTCCCGCCGCCGTGGTTGTCAGTGAGCACGAGAACGGCGTGCCTCCTCCCGGGCTGATCATCGTCACGAAGGCCGAAAAAGAGACCCGCAGCCTCGTAGATGCCGTCGTCGATGTGGGTGTTTCCAAAAAAGCGCCCCCTCTCGAGATCAAGCAACGACCGCTCCACCAAGGACCTATCATCCGTAAACGGGCGGATAAGGTGCGAATCGCTGGCGAACGTCATTACGGCAACCCTGTCGCCGGACCGAAGCTGCCCCATCGCTTCGCGCCCGACCTCAGCAACCTGGCGGACCGCAACCCGCATACTTCCGCTGACATCGAAGAGCAGCACAAGATCCAACGGCTGCTCTTCGGCACCAAATGCAACTATCTTCTGCTCGGCTCCGTTGTCGAACACCCGGAAATCCGATTGAGTGAGACCCGTCGCCAGGTTCCCGCCTCCGTTGTTCACCTGCACGTCCACGTGAACCAACGTCACGCCGCCCGTGAACTGAGGCGAATCGTCGGGCCAAAGGCTCGCCGGCAGCGCCACCAGCGCTCCCAGGCAGGCCACGAGCCTGATTGCGTTAATTACCGACACACCCGCTCCCGGTTGTAGAGATTTGGCTCCAAACGGGCGGCTCATGGAGATCGCTGTGTGAAGACCCGTCGTTAAGCACAACGTTCTGCACGTTCGTCGCAACAGGATTGTACAGCGGAGGGTCGGAATAGGCGTTTGCGGGTAAGCCCCAGTAGTTTGGTGGTATAAGAGCGTACCCTTCCTCGGTCTCCAGCCTCGTTGTAAAGGTCCACCAGATCCCGTTCGCGGTGTCCCAGCTGGCGTTGAACGTGTCGTTCGCGAAATCGGTCCAATCACCTACCGACGCGGCACGCCCTGCCTGGTAAGACCAGGAGGCGGCATCAGTCGCAGCCTCGCCGACCGCGAAGACCTGCAGCACACCTGAGCCGACCACTTGGGTGTAATCTGCGGTTGACGACACTTGGCAAACGCTCACGCTCACGCTCGGAGACATAGGCGGCAAGTCCCAGTTCTGCGGGGTACCGAGGTTGATGATGCGCTGGATCCTCGGCAGCGCGGGGGAAATACCGATACCCGCCAGCCAAGCCGCCACCTTGACGACGTTTCCCCCGTGGCTGTGCGAGATCAAATTGAGCTGATAGCCAGGGTCTACCACCAGCCTGTGCAGAAAGACGGCGAGGTTGTATCCGCCGGTGTAGATATCGACGTAACCATCAAGGGGGCTGTAGCCATAAATATCAAACAGCGGCACGTAGTTACAGCCAAGGGCGACGCCAATGGGTGGGCTGCACACAAGGCTGCCGATGGGCAACACTTGGATATCGGGCGTCCACGGCCAGAAGACCGGTGCCGAACCCATAGTGGCAGTAATCGCCCGGAACTCCGGGGAACCGGTATTGGTCCACGCGGGGTCGTCGTCAAACGAGCCATTGATCAGTGTCGTGACTTGGTGGGAAAGCAGCGTAGGGGCACCGCCCGCCAGTCTCCAGTTTGCGACAACAGGAACGTCGCCCATAACCCCGCCGAACGCGAACGCCTGGTCGGCACCGTCGAAAAGCTCATCTCCATTAGTGTCGAGAACCCAGAAAAAGTTTGGTGTCCCGCAGGAGAAGCAGCTCGTCCGAAACACGCCCACCTTCCCTCTCCCGTCCCCATTCCAGTCGCCAACAACCGGGACATCGCCTGGAACGCCGCCAAACGGGAACGCCTTGTCTTGGCCGGGGCCGGTGCCGTCAAAGCTGCCGTTGCCGTTGTAGTCCAATAACCAATAGTAGCCGTAGCGGAAAATTCCGATCTTCGAGGTACCTGTAGCGCTCCAGTCACCGACCACCGGAACGTCTCCGGTGATGCCGCCGAAATTGTACACGACGATGTGCGACCCGGTTCCGTCGGAATCGAGGAACCATTGTCCGGTGGAGGGGCGGTAAATGCCGATCTTGGTTGTGCCAGAGCCGTTCCAGTCGCCGACGACCGGGAGATCCCCCGCGCTGCACGTCACTGAGCCGTTGCCGAGAGTGTAGCTCGCGCCGATTCCGTTGTCATACAAGTCCAGCACGAAGACTCCATTGCCCTCGTAGACGCCTACGCTGTCATGGTTCGCTCCGGGCAGCCAATGCCCGGTCAGGGGGGCGTCGCCGTATGTCCCGAATGCATAAGTCCAGTCAGGCGGAACGGTGAAGGCGTCGTCGCCATTGGCGTCGACGACCCAGTAGAAGCCGCTTCGAAAGACACCCACCCTGCTCAGCGGGGGGGGCCTTGTGCAAAGGACGCCGGCACCACAGATGCCATGACCAGAACGACCGTCACTAAGTGCGTGAACCTCATCCTATTTCTCCATGAACCGCAGGAAAGGCCGCCACGAGAGGCAGCGAAACGAACCGCGTCTCGATTTCAAGTTGAGTGTGCGCCTAATCGACCTTGAAGTCAAGCGAATTAAAACGTAACAGTTTTGTGATTTTCGTGACGATGCCCGGATGGACCGGCTGCATTTGCTCTTTACATCCGCGACCTTTTCCCACTAGCGTCCGGCTATAAGTCGAGCAGATTCAGCTGGTTAGAAATTGTTTCTGATTGTTCTTGGGAG
>Ga0302319_10003810_pt1 | contig 31252 bp, 18 predicted proteins | sample Bog_T0_2_FD_203319 | JGI IMG/M metagenome (GOLD analysis project Ga0302319, IMG submission 203319) | Peat permafrost microbial communities from Stordalen Mire near Abisko, Sweden - Bog_T0_2 | ecosystem: Environmental > Terrestrial > Soil > Wetlands > Peat | place: Sweden: Abisko, Stordalen Mire... | reverse complement strand
GCCGCCCCGCTGCTCCTTTAACTGGCCAGTGAACGATCAAATTACCTGAAACTTTGGTAACATCCGCCTGAGGCAACGTGGGGAATTATAGTCGTCGTTGATGAGGAATTATTATTGTCGTTGACGGCACCGGAAGCGCTCCGGTGAGATGCTGGGGATTTTTGCGTGAAAAATTGAGACTATAGCACTGAAATTGAAAGACAATCATTGGTTCAAATTCTTGGGTCGTTCAGTGCCACGCCCAAGTAATTCCACGCATGCAAGGTGGGTCCATTGATTATAACCGGCCTCTTCCATCTCCTGCATAGTGCTTGTGAAAGCGTCGCCAACGTTCTGGCCAAAGCTCAATCGGCGACCGAGCGAGGGGAAAAAGTTTTTTGCGAAGTGGGCGCTGATCGGATATCGGGTACAGATGCAAAACTGCGCTCCTGCCACGAGCAGTAATGGGGCTGTCCCAATCGGATAATCACCAACTGCCATTTCATAGGCTCCTGAGCTACAAGCCGAAAGAATCACCAAAGGTGCCTTAACAGTCGAGTCAACCAACTCGTTGGCCGCGAATTTGCCGTCTGCGAGCAAAAAAAGGAATTTGTGGCCCTGATCTGGCGGGGCCATTTCGCCGTGGCAAGACAGGAGAACGATATCATTACCATTCAAAGCAGCAGTTACGCTATGTGATGTCGCACCCAAGCAAACGCGGCCATTCGAAAATGAGTCTGCAAAGTCCTTCGCCTCATCTTCCAAATTAATGGCGTTTTGCCCGCTCCCGGCGACGCCGAAACCGAGAGCCATCCCCGTGGATGGCAAAGACACGTCCGGTGTTGGATTATCTGGATCCAGAATTGGGCTAAACTGGGTGACGAACGTTAATTGGGGCCAAGCGACGCCAAATGTGTGCAATATTGTCCTCCAAGGCACCTTGTGGAGTAATGCATGCGGAGCCAGAACCGCCAATTTTCGAGTGCCGATTACTTCAGCGATCATTTTCCCAATTTCTAGTACCTGTGGCGGGAAAGAATCTTGACCCCTCCCGTTTTCAAGGTTGGTCGGAATTGCGCTAATGGTTTTCCAAAATGTGTCGGCTTCCGGCATGTTTGCCACTAACCCGACGACCCTCACCTCCAAACCGTCACGTCCCACGACGAAAGCCACAAGGTTCGGAGGCAGAACCGCAATGGAAATGAAGATTTCATTACTTTTAAGGCCGGCTTGGACGCGTGTCAAAAGAGATTGCTGAACAGCGGAGCCACGAAATGGATTTTCCGCTAAAAAAGTTTGGCGATTTCCCGTTATCTCCATCGCGAAAGATCTTGCCCTCCCAGTCTCAAAGGCAACAAAAGCTTCTTCGATCCTGCCCTCTTGAAGAAGTAATGCACTCAATTTCCGGAAATGGTCGTGCATCAGGCTTACCGCAGACTGGTAATCTTCCAGCTCAACAAGCGGGCCAGGAAGGCGTTCGCACCAAACTTTTGCACCAACCAGCAATACATCCAAGAGTTCAGCAACCGGGCACCCGGAATCTTCAAGAAAGGTCGCCTTATAGAAGCTCAGCTTGGCCGGGTGCAGGCAATTTGGGCTTAACTTTCCTTCCAACGCTTCGGCCAACCGGACAACTTCCATTCCCCAGATGGGATCGTGAACCTGACCAGCCAAGAATCCAGCGCTGCAGTGTCTCACGTATGCCTTTTCAAAATTGCCGGCGAGTTCAGCATCACGGGCGGCTTCCAAAAGTAGGCGCCTTGCTTCCTCATTTGAGAAGAGCCCCAAACGAGCGGCAACCATATTTATTCGATGACGTTGCTCTTTATCGCTTCCGACCAAATCCATTGCTTCACGAATTGCTAACGACGCATACGTTTCATTTCCAATTTCCTCGTAGGCAAGAGCAAGATTGGTAAGGGTTTCGACCCAACCAACCTTGTTATTTGGATATTTACGGTAAATATCCCTGGCTTCGGCAAACCGGCCAATTGCGGAAGCCGGATCACGGTTATGAATCAAGGCCCCACCCCAAGAATTTAAAGTGTGGGCCTTTTGCAAACAGATATCCTCCGCAAGGTCAGGAAACCTCTCGATTAAATGATTCGCCAAATGACAGCCATCAATGAAAAACTTAAACGATTCGTTTATTCGATCCTGCACATAAATTGAATCACCCAAAACACGAAATGCTTGAACCCAAGTTGGCAATTGTGGGCACCCATTACGATCAAAGTGCGAAATTGCAAGTTTTCCGGTAGCCTCAGAGGCGGCATAACGATCCAAGCGGAGTTCAACTAGGGCTTTATTTGACATGGCTAAACCGTAACTAGGCGAATCAATAGGCTCAGCGGAAAGTATGGTTAAAGCTTTTTGAAGATTTTGATCCGCCAAAGCCGCCATCCCAGCCGCATAGTTCAAAGTTGGTTTATAATCGAGTGGCGGCACAGAATTTCGCAAGTATTTTGGAATGACTTTGAAATGGGGCTCGCCGTCAGGCCCACGTGATGGGATATCGAAGCGGTATGCCTCGGAGTCTGGCATCGGAAACGGGACGATCCCAGTTGGTGCGATTGACCAACTGAAGGCCTTTACCGAGTTAACTCCACTTAATTTTGGTAAATTGCACGCAACCCTTTCGTCGCGTTCTTGCCGATCAAAAAACACTCCATGGTTTATCGGATAATCGTTGATTGCGGGGATGGATAGCATTCTTCGTACGGAATTGCGCACTTTGAGATTCAGAGAAATGATGTGGGTCATTTGTATCAAACTGCGGATCACAACGGCATGGATCTGTGGAGCGGCCTCCAGTTCGCGCCCTATAACACGCATGATATTTTCGTCAATATTGGCGAAAGTCGTAATTCCCACTACATGCAAAACGGCTCCATGGGGGGGGTGAGGAAACTTGTGGATCGCACTTGATAGGAACCCATCTCCCAGTTGAGTAAAAGTGTCGGCATCTGAAAGCCTGGGCCAGTCGGAACGGCGGAATTTGGCTTCCAAAAACACGGGCACCGCACCAACCTCGAACGCCCAGTCGACGTCCCCAGCCATGCCCGCGAATTGGCCTCCTCGCCTCAACGACGTTTGGGTCTTCCAGCAATTCAACCAAAGCAACTCCTCCACCGCGCTTAGGTGTTCGGGAGCGTTGCGAAGGCCAACTCTTGGTTGTTGCTGATCCTGTAGCGGCAATCGTGCGAGCACATCTAATGCCCGTAGCAACCGAACAGGACAGCCAAAGTTAAGCCCAAGCCCATCACAGGCATTCACGAACGAAGGATGGAGGGGATCATCTTGTAACGGTTGATCAGTGCCTCGTCTGGAATTTGGAACAAAGTAATAGACTAGAGGAGGCAGTCCATTTGGCAGCTTTGGCTGTGCCGGAAATCGAAGCTCTCGAAGTTGGGTCTTTAGATTGAAGGGTAATTCAACTGATGCGAGATACCCGTGCAGGCGATGGAGCGCCGCCACGGGATCGACGTAGTGCCGCTTAAACAAACGAATAAGCAGTTCATCATTCACAGGAGCTTGAAATTGGTGTCATTAAACCGCAGATAAATCGGCAGCGGGGCGGAGGTGTCGAACCCCCACGGGTTAACAACCATGTGTAATGCGGACTGAACAGCGAAACCACACGGCTTGTTAAAGTCGTGGGCGTTCGGTTGGAAGAACCATTGTTCGCCATTGCAGACCAATGAATCAAGCAGGAGGCGCGAATTGGAGTAAAGCAGTTCAGCCACCAACCGAGCCCGACGTTCTTGTGAATTTTTGTCCTGGTCGGTCGCGAAACGGTCCCCAGCAAGACCCCCGGGCATCCCGAAGTCCAAAAAGCCTGAAATCCAAAGATGCGCCAGACCTTTAATAGTGGCGGACAATGACTCCTCCTCATTTGCCCGTGGTCTAAATCTGAGACGAACACTGAAGTGGATTGGCTTTCCGTCTGGTTGGGGAGCCAGAAAACCACCCGGGAGTTTGGCAATGTCGCAATCTCCGTCATCGCTTCCCAGTGGGCAAATGTAACGGCTAATGAAGAACGTGGTTTTCGGATTCTGTTGGCAAAAAGGCTTTAGGACAGTTCCGAGAAAATACGGATACCAATTGGACTGGTTGAAGTTTCTCGTAAAAATGCGAACCTGACGCCAACCTTGGTGGAATTGATCACCCTCGACTTTCAGCGGTTGTGCGACCTCGCCGGTTGCCTCGGATTGTGATACAGCGTTATTCATAAAATGTTAGTCATATTATTATGGCAGTTTTTATAAGCACTGAGCTTGAATAGGTCCGATAAATAAATCCTGCCATTCTGCGCGGATGATTGCGTCCACAGCCTCGTGAATCCACTCATGATTATTATCCTGCAACCATTTTCCCACTTCGCCGGCGACGCGGTCACGGAAGCCTTTGCCACCTTTCCAGTATGCTTCGCAAGTATCCCAAAGCGGGTTATCTGCGTAGAGGACTGCGCGGTAGATTTCTTGGCTCCGTCCGGTCACCTTCTTCAGAAAACCCAATTTCCAAGCGTCCACGTTGCCCTGCAGCACTGTAATGTGGCTCTTAATTGCCGCGCAATCGGGATCCTTCGCCACGTCGTCAAAGATTTTGTCGAGTGCAGCTAGGGCAGCCTTGGACCTCGTTTCGGCGTCCTCATTAGCCGCAGTGGCAACGATTTGATAGGAGTTCAGGTTGTCCCAATCACCATTACGTCGGGCCGAGGCCCAGACCGTCTTGGCGTGCCGACGATTAAATGCTGAAACGATTCGGTCTTGTGCTTTAATCACTTGGGGTGGCAACTGATGATGCGTATCGACGAACTGCCGGAGTTCCACGCGTAATTTTGCGTAACCCTTTTTAACTTGAAGATCTCGGTATTTCGAAACCAAGTCTTCGGTTGCAGATGTAAGCTCCTTGAGCTGAGTGGCCTGAATCGCGCGGATATCCTCAATTTTCTTCAGAAGCGTTCTTCTGATGTCGACCGGGCTCTCCTCCGCAGCGTTGTAGAAAATGATCGGCACGTTTTTTCCGTGAGGGTACTTGGCGAGCTTGGAACGAATTTGGGCCTCACGTAGGGCATAAGCCTCTTTAACGTTTTCCAGTGTACTGCCGTCTTCACTGTTCATGTTCAAGGCCTCTTGTTCTCTGGCCAGGACCATGAACACCACGCGCTCTTTAATAGCCGCAGCTTTGCCAGTTGCAGCAAGATGTCCGAGCGCGTCGAACATATTGGAGTCGGGTGCGAAATGACTGCAGAGGATGGTGATGGTGCGCGGGTCATCAAAGTATGCTTGGAGGTCGGGCCGGATAGCGGTTTCGTCGGTGCCTTTAGTGTCTACCCCCAAGAGATCGTAAATGCATTCCGGGACGAGGGGCCTTGGTACAAACACATCAATGCATTTAGCCATGGAGACCTTCGGATTTCGTCCGTTGTTCACTTTCCGGAATTGATCCCTCAGCCACACTAGGCCCTCTTGCTCGTTTGATGCATCGAACCAAAGCCCGGTCTCCGTCCGGTCGCCGAGCTTCATCCGAGCCTGAAATTCTGCCGTAAGCTTTTCAGGGGTATCAAAAGGCTTTGCCAATTCGAGAAGCGGGTCGTCGAGTTCACCTTCGCGATCTTTTGAAGGGCGACGGGGCAGCTCAGCCATCGAACGCAGTACCTTTTCGACTTCTTCAGGCACGCGACTCTCGCTTTCCTTTCCGTCCCTTATTGCGAAGAATGACGTGCATATGTCGCTGACCAGCCGAAAAATTTCCTCATGCGACTGTGGGTATACCAAGATGCCGAACTTGGCGGTGCCAGTCTCTTCCAAGCCCGAGTCCAAGGTGCCCACTCGAACTTCGCTCTGCGTTGTCCAGCCGGAACCGGTATCCAAGGCGACCTTTTGTTTTAGCCCCTTCGCTTCCTCAATCAGCAGGTCGGTGATAAAACAAAGGGCCGTTGTCTTGCCAACAGCAATTTTCCCCAAGAAGGCGAGGTTGTGTTTGAGGTTGAGCAGAAAGCTGGCGACCCACAAAAGCCTTTCCTCGTATTGCTTCGCCTGCTGTTTAAGTTCGGGTGGGGTCGACGGCTCGGAGATAAATTTTCGAAGTTTACCAAGTGCGGCCTCTGCCATGGCCAACTCTTCCCGCTGCGGGTGACGGTAGGCAGGTTTGCCAAGGTTTCCCAGATTTGGCCACTCAGATTCTAAGTAGGCACGGAGATCGAGAACGGATTGGCTTGCCTCCATCGCGGCAAGGTATTTGTTCACGTCGCCCCGGTCCGGCTTTGAATCCGCCTCGATTCTCGATATCCAGCTTTGGTCAACACCCATCGCCTTAGCCAGATCCATTTGGTTAAGTTTCCCTTTCCGAAGAACGGCCAACTCCTCACCAACATGTGTGTCTTTCATATGCAAATTATTACTTCATAAAACATGCATATATGCAAGACAAAAACGAATGATGATGCATATTAAATCTGTATTTCGGCTTCCTGAATGGATTTTACAGTGGATTTGCATCGAAGTTTGACGAAATACGCGGATCAGCGAAGGTTTAATGGTCGGAAGTTCCCTTTCGAGCAGCGCTCTCCATTTTTCATCGGAATTCTCAACTAGATCATCTGAGGGTCGTCGGTGCTTTGGCGCCCCCCGCCCGGGAAATGAAATTTGTGAAGGATTTGCCATATTTAATCACGGAGATTGGCGAATTCCACCCATGTTCCAAGCTGCCGAAAAGGTGGCCGAAACCCGGGCCATGTTGCTGCAATAGCGCTCCCTGAGTGAAATCAATCATTTACCCGGAACCGATGTGGAGGGTCCCCTTGGCAGGTAACAACCTGACTTCCCGTTCCGATTGAAGAATTCGGAACAAGGCACCAGATCTCGGCAACCGGCTTAGGTTCAAGCTCAAGCTAGCCGTGTGCTTTTATTTTGATTGCAATGCCGTTGGCTCCGGGAGGCTTGATGATGTCGTCCCATATCAGTAACCTTCGTCTAAATTGGAAAACATGTGATTTATCTCGACCATAACGCAACGACCCCGATCGCCCAAGAGGTGCTCGAAGCCATGATGCCCTTTTTGACCAATGAATGGGGGAATCCGTCGAGTGCCTATCGTTTCGGGTCAAAACTCAAATTGGCCATGGATAACGCCAGAGACCAAATCTCCGGTTTGGCTGGATGCGCCCCCGGCGATGTTTTCTTCACGTCCTGTGCCACGGAAAGCAACAATGCCGCGCTCCGAGCTGCACTAGCCTTAAACCCTGGAAAACGACACATTGTCACGTCTCAAATTGAACATTCCTCGGTGCTAAATTTCTGCAAAGAACTGGAAAACACCGGCTTTTCGGTCACATATTTGCCGGTTGATCAACAGGGAATGATCTCGACCTCTGATCTGAAAGGAGCCATTTCTGACCAAACGGCGGTGGTTTCGATCATGTGGGCCAACAACGAAACTGGGGTCTTGTTTCCAATTGAAGAGATAGCGGCTATTTGCTCGGAATTTCGCGTCCTTTTTCACTGCGATGCCGTCCAAGCCCCCGGAAAAATTCCGATTGATCTTTCGGCCTGTGCAATTGATTACGTCACTTTGAGCGCACACAAAATCTTCGGCCCAAAAGCATGCGGGGCGTTGATCTCAGGGAAGCAGCATCTGCCGAAGCCGCTCCTTTTTGGGGGTCACCAAGAGGGTGGTTGGCGCGGAGGAACCGAGAACGTAGCAGGAATCGTTGGCTTCGGAAAAGCGGCCGAACTTGCCGCGAAAAATCTTTCATCGTGGTCGATCCGAAGCCAACAACTTCGAAACCAGCTTGAAACCAGAATTTTAGCCGAAATTAGTGGGACCTGGCTTAATGGCAGTATGGAACGGCGACTTCCAAACACATCCAACATTGGATTTCCCACCTTAAACTCCGATGCACTTGTTGGGTTGCTCGACACCTTGGGGGTCTGTGTATCATCTGGATCGGCTTGCCTCTCCAATTCGATTTCGCCATCGCATGTTGTGTTCTCCATGACCGGATCCCACGAAAAAGCAACTAAGTCGATCCGATTCAGCACCTCTCACTTGAACACCAACCTCGAGATCGACCAAGCTGTCGAAGCGGTGAAACAAGCCATAGCCACATTACCTTCATAGCACCCAAGCCTGGTGCAAGTTTGGTTCAATGCGCGTTTTTTATCAAATCAACGGCGCTGGTCAGGAACGCCGAGTCCACAAACGGGACTTGGGCATAAACCAAATCCGGCTCGCCCTCCAATTTCGCGGCCATATGACCTTTTCCCAACAAACGCTCGGCGCCTTTTTCACCGAGCGCAATTTCCGAGGTGCCTTCACCATCAACGCGCAAAATCAGTCTGTTTCCAAGATTTGCACGCAACTGTGGTGGCATGACGGATACGTCGGGCCGTTGAGCAGCGAAGATCAGATAAATGCCAGCGGCACGCGCCTTGACGCCTAAACGGCTGACGATGTTGGAAACCTGATCCTTGTATTCCTCAGTCATCATCCATTCAGCAAATTCGTCATGGATAACCCACAATATGGGAAGTTTTTGCGAGGCATTCGGTTTTAAGTTAAGGTCAAACACGGACGGCACCCGATTTTCCCGAAGAATGGAATAACGGCGGTCCATTTCGGTGACCAGTCCATTAAGAACTTCAATCGCTCTTTCCTGAGCATCGACAATGCCACCATTCAGGTGTGGTAAGCCCTCAAAGGCGAAATAATCAACACCAAGTTTCGGGTCAATCACGGTGATTTGCGCTTCCTCCGGGCGATTAGTGGCGGCGATACCCAAGATGAGGTTTTGCATGAGCACCGATTTGCCGCTGCCCGTGGATCCCGCGATGAGGGTGTGAGGGGCGTTTCGTTTCGGCGATAGGAAGAGCATCGCGCTATTTTCTTCACGGATCCCCACAAGGAGATCGTGATTGCCTCCGACACAGGACGGATGCCACCCTTTCCAAACGTCCGCTAGCTGCAAAACCCGTCTTTCGGGACGCGCCACGGCAATGGAAATCACCCCAGGCTCAGCCCTGACGGATATGACGTTGAGCCGGTGCGTGGTCAGGAATTCAGATCGCTTACGAAGAACCTGCTCGACGGTGAGATTTGCACTGCCTTGGAACTTCAAAAGAGCTGCATTCGGAGTCAGCGAGCTGCCTTGAAGTTTTGAATTAAGCTGGAATTGTTGCAGGGCCGCCTTGCAGGCGTTCTCGGTTAGCCGCAACCATTTGATTTCCTCTTCCGTGTCGACCGTCGGGCGGCCGTGCTGTTCGAGCAAATCTTGGAAACTCGGATAAGCCCAATGAGAATTTTCTGAGGCCACAGATGGATCATTTATTGGAACCTGGGGTTTAATTACCTCCGTCGGTTGCGTTGCCGCCACTGGTTTTGGGGATGGTGTGGGGACTGCAACATTTAATTTTTGAGTGTCAGCGGCCTGTTTCGCACCTTCATTCCCGGATGGATTCCCGGCGGCTTCGCTGACTTCAAGGCTAATAGTAATGCGTTCTGAAGGTGGTCTAAACAAGGGCGCAGCCCATACGTCTTGGTCCGAGGCGCTTTTGCGAATCGGTGTTGTGTCTTCATTTCGCCAATAAGCCATGATTAATTGGCGTAGGCGGCCTCTGGAAAAAACCTCCTGAAATGAACCGTCCAAATCCGAAACAATCGTGAAATCCGAGCATTCTGGCGAATCCGACGGTCCTGAAACAAAAATATGGGAGTACCCCCGGAGGTAGATCTCGCATTCACCGTCTCGAATTGCCCTGCGCCAGTGAGCGAGGTCAAGCCGGGAACCGGCAGAGAACTCAATGCCCTGCAATAGCAAATCTGAAAACCTAGAAAGCCACAAATCCCGATCCAGACGGTGCGGGTCGCCAAATAAGGCTTGGTCGATGCGTTTCATCGTGTCCCGCAACTGCTTCTGAGACTCTTTGCGCTTTGCGGCAATGCTCGAATAATCAATAAATTTGGATTCACTGATGATGGCCGTCAGGCGTAATTTGCCATCTTGCGAGACCTCTGGGCTCAAGGCCAAAACGTCCGCGATTTGTTGCTCTTTTTGTCCAAGCCAGGTCGCGTAATCATCCAGAAAATACCAACCAAAATATCGCTGGCCCGTCAATTCGCGCTTCACCAAATACCGGCTCAACACGACGCCGATCAACTCGCTCGCATTGCGTCCACGTTTGGCCGCCCGCAGTACAATGTCCCCGGAAATTCGATTGGCGTCGTCGATCAGGCGTTTGGTCAACGCATGACAATCATCGTCATTCAATTCTAAATTCAACGATTGAACTCGTTTGAGCACCATGGATTTTAGAAGACCCAACGGCGCTGTGGATGATATGAGGAGGCTCCGTCCTTGCGTGGCGCCCTGTTGATATCGAATGACCTGAACGTTTTGGTTGAGAAGTTGGCGCCGGTCCAAAAGCTCATCATAATTGACGACCCAATTTCCCAAATCATGCACCTCTTTGAAAATGCTGGCGGTTTCCGGGTCGCTGAAATCTAATTGCCGAGCTGGCAGGTATCGCTCCTTCGTGTCGCCGTTCCAATCACCCTTGAAAAATGTGGTTAAGGCGGTCAAATAGGACCACCCCTCGGGACTTTGAACCGGGCAGCACAGGTAGCTAACCGACTTCAAATCGTCCTCTGCGGCCGGGCGTCGGCGAGACCAGCGGGCGGGATTCAGATCCAATAGCTCAACCGGTTTAGCCGATTCCTCGAACCATTCGAATTGGGCATGCCGCGCAATAACGTCGTGAAGGAATACCACGTCTGTAGGCGGACCATCACAATTATCGGGCGGAGCCGCTTGGTCGACCATGATGCCAATACGCAGCCGGGCCATAAAATCCTTTGTCGCTTCACTGGCAACAAACGAATCCGCATCGCCATCGGCGGACTCAATGATCTTCTCATAAAGAAACCGTAGCATTTGGGCATCGCGGTGGCGAAGAACAACCTGACACCGCATTTCCTGCTCATCTTCCTGCAATTCCCCCATTTTCTCGACGATGGCTTGGGGCAGTCGGGCCGAATCACAATTGTATAGGACGACTGAGAGGTTGGAGCGTTCGTGGGGGTAAAGCGCCAGATAACGTCGCACAACATCGAGCACGCGTTCAGAGCTGGCAGTCGGATTGTCGTTCGTGTCGTCCTCGCCTTCGTCTGCTGCCACTGGCTGTTCATGGAGGCTGTAATCGAGGTAATAATCCGAAAGCGATAGGATTTCCGAGTGGGTGCCAAGCCAGCCCAACACGACCTCGGGATAGAATGGGTGTTCCAGTTCGTTTTGCAGTTCTCGAAAGAGCAATCGCGGGTCACCAAAAATCACATCTTCGGTCGTGAGAAGATACCGAACCAGTGCCGAAACTTGCCTGGCCTTAACCGCCAAAGCTGCCATCCGCATCGGCTGCCAAGGGGCCACAATCGCAGCAGTATTGCCGCCATGCACCTGCACGGTTCCAATTTCCAATAGCGGCCGCAGCAGCCATGATCGATTCCTGTCGCCTTTGGCCTCAAGGCAGATGAGATCGAGCAACTGGGTGAGACTGCGTAATTGTTCGAGAAGCTTGGGGCTGGCGAGACCGCGTTCAACAAAGGCCACAATTGCCGCCGAATAATCCTCAACGAAACGAAGGAAGAGCACCTCTAGCTTTCGGGCCGTTTCGGGCGTCACAGAGCCCCGACTTTCGGCTTCTTTCAGATTGGCTTTGAACTGGACTGCAATGTCGTCCTCTTTGGAATACGTCGAGACCAAAGAGCCCCTGTCTTTATCAAAAGACGGCCGCAAGCCCTTGGAATCCCTTAAATCGAGCGGTTCATAGCGCCCCTTGCTGGTGCTTGTCTCACGGTCCACTCGGCATCGCACAAATGGGTGCTTCACCAAACGATCCCAATCCTCTGTGAATTCGGAACTCACGGCATTCGGATTGAAGATCCAAGTGAATTGTTTGGTAAATTTGTCGATATTGCCATTGCTTAACGTCACCTCGAGTTCGAGATAGAATTTTAAGGAGGTGGCACCTCGGCTAACTGAGCGGTTCACAAAGGGCTTTTTGCCCGCATGCCAGGCCTCCGCCAAAGCGTCGAATTTAAACAACTCACCCACGTCCCAAGTCACAGCCTTTCCAAACAAAGTTTGCAACCCGCGATATCGGCGTGCAAAAAAGATCCCGACTGTCTCATTGACCTCGCGCAAATCCTTTTTCGTGCGACGATCACACTGAATGTGAAGTTTCCGCTGGGTGTTTTGAAAATCCTGGTCAAACAAATGCTCCAAACACATTACTATGCCAACGACGAAATCCCCAGCCTCGACTGGCGACCCAAAAATGAACCGATCCCATTTGGCTTTGAGTGCCGGCTCCTCTTTGAGCTCCAACCTATGGTCACGATAGAATTCCTCATCTTCGTCCAGCGCCTCTGTCGTTTTTCTGTCGCTTAGCTGGACCATATATCCACGTTCCTCAGCGGTGATCAGGCCCTCTTCACGTTCCTCGTAAAATTCGAGCGTGGCTTTACCTAAATTGAACTTCTCTCGCTGCAGGCCATCGAAAAGAGGTTTGACCGCCTCCCATTCTTGCTGAGCCAATCTGTCTGCAGCAGGACTCCACCCGCTGCCAGCTTTAACAAAAGTCTCAACCACGTCATGAGCTGTTGTAGGTATGCTGTCTCTGACCTTCTCGAAAGCCTCTACCAGAACATCCTCGGTCAAAAGCGTTTGATTTGGCGTCTGTTTCAACAGATAACAGGCCCGGCGTTTTATCGCATGTGCATACAGGGCCTTCCACTTTGAGGCGTGGCCTGCAGTTTTGTCGTTAATGGCGTTGAAATAAGCGGTATCTCTTGGAATGAACAATCCCGGGAGGGCATAACCAAGCGCCGCTTTTATTGAATGTCCTTCGATCTGCACTGCGGCTTGGGTTTGCAGTACATATTCGGCAAATCGGTCGATCGGAAAAGAGCGAACATCGAGCAATCCAATCAAAGCCTTGGTCCACCACTTTTTATGGTCTTCTGTGAGATGCAAGCCGGCGGCGGCAACTTCCACCCAAGTTTCCGGGTGGTTGAGGAGTTGTTCGGCTCCGATCGGAACGACCTCTTTGAGAGATTGTTCTTCATCATCACCCACGTTTGCCAGTAGCCGGGCCGGCTTTTCACAATCAGCACTCCGAAAAAATGTGGTTCGTTCGGTGGTTAAAATCTCAGGTGGCAACCCCAAATCCCCAACGAAACTTGCGGGTAATTTGATGTCCACCAAAGGGGCCAGCGTTGAGTCGTTTAACACGGCCTTTGCTATCGCCGCTGTCTGTTCTGCGGTAAGACAATCCAACAGGTATCGCGCAGTTCCTTCGTTGCCATCCTGCTTGATTCGCAGTTTCAAGAAGTCAGCCGCCACCAAACCAATCAGTTCGTTACTGGCCATTCTGCCTCCTCCGGTACGGGTTTACCACATACGCGCAACCATCAGATAAACGCCTTACCAAACCGAGGCTCGCCAACCGCTGTTCCAAACGGCGAATATTCGCCTTAAAGTGCTTTTTCTCGAAACTGCCATCCACAAGTGCCTGGGACGCCTCACGATCCCCGAAAATCAATCCGTAACGTGCAAAAAGCGTGGCGAGAAAATCGTTTAGCTCCACGCGATCTTGCACATTGGCAAAAATAAGGCTCTTGAGAAGGTCATCATTCGGGGCATAGCGCAGTTTGACGGTGCCTCGTCGTGACACCAAACCGATTTCCCGGCCATAATTGCGATGGATATTGGCAGCGTGCTGAGAATGTCGGCGCAAGGCAGATGTTCTGAGTTCACCAATCAACGTGGTCGGGTCATTCTCCTTTTCGTAATCATCTGGTTTCCTAGGCCACAAAACCACTTGCTCCAGAAGATTTTTACAGGCGTAGAATGCGTTTTCACCTTGCAGGGCCTTCGTCCACGCTTCCGAGTTTTCGATGTTGGTAATCCATTGCCCGACAGCTTCGGTCGTGAGCAAATTATTCGCCTGGTACAATTCAGCGGAAATCTCCCGTACTGATGACTTTCGCGGCTCGACAACCTCACAGACGAACCTGGCCACATGGGGCTTTCCCAACACAACATTGGAAATGTTTAATTGATAGCGAATGAGGTGTAATCCCACCAAATTCACAAGGTGTGGAAACAAGTCCAAATTTGGCACGTCCAAGCCGAGGATCGCCAACCAATCTCCGGCCAGGTCATCAAATATCGGATGGCTTTCATAAGGGAGGAAGGAACCGCCTCGATCAGCGCTATGGAGTCTCAAATCCGCAGGCTGGAGGCACCGGACCAAAGATGTCCATGTTGGACTGGCATTGATTACGCGTTCTTTGAGAGCGGCTGCCAGTCTCTCGCGCTGTCGGCAACGGCTCAGCATCAAATAAACAATTTCGCCACTCCGTCCAAAAAACCGCCGATCGTTCGTTTTGCCTTCTTTGTCCAGATCTTCGTACAAACAGTCTGCCCCATAAGGGAACACGAACTTTGAAGTCCAACGTTTGTTGGAATTGACCTCCAGACTGGTCGACCGGATCAGGCCAACAACCTCGCAGAAATCGTCAAAACCCTGAAAATGTGCTCGAAGATATCGGAAATCCGGTACGGGCAAGCCTTGGGCCTTTTGCATGGAAGCGAACCATTGCTCCCAACGAGCATTGTCGTTGTTGGTCGAACGGCGTATTTCCTCGAGGCGCAGGTTATTGAAAAGCAGGTTGCGGAGCTCCATTCGATGAGCCGGCGAATAAACCAAATGGTTAAAGCCAGACGCCTCATTCAATGCGCGCCCAGCGCCGACCTCGTGCGCAAAAACATTCAAAAATTCCAAAAACGCCAGCCAAGGCGTCTGTTCGTCATATAAGCGGTGTCCCCAGATGGCTTCATCAATCCACATGGACGGATCCGGGTCCTGAGGCGGCGGGAAGCGTGTTATGGGTGCACTCATGGAATCACCTCCACTGGATACGGATCGGGCTGACCTTGGGCGGTGAGCGAAAGAATTTTGAGTTCGATGGTCTGCGAAGCGACGACGCCTTCGTCTTCCCGTCGCTTTTCCCAGGCTGCCAAAAGTTGGCTCTTAAACGCCAAAATATCCTCGTAACATTCCTTGGAAAAACTGGCTGGCAAGGCGCCATCCATTGCAATTCGGGAAAGAAATTCGTAACGAATCAGGGTCAAAACAAAAGACTTTTGAACGTTCGGTGACAATGTCACGAGGAGTTCCACCCGATCAGATTGGGGAACCCAACGTAAGGCTATGCGCTCTCCTCGGTTTGGTTCGACAGAAACTCGATCAACAAAAATCCGGCTGACTTTGGCTTGGGAAAAATTGCCGCTGCTAGCCAGCACCACTTCGCGATCATGGTTAACGAGCATACCCGTGAATATGCGGTTCAGACCTTTGACCAGCCTGCCAATCAGCTGACGACGCACGGAGCGTCCCTTGCGGAGTTCGGCGACCACCTCGCTCAAGTATTCACCGGCGAATTTGAACACCGTCAACTCCCAGAGTTTCAATTCGGTTTCCTGAGCAGTTTGAATTTTAAAAAAGAGGCCTCGCCGCTGGCTCACGAGCAAATTCAGGAACGCCTTTCCTTTATCTTCGTCCTCCTCGTCACCCTCTATGTACTGGTTGCGAGCCGCGTGGAAGCTTGGGTCAGCCCCGTAAAAGGCATCGTGCCCGACAAACTCTTGGAAGTGTTTTTCCAGTTGTTGGTCACCGTCGCCGAAAATGAGGATATTATCTATGCGATTCGACGTCTCGTAGCCAATTTGAAATCTTTCAAAATAGTCAAAAATTGTGAAGCCACGCCGCCGATTTTCAGGCAGGTTACCGCCAAAAATGTTATTGTAAATGCTTGCCCGGGCAACTTTTCCCTCCGCGATGATTTTAGGCACGTCTTCTGGCACCATCACATGATCATCCACATCAGGATGACCCAAAACGGCGTTCGTGACCAATAGAAGCAACTGCCGGATTGGCACGTGCAATCCATTGTGCTCACAAAGTTCCAATAAAGCGCAAATCCTCTGCTGAACAAGTGGTGTTTGCAGAAGCTCATAATTCCGTCGGATTGGGCAACGGGGACCAAACAATTCGCTTTCCCCGCGAACGCCGGTTTTCAGTTCATTCCAGCCGGCGTGGCCAAGAAATGCGTCGACGACCAATTTGAATAGACGAGCCGAGTTAATGTGGCTGAGGTTAAAAACCTTCACCCTAAAACCCGCTTGCTCCTGCTCCTCGTCGACCAGCATATCCTCGAACAGCTTTCGAGTGCCCGCCACATCATCCGAATCGCTTAGTCGGCGCCACGCTTCAAGCAATTGCCCGTCATTTGCTGCGACTAGAAAAAGATCGTCAGTATTGGCGTTGTGGATGGAATTATGGAAGCGTTGGAGAAGGTCTCGGCGCTCGGGATCCCAGTCCAAACCTTGCTGAGGAGCCCATCCGCTCAGATCTCGGATAAAGTGCACCGTCACTTCGCGAAAAAATGCAGGATCGTCCAAGGCGGGCCAGGACTTGCGATCGAGAGGATATTGGGCTTTTAACGAAAGGTAGGAATTGTCGGTTGTCCAGGCCTTTTCATCGCCGCCGAGAAGCGTCCAAACACTGAAACAAATATCGGTTTTGCCTTCTCCCGCCGTCCCTGTCAGGACAATGGACACCGGATCCGGCGATGAATGATCGAAGCAGGCGACAACCGGCTCTTCCAGTGGATGTTTGAACCTAATGGGAACCATGCCCTTTCGCCGAGATAAACGGCGAATGGTCTCGTCATACATGTTGTCATTCCGGGCGATTGGCCCATAGTGACGAAGAAAATGAAGCCAGTTCCTCATTTCTTTGCAATTCCAGCATGAAGCTCTCTGGTAAATTGAAGCACTTCGGGATGGCCAGCCGTTGCGTCATAGCACAAACACTCAACTTTATAATCTTTGCGCCACCTGTTTACCACCGTTTCGTTGAACTCACTGCGAGGCACCAAGGCATAATGGTAAACACCGCCACCATGAAACGAGTCATGGAGATAACCAAGTAACAGCTCCGTCTCCGGATCGGAAAGGGACACGCCCATAAAAAGAATCGTTTTCGTGGTGAAAATGGCGGAAAGAACTGCCCGGTAACCTGGAGCGGCATAAAGAATCGTTCGATAGTCCTTTTGAGTAAGAATAATCGAGGTTTTTCTCGTGATATCGCCATGGGCCTTAAGCACAAAAAACGAACCTTTCCAAAGCGCATCTGCAAAATCCGCAGTGTCTTGATGGGTATACGTTTTTGGAATCTCAAAATTTAGCGCTGCGTATTGGTTTTCTATAAGTTGATCGAAATTCGTAGTGACGACCAATGAAAACGGCAGTTCTAAAAGCGCGCGGTGTAGTTCAGTGGGCTTCTTGGGAGACCGTTCAAAGACGTCGACCAGTTCTCCTAAAAAGTGTTCCCTGCCAAATTCATCGGAAATCTCCTGGGCCGCCATTAATTGCTTGTTTGGCTTTGTTATTAGGTCGGCAAGTTGTTTGGCTTTGGCAGGCGAAATGTACCCTTTATTTTCACCGCGTTGGTTGAGTTCCAACAGGAGGTCGGTCCAAGATGGATACCCCGCCGCGACAGAAAGGCCGGCCCCAGCGAAGAGCACACACTTTTTAGAAGACAAAGCATTTAACAACCCCTCAGGAATATTTGCGGGTGTAGCCATAATCAGCAGAGCTCTTTCTTCAACACATCGTGCCGAATTTTAATGTTCTCCTTTGTGCCGCCTCCTGCCTGGAAGGCGGCGATATAATCGTACAATCTACGATCAGATTCCGATTTCCCATCCAACAAAAGTGAACGAGGGTTTTTTGTATGTTTTAACCGCCGCTGCTCGAAATCTTTGAACAAATTCGCCATTTTCGCCGCCGCTGGCAAGGTGCCGTGATGATTTGAAAACGTCCAAAAAAGGTCGACAAAACCCCATTTTGTACGAATGCATTTGGGTTCCGATGTTTGAAGCTGGTCGAGATAGGAAAGAGTCGAATTCACAGAGCTCACATGGGTCTGGTCGACGCCATTTTTGAACTCAATGTACATTTCTGCCAAATCTGGAGCTTTGATGTCTCGTTTTCCGCCATAAAGGCGTAAGCCATAGGCATGCGCGAGCAGGTCGTCTGTTTTATAACGAAATTTTGAAAATGGACTTTTCTCAAAAAATGGGTGGGTAATCGCCATTGCCCGAATGAGATCTCCAAGCGAACTGGCAATGCTGTTGCGAAGCTCCGGAGGCGTGAGTTTTTCACCTTTCTGTAGTCGTGCGAACAACTCCCGAATTTCGTCATTAGTTGCCTGGTAGACGACAGCAATCACGAGTTCGAAATTGAGCAGATTTTCCTGATCTTTGGCCGGAAGCTCCGAAAAATATTGGCCGCTCAATTCAGCTTTGCGACCATCAATCTCGTCGAGAGGAAACTCATCCGCCAAAAACTCCCATAAAGCCGTCAATCGTTGTTGTCCATCGGCAACTTCATAATCAAAAACACCAACCCCTTTAACATGGCGAAGGTAAATTTTCGGGATATCGAAGTCATTGATTATCGAGTCAATCAGCAACTGCTTTTTCGGCAGACCCCAAACAGGACCACGTTGGTATTGAGGCTTGGGATCAATGCTCAGTCGCATTTCTTTTATCCGTTTAACATTCCATTGCAAATGCTTAAAGTACATTGTTCCCGAGCCTTTCGATTTAATGCATGACACCTATTTTTGGCAAATGAGGCAGGCGGTTGGCCCTTCTTCTTCATCAGCGAACCCACCGATGGTTTCCACTAGTTTTTTGTTCGGCCGGTTCTTTTTCACGCGTTCCGTGTGTTCCGCGTGCCGCTTCTTGATCAAGGCGATATTTTCAGGCGTCCGCAGAGCGTTCAACGACATTCCCTGTATCCAAGTGAAGGTTTTTGCCGGGTCTGGGTCAATTTTCTCGTAGGTTATTGCCTCCTCGAATTGATCAGGATGATTCTCGAGGAGCCTCACCCACTCGATTGGGCGCTGGAAAAAGCAGAAAAAGCAACCTGAATGGGTGCGCCCCCACTTCAAATAGGGGGGTAGCCCCAAGCCGCTTTCGTCCAAAATCCGCATCACGCCCTGATAATCAATCCCATGTTCTTTGAATGGGAACGTCGGTTTAATATTGGGTTTGGTGCTGATGTAGCCGCTTCTGTTTTCATCGGCTCTTATGCCAATATAGCTGATCACCTGGCCTTCACCGACGTATTTTTCAAATGGCACGAGCTTCAACATGTTGGTGCACCACCGCATGTTCGGGTTGGGGAGGTAGCCCCCATAGACTTTGAGCCAGTGCGCAAAGCCGGCCTTATCATTCAGCCGAATAATTGGTTTGCCCAAATAGGCTTCGACCCGGTTCAAGTACTGGTAGGTTTCCTCAAGCTCCTTGCCCGTGTCCGTGAAAACATATTCCATCTCCGGCACCCGGTCCCGCATGAACAAAGCAAGGGCAGTGCTGTCTTTGCCGCCAGACAGGCCCAGAATGTGACGTATCGGTTTATTTGGATCAAGTTTGGAATCCATCGTCATTTGCCCTTTTTATCCAAAAGTTCCCAGACGAGCTGCGAAAGCGCGGTCAGGGAGACACCCTTGTTGCCTTGCAGTCGGGGTCCGAGTTCCGCCTTCAACGTCTCGACTGCGCGGGTTTCGTCGGAAGTGAGTTGCACAACCTGACTTTTCTCGTTTCCGTCTTGGTGGGTAATAGTGACCAGCATGCCTTTGCCTTCCCCTTTTTTTGCAAGCGTCGTGAAGAGGGCGGCTTCGGTGCGGATAAACTTGGCTGTGAGCACATGCAGCCTCTCGTTATAGACGAACTCGTCCTGATTCCGCCACCGAGACGGAGGCGTGGCGGCCACAAAACTCCCCAGGGATTCCAGCCAAGCGGCATCTTCTAGCATGGCATCACCCAAACGCTGACAATAACCTTTAAGCTCGACGTCGGCTACAAGTGGAGTCAAAACCGATGCGCGTGTCGCCAAAGTTACTCGTAATTCCTTGAGCCCTTGGGCCCGAGTTTCAAAATGAAATGCTTGCCGGAGCTGAGCCACCAGTCTTTCCAAAAGATTGGGAAATGCCGCTCTCAGTTCGTCGGTTGCCTGCTTCAATGTCGTTACAAACTGCTCAACCCGTTTTTTATCACGTACTTCTTCCTGGGTTGAAAACGCCTCAATGCCACAAGCGACGGGCAAATCGACAAAAATCATCCTCGTTGGGTCCTCAGCCCTCATCAGTACATCTCGAACAGCCATCGCGGCCGGCGAGAGCGATTTTGTGTTGCGGGCAAACACCGGCAGCTCAGTCACCAAACTCACCAAAGGACGGACCACATCGAGCAACTCTGGCTTTTGGGGGCTGGGTGTCGGCGATTGAAGAACCGACAACAGGCGCTCAAAAACTGACTGCCTGAGGCCACCGATACGGCACCATTGCAAAGCCACATCTTTGGGAACTTTGGTTAACCGCAAAATTTCTTCGTGTCCAATGGCGCTTAAAAAGGTCCCGTTCTCGTAAAAGGCTATATCGCGTTGGTGCTTCACCAGAACAACGACTAATAGAAGAGGTATCAGGCCGTCCCGAACCCCGAAAGGAGGTTGGCGGAGCATATCCAGGATTTCCGTCATCGGCACACGGGAATCCGGGGCCAATTCCAACCGCCTTTTGATTGCTTCTAGGGCCGGCAGAAGCTTTGCCGGATCTTTGGCCAACGGAAAATCCACCACCCACGAATCAGATTCCAGACGATGCATGGTCGTCTCCTGCAATACCGAAAAGTACATGGACATCTCGGGCGGACGCTTTTGTTCGTCCATCCCCAAAAGGCGCAAGTTTGGTGTCTTGAATAGAAGCTCAACCAACTTCATCCGAGCACGGGCTGCTGCTGAGCTCAAAGACCGTCTGTTAATGAGTTCGTTGTGAACAACCGGTGCGCTGGGATACAACCCATCGCAGATTTCTGAAAGCCATGCGAGAAAAGCTTGGCTTGAATTCAGGGTTCTGGTTTCACCACTGTGATACCAATCCAGAGGCATTTCTCCGGAGGTATGGCGGAGGCCGACAAAATGCTGTACTCGTCGTTCCATCGCCTCTTTTGCGTTTCCCAGTTTTTGTTCCACTTCTTGGGCCGCAAACCAATCGTCTTTGAGTTCAGGGGTGTTGTTCTGAATCCATTCCCACCGCTCAACCTCCTTGACAAGGCCTTCCAACCCACTTAACGGCTGGGAGATACCTATAATGACTTGCGGGTTTCCCCTGAACTGGTGGGCAATCCTGCGACTCTCGGCAACATCATTCTTGGTTTCGCAAAGTGGAATCAAAATGCGTCCGTCCGTCCCCACAACAGGCTCGTTCGCTTTGCCGGAAAGTTCGGTTACGGAGCAATATTCCACTTCGAAGCTCCGCAAATTACCGGTTTCAATATAATGCCGACGGGCAACTAGCGGGCGGGTATCCAAGCGCCCGCGGACGACATCGGCAATGCTCCGAACCGCCGGCAGTGATCGATTGGCCTCGTCATATTTCTCAAAAAGGTTGACGCTGGTGTGGGACCATAGGCAATAGCCTCCAGCTTTCCCCCGAAAGTGCATCACGCCTTCACTCTTTGACAGCGCCCGGACCATGTCTTGCAGGCGATCGTGTTCATTTGGATGCTCCGTCAGAGCATTTGCGAGAGCCTCAAGAGTCGGAACAATCTCGTTAGCATTCGAGGACTGGACGAGATTCAAAATCCCAACCGTCTTGACCAACATTGATTTTTCTGGCGAGCGAATGTCACAGCTTCGAACAACGGCATCAATGTGGTTCCAATGGTTTTGCAGGCTAAGGGCGCCAAGTTTATCCCCGTAATTGGCAGCCACGTAGTCATAAAAATTGTGCAACCGGTAATAAGCACCGGCGGCGGGGACATTTGCCAAAGCGAACTCCAAAAGTCCCCCGGGCTCATTCGACAGCAAGAAACTGAACAATGAACGTTCGTTTTGGCCGAATTTCGAAAAAAACCTGACCAGAATTGGCAAGACGCTGGGATGAAGTGGGTAAATCGACGGCGCGTCTTGGCAGAGCGTATGCGCTGCCGCGCCAACTCCGAACCACCCTGCCTTGACGAAGAATTCCATGGCCTCTTTAGCGTGGGAAATCCATCCCCGCGGCCAGTCCACAGGCCTGACGTTTAGGGCGGCACCGACTAAATTAACGATTTGCTCCGGCGGTTGTTTGAAAATTATTTCCTCAAACCGAGCGGCAACCTTGTCCCATTCACGTTGGTCAATTTGAGACAAGGAGTGGGCATAGGCCGAAAAACCTTGATGCAGAAGCCCGATGAGCAACACCCTGGAATGGCTGCTACGACAACTCATGTCGGCGAGCTGTTGCAGGAAATACACATCCTGGCGCTCTGGGTGAAGCGCTGCAAACTCAAGGAATTTGCCAAGTTCATCCAAAATGATGACCAGCCCTGTGGCACACTGTTTGGCCATCAATTCCTCATTTGCCTCCTGGATGAGGTCCAAAGTCACCTGGTCACTGGCACTTTCGTTTTTAGAACGAAGAATTGAATAAATTTTCGGCAATACATGAAATTTGGCACGTTTGCTGACCCGTGTCTCCAAGGTGTAAGCCAATCCCCGTAAGACAGCCAGGTTCATTGGTTCCCTTGAACCGGTGATCAAGACAGGCATCAACCCGGGAACCCCTCGGACAGAGGATGACCGCAACCTCCCTTGGAGCCGTCCGGGAAGGCTAACTTTGCCGTCTCGAAACAAGTGGGCAAGCAGCAGGGCGAAGCTCGACTTGCCCGCTCCGTAATTGCCCGTCAGCCTAAAAGCGCGGCGGTTAGGATGTTCATCGAGGCCGCCCGCGATCCTGTTGATCGTTTGCTCCACCTGAGTCGTTGGAATGTATCCGGTTAGAGCCGATGAATCGGTAAAATCCCGCTCAAGATGAACCGCCCGTTGGTAACGGCGGTCAATATGCAAAAGTTGGGCAATCGTGTCGGTCATGGCTAATTGTACTTGTCGTAAACGCGCTCCAACAGGGCCTCGGACGCGACTATTTTGGCCCGCCGAACTTGCTGCAAAACAGCGGTGTCCTCAAACACGAACACGCCTTTGGACTCACGGTCGATGCGCTCGAGCCGATCACGAATTGATTTCTCAGGGAGCTTGAAAACCTGACCGGGGCTGCCGGCTGCGACACTAACGGTTCGAAAATCCAAAACCTTGTCGCCGGTCTGTTGGGCATTCCAGAATTCGTTTAGGCAATAAATGAAAAGTTCGTCCGAAATCTCAGGCTTTTCCTCGATCCGGTACGAATAAGCGGGCTCTCGCCGAGCTCCATCGCGCGAAACGCGATCGCCCGAACAATAAAGCAGGCGCAGTTCGACCAACGGGCAATCCAAATTGTCTTCCAGAACTTCGCCTTTTCGACTGCGGGTTGGAATATAGGAATGCAGGAAAACTTCGAAATGGGTTTCAAGCGTTGAGGCAGACAGCTTTCTGCCTTGGCGCTGAATCTCTTTTTGAAACGCTTCGATCACCTCGGATTTGACGAAATCTCGACGGTGCCAGTGGTTCAGCAAAAAATCCCAGGCGAAAAGCGGTTCTGGATTCGTCGCAATTTTCCAGTGAAGCAGCCAAAGGGTCTCGTCATTTTCCAGATAGGGGTCATGACCATCCCGGTGCAGCAAGTCCATGCCGAATCTTGTAGGCTGAAGCCCGCGACTTTTTTCCACCGGCTCGATGATCCCGGCGGTTGACGCCCAAAATTGAATGGATTGGACCATGTTCTTGCCGACACCGAACGCCACCATGGCGTCGTCATCGTTGCTAAATAACAATGGATCGTTTGCCAGTAGCCTCACGGCTTTCGGAAGCCATGCGTACCGGCAGTGAAAAGTGTCGTGTCCGGTGAACCGGAAAGCCACCGCTTTCGCTCCGTCAATCTCTGTATCACCAGCGCCCATATATAAGATCCGAATTGAATTTTGATTAACTTAACAGGCGGGACAATAACGACAAGGCGCATTTTCCCAAGTTCGGTTTACGCGAAACTTGGCACCGTGAAAACTGGGGGACATTAAAGCGGAAAACTGCCTGTGAATTCCCACCAAATCCCACAAAAGGGGCGAACCGACTACACCACCTTTTAACGGCGGCCTGATCGTGCCGCGTTCCGCCCACCAAGGCGTGCCCACCATCGGCCCTTCTTACCAAGTTGACCGTGCCAAACCTGGCAATTACCTCGTCCGGCACCGGCCAGACCCTGCTTTTTCTGTTAATTCCGCACAAATTTCTATTTTTCATGCCCCTAGTTTGGCAGGGGACCCTGGACATCCGCTGTCCATGGTGAAAAATAATTCTAAATATTTTTCAGGGCTGTAACCGCAACTTTTTGGGCTGAAAACTCATTGCAAATGGCGGTAATCCTCGTGAGCCAGCCATGACGGTGGTTTGATCGGCCCCAAGCAGCCGTCATCATCCTGTTTCAGCCGGCCTCCTTGACGGGCCAAGAAGGCCACCAGATTGCCCTCAGCTTGGCTAAACCCAACGACGGCCTCCCGCCGGAAAGGCACGTCCACCAGGTAGCTGTCGATGGGGTCCGACTCCAGTTCCCTTGGCCTTTGGGTGTACGCCGCCACTTGCACCACTTGGGCCAGCGGCAGGTAGGAAAACACCTCCGCCGCGATAAACAGGCATTCCCCCATGACCAGTCGGCTGTAATCCGCGTTTTGCTCCGTTTTTAAGCGGCAAACGTCCCGGGTTTCACCGCTTTTCAAGATTTCCTTGTTCGTCTCCGGGATCACGTCCTCAATCTCAGGTAAATCCAAATGCAGGCAGACGGTTTTCTCATCCTGCAGGAAGAAGTCGCACCGCGTCCTGAATGGGAACTGCAATCCGGCCAGCAGCTCCGCCAAGGTATGACGGATTTCCTCCAGATCACCCACCAGCAACTTCCCCACCCAAGTGGTCCGTTTGGTTTCGGCTTCATCCCAAGCAGCCGCCTCTGCGGCCAAGTTTTGCTGGTATTGCTGCAGTTGTTGGTCGTATTCCGCCTGCAATTGTGCCTGCCGCTCGGGCCAAACCGTCTCCATTTCCTTTTGGGCGGCATGCAAGGCCACAAAATCAGGCAGGTAGCGATTTAACCCGGTTGCCGCCTGCTTGGCCGTCAATTCGGATACCAGATCGGCCTCGGCCTTCAACAAATTAGGGGAATCCGGAACGACCAGTTTTGATTCCAAAGGGGATTTGGCTTTTGCCTGGGTCCACTGCTCAATACTCGCGATTTCCGGCAAAGGGTGCCAAAAGTTGATTAGATGGTCGTAATCCCCGGCTTGGTGCTCCAACTCAACCTTGATCGACTCGACTTTTTCCGCCAAGGCCTTTTCCTTGATCATCGCCTCCAGCCTGGTGGGGGTCAGTCGGCGGCCGGTTTCGGGATCCATCAGCTTGAATCGCGGGTCAGCCACGTAACGCCGAGCATCGTCGGGGTTGAGCGAGACATTCTGTGTGCCCACTTGGGAAAGCTGGGCCGCCATATCGTCGTTTTGGCGGTCGCCAACCGATTTGAACTGCTCCGGACTCCATGCCGGGGCTGTGGCGGCAGCCCGTCCACCACCCACACGCTGGCGGTAGGAAATCCCTGAGCCGGGGATCCCGACGCTGGCAAAGGTACCGCGCGAACCAAAGTTGAGGTGCGCACCGGGGACGCCGGCCGACAAGGAAACCCCGCTGCCGCTAAAATTGAGTTTTAACCCCGGCAGGATGCTCACGCGATGGCTGAATCGAAAGCCCATAAAATGTTGGTGTTGGGCTAAGTTTGGAAGATTTGGGATTAAAACACAATCTCCGGGGCAAACATTGAAATACATTCCCTGGCGGCGGTCTGGTCATCCGGCGTGCCGCCCAGTAGCAAATATTTGCTGCCGTATTTGACCAGTCTGGCACTGCCGAACTGATTGATCGTTTGGGGCGGCTGAACGAGCCGTTTCCACAGACTTAGAATCATTTTCATGCCTTCATTTTGGCATGGGACTCTGGACATCCGCTGTCCAGGGTGAAAATTAATTAGCGTCTGGATTTTTTGGCCTTTTGAGGGGAATGCCGCACCGGACCGAGGTTGATGCCTTTGACCTCCAGCATGGCCTTGGCAACGGGTCGGTGTTCGACGCTGGGGTTTCGGCCGAGAGAATTTGGGGAAACCGGCCTCCAATGCGGCCCGTTTCCGGCGTTTCCGTTTCGTTGAAACCGAAGAATTTGGAGTTGCCGTTGCGAATGATGGGCAAAAACTGCGGCCACCCCACATGCCGCCATGGCCGACCGCTGCGGTCGAAAACGCGATGATTTCATGTTTTCGGTTCAGATGCCATCGTGACGAGTGCCATCACCGCGATCGCCTCCCGGGTACTGAGGCAGGCGCGAGCATCAAGGGTTTGCCGCAAGCCTCAATATTCTGAAACGTTGCGTAAAACACGGCGCCCCACGCGTCCACCACAGCCGACACCGGCGACCACGTGCCGCCGTGGCCTTGGGCATAAATTTGTTAGGCCATGAGGGCCGCAAAGGGATGGACCCTGCATTTCCCGCCCGACGGTAAGGTGTTTATTTGGCGGAGATGTAGGCGTTGACCCCGACGGTGACGGGTTTGCCATCAATCTCCACGGTGGTTCTCTGATTGCCGTGAGTGCTTGCCACAACGAGGGTTTTGCCAGAGGCGCTGGGGGTGGGCTTCTCCAAAGGCAACGTTATCACAAGGTTTCCTTCAATGATCTCAGCTTTCATAATGATTTCTTGGGGTCACAGTGCGCCGATTGCCAAATCCTGTAAAGTTCAAAGGTCCAATTTTGGTAACCGACCGAACGAGCATGGACTGTTTCTTCCGCAAATGGCTTTGGAAATTCCGCCGTTTCGGGTGCCGGGGGGCGATTAGCTTCACAAAAGGCGTATGCTGGGCGCACCATTTCCGGGCTTTGGCCCGGTCAATGGGGGTTCCCCCAGTGAGGCCGTGACGACCATCAGCCTTTCTGACCAGGTGGACGAGGCCGAATTTCGCAACAATTTCGTCGGGCGCCGGATGCAGAATGACTGCTTTTCTAATTTTCATGCCTCCAGTTTGGCATGGGACCCTGGACATCCGCTGTCCAGGGTGAAAATTAATTAGCGTCTGGATTTTTTGGCCTTTTGAGGGGAAAGCCGAACCGAACTCCCTGGTTTATCGAGGTTCAACCCCTTCATTTCGAGCATCGCCTTGGCAATGAAGCGATGCTCATCGGTCGGGGTATTGGGCGAAAGAATCTGCGAAAATCGGCCTTCAAAGCGCTCGGTTTGGGGCATTACGGCTTCTTTGAAACCGAAGAACCGCCCGTTACCGCTTCGGATGATGGGCAAAATCCTTTGTTTTTGGCCAGTTTTCGACTCCCCCATTAGCACAACAACTTCCTGTCGGTCGAAGGCTTCGGACGGGGGCTCGGTCATATCAATCGGTTCGCCTGGCTTGGCGAATTTCATCCAGGCCTCCAATGCCACAACAACTGAAGTCGCGGCTTGGGCGATGCAAATTAATCGCGCGGCGGTGACGAAGGCATCCTTTTCTTCAACTCCGTCCATTGAAGCTGTGGCGATCATCAGTGGCCCCTCGGCACCGATCAAAAATAGCGCAGGCCGCATCGTGCCGCTGTTGCGCATGCAAAACTCTGCGTAATGGCCCGCCTGGGCCAACAAATCATCCAACGTCTCCAGCTTATCTGGTTTTTCCACGGCAGGATTTTGCCGGACTTGGATTTGGAGGGCAAGAAACGGACGGTGAATTCTGAGGGGGTATGCCTAAACGAAGTTGGGGGGAGGTTTTAGCCTCCCCCCGATTTGTCCTCCTGTTTTAGTTTACGGGGTTCCTGTCGTGGGTGCCACGGTTGGAGCCGCGCCGGCCGCCTTCGCTTTGTTTGCCCGAATCGTCACCCACGCTTTCTTGGCTGCGGCGACATGTTTTGGATTCTTGCCAGTTGGGACCATAACCGCCGGAATCGCCTGAGGTTCGCCGTTTGCAGTTGCAACACCATTAGCAATCAGTGGGCCTGGGACGAGCAATGCGGGTGCTGGCGTACCGCTGGCCGCCGAGCCGTTCGCCGCAGTGTTTACGACCTTGGGCTTTTTGGGCTGGTTTTTCAGCACAATCGCACCGTTGGGTATTTGTGCCTGCCACCATGGTTCACTTGCGGAGTTTACATATTGCAGGAATCGCAGTTTGGATTCGCCGTTTGGATACTTCATTGGTATTGCAGAGGCCAAAGCAGTGAAGGTGTCCCGCGCATATTGTTCCCAGTTTGTTTTGGTGCCAGGACCGCAGACTGCGTCGAAATCCACAGTGGCTTGCTTTAGCCCTGCTTTTTGAAGAGCAGCAAGAGTTTCTTTCATAGAATCCCCACGCACGTTGAAAACCTCCGCCCAAACGTATTCGCATTTATCAGGCCGGATTTCAGCAATCGCCTGTTGCACGAACAAACTCAATGGTTGGGGAAGTATTGGGCACAACATTCCGAATGTCCGGTATTGGTTATCCTGCAGCCAGCGCAGGGCTTCACAGCGTTTGGAAGGAGGCGCGCATGTCGGTTCAATGGCGAGCGCGAGTTGATCGTCGAGGGTTCCGGTACTGACGCCAAATATAATGCGCTTTTTGTCGTCAGGTGACGAGAACGCTTTGGCCACCCGCGTGATCAAAGGACTTTTGCTTAGCAAGCGCACGTCCCAGCCCGTTGCGTCCAGCAACAATCTCACAATTTCAATCGTTTCGTCGGCAAGTTCGACATTGGGCGCAATATCCACAAGTGGTGAACCGTAAACAACCCCAGTTTCGTATTTGTATTTGGGCTTCCCGTTTGCCGCGTAGAGCTCGCTTTTCAGCTTGTTGACAGCGTCGTTGCGGCGAATAACCACATTTTGAAAATTTTGTCCGCCCAAGACATTCGTAACGAAAGGTTTCGTTCCGACGATTGCTTTGACGTAACAGTATACGCACTTGTAGACACATGCTGTACCAGCCGTGAATGTAGGACCGGTACACAGGTGCTTGTGCTTAAAACCGGAGTCGAGATTCAAGATCCGGCCATTTGTCCAGATCACCGGCTTTTTCAGTATGGTTTGCCCGACAGGCGGGTTTGGTGGCACATTCGGCGGTCCGACTGTTGCCGTTGCGGGCACCGGGATTGGGGTTGGCACCGATGGCGGAGCCGTTAGCGTTGTTGTTGGCACCATTACTGGTGTGTCTTGTGCCGGCGGGGTTGGCGCTGGCGTTGGTAATGTTGCTTGGCTTATTGTCATATGCTTTTTGCGTTTACTGTTATTTCAGCACACCCAGTGTTTTTTTGCTGGGCTTGTTTTTCGTGCTTACCTATCCCCTCGTAGGAACGATCCAGGAGTTAACCAAATTTCCTTTTAATTTATTCACGCTCATGGTTGAGGGTTGGTTTCCGTGTTGTAAAATGTTGCGTTTCCGCCATTTGCGCTGCTGGCACCTGCACTTTGTTATGACCCAAGACCGGAAGTTTCGCCTTTTCTGACGGCTTTTCTCTCACTGGAACCCAGGTTGGAGCACAGTGGACCAGCCACTTCTGCTGATTGAGGGCTTCCCGCTGGAAAGGAACGTCCCGCTGAACGCTCGCGGCGGTCGATTTTTTGTTCTGAAAGAGGGCTTCCCGGAGTTTCACAATGTCATCGGTGAACAGTCTGGCCCCAGTTTGACCGCGCCCAATGGCCCGGCAGAGACCGTTTCTGGATGTTGCCCCCAACACCCCGATTTTCTTGGCTTTGAGCTGAGTGGTTTCAGCCACAGCCCAGCCATGCCTGACCGTGTTGTCCATTTGCACAACGAAGCCGGCCTCTGTAATGGGTTCACCCTGTTCCGAGAAGCCTTCGACAGTCACTCTCTCGCCCGTTTTAAGCAGTAGTTTATCCCCCGGCCGCACTTCGATCTCTTTTTCTGCGTGGACCGTCCAGGTGGCATGCGGTTTTACATGCCTCAGATTTATGACGATGTCGGGACCACTGCCGATCTCCAATTCAAGTTCGTTCCCACTTTGGCGGATGATTTTGGCCGTTTTCGTCGCCAGACCAAGGCCTCTGATGTTCCGAAGCTCCATGCCGGCCCTGTAATTTTGGCCTTTTCGCTTTTCTCCGGTGGCCATTGGCACTTGCTGGGTGATCCTGAATTTTTTGGCCTCTTTTCCCAGTTTTGCCTCCAGCCTGATCTGTTTGGTCAATCGCTCAGCCTCGTCCCAGTCCGGTGTGATCAGGATAGCATCATTTTCTAAAGCCCAGCCGATGGCTTCGCATTGGGGTCGTACCCGGTCGCCTTGTTCCAGTAGGGAAAGGACTGCCGACGCGCGTCTGGTATCAGCCATATTGCGGATGTCCTGCCATATCGGAGCCTCTGCCAAAGTTGTGCATCGAGCGTGACAGCATGCCGTTTGACGGGTGAGGAGCCGCACAGCCCCCGATGGATGTTTCGTCGGGGTGGCCAAGAGAATCACTCTTGAATTCCCGGCCAATGCCCGGTCCAGTTCAGCAACACCCATTCTGTCGGCGTTCAGCACGACGGCTCCGGCCTTTTGTGCAATTTCAGCGGCGGTTTCGCGGACGTCCTCCTCAGCCGTCAGAATTACGACTCCGTCCCGGCTGGAAATCAGCTTGGCCATGCCCTTGCGATGGCGCTCAGGGGTTTTATCGAGAAAGGCTTGCCGGTCCTTTGGTTGGAGCAGTGGCCTGTAAATTCCGACCCGGCTTCGGGCGGCCTCGACGACCCGCCGTTCCATTGCCAATGCCGCTTCTGTTGTGATTTTACGGGAACCGAATCTGTCAGGCTTGCCGAAGATAACGCCTTGGGTTGGTCTCGCCATTGCCAGCCTCACTTCCATGAGATCGAGGTGGCCATTGGCCTCGTTCAGGACTGCGGTTTCGACTTCGTGGTCGGTGACAACAGATTTACGTTCCGTCAGTCGGGTAATGGTTTCGCGAACCGCTTCGTATGGGTTCGGTCGAGGCTCTGGCTCAACCTTTTTGGCCCGAGGACCAGCCACGGCTTCAACGATCTTGTTGTAATCGGCCCCGATTTCCGCTTCCCAGCGCCCATGAAGCCGCTGTTCATCCATGTGGATTTTCTCGGGCCGGGTTTTCCACGCCAAAACCGATCTCACCGCGCCGTGAGCCTTTGTTTTGCCGGTGAGCTTTTCAGCGGCACGGTCT
>Ga0302319_10003809_pt1 | contig 31253 bp, 27 predicted proteins | sample Bog_T0_2_FD_203319 | JGI IMG/M metagenome (GOLD analysis project Ga0302319, IMG submission 203319) | Peat permafrost microbial communities from Stordalen Mire near Abisko, Sweden - Bog_T0_2 | ecosystem: Environmental > Terrestrial > Soil > Wetlands > Peat | place: Sweden: Abisko, Stordalen Mire... | reverse complement strand
GCCGTCCGCAAGCGTTCCGCTGCCGCTCAGCACGACGAAGATACCGCGGCCTGCCGCTGCGAACGTCGCGCCGGGATCGAGCTTGTAGCCGGCCGCGCGAATCGCGCAATCGCTGAACGTGCCGTAAAGCTTCGCCTCGACGCCGGGAGCGCCGGCGAGCGGCATCCAGCGATAGGCGTGCGTGTTCATCAGGATCGCGGCGTTGTATTGCGGCGCCGGGTAGATCATCGGGCGCCCCTGGGCGTGTTCCCACGTGGCCTGGAAACTATCGAGCGTCTTCTTCCCGGCCACGCCCTCGTTGCGATGGAACACGCCGCCGTCGAACGTGCCCAGCGTCTTGAGCTCCTCGCGCGCGGCGGCGAACTTGGCCGAACTGACGAAACCGTTGCCGGCCGGGCCGCCGAACTGCACGAGGACGATCACGTTGCGGACGTCGGTGGTCTCGCCTTCGCGGCCGTTGGGGCCGTAGTGCGCGCCCTCCGGGAAATAGCCGAGCGTGCCCGGACGCAGCACGCCGGTCGCGTTGAGGTTCGTCTCGCCTTCGAGTTGGAAGCGCCACTGGTCGAAATTGTGGTGGTGGCGCGGTGCGAAGAAGTCGCCCGACTGATAGTACACGCCGCACACGAAGTCGCCGGGCGAGCCCGGATCGCCGGTGAGCAGCGTGCGGCGGTCGAGCGTGCCGGCGCGCGTGGTGGGCACGGCCACCAGCGGAACGTCGTCGATATGAACGATCTTCATGCCGCGCCCCTCGTCACTTCATCGATTTGGCGGACGCGATGACGGCCTTATGGTCGAAATCGTTCGCGAAGGTGACGTACGCGTTCGTCGCGATCGCCTCCGCCGGCACGACGCCCGTCGTCTTGCCGTACGCTTGGAGCGTGCGGCTGAGAATCTGCATGCCTGTCATCGAGAACGCGCCGATGCGCTTATTCGTCGCATCGGCTGCGGGGAGTTCGCCTTCGAGCAGCGTTAGCTCGCGCGTCTGCACGGCGAGGTTGTCGGGCGTCACCTTGCCCGCGCCGCCGCCGGCCTCCAAGAACCAGCGCGCCGAAACGGCCGGGTTGTAGTGCACGAAGAGCGACGCCTTGACGAGCGCCCGCGAAAAGCGCTTGAGCGCCTCGCCTTTGGCCGCAATCGTCGCCGGCGTCGAGGCCAGCCCGGCGTTTGAAATATCCCCGAGGGTCGGATCGCGGAACACGCGCATCTTCAGCCGGCCGACGACCTCCATCGGCACGACTTCGGCATACGGGTACGCGACGGCGTCGACTTTTTTATCCGCCACCGCCTCGATCGCTTGCGCGCCGAGACCGATCGGACTGAACGTGAAGTCGCCCTTGCGCAAGCCGGCGCCGGCCAAGACGACCTGCGCCAGCACTTCGCCCGCGCTGCCCGGATTGATCTCGCCGACGTTCTTGCCCTTGAAATCGGCCAGCGTCTTGATCGGGCTATCGTCGAGCACCGCCAACACGTTGGAGAAGCGCGACGCATGCGCGAAAAAGTATTGCAGCTTCAGGCCTTTTTCGTAGCCTTGGATGACGGCTTCGGCGCTGATCGAGGCCACGTCGCCCTTGCCGAGCGCGACGAGTTGGGCCGCCGCCGACGGGCTGGCGACGTATTGCTCGACGAAATTGATGTGCTCTTGCTTGAAGAACCCGGCCCGCTCCGCCACGATCTCGAGCACGCCGTACAGGCCGGGCAGCGCGTTGCCGCCGACCGCGGTGATCGTGTCGTCAGCGCGTACCACCGCCGGTGCGGCGCCGAGCGTCAGGGCGAACGCCGCGACAAGCGCTAGAATGCCTGCTTTTCCCGTCATCGCGCGACTAATCGGCTAACGGAGGGCGTGACCCCTGCTGCGAAGTCTACGGCGGTGGATGTGATCGAGCCCGCCCCGGACGCCGGGGTGTCGAACGCCGCGGTGCGACAGAGCGATTTGCTCGCGTTCGCCGAGGCGATCCCGGTCATCGTTTGGCGGACCGATGCGCACGGCCTCAACGACTACCTCAACGCGACCTGGTATGAATACACCGGCTTGAGCGTGGAGCAGTCGCGCGGCACGGGCTGGACGGTCGCGATCCATCCCGACGATCAACCCGCCGCGCACACGACCTGGATGACGGCGATCGAGACCGGCGGGCCGATCGAAGCCGAACTTCGGATCATCGGCAGCGACCAGGTGCCGCGCTGGTTTCTCGTGCGCGGACGGCCGCTGCCCGCGCTCGACGGCGGCATCGCGGCGTGGTTCGGCACGTGCACCGACATCGACGCGCAGAAGCAGGCCGCCGAAGGGCTCGTGCGGGCCAAGAACCGGGCCGAACTGCTGGCCGAAGCCGAGACGATCTTCGAGCGTACGTTCGCGACCCCGAACGTCATCGCCGAACTCGCCGCGCTCGCCGTCGGCGCGTTTGCGACGGTGTGCTTCTACGACGGCATCGACGACGACGGCGCGCTGCGCCGCTTGGCCGCCGTCCATCGCGACCCCGATCGGCAACGCGCGTTCGATGAGGCCCGCAGCGACCAGTGGCCGTGGCACCACCCCCGGTTTTCCACCGCCATCCTCGCGGACGGCAACGGGCGCCTGATCGCGCCGCTCGACGACGCCTGGATCGAGCGCGTCAGCGAGGGGCCCGAGATGGCCGGCGCGATCCGGGCGCTCGAGATGAACTCGGTGATCAGCGTGCCGCTGATCGCGCGCGGACGCCGCTACGGCGTGCTCTCGCTCGGCCGCTGCGGTGCGGCGGAGCCCTTTACCGCCGGCGACCTGGCCACCGCCGAAGAGCTGGCCCGGCGCGCCGCGGCGATGCTCGAAAACGCCGGCATCTACGCGATCTCGCGCGAAAACGAACAGCGCGTCGCCGCGATCGCCGACGCGGTGCCGCAGATCTTTTGGACCGCCGGCGGCGACGGCGGGGTCGACTGGTTCAACCGCCGCTGGTATGAGTACACGGGCCACGAGCCGGCCGAATCGCTCGGCTTCGGCTGGGAATCCGCGCTGCATCCGCGCGAACTCGGTGCAGTGCGCTCCGAATGGCGCCGCGCGTTGCAAGCGCGTACGCCGTTCGAGCTCTCCTACCGGCTGCGCGGCGCCGACGGCGCGTACCGCTGGTTTCTCACCCGCGTCGTGCCGCAGGGCGACGACGGCACGGCGCCGGCGCGCTGGTACGGTGCGACGACGAACGTCGATGCCGAACGGCGCGCGACGTTGCAACTCGCGTTCTTCGCCGAGCTCGGCCAACGCCTCACCTCGCTACCGACGCTCGACGCGGCGCTCGACGCGGTCGTCGAGTCGCTGGTTCCGAATTTCGCCGACTGGGCGATGGTCGAGTTGTGCGAGGGCGACGAGATCTATGTCGCCGCGGCGGAACACGCCACGGCGTCGCCGCGCCTCGCGCTCAGGACGCTGATCGGCAAGCGTACGCGCCGCACGACGCTCGGCGTCGGCGGCGAGGCCATGCGCGCCCGACGGCCGGTCATCGCCTACGCCGGCCGGGTGCCGGGCGGCGCCGGCGCGGCCACCTTCGCCAGCGCGGTCGCCGTGCCGCTGATCGTCGACGCCGACGTGCGCGGGGTGCTTACCCTCGCGATGACCGAAGACACCGGCGCGATCTCCGATGCCGATCTACCTTTCGCGCAAGAGATCGCGCGGCGCATCGCGCCCGGTCTGGCGCGCGCCGAGATCTACGAACGCGAGCGCAAAATCGCGCAGACGTTCCAGCGCGCCGTGCTGCCGCGGCGCTTGCCGGCGATCGCGGGCTTGCGTTTCGACGCGCTCTACGAAGCGGGCAAGACCGAGGCGCTCGTGGGCGGCGACTGGTTCGACGCGTTCCGTCTCACCGACGGCCGCATCGTGATCACCGTCGGCGACGTCGTCGGCAGCGGCCTAGCCGCCGCGGCCGCAATGGGCGAGGTTCGGCAGAGTTTGCGCGGCGCGGCGGCGATCAATCCCGATCCGGCGATCTTGCTCGACGCCGCCGACCGCATCCTCAGCGACGATCCCGACGATCGCTTCGCGACCGCCTGGGTCGGGATCGTCGACCCGATCGATTTCTCGTTGCGCTACGCCTCGGCCGGCCATCCGGCGCCACTGTTACGTTCGCCCGACGGCACCGTCCGGCCGTTGACCGGCGAGGGCTTGCCGCTCGGCCTCACCGCGACGATGGCCCATCGGCGCGCCGCGCACACCACGTTTATCGCGCCGGGTTCGCTGCTGCTGCTCTTCACCGACGGGCTGATCGAAAGCCGCCGCGACGCGCTTGCCGACGAGGACGTGCTGAGCGCAGCCTTGAGCGCCGCCGAACCGTCGGAGGCGAGCGCCCGCGCCCTGCGCGACGCCGTCCTCGGCGACGAAGCGGCGCACGACGACGTGGCGATCTTGCTGCTCGAATTCGTCACGCCGTTGACCGAATGCGGGCCGGAGGCCGGCGCCCGGCGCTGGTCGTTCGACGTGACGCAGCCGCACGACGCATCGGCGGCGCGGCGAGCCCTGGCCCGCGAACTGCGCGCCATCGGGCTCAGGGACGAGCACGTCACCACCGCCGAGTTGATCGTCGCGGAGTTGCTGGGCAACGTCGTTCGCTATGCGCGCGGCCACGTCGACGTCGTCCTCGACGGCTCGGCCGACGTGCCGGTGCTGCACATGATCGACGGCGGCCAAGGCTTCGAATATAACCCGCGCCTGCCGGCCGATGCGTTCGCGGAAAACGGACGTGGTTTGTTTATCGTGGCCGAGCTCGCGCGCGAGTTCACGATCTCGCGCGCACCGGGCGGCGGTAGCCACGCGCGCGTCGTGATCGAGACGCGCGGCGACGCGCTCACGCGACCGTCCGTACGCGCGCCGCTGCGGCGCGGATAATCTCCCAGGCGAGCACGACGTCGTCGCGCGTCGTCCGCTCGTTGCCGATCGCCAACCGCAGGACGGTGCGGCCGTGCAGTTTCGTCGTCGAGATGAAGATCCGTCCGTCGGCGTTGACGTCCTCCGCGATCGCGGCGTTGAGCGCGTCGGCGGCGTGTTCCGCACACCCCGCCGGGGCGTAGCGGTAGCACACGACCGAGAGCGGGTGCGGCGCGGCGATCTCCCAGCCCGGCTCGGCGGCGACCCAGCCCGCGAACTCCTGGGCCAGCGCGATATGCGAGCGCAAGTGCCGCTGCAGGCCGCGCACGCCGATCGACCGCATCGCGAACCACAACTTGAGCGCGCGAAAGCGCCGTCCGAGTTGCAGACCGTAGTCCATGTAGTTGCGCACGTCCGTTTCGGGCGTCGCGAGGTAATCGGCGACCAAGCTGAACGTGCGCCGTAACAGATCGATGTCGCGCACGTAGAGCACCGAGAGATCGATCGGGACGAACAGCCACTTGTGCGGGTTGACGACGAGCGAATCGGCGTCGTGCGCGGGATCGAGCAGCCAGCGGAACTCGGGCAAGATCGCGGCCGGTCCGGCGTACGCCGCGTCGACGTGCAGCCACACGTCGCGCCGGCGCGTGATCGCGCGCAGCGCCGCGACCGGGTCGCTCGACGTCGTCGAGGTCGTGCCGACGGTCGCGACGACGCACATCGGCTGCCGGCCGCGCGCGAGATCGTCGTCGAGCGCCTGCTCGAGCGCCTCGGGGCGCATCCGGAACGCCTCGTCGACCGGCACGGTCACGACGTTCTCGCGGCCGACGCCGAGCGCGATCGCACCCTTTTCGATATGCGAGTGCGTCTGATTCGTGATGTAGACGCGCAGCGCCGGCAAGTCGGCACGCCCGGCCATGCCGCGCTCGCGAATCTCCAAGCCCAGCGACTCGCGCGCCGCCGCGAGCGCCGTGAATCCGCTGATCGACGCGGTGTCGTAGATGATGCCGTGAAAGGCGTCGGGCAGGCCGAGCATCCTACGCAGCCAGCCGAGCGTCACGTCCTCGAGTTCGGTCGCGGCGGGCGACGTGCGCCACAGCATCGCGTTCACGTCGAGCGCCGCGGCCAGCGCTTCGGCGAGCACCGTCACCGGCGCGGCGCTGATCGAGAAGTAGGCGAAGAACCGCGGATGGTTCCAGTGCGTGAGGCCGGGGACGATCAGGCGCTCGAAGTCGGCGAAGATCGCATCGAACGGCTCCGCTTCCTCGGGCGCCGCCGCCGGCAGCGCCGACGTCAGATCGCCCGGTCGCGCGCGAGAGAGCACGGGGTAGCGCCGCGTCTCGCGCAGGTAGGTCTCGATCCACGTCCCGACGCGCGCGAAACGCTCGCCGAAGCCGGCATCTTCGTCCATCACGCGGCGCTTCGCGGCAAGGCGCCCGTTGCCCCAGGACGAAACTGCCGCGCATGCTCGATGCCACGGCGATCCTCACCCCGCACGCGCCGGCCCCCGTCGGACCCTACAGCCAGGCCATCCGCGTGGACGGCTTCGTCTTCTGCAGCGGCCAGGTCGGCATCGATCCCACGACGGGTAAGATCGTCACGGGCGGGGTCGCCGCGGAGGCGCGGCAAGTCCTCGACAATCTGGCGGCGGTCCTGGCTGCGGCCGAACTGACGCTCGACGCCGTGGTCAAGACCACGATCTTCCTGATCGACATCAACGACTTTGCCGCGGTCAACGCGATCTACGGCGAACGCATGGGCACGCCGCCGCCGGCGCGCTCCACGATCGCGGTGGCGGCGCTGCCGCTCGGCGCCCGGGTCGAGATCGAGGCCATCGCGGCGGCCGGACCCCTCTAGCCAAGCCAAGCGACCCACCTGCCTCCGCATCGACAAAAATCGTCGAGGGGAACGCCGCGCGGATGCCGGATGAGTACGCAAATCCACACGCAGTTACAAGTCACGGAGAAGATCATGAGCACGACGCTCACTGGTGCCGGCACGCGCACCGAATCCGACAGCATGGGCAAGATCGAGGTGCCGAACGACAAGTACTACGGCGCCCAATCCGCCCGCTCGCTGATCCATTTCGACATCGGTGAAGACGTGATGCCGACCGCGGTCATCAAGGCGATGGGCGTCCTCAAGAAGGCCGCCGCGCTCGTCAACCACGATCTCGGTAAGCTCGACGACGAGAAGACCAAATTGATCGTCGCCGCGGCCGACGAAGTGATCGCCGGGAAGCTCGCCGAGCACTTCCCGCTCCGCGTGTGGCAGACCGGCAGCGGCACGCAAACGAACATGAACGTCAACGAAGTGATCTCGAATCGCGCGATCGAGATGGCCGGCGGCGAACTCGGTTCGAAGAAGCCGATCCACCCCAACGACCACGTCAACATGTCGCAGTCCTCGAACGATACGTTCCCGACCGCGATGCACATGGCCGCGGCGGCCGCGATGGTCGAGATGATCCCGTCGGTCGAACGCCTGCGCGACGCCCTCGACAAGAAAGCCCAGGAGTGGGCGAACATCGTCAAGGTCGGCCGCACGCATCTGCAGGACGCGACGCCGCTGACGCTCGGTCAGGAATTCTCCGGTTACGTCAGCCAACTCGACCGCTGCATCCAGCGCTGTCGCGAGACGCTCGACGGGCTCTACGACCTCGCAATCGGCGGCACCGCCGTCGGCACGGGCCTCAACGCGCATCCCGAGTTCGCCGAACGCGCCGCGCGCAAAATCGCCGAGCTGACGCGTCTGCCGTTCCGCTCGCATCCCAACAAATTCGCCGCGCTGGCCTCGCACGACGAAGTCGTCTACGCGTCGGGCGCGCTCAAGACACTGGCCGCGGCGCTCATGAAGATCGCCAACGATATTCGCTGGCTGGGTTCGGGCCCGCGCGCCGGCATCGGCGAGCTGGTCCTGCCCGAAAACGAGCCCGGTTCGTCGATCATGCCGGGCAAAGTTAACCCGACGCAATGCGAAGCGATGACGATGGTCGCGGTGCAAGTGTTCGGCAACGATCTGGCGATCTCGTTCGGCGGCTCGCAGGGCAATTTCGAACTAAACGTCTTCAACCCCGTGATGATCGTGAACTTTCTGCAATCCACCACGCTGATCAAGGACGTCTGCCGCTCGTTCCGCGAGCACCTCGTCGAGGGACTCGTCGCGAACGAACCGGTCATCGCGCGCTACCTCAAAGAATCGCTGATGCTCGTGACGGCGCTGGCCCCGCACATCGGTTACGATAAGGCCGCCGAGATCGCAAAACGAGCGAATCACGAGAACAAGAATCTCAAAGAGACGGCGCTCGAACTGGGTTACGTCAGCGAGGCCGACTTCGACCGCTTCGTCGTGCCCGCCGACATGACGCACCCGTGATTTCGAAGGCGCATCCTCTTTACTGAAATCAAACAAAAGTAGTGAGGCAACGCTCGTTGTCTCGCTACTTTACGTTTCCTCAAGTAGTCAAAGACAGCGTGACGAATGCGCAGCCGGTGGACGTTTCCGCCGATCCGGCTGAGGAAAACGAGGTACCCGTAGTCCGCCGCCGGCACCGCCGGGCGGCCCGCTACGCTATTCTGCTCGCCGGCGCATCGATTGCGGTCACGCCGTTCGCGAACGTCGCGCTACCGCAGGCCTACGCGCTCTTCGCGATGCTGCAGTCGGCCGCGATCGTGAGCACGGCGATCACGGCGATGCTGCTACTCGCGGAAGGGGCGACCCTGCGCCTGTTGCCCAACGCCGTCCTCGGCGCGGGATTCGCGTTCGCCGGTGCGACGATGCTGCCGTACACGCTGCTCTACACCGGTCTTTTCCCCGGCTTCGCGCAAGCGATCGGTGGGGCGCCGACCGCGCACGAGTACCTGTGGTTCTTTTGGCAAGCCGGCTTGCTGGCCGCGGTCATCGTCTATCAGCGCCTGCGCCGCGTTGCGAACGCGGGCCCGCGCACGCAGGCGGCGGGCCGCTTCGCGATCGCGGGGCTCGCCGTCGCCTACTGCGTGCTCACGCCGATCGCCGTGTGGATTCCCGGACCTCCGGCCGGCTTCGTCGACGGACGTTGGACGCCGGTCTTCTGGCTGTTCATGGCGCCGGTGTTGCTGCTGCTCGCCGGCGCGATCATCCGGGAATTCCTCGTTCGTCGCTTGCGCGCGAGCACGCTCGATGCCTGGGTGGCGATCGTCGCCGCCAACGTCGTGGCCGAAGTCTACCTGACCGCGATCGGCGGCGTCCCCTTCAGTTTGGGCTGGTATGCCTCGCGCATCGTAGTCGTGTTTACCGCCAGCGTCGTGCTGTCGGTGCAACTCACCCGCGCGATGCGCACGTACGCCGAACTAATCGAGCGCGCCGAAGTGCTCCAAGACGAAGCGTACACCGACACGCTAACCGGTTTGCCGAACCGGCGGCGCTTCGACGAGGAGTTCGCGCGCGCATTCGGCTCTTCGCAGCGGCGCTCGAGCCCGCTCTCGATCGCACTGATCGACATCGACCGCTTCAAACAATACAACGACCACTTCGGCCACCAAGCCGGCGACGCTGCGCTGCGCCGCATCGCGCAAGCCATCGCCGAATCGGTCGGGCGGAGCGGCGACGTCGCGGCGCGCTACGGCGGCGAAGAATTCGTCGTGATTCTCGAAGAGACGACGCGCTCGGGCGCCGTCGGCGTCGGCGAACGCATCCGCACCACGGTGCTTGCGGCCGGCATTCCGGCATCCAACGGCCGCCCGCTCACGGTCAGCGTCGGCGTCGCCGCGCGCTTGCCGGGCAGCACGGCCGAAGAGCTACTGCGCGAAGCCGACTCCGCGCTCTACGAAGCGAAGAACGCCGGCCGCAATCGCGTCATCGCCTGGCGCTCGCAAACGATCGCCCCCATCGGCAGCGCCTTCGACGACGCCGTCTAGCCGAAGGTAGCAGCGTGCCCCCCCTGTCATCCCGAGCGGAGCGCGTAGGCGCGAAGTCGAGGGACAGCCGCAATCATCAAGCTTGGTGGAGCGCTGCAATCGTCGAACTTGGTGGCGGTCCCTCGGCTCCGCGCCTCCGCGCTCCGCTCGGGATGACAGGGGCAAAAGGAGCGGCTCTCCGCAGGTGGGGCGCTCCTTCCTTTGGCGGCTAGTGGAGTAGCGGCAGCACGTTTGAGGGCGTGAGCGGGTAGAGGCCGAGGACGAAGACGGCGGCCGCGCAGACGGCGACCGTTACCCACGGTAACGCGCCGGGGGCGCGCTCGTCGCGGACGTGCGCCATGTCGACGCGCACGAACATCGCGCGCACGATCTTCAGGTAGACGTAGATCGAGATCGCGGTGCCGAGGATCAGCACGCCGCCGAGCCAGGCGTAGCCCGCGCCGACCGTCGTGGCCAGGATCAGGATCTTCCCGGTGAAGCCGGCCGTCGGCGGCAGCCCGGCGAGGCCGAGCAGAAAGAACGTCATCGCGGCGGCGAGCCACGGCCGCCGGTAGGCGAGGCCCGCAAAGCGCGACACGCCGACGACCGCGTCGGCATCGCGCGACATCAGCACGACGACGGCGAACGCGCCGAGGTTCATGAACGTGTATGCGGCGAGATAAAAGATCCCGTAGCGCACGCCGGCCGCCGACTGCCCCGCGAACGCCGCCACGATATAGCCGACCTGCGCGACGCCGCTATACGCCAGCAGCCGCTTCATGTCGGTTTGGGCGAGTGCCGCGAGGTTCCCGACGAGCATCGAGAGCGCGGCGACGGTCCACACCGGCACGAGCAGCGCGGTCGCGGTTTGCGCGGGCAATGCGGCGTAGGCGAAACGGCATAGTACGGCGAGCGTACCGGCCTTCGTCACGACCGACATGAACGCGGTAACCGCCAGCGGCGCGCCTTCGTAGACGTCGGGCGTCCAGAGGTGGAACGGCACCAGGCTCAGCTTGAACGCGATGCCGACCAGAAACAGACCGGCGCCGAGCGAGAACAGCACGCTGGGCTGCGTGACGGCGAGGGTCGAGAGCGAGACCGAGCCCGACGCCCCGAACAGCAGCGCCATACCGAAGACGAGAAAGCCCGACGCCATCGACGAGAGGATCAGGTATTTCAACGCGGCTTCGCGCGCCGTCGCACGCGTCGAGATCGCGCACAAGCAATACAGGCCCAGCGAGAGCAACTCGATGCCGAGGAAGATCGTGAGCAGGTTGGAGGCGCCCGTCATCAGCATCGCGCCGCTCGCGCTCCACAGCAGCAACGCGGTCGAGCCGGCGACCTGATCGTCGCGCCCGACGCCGAGGCCCAGCGTCAGCGTGGCCAGCGTCGCGATGACGACGATCTCCGAAAAGACCGTGCTGAAGCCGCCCTGCACGAACGCGCCGTCGAAGGCGACGGTGTGGTCGCCGTAGTGAAGCGCCAGCACGATGCCCGCGCCGGCCAGGCCGATCGCGGCGACCAGCACCGCCAGGATGCGCCGCGTTGCCGCGGGGGCGAGCAGATCGAAGAACAGCGCGACGAGCGCGGTCAGCGCGACGATCGTCGCGGGCAGCAGCGCGCCGATGTCGGCCGCGGTCGGGAAATTAGCGGTTGCCGGCGACACCGGTGACTCCAATCGTCGGCTGCGTCAGCGCGAACGACGCGACGGCGTGCGGGTTGATGCCGAGCAGCACGAGCCCGACGATTAAGGGCGCGAGCGCGAGCCCCTCGCGCCAGGTGAGATCGTGCCGTTCGGGCAGATCGGCGCCCTTCGGTCCGTGCATGATCGTCTGGAAGAGGCGCAGCATGTAGCCCGCGGCGATCACGATCGGCACAAGCGCAACGAGCGCGGCCCACCAGAAGCCGGCGGCGTACACGCCGGTCAGGATCAGCAGTTCGCCCGCGAACCCGGCGAGGCCGGGCAGCCCCAGCGCCCCGAGCGCGGTGACGAGCAGCGCGCCGCACAAGCGCGGATTTTCCGCCGCCAAGCCGCCGAGGTGCGCGAGGCTGCGCGTCTCCTCGCGCTCTTCCACGTAACCCAGCGTCAGAAAACCGGCCGCGCTGAAGAGCCCGTGCGCGATGATGTACACCGCGGCACCGGCCAGCGCGATCGGATTGAAACTGAAGATGCCGATCAGGATCAGGCCGAGATGCGAGAGCGAGCTGTAGGCCAGCACGCGCTTGGCGTCATCTTGCGTGAGCGCGATGAACGCGCCGTAGAGCAGCGCGACGAGTCCCAGCACGAACATCAGCGGCGCGGCGGCGTGCATTTGCGTGGTGAGGAACGGCAAGCCGATCACGATGAAGCCGTATAGGCCGGCCTTCGACTGCACGGCGCTCACGGCGGCCACGACCGGCGGCGGCAGTTCGGCGTACGTATCGGGCATCCACGTGTGCAGCGGCCAGACCGGCGTCTTGACCAGAAACGCGAACGCGAAGCCGGCGAAAATCCACGCCCCCCAGACTTCGCCGATCGCGCCCGTGGCTGCCGCCGCGCCGATCACGTCGGTCGAGCCGCTGACGACGCCGAAGGCGGCCGTCGCGAGCAGCAGCGTCAGCCCACCGGCGACGTTATAGATCAAGTAGCGCCACGCAGCGGTGCCGCGCGAACGCGCGCCGCGCGCCGGCATGCCCCAGCCGAGCATCAGCAAGAACACCGGGATCAGCATCAGGTCCCAGAACAGCGCGAACAGCAGCAGGTCCTTGGCCAGGAACACGCCGTTCATGGCGCCCTGCAGCACCAGCATTTGCGCCGTGAATTCGCGCGCGCGCGGGACGCGCACGGCGAGCAGTCCGCCGAAGATCACGGCCGCGAGCAGCAGTACGACCCAATACGAGATCGGCCCGTAGCCCAGATGGAATGCGGCCGTGAACGGACGCGCCAGCCACGGCACGCTCGCATCGGGCGCATCGGGCTTGAGCGCGATCGCGAGAAACGCCAGCGCCGCGACCGCGATGCCCGTGCCGCGCGCGAAGCCATCGGCACCCTTGGGCAATGCGTACAGGATGAAGCCGAGCAGGATCGGTCCGATGACGAGCGCGGTGACGGTCATCGGCCCGCTCCGATCATCACGTAGTACAGGGCGAAGCACGCCGCCCCGAAGGCGAGCGCCAGCGCGTACGCGCGCACGAGGCCGGTCTGGAAACTGCGAAACAGATGGCCCAGCCACTGCGCGGAAAAGCCGGCCTCGCGCACGCCCGCATCGATCGCGAGCGGATCGACGATCGTGCCGAAGACGCGGCCCAGCACGAACGACGTGCGCACGAACAGCGCGTCGATCGCCGTATCGAAGTAGAACCGGTTGGTGAGCGCGGCCGGCATGCGGACGGTCTCCTCACGCAAGCGCGGGATCGCCTCGATCAACGCGCGCGGGTGCCCGTAGCGGGCGTATGCGATGCCGAGGCCCGCCGCGACGAGCACGAGCACGACGAGGCTCGTGAGCGATTCGGGCGGCGTGCCCGCGGCCGGTTCGAAATGCCCGAACACCGGCTCGAAGAAGCGGCCCCACGGACTCGCGTCGCCGCCGAGGTCGAGCCAGCCGATCAGCACCGACGGAATCATCAGCAGCGCCACGGGACCGCTCATCAGCCAGGCCGGCGCGTGCGCGTGACCGTGTTCGTCGGCCGCATGCGCCGCATGCGCCGTGCCCGCGAGCTCGGGGTGGCGTAGGCCCAGCTCGCTCGGATCGACGTGACCGCGATACTGCCCCAAGAACGTGACGAACAGCATCCGGAACATATAGTAGGCCGTCAGGCCCGCGGTCAGCACGCCGACCGCCCACATCACCGGATGGCCGTGCGCGAGGGTGCCGCTGAGCACGGCGTCCTTACTGAAGTAACCGCTGAAACCGGGGATGCCGCAGATCGAGAGCACGCCGATCAGCATCGCCGCGAACGCAAACGGCATCTTCCGCCGCAGGCCGCCCATCTTCCGAACGTCTTGTTCGTCGGCGAGGTTGTGGATGATGATGCCGGCGCCGAGGAACAGTTGGGCCTTGAAAAATGCGTGCGTGAGGAAATGCAGGATGCCCGCATCGAACGCGCCGACGCCGACACCCATGATCATGTAGCCGATCTGCGACATCGTCGAGTAGGCGAGAATCCGCTTGATGTCCCACTGCGCGCAGCCCAGGATCGCGCCGGTGATCGCGGTCAACGCGCCGATCGAGCCGACCAGCACGCGCGCATCGCTCGAGGCGTTCCACAGCGGCGCGCAGCGGGCGATCAGGTACACGCCGGCCGTGACCATCGTCGCGGCATGGATCAGGGCCGAGACGGGCGTCGGACCTTCCATCGCGTCGGGCAGCCAGGTGTGCAGCGGCACTTGCGCCGACTTGGCGGCGCAACCGATGAACAGTCCCAGGCACACCGCAAAGAGCTCGCCGGGCGAAAATTTCGCGACGTTCGCAAACACGTCGCCGTAGCCGATCGCGCCGATCTTGGCCACGATCACGAACACGGCGTAGAGGATGCCGATGTCGCCGACGACGTTGATCACGAAGGCTTTGCGCGATGCCGCGACCGCCGAGGGGCGCTCGAAGTAAAACCCGATCAGCAGATAGGACGCGAGGCCGACCAGCCCCCAGCCGACGAGCAATCCGACGAAGTTGTCGGAGAGCACCAGCGTCAGCATCGCGAACACGAAGAAGTTCAGGTAGGCGAAGAACCGCGCGAAGGCGTGATCGCCGGCCATATACCCGATCGAGTAGACGTGGATCAGGAACCCGACGCCGGTAATGATCAGCGTCCAAACGAGCGAAATGCGATCCCACTGCAAGCCGAAGACGAACTGCGGCAACCAGGCGAACAGCGCCTGATGCGCGCCGGCGCCCGTCGTCGCGTCGTTCCACGCGAACAGCGCCGCAACGAACGCAACGCCGACCATCGCCGATCCGATCGGCCCACCCAGCGACTTCAGCTGCGGCCCGAACGCCCACAAAACGAGCGCGCCGATCAGCGGGAACAGCCAGATGACGAACAGCAGCGGGTAATCGTGCATCGCGGCTAGCCTTTCAGTGCCGCGACTTCGTCGACGTCGACGAAGCGGGTCTTACGGAAAACGATCACCACGATCGCGAGGCCGATCGCGGCCTCGGCGGCGGCGACCGTGATCACGAGGAACGCGAAAATGTGGCCGGCGTTGTTGCCCCACACCCGCGCGAAGGTCACCAGCACGAGATTCGCCGAGTTGAAGAGCAGTTCGATCGACATCAGCTGGATCAGCGGATTGCGCCGCGCGATGACGCCGACGACGCCGATGAAAAACAGCACCGCTGCGAGGATCACGTAGGCTCCGGGCGGCACGCTCATCGGGCGATCGGCTCCCGCGGGCCGGTGATCGATTCACGCTGCGCGCGCTTGGGCGCGCGCAGCGGCGATTCGTCGGCCGCGAGCAGCACGACGCCGACGATCGCGACCATCAGCACGAACGCCGTGACTTCGAAGGGCAGCAGATTGCGCGTGAACAGCGCGGTGCCGAAGTCGGCGACCGAGCCGAACACGCCCGCTTCGCCGGTCGCGCCCGGGATCGTTGCCGGGACGAAGATCGTGCCGCCGACGGCGGCCGCGACCGCGGCGAGGCCGACCAGGCCGAACAGCGCCGCCGGGAGCAGCGCGCGCGGCATGCGGTTGGGTCCGGCCTCGAAGGGCTTCGTGCCGCTCGAGAGCAGCGCGATGACGAACACGAACAGGATCAGGATCGCGCCGCTGTAGACGACGATCTGCATCACGGCCAGAAACTCGGCGTGCAGGGTGAGATAGGTGATCGCGAGCGCGATGAAATTCGCCAGCAGGCCGACGACGCTGTAGACCGGCTTCTTGGCGGTGACGGTGAACAGCGCGCTTGCGATCATCGCGAGCGCAAGCAGAACGAACCCGATCACCCGGCCAACCCTCGCCGCTGATCTTTGAGGATCGTGCCGCGGTTGGTCGCGTCGTAACCGGTCGCGATGTCGACGGTCGACTTCACGTGGCCGACCATGCCGAGGTCCGACGGGATGCCGTTCGGCCGCTCGTCGGGCGCCGAGCCGACTCCGGCCTCCGGCGGCACGAGTAGCCGGTCCTTGGCATAGACGAACGCACCGCGGCGGTAATCCGCCATCTCAAAGCGCGGCGTCAGGACGATCGCGTCGGTGGGGCACGCCTCTTCGCACAGCCCGCAGAAGATGCAACGCAGTTCGTCGATCTCGTAGCGCGCGGCGTGACGCTCGCCCGGCGAGAGCCGGTCGGTGGGCGTATTCTCGGCGCCGATGACGGTGATGGCGTTGGCCGGGCACGCGATCGAACACAGCTCGCAGCCGATGCAGCGCTCCTTGCCGTCGGCGTAGCGGCGCAGCTCGTGCAGGCCGTGGAAGCGCGGCGCGTGCTGTTTCTTCACCGTCGGATATTCGATCGTCGGCTTCTTCACGAAAAAGAAGTGAAACGTCGTCGAGAAGCCTCGCACGAGCGCGCCGACGTTGAAGAGATTCTTACGGCCCGGCATCGTTTATCCCCACACCGCGACGGCGACGGCAGTGATCACCAGATTGAGCGTGGCGACCGGCAGCAACACCTTCCAGCCGAAATCCATCAACCGGTCGTAGCGCAAACGCGGCAGCGTCGTGCGCAGCCAGATGTAGAAGAACAGAAACAGCGCCGCCTTGGCGACGAACCACGCGAGGCCGATGAAGGCGTTATCGCTCGGCCCGAAAAGCGGATTCCAGCCGCCCAAGAAGAGCAGCGTCGCCAGGCACGAGACCGTGATCATGTTGAGGTACTCGGCGATGAAGAACAGTCCGAAGCGCAGGCCCGAGTACTCGGTGTGGAAGCCGCCGACGAGTTCGGTCTCGGCCTCGACCAGATCGAACGGCGCGCGGTTCGTCTCGGCGACCGCGGTGATGATGTAGATCACGAAGCCGACGATCTGCGGCACGACGAACCACACGCGCTGTTGCGAGCCGACGATTGCCGAGAGCGAGGTCGACCCGGCCAGGATCAGCACGCCGATCACCGACATCGACATCGAGAGTTCGTAGGAGATCATCTGCGCGGTCGAGCGCACCGAGCCCAGCAGCGGAAATTTCGACCCCGACGCCCAGCCCGCGAGCGAAATCCCGTACACGCCGATCGAGGTCAGCGAAAAGACGAACAGGATACCGGCGTTGACGTCGCCGATGCTGTACGCGCCGCTCGCATCCCCGGTGAACGGGATGATCGCGAACGTGCCCATCGCGCAGATCAGCGAGATGAACGGCGCCAGCCGGTAGATCAGCGGATCGGCCGTGTTCGGCGTGAGATCTTCTTTGAACATCATCTTGAGCGCGTCGGCGGCGGGTTGGAGCATGCCCCACGGCCCGACCCGGTTGGGCCCCGGACGCAGCTGCATCCAGGCCATCACCTTGCGCTCGAAGAGCATCGAGTAGGCGAACGTCGTGATGACCACGAGCAGCAGAATCGCCGATTTGATCAGGACGATCAGCCACAGCGGAACGGAGGCCACGGCGGCGTTCATCCGCGCGCCTCGGCCAGCGCTTGCGGGCGGCGCTTGGCGGCGACGAACACGCTGAGCGCTCCGCGCAGCGCGTTGAGCGGCGCGCTTGGGACGCCCGCGACGAGCGCGACCACGCCCGCCGGCAACCGCTCGTCGAGCGCGACCGTCAAGCCGGCGAGCAACGCGCCGCCGGGGCCGCCGAGATCGATCTCGTCGCCGCTCGCCACATCGAGTTGCGCGGCCGTCTGGGGATGGAAGGTCGCGCGCGCCGGCGCGCGCAGCGCGCCGATGCGCTCGTCGTGCGCGAGCGTTCCGCCGCCGCTAAAGATCGATGCGTCGACGACGACGCGCGCGGTGTCGCGCTCGACCATCGCGCGCGGCGCCGAGTCGAGCGCGGGCATCGGCGGGAGTTTGGACGGCTGCGCGATCAGTTCGCGCACGCGGGCCTCGATCTCGGCCGGCGCCGGCACGGCGATGTCGAGCGCTTCGGCGAGCGCGACGAGCATGTCGCCGTCGGCCCAAGCTTCGGGCGGCGCCGCAACGCCGGCCACCACCGGCAGCACGTCGCCCGCGAAATTGGTCGTCGTGCCGGTCTTCTCGAACGCGCTGCATGCCGGCAGCACCAGCGTCGCGAGATCGCCGGCTTCGGTCATGAACAGTTCGCTGACGACGACGAACGGCGTCGCCTCGAGCGCGGCGATCGCGAGCGCGCGATCGGGCCAATGCAGCACCGGATTCACGCCCAGCAGCGCGAGCACGCCGAGCTTCCCATCGCGGCCGGCTTCGAGCATCGTCTGCGTGTCGAGGCCGCCGGCGCCCGGCAACATGCCCAGCGCCTCGGCGCCGCGCGCGTTCGGTTGCTCGCCGGGTACGAACAGGTGCAGCGTCGTCTCGGCGGAGAGGCTCGCGATCCACGCGCGGAACGCCTCGAATTCGGCGAACGGCTCGCCATCCCACACGACCGCGACGCGCGCGGTCCCGGCCGGGATCGCCTTCACCGCGCCGGCGAAGGTCTCGACCCGGGTGGCGCGCACGCCGGGCGTGGCGGCATGATTGCCGACGGCGATCAATGTGGCGCCCTTGTGCGCGACGGCTTTCCGCAAACGCAGGTCGAGCACCGGCGCGGTTTGCGCCGGCGGCCGGCCGATCGTGACGATCGCTTGCGCGTTTTCCAAGTCCACCGGCGTCCCCACGTGCCGGCCGGGATAGGCGGTGTGCGCGCGCCCGGTGCGCCAGTCGAGGTTCTCGCTGCCGAGCGCGCGATAGACGTGCTGCAGCAGAAACGCTTCTTCGTTCAGGAGCCGGCCGCCGCCGATCGCCCCGACCGACGCCGGACCGTTCTTCGCGATCGACTCGCGCAGCGCGTTCGCCCATAGCGCGATCGCATCGTCCCAGCCGATCTGCATCCACTCGCCGTCGCGGCGATAGAGCGGTTGCGTGAGCCGGCGGTGATCGGTGAGGTAGCCGACGTTATAGCGGCCGCGGTCGCACAGCCAGCCGTCGGAGATCGCGTCGTCTTCGGGCACGCTCATCGTGCGTTGCACGGCGCCGACGCGCACGTCGACGTGCATCTGACAGCCGACGCTGCACTGCATGCAGGTGGTGGTCGTGCGGTGGTTGTCCCACGGCCGCGATTTGAAGCGGTAGGTCTTCGAGGTCAACGCCCCGACCGGGCACAGTTCGGTCACGTTGCCGCTGAAATCCGACTGGTAGGGCGAGCCGCTGGCCGTCGCGATCATCGCGTGCGCGCCGCGGTCCTCGGTGCGCAGCGAACGCTCGCCCGTGACGATGTCGTCGAAGCGTACGCAGCGCAGGCACAGGATGCAACGCTCTTCGTCGAGCACGATCGTCGGCCCGAGATCGACCGCCTTGGGCTTCGACGACTTGGCGTCGGCCAGCCGCGATGCGCCTTGGCCGTAGGCCATCGAGTAGTCTTGCAGATCGCACTCGCCGCCCTTATCGCAGATCGGACAGTCGAGCGGGTGATTGAGCAACAGCAGTTCGAGCACGGCACGGCGGCCTTCGTTGGCCTTGTCGCTGAGCGTGCGCACGACCATGCCTTGCGAGACCGGCGTGTTGCAGCCGATCTGCAGCTTCGGCATCCCTTCGATCTCGACCAGGCAAATGCGGCACAGGCCGGCCGGACCGAGTTTGGGATGATAGCAGTAGACGGGGATGTCGCGTTGGATCAGCTTCGCGGCCTCGACCACGAGCATGCCCTTGGGGACCTCGATCTCGATGCCGTCGATCGTCAGCTTGACGGTATCGCTCACGACGCCACCCGCTCGCGGCCCACGTAGGCGCGGAACTGCGCTTCGAAGCGATCGAGGACGGAGCCCAGGAACGGCTCGATCGAATCGCCGAGCGCGCACAGGTTGAGTCCGGTGATCCCGTGGCAGGCCGACTTGAGCACCTCGATGTCCGATTCGACGCCGCGGCCGTCGAGCAAACGCGCGAGCGTCTTCTCGATCCACTGCCCGCCCTCGCGGCACGGCGTGCACTGCCCGCACGATTCGTGCGCGTAAAAGCGGATCAGCGCGTGCGAGGCCCGGACGAAATCGGTCGTGTCGTCGAAGACGACCATCGCCCCCGAGCCCAGCATCGAGCCCGCTTTGGCGATCGTGTCGAAATCGTAGCTGAGGTCGAGGTGTTCCTCGAATAGGCACGCCGACGACCCGCCGCCGGGCTGCACGCCCAGGAACGTCCGGCCGTCGCGCAAGCCGCCCGCGCAATCGTCGATCAACTGGCGGATCGTTACGCCGAGCGGCACTTCGTAGTTGCCGGGCTTCTTCACGTGACCCGAGATCGAGACGACCTTATAGCCCGGCGAGCGCTCGGGGCCCGCCTGGGCGAACCACTCGACGCCGTTGCGCAGGATGTACGGCAGATAGGCCAGCGTCTCGACGTTGTTCACGACCGTCGGCTCGCCGTAGAGCCCCTTGATCGCCGGGAACGGCGGCTTCAGCCGCGGCTCGCCGCGCTTGCCTTCGAGCGAGTTCAGCAGCCCGGTCTCTTCGCCGCAGATGTACGCGCCGGCACCGCGGTGGATCGTGAACTCGAGATCGTATTCGGTGCCGCAGATGCCCTTGCCGATGTAGCCGGCCGCGCGCGCCTGCGCGACGGCATCGCGCATGATCTCGAAGCCGTCTTGGAACTCGCCGCGGATGTAGATGTACGCGTGTTTGCAGCCGATCGCGAACGCGCCGAGCAGAATGCCTTCGATGATCTGATGCGGCGTCTGCTCGAGCAGCATGTGGTCCTTGAACGTGCCGGGCTCGGCTTCGTCGCAGTTGCACACGAGATACCGCGGCCGGCCGTTGTTCGGCAAGAACGACCACTTGCGGCCGGTCGGGAAACCGGCGCCGCCGCGCCCGCGCAGGTTCGCCCCGGTGGCCGCGTCCATCACTGCCTGCGGACCGAGTTCTTTCACCGCGCGTTCGAGCTGCACGTACCCGCCGGTCTCGCGATAGACGGCGATGTCGCGCAGGTTCAACTCCCCGATGCCCTTCGTGAGGACTTCGACGACCGGGCTAGCCATGATTAGTGGTGTCCTCCGTCGCCGGACGCGGGGCGCAGTTTGGGTTCGTGGACGAGCCGCTCGTTCGAGCGCGCGGCGAAGGCCGCGTCGTTGACGACGCGATCGAGCATGATCACGCCGCTCCGGTCGCCGATCCCGCCCGCATTGTTGGGGTTCGAGACGCCGACCGCGCCGCCCGATTTGGGCTGCGTGTCCTCGTCGACCTTCCAGGTGCGGCCGGGCGCTTTGGTTTGCGGCAACGGCTTCACGTCATACCGGCCGGCGCGCATGGCGGCGAGCATGTCGTCGATCATCGCGGGGGTGAGGTCGTACTTGAAGCGCAGGTTGACCTGCATGCACGGCGCGCGGTCGCATGCGGCGAGGCACTCGACCTCTTCGTAGGAGAACAGTCCGTCGTCCGTCGTCTGGAGGTGTCCGATGCCGAGTTGCTCGCGAAAATAGGCCATGATCGCATCGGCGCCGTTGATGATGCACGAGAGGTTACGGCAGACCTGCAGCATGTAGCGCCCGACCGGCCGGCGGTAGAACAGCGTGTAGAACGAGATCGTCGATTCGACGACCGCCAGCGGCAGCTCCAACTGATAGGCGATCGCCGCCAGTGCGTTGGGCGACGTAAAGCCTTCGTGCTCTTGAAACAGATGCGCCATCGGGATCAGCGCGCTGCGCGAATCCTCATAGGTCCCGATCAAGGTGAGGCACTCCGGGCGCAGCTTGGCGTAGAGCGCCTCGAAGGCCGGATCCGATCCGGCGACGTGGGGATCCCAGCTCGCGATAAGTTCGCTCCCCGGCTGCGCGGCCTTCACCGGTCGACCTCGCCGAACACGGGATCGAGCGAGCCGATCATCACGACCATATCGGCGATGTATTCGCCGACCGCGATCTTCTTAAGCACCTGCAGGTTGTACATCGACGGCGGACGCGTGCGCACGCGCCACGGGCGATTGTCGCCGTTGGAGACGATGTAATAGCCGAGTTCCCCGCGCGGACCCTCGATCGCTTGATACACGTCGCCCGGCGGCACGCGGAACGATTCGCTGACGATCTTGAAATGGTGGATCAGTGCTTCCATCGAGAGCGCGATCGTCTCTTTCGGGGGCGGCGCGAACTTGGTATCGGCGATCATCACCGGCCCCGGCGTTTCGAGCTTCTTGCGCGCTTGCTCGACGATCCGCATCGACTGATCCATCTCGTCGAGCCGCACCATGAAGCGCGCGTAGGCGTCGCCCTCGGTGCGCGTCACGACGTCGAACTCGTACTGCTCGTAGCCCGAATACGGAAACGCACGGCGGATATCGTACGGCACGCCGGTCGCGCGCAGCGCGGGTCCGGTAACGCCCCAGGCGAGCGCGTCGTCGGCCTCGAGGATGCCGACGTCGATCATGCGGTCTTGCAGGATCGGGTTCTTCTGCAAGAGGCCGCGCAGCTCGCGCATGCGCGGGTAGTACATCGCGATCAGCTCGTCGACTTTTTCGAGAAAGCCGGTGGGCAGGTCGTCGCGCAAACCGCCGATACGCAAGTAGTTGGGATGCATGCGCGCGCCGCCCGAAAGCTCGGTCAGATCGAGGATGCGTTCGCGCAGGTCGAAGGCGTAGAAAAAGCCGGAGATCGCGCCGAGGTCGATGCCGCCGGTGCCCAGCCACACGCAGTGCGAGGCGATGCGGTGCAGTTCGCACAGCAGCACGCGAGCGTGCTGCGCGCGCATCGGCACGTCGCCGTCGATGCCGAGCAGCTTCTCCACGCCCATGATGTAGCAGCATGCGTTGGAGAGCGGCGAGAGATAATCCATGCGCTCGATGACGGTCGAGGCCTGCGTCCAGAAGAGGTTCTCGGCCGACTTCTCGATGCCGGTGTGCAGGTAGCCGATCTCCGGATCGGCCTTCGTCACGATCTCGCCGTCGAGCTCGGTAACGACTTGCAACACGCCGTGCGTCGAGGGATGCTGCGGGCCCATCGAGACGATCATGCGGCCGTCGCCGGCGTCGACGATCTCCAAGCCGTGGGCGGCGGGGGTCGCGTCCTCGATCACTCGGCGCCGTCTTTCGGCGTCTGGCCGCGCGCCGCGGCGATCTGTCGCTGCAGCGCGGCCGCCGTGCGCCCGGAGGCGGGGGTGCCGGCCGCGACGTTGGACTTGAGCGCGAACGAGGGTCGCGGCGTGCGTTCCCGGGCCGGCCCGCGCAACGGGTAATCCTTGCGCAACGGATAGCCTTCCCAGTCGGCGGGCAGCTGGATGCGGCGCAGATCCGGGTGGCCGGCGAAACGCACGCCGAACAGATCGAAGACCTCGCGCTCGGCCCAATCGGCGGCCGGCCACAGGTCGCTCACGGTCGGGACGACCGGGTCCGCCTCGGAGACGCCGCACAGCACGCGCACGCGCTCGGGCAGGCCGACGGCTTCGAGGGTCCGGGCGGCGGCCGAGAGCTTCACGAGGTGGTAGACGACGTCGAAGCGCGGCTCGCGGCCGGGATAATCAGCCCCGCCGACGTCGGCGAGCAAGGCAAACCCGTCGGCCTTCAGTCCTTCGAGCGTGGCCCGCACCTCGGCCGGGGTCACGCGCAGGATGCGCGCGTCCGCGATGTCGGGCCGAAGGGCAGTCGGGTCGAGGGCGGTGGCCCCGGCCGGGGGTGTTTGTGAACTCGGCATCGCTAGGCCCGGGCGAGGATCCCGCCGCGACCGCCCTGGCGAATCTGCTGCTGAATGAGGTTCACGGCGTAGAGCAGGCCGTCCGGGGTCGGCGGACAGCCCGGCACGTAAACGTCGACGGGCACGATCGTGTCGACGCCCTGCACGACGGCGTAGTTATCGAACACGCCGCCCGAAGAGGCACAGGCGCCCATCGAGATCACCCACTTGGGGTCGGCCATCTGTTCCCACAGGCGGCGGACGACCGGGGCCATCTTCTGCGCGACCCGCCCGGAGACGATCATCAGGTCGGCCTGGCGCGGGGACGCCCGGAAAACCTCGGACCCGAAGCGGGCGATATCGTACTCGGCGGCGGTCGCGGTCATCATCTCGATCGCGCAGCAGGCCAGGCCCATCGTGAGCGGCCAGACGCTCGAGGACTGGGCCCACCGGGCGACGTCGTCGAGTTTGGCCAGCAGAAACTGCCCGCCGGGCATCTCGTTCACCGCCACTGGAACCCTCCGCGCTTCCAGACGTACGCGTAGCCGATCGCGAGCACGATCACGAACGAGACCATCTCCAGCAAGCCGAAGCCGCGCAACTGATGCATCTGAACGGCCCACGGATAGAAGGATGCGGCCTCGACGTCGAAGATCACGAACAGCATCGCGATCACATAAAAGCGTACCGGGAACCGCCCGGCTACTTCTGAAGTCGGTTCGACCCCGCATTCGTACGCTTCGGATTTGACCGCGTTCGGTTTTTTCCGGCCCAACTGGCCGGGCAACACGCAGAACAGCAGCGCCGCTGCGAACGCCACGAGGAGATACAGTGCGACCGGCCCATAAGGCGTCATGGATGTGAAAATCTTCACGAAGTCATCACGCAGCGCCTTCGCCGCCGGCCTCATCGCTTACGCGGCCGTCGCGTGCGCGCCGAACCCCAACGGTATGGGCGTCGCCGACTACGGTACCGTGACCGGCCGTATCGTGGATACGGGCAGCTTGCAGCCCATATCCGGCGCGACGATCTCAATCGGGAATATCGTTTCCATCACGGCGGCGATCGACCAGGGCGGCTTCGTCCTGCGCAACGTCCCGATCGGAACGCAGACGCTGACGATCTCCGCGATCGGCTGGCAAACGTACCGCGCGCCGGTCAAGGTCACGAAAAACGCCGCGACCGATATCGGCGTGATCGGCCTACCGTCCGCCGTTCAACGCTGATCGCGCACGGGATGGGCGGCGAGAAACCGGGCGATGACGTCGACCGGCGTCGCAAAACCGATCGCCCGCTCGTCGTCGAAGCGTGACTCCGCGACGCCGATGACCGAGCCGTCGCGGGCGTCGAAAACGGGACCGCCCGATTCGCCCGGAATGACGGGCGCGTCGACCTCGATCGTCCCATTGCGAACGCTCGCGATGTGACCGGCGTAGAGCGAGACCACCGTGCGCAACTGCTCGTCCGCGAACGCATCGGGAATCGGATATCCCAGCACACCGATCGCGAGACCGGGCACGATCTGGGCCTGGCTACCGAACGTTACCGGCGGCAACGCGGGCGTGGGAATATCGATCAACGCGAGATCGTCGTCGTCGTTGCTGACCGCCACGACACGGGCGGGCGCCGACGGGCGCACGTCGCCGACGGTCGCGCGCAGCTTGCGCGCGTCGGCGACCACGTGCGCGTCGGTGAGGATGCGCGAACCCCACGCACCGCTGGCGACGACGACGCCGCTGCCGTAAGCGGCATCCCATTGGCCTTTGCGTTTCGGATTGTCGGCCGGGATCTGCATCGTGAAAAGCACGACCGACGGATGCAGCTTCGCATACAGTTCGGTATACCGGTCGGGCGGATCGGCCGCGCGCGCGCAACCGGCCAGCACCAGCGCCCCGGCGAGCGCCGCGCCCAGACGCCCAAACGTCACGGCGCGCTCGCGACGCCGAGCCGTTCGAGGATCGCGTCGCGCAGGCGGTCGATGCCGTCGTTCGCGGTCGCGCTCACCTGCAACGCCTCGGGCGGCAACGCGCCGCGCGCGGCGGCGTCGAGCCGATCGACCTTGTTGCAGACCAGCAACGTGGGCTTCGCATCGAGATGCAGTTCGGCGAGAATGCCCTCGACGCTCGCGCGCTGGCGCGGCCAATCCGGATTCGATGCGTCGACGACGTGCAGCAGCACGTCGGCCGCGTCGAGTTCTTCGAGCGTTGCGCGAAACGCGTTGATCAGTTCTTGCGGCAGCGCGGTGATGAACCCGACGGTATCGGCCAAGCGGATGCTGCGACCCGCACCGAGATAGACGCGGCGTAAGGTCGGATCGAGCGTCGCGAACGGCTGGTCGGCGACGAACGCGTTGCCGCCCGTGCCGGCGAGCCGGTTGAGCAGCGAGGACTTGCCGACGTTCGTGTAGCCGACGAGCGCGACGAACGGATCGCGGCCGCCGCCCGACCGGCGCGTCGCCCGCTGTTTGCGCACGTCCTCGAGCGCGCGGCCGAGCAAGGTCACGCGCGCGGCGATCTTGCGCCGGTCGACCTCGAGTTTCGTTTCGCCGGGGCCGCGCGTGCCGACGCCGCCGCCGAGCCGCGAGAGCGCCGCGCTTGCGCCGATCAGGTTCGATTGGCGGTAGCGTAACTGCGCGAGCTCGACCTGCAACTGCCCTTCGCGCGAACGCGCGTGCTGCGCGAAGATGTCGAGGATCAGCATCGTGCGGTCGACGATCGCCAGCGGCACGACCTTCTCGAGATTCGCGCGCTGACGCGGGCGCAGGTCGTTGAACACCATCAGCACGTCGACGTCGAGTTCCTTGCAGCGCTCGGCGATCTCGCGCGCCTTGCCGCTGCCGAACAGCGTCGCCGGATCGACGTGCGGCAGCTTCTGTACGATCTCGCCCACGATCTCGACGCCGGTCGCGCGCGCCAGCGCCGCGAACTCCGCGAACTCCGGCGCCAGCGGCGCGCCGCGGTCGCCGATGTCGACCGCAGCCAGCAGCGCGCGCTGCGGGCGCGGCGCGACCTCGTTCAGCCGTGCGTGGCGTTGATGGTCGCGATCAGCCATGCGAGTCCGTCATTGTAGCGGGGGCCCGGGCGCTCGAGAATCGCCGGGTCCGGGAGATAAGCGATGCGGTGCTCGCGCACGGCGCGCAGGGCGTTCCACGGCGGCCGGTCGAGCAGCGATTGCAACTGCACCGTCGGATCGGCCACGATCACGTCCGGTTGCGCCGCCAGCAACGCTTCGGCACTATACGCGCCGTAGGCATCGGTGATACCCGCTGCATCCGTGCCGCCGGCCAGTTCGATCAGCTTGCCGATATACGAGGACGCGCCGACGGTGTAGATCGGCGCGGCGCCGAGCACGACGAACACCCGCCGGCGGGGCGCTTGCTTGCGTACGGTCCGCAACAGCGCCGTCGTCCGCGCGCGTAACTGGTCGTTGAGGGCGCGGGCCGCATCGAGCCGTCCGGTCAGTAAGCCCAACGCTTCGATGTCGCGAAAAATGTCCTCGAAGCCGTCGTCCCGCAGCAGAATCGTGCGGATGCCGGCCCGGCGCACGTCGGCCGCGGGCACCGCCTGCGCCGGGATGCCGATCACGACGTCGGGGTGCAGTTGCACGATGCGCTCGGCGTCGGCCGACGCGAACGTCGCGACGACCGGCAGCGCGGCGGCGGCCGGCGGATAGTCGGTGTAGGCCGACACGCCGACGACGCTCGCGCCCGCGCCGATTGCGAACAGATCTTCGGTGAGCGACGGGATCAGCGAGACGATGCGCGCCGGCACGTCGCCGTGCGCCGGCGCGGCCGACGCACAGGCGGCGAGCGCCAGCACCGCGACGAGCGCGAAAGCGCGCACGAGACCCACCCGTCGGCGATACGCCGGGCAGGTCGGCAGGCCTGCGTCGCACAAGACCGGCCCCACTCGCGTGAACGGGAAGCCGGTTTGAATCCGGCACGGTCGCGCCACTGTATGCGGGGAGCCGCCGGCACGTCACTCCGATTCGTCGGGGGAAGGCACCGGCTCGAAGGCACCGATCCGCAAGTCAGGATACCGAGCCCGCGAGTTACCTCACTCCACGTCCACCTCGCGAAAAGGTCGGTAGAGAACATGCCTTCATTCCAACGCGCTCGCGCGCTCTTTGCGCCGTGCGTTCTGGGCGCCGCACTTACCCTGTGCGCCCCCACCCTCGCCCGCGCGCAAGCGGCGCCCGCAGCGGTGCCTTCCCCTTCGCCCTCGCCCGCGGCGCTGACCGAAATCGGCCGCGTCATCACCAGCGACCGGCAAGACGAACCGCTCTCAGCGACCGCGCGCGCCACCTACATCGTCACGAAATCCGATATGACGGCGCGCGGCGCGACCGACATCGCATCGGCGCTGGCCGGGGTTCCTGGTCTGTTGATCGAGCGCGACGGCGCTGCCGGTAGCTACGCTCCGGTCGCGGTCCGCGCGCAGCGCGACGACGGCGTGCTCGTGCTACTCGACGGCCGGCCCATCTCGGGCGGCGAGATCGGCGACCTCGATCTCGGCGCGATCCCGACGGCCGGCGTCGAGCGGATCGAAGTCGTCGAAGGCGCGGGTGCCACGCTCTATGGAACGGGCGCGAGCGGCGGCGTGATCAACATCATCACCAACCGCACGCGCGGTGCGTACCGCACGCCCGACGCCTCGTATTCTGCCGGCTCCTACGGTCTACAGCGCTTCGCTTTCGAGAGTTCGACGTTCTCGTTCGCGCGCGAAATCGCCACCAACGATTACCCGTACGCCGTTCCCGGCGCACCCGCGGCGACGCGCGTCAACGCCGATCTCTCGGCGACGAACGCGCGCTTCACCGACGCCGGCACGCTGGGCGCGTTCCACATCACCGGTTCCTCCGGCTTCACCTCGCGCATCCTCGGCGTCCCGGGGCAACTCGGCTCGCTGACGTCGTTCGCGCGCCAGCAAGACGACGAGGGCGACGCGCGCGTGAGCCTCTCGTACGAAGCCGCGCACGCGACGACGACGCTCGACCTGAGCGGCGCGCGCCAAACGCTGACCTACCTCGATCCGTCCGTCGCCGAATACGGTCCGACGCTCGACTTTAGCACCGACGCCCGCGCGCAGGCGAGTTTACGCAGTAACATCGTCAGCGACGCCAACCGGCTCGTTTACGGCATCGACCTGATGCACGGCGTCGCCCGCAACGACGGCAGCGCGCCTGGATTCCCGGCGATCGCGGCGCTACCGTTCGCCCAAACCGCGCTCTACGCGCAGGACAGCCTGAGCCTCGGCACGCGTTCGCGCATCTACGCCGGCGTGCGCGGCGAACGCGACGGCGCGGCGGGCGCGGCGCTCACGCCCGCACTCGGCGGGACCCTCGGCTTCGGCAGCGGCCTTTCGCTGCGCCTCAACGCCGGCTCGGCGTTCCGCGTGCCGACCGCCGAGGATCTCTCGTTCCCCGGCTTTTCGAATCCGTTCTTACAACCCGAACGCATGCAGAGCTTCGATGCGACGATCGACGCCGGCCGGATTCTCGGCGGAGCGAGCCTGGGCTGGTTCGTGCAAACCGCAAACGAGCTCATCACCGTGAACTCGACCTTCACCTCGCTGATCAACGAGCAGCAGACGTCGTCGGGCGGGTTCATCTTCAACGCGACGACACCGTCGCTCGACGGGTTCGTCGTCACCGTCGGCGCGACCGACACGTACCGCGCCCTCGCGTATAACGCCGGCGCACCGGCCATGCGCCTCTTCCACGTGCCGGTCTTCGCGACGTCGCTCGACGTCGGCTATACCGGCATCGGCACGAGCCGCCTCGCCGCGGCCGGAGCGACCGCGCACACGGTCGGCGCGCTCGATGCCGCCGGCAGCGGCAACTTCACCACGATCGACACCTACGTCCGCTGGCGGCTCGCAGCGCACGAGCTGCTTTCGCTGCGGCTGTTCGATCTGGGCAACAAACGCTACGAGTACGCGGCCGGGTATCCGATGCCCGGACGCACGTTCACCGTGGAGCTCGCGACACGCTGACGCGACTGGTCGCGATCGCGCTCCTCGTGCCGGTGGCCGCGCTCGTCGCGCTCGCCGTCGGCGGGACCGCGATCGCGCCCGCCGCGCTGCTGACCGCGCTGCTGCATCCCGCTTCGCACACCGACGCGGCGACGATCGTGTGGTCGCTGCGCGTACCGCGCATCGCGATCGCCGCGACGGTCGGCGCGGCGCTCGCGCTCGCCGGCACGTTGCTGCAGGCGCTGCTGCGCAATCCCTTGATCGATCCCTACATCACCGGCGTCAGCAGCGGCGCCGGAGCGGCGATCGCGATCGGCGTGACCGCCGGCGTCGCGCTGGCGGCGATCCCCGCGCTCGGCTTCGTGGCCGGCCTCGCGACCGCCGTGCTCGTCGCGGTGCTCGCACGGCGCGGCAGCGGGCTCGACCCCGAGCGGCTCATCCTCGCCGGCGTCTCGATCTCGGCGCTGATGTCGGCGCTGATCGCGCTCGCGCTCACGCGCATGGGTCATGGGAACGCGAGCGAGGCGATCATCGCCTGGCTCGCCGGTTCGCTGAGCGGACGCGGCTGGCCCGAACTCGCGGCGGCCGCGCCGTACGCCCTGGCGGGCGCCGCCCTCGGAATCGCGACGATCCCCGCGCTCAACGTCGTGCGCGTCGGCGAACGGCGCGCCGCGACGCTCGGCGTCGACGTCGTGCGCTTGCAATGGACCGTCCTCGCGGCGGCGGCCCTGCTGACGGCGGCGGCCGTGGCGCTGGCCGGACTGCTCGGCTTCGTCGGTTTGATCGTGCCGCATCTCGCGCGCCGGATGATGGGCACCGATCTGCGCGTGGGCGTCCCGGCGGCACTGCTGATCGGCGCGGCGCTCGTGATCGTTGCCGATGCGCTCAGCCGCGCGCTGTTTGCGCCGCTGGAGATTCCGCTCGGCGTGCTCCTGGCATTCGTCGGGGTACCGGCGTTCCTGTACCTGTATCTGCGCGGCGCAGCCCGCGCGTACGCCTGATCGTGCTCGCACTCGAAGACCTGCGCGTCGCGCGCGGCGGGCGCACGCTGCTGCAGGGGATCGACGCGCGCTTCGCGCCGGGCACGTTCACCGCGCTGCTCGGCGCGAACGGCGTCGGCAAGTCGTCGCTACTCGCCGCGATGTGCGGCGTCTTGCGACCGGCCGCCGGACGCGTACTGCTCGACGGCTGCGACGTCGCGACGCTGGCGGCCCGCGAACGCGCGCAGCGCATCGCGCTGGTCGAGCCGACGGAACCGGTGCTGGGCGCGATGACCGTCGAGGACGCGATCGCCGCGGCGCGGTTTCCGTATCACCGCTGGTGGGAATGGCAGCCGACGGGCGCCGATGCCGCGGCGCTCGCCGCCGCGCTCGACGCGACGGAGCTGACCGCGCTGCGCGCGCGGGAAGTCGGCACGCTCTCGGCCGGCGAGCGGCAGCGCGTGTGGATCGCCGTCGCGCTCGCGCAGAACGCGCGCGTCATCGCGCTCGACGAGCCGACGACGCACCTCGATCTGCGTTTCGCCGTCGAGACCCTGACGTTGTTGCGGCGGCTGGCCGATGCGGGCGCGATCGTGATCGCGGTGTTGCACATGCTCGAGGAAGCCGCGGCCTTCGCCGATCGCGTCGTCGTGCTTGGGGAAGAGCGGATCCTCGCCGACGGCGCGCCCGCCGCCGCCTGTACGCCGGAGGTGCTGCGGGCCGCCTACGGCATCGCGATCGACGTCGACGAACGCGACGGCGAGCTCACGTTTCGCCGGAAAACGAAGCGCCCCGCGGAAGAATCCGCGGGGCGCGATCGGCCGGTTGGTTCCGACTAGGCGTTAGGGATACTTGGCGATCGCCTCGAACCCGAACTGGCTGTTGTTCGAGAAACGTCCGCCGTTGGAACCGACGAAGTAGCCCGTCGTCGA
>Ga0302319_10003808_pt1 | contig 31253 bp, 23 predicted proteins | sample Bog_T0_2_FD_203319 | JGI IMG/M metagenome (GOLD analysis project Ga0302319, IMG submission 203319) | Peat permafrost microbial communities from Stordalen Mire near Abisko, Sweden - Bog_T0_2 | ecosystem: Environmental > Terrestrial > Soil > Wetlands > Peat | place: Sweden: Abisko, Stordalen Mire... | reverse complement strand
ACCCCGTCAAAGCGTGCCAGTCCCGATCCGGTCCTGATCCACAGGTAACCGTCTTTCGACTGCAGAATCTGGTAAACCGCCTCCCCTGGCAACCCGCGCTGCGCTGTCCAGTTTTGGTGGCTATACTGGCCGATCTGTTTTTGCGGCTCGAGCGCGCCTAGCATGGCTGCGGAGGCCAGAGAGGTTGCTATGATGAGCAGCAGATCGCGCAACGCTTTGCGAAGGCCTGCTCCTGCTGCGCGGGAGCCGCCCAACCCGTTGAGAACTCGATCCTTTTCGCTTAAGGCTAAACAGGTTGGCCTAAGCGAGAGCCAGCACATTCGTGCCATGGGCAAGATTCCGATACCGACTTGCTTGGCTAATCCGGCCATAATGCATCCTTCTCCGAGTCGCCTCGCCTAGCCTCAGGTAATATATCGGCCAGATGGCGAGAGTTATCAATTCAGCTCAGGTACAACGTGAATCATTGTCCAAAAAACGATCGGCCAGCGACACGGATTCTGAACTGGCAAGTGCCGCAAAAAAAATGTATTCCATCTGTTCTTTGCTTGCCGCGATTTGAAACACGCGCCGCTTTCTTCTCCGGTTCCGCAACATGGAGGGATGAACGAAGGTAAGAGCATCTTCTCTCCGTTGAGCGGCTTTCTCCCCGACCGCGAGTTCCGCAGCTTTGTGGCCCGCTATCGACGCGGCCACGACTGTGGAGCGGTGGCGTCGTTGGACCCGAAGGAAGCCTTTTCCTGTTTCCACTGCTCTGCCTGCTTTGTCTTGGTATGTGGCTCTGGTGGAGCCGGTTCAGCCCGCAGTTTCCAAGTGACCAATAACAGTTGGTCTCGTTGCTGGAGACTCGGCAACGCCTTACCTCTGCGTCATGAACCGCCGGATGACGAACGGCATGTCCGGTGATGTGGAAGGACGGGCGGAGCGATCCCGCCCCTACACGATGCAGTTAAGATTTTCGGATTGCCGCTGAGCGCTATACCGGCACGTTCACTTGCGGCCAGTAGCGAAAGGCGCGGAAGGTGGCCTGGCTCTGGCCGCAGGCATAGACGGCGGGGCGGACGTCGAGAAAACCGCCGAGGACATTGTGGTGCAAGCCGGAGATTTCCGCCGAGGATTCGGTCTTTTGCCAGGACTGTCCGGGGAGCCGGTAATAAAAATCCACCTCCTGGCGGTCGTTGACCACGCGAAACGCGGCGCGGCTGGCTCCCTTTTCCGTGCGGTTTTTCACCGAGCCGTTGGGAATCTTTATCTCGATTCCTCCGGGTGTGATGAGAATGCCGGCGGTGTGAACGGGGTCGTAAAAGAGCATCAGACCGGCCTCGCAGCCGGACGAGACTTCAATATCGATCTCAACGGTGTAGGAGTGTCCGCCGACGGCGGTGGTCAAGGCGCTGGAGTCAGCCAGTGAGTTGCCCCTGGCTTGCAGGGTGAGCGCGCCCTTGCCGGTGGTGAAACGGGCAGGCTCAAAATCCCGCCAGAAGCCCCACTGAAGCCCGAGTTCAGGGGACGTAAAGTCGTCGGAGGGATCGGAAAAGAGCTGCTGACTTGAACCCAAGACCGGCAGCGGAATGACCGAATCCGCAGTGACGCCCTGCGGAACTCGGAACCAGCCGTCGGCGGTCCATTCAATAGGCAGGAGCAGCAGTTGGCGGCCCAGTGTGCGATAGCCGTTCTCATAGGAGTGGACGGTCATATACCAGCGGCCATCCTGAGTATCGAACAGGCGGCCATGTCCCACTGACAGCCAGCGGTCGTCGCGTGAGGGCGTGTGGACCACGGGATTATACGGCGAATATTCCCAGGGGCCATCGGCATGGCGGCTGCGTGCGGAGATCACGCCGTGACTTGTGCCGGGGCCGGCGGTGCCGCCTTCGGCCACATTCATGTAGAAATAGCCATTGTGCTCCAGCAGCTTCGGGCCCTCGAGACAGGTGCATTCCATGCGAATGGATGTGGGCATGGGCCAGGCGTCGAAGACTTTGCGCGGGGGCGTCTTCACCGACAGGCCGTCTGGAGTGAGCTCCGCCATTCGCCCGCCCGCCATGTGCAGAAAGCGGCGGCCATTCTCGGCGATGTGCGCAGGATCGATTGCCTTGATGCCGAGATCGATGGGCTCACTCCATGGACCGGTGGGGTGGTCGGCATGGACCACGCGCAGGCTGCCGTCCGCTGGGAAGTAGATATAAAAGCGGTCCTGATACTGGCACAGATAGGGGGCCCAGACGGTTCCGTAGTAACGGTGCAATGCGGCGGCCGCCGGACGCCAGTTGATGAGGTCTCGCGAGTGCCAGATGAGGAGGCCGGGGGCGTAGTCGAAACTGGAGTGGGTGAGGTAGAAGTCGTCACCGACGCGGATGGGGCTGGCATCGGGGTGATCGCCGCCCAGGATGGGATTGCGATAGGTAGTTGCCAGCTGAGAGAACGCGAAGTGGGTTTGGGCAGCCAGGGCAAGTGCTGTGGATGCAACTGCGGTGTTCCGGACGAAACAGCGGCGGGTAAGCATGGCTGGGCAAGTTTACCTTTGGTGCTTGGTTGCAGTAAAGGAACCAGCACGGAGAGCGAAAAAACAGCGGGCAAAGAAGAAGGCCGCGACACTTCGCCAAGCCGGCAGGCCTGCAGCGTCTTTGGGATGCAGGCTGGCTGTTCGGACGTGCATGCGGGAGTCTACTTGATTGCAGGGACGGGCGTTTAGACTGGAACCTGTCCACTGACCATGAAAACGCACAGGTTTGGCCGCATTCGCCGCTTTCGCTTCAATCTGCCGCAGCGCGTTGCGGCGGGGTTGCTGGCAATCTTCCTCATCCAGGGGCTGTGGCTTGTCGGCCATCAGACACTCACCGACCGCGACTACCAATATGCGCGCTGCGGGCGCGAGATGTGGGAGCGGCCATCGACCGTGCCCGGCTACTTCACCACCTGCGGCAATATTCACGATGGCGTTCTGGGCTACCGGCTGGCCGGCCTGCCACTGACCATGAACCTTTGGGCAGAGCGCGGACTGGACCTGCTGCGCAAGCCCGAGGACCGTGTGGTGCAGGCATCGGGCGAGCTCAGTACCTGGGAGCTGCGCCACCAGCTAACCCACGTGCTGCTGCTCCTGCGGCTGCCGTTTTTACTGGCAGGAGCCATACTGGGCGCCGGGCTGTGGTGGGTCACGCGGCGGCTCTATGGCAACCTCGGCGGCTACACTGCGCTGGCGCTTTACTGCTTCTCTCCCGCGGTACTCAAGGCCTGCCTTGCGCCGAACGCTGAGATTCTGGCCGCGCTGGGGGTCTATGGCGGCGTATACACCTGCATCGGCGTGGCTCACGCCATGCAGGGACCGCGCAGCAAGTGGCGGCCGCGGATTGTGCTGCTCACAGCTGCCTTCGGCCTGGCGGCGGCTTCGCATATCGCGGCACTGCCGATGGTGGCGCTCTTGGGACTGGCGGGTATGCTGTGGGTTGCCGAGGGGCGTAGGAGCCAGGTTCTGCCCGTTGTGCTGGCGGCCGTAGCTGGAGCGCTGCTGTTTGTGTTCGCCTGCTACGGGTTTTCGCCGGACGCGTTCAGCTATGTCTTCCGGTCACAGGCAGGGTTCCTGTGGGTCTCCCTCGACCCGGCCATGCGATTCTTCTCCGCCCTGCCAAATGCCGGAATCACGGTAGCCGCCGCCGCGGCCCTGGTGCTGTATCTGGGGCTAAGAAAATCGCGCTACTTCGGCAATACGGCTCCCTTCCTTTGCTTCCTGGCATTGATCCTGCTCGTGACGACAGGTGTCCCCGGCTCCCCATGGCTATGGTCGCTGCCATTTCTGCTCACCTTCGTCGGCGGAGTCTTCGCCGACGCCTACGAAGGCCCGCGAGGACGGCTGATGATGGGCGCCTCAGGGGCAATTCTGATGCTTCAGGCGGTCTTCTGCGTTCTGAGCCTGCCGGGGCTGCTCTAGAGTCGGCCGCTTCCCAAGCAACGCAGGTTTTCCAGCCCTTCAATCGGGATCAAAAAAGCCAAAAAGAAGGCCGGAAACAGCGCCAAAGCCAAGCCGAAAACGAGCCGCGCCGTCTGAGCGTTGGCTGTCTTCGGCGGGAGCCTGGCAATGACGCCATAAATTCAACCATAATAAGGACTTATTTATCCGCATTCGCCTTGCTGAAACCCGCCCCGCCCGCGTAAAATAGAAGCACAGCCTGCGCACTCCGGCCCCGCTTTCACCGGAACCTTTCTGCCGCCTTGCGGCAGGCTCAGAAAACCCTTATGGCAGACGATCAAAATCCCTTCCTTCCTCTCGAAGGCGGCACGCCGCCCAACAGCGGCACCAACCTCATCCCCATCAACATCGAGGAGGAGATGCGCCGCTCCTATCTCGACTACTCGATGTCAGTGATCATAGGCCGTGCGCTGCCCGATGCCCGCGACGGGTTGAAACCCGTCCATCGCCGCGTACTCTACACGCTCAGCGAGATGGGCCTTGAGCACAACAAGAAATACGCCAAATGCGCCAAGGTTGTGGGCCAGGCAATGGGCGTCTACCATCCGCACGGCGACTCGGCAATCTATGACACGCTGGTGCGCATGGCGCAGCCGTTCTCGCTGCGCTATCCCCTGGTGGATGGTCAGGGAAACTTCGGCTCGGTCGATGGAGATCCCCCCGCGGCCATGCGTTACACCGAGTGCCGCTTGATGCGCATCGCCGGCGAGATGCTGGCTGACATCGAGATGGAGACCGTGGACTTCACGCCGAACTACGACGAGTCCACGTTTGAGCCGACGGTGCTACCCACGCGCATTCCCAATTTGATCGTCAACGGGTCCAGCGGCATTGCTGTCGGCATGGCGACCAATATTCCGCCGCACAATCTCACCGAGGTGGTGAACGCGGCTATCGAACTGGTGCAGAATCCAAATGCGGGACTGGCGGAGGTGCTCAAGCACGTCCAGGGGCCGGACTTCCCCACCGGCGGCTTCCTCTACGGAAAGTCCGGCATTCCCCAGGCCTACAAGACCGGGCGCGGCCGCTTCATGATGCGCGCGCGGGTTGCCACTGAGAACCTGACCAAGGAAAAACAGGCGATCATCGTCACCGAAATTCCCTACCAGGTAAACAAGTCGAAGCTCATTGAGCGCATCGCCGAACTGGTCAACGACAAGATCGTGGACGACATCAGCGATGTGCGCGACGAGAGCGACCGCGACGGTATGAGAATCGTCATCGAGCTCAAACGCGGCGCGCAGCCTGAGATTGTGCTCAACCAGCTCTACAAGCACACCCAGATGCAAGAGAGCTTCTCCATGATCTTCCTGGCTGTGCTCAACGGCCAGCCGCGAGAGCTAGGCCTCGACCAGGCGATTCGCTGCTTCATCAATCACCGCATCGATGTGGTGCAGCGGCGCACCGTCTTCCTGCTCAAGAAGGCCCGTGAGCGCGAGCACATTCTCGAAGGCTACAAGATTGCTCTCGACAATCTGGATACTGTGATTCGCATCATTCGCGCTTCGGGTTCGCGAGTGGAAGCCCGCGAGAATCTCTATGCCTGGGGTAAAGGCAATGAGATCGTAGTCACGCTCGACCGCGCGCGGTTGCCGCACGAAGAGAAGGGCCTGACGCTGCGCCAGATCGATGCCATTCTTGAGTTGCAACTCTACAGGTTGACGCAGCTCTCGATCGACGAACTGCTGAAGGAACTGGCGCAGAGGCGGGCAGAGATCGCAGAGTACGAATCGATTCTGGCCAGCGACACCAAGCTGCGCGCGGTCATCGTCAAGGAACTGGAAGAGGTTCGCGACAAATATGGCGACGCGCGCCGCACCCAGATTGTGGACGAGAGCGCCGAGTTGCAGCTTGAGGATCTGATCGCCGACGAGCAGGTTGCCGTCACCGTAAGCCATCAGGGCTACCTCAAGCGCACGCCCATCAGCATCTATCGCCAGCAACGGCGCGGCGGCACTGGGCGCACCGGCATGAAGACTCGCGAAGAAGATTTCGTCGCGCAGTTAATCGTCGACTCCACCCACGCGTTCCTGCTTTGCTTTACCAACACCGGCCGCGTTTATTGGCTCAAGGTCTATGAGATTCCCGACGTCAGCGCCGCGGGCAAAGGCAAGTCGATGCAGAGCCTGCTCGATCTGCAACCCGGAGAAAATGTGCGCGCCATTCTGCCCGTGCGCGACCTTGAAGAAGAAGGCAAGTTCATCTTCTTCACCACGCAAAAGGGCACCGTCAAGAAGACGCCGCTCAAGGACTTCTCCAACGTCATGGCCCGCGGCATCATCGCCATCGGCATTGACAAAGACGACGAGCTGGTGAAGGCGCGCATCACCGACGGCAACCAGATTGTCTTTCTCGCCACCCATCTCGGCATGGCCATTCGCTTCGACGAATGCGATGTCCGCTCCATGGGCCGCCCGGCCTATGGTGTGCGCGGCATTGACCTGGCCAAGAACGACTACGTGGTCGGCGTGGCTGTCACTCCGAAAGTGCATGAGCCAGGCGAATTCCGCATTCTCGCCATCACCGAGAACGGCTTTGGCAAGCGCACCGATGTCGAGGAATACCGCTTGCAGACCCGTGGCGGCAAGGGCGTCAAGAACATGGCCGTCACGCCGCGCATCGGCCGCGTCAGCAGCATCCAACTCGTTGACGATACCTCGGAGCTGATGGTCATCAGCCAGTTCGGCAAGATCATCCGCATCGACACCAAGACGATCCGCGCCGCTGGCCGCGCCACGCAAGGCGTCCGCCTGCTCAACCTGGAAGCCGACGACAAAGTAGCCGCTGCCGTCATCATCCCGCCCGAGGAACTGAAGGACGACGAGCCGACGCTGTTGCAGTGATCCGATTGTAACCCCGGGTCTCGAAATCGAGACCCGGGGTAGATGACTTGCGCCGCGCGCCGTAGTGCCAGTCGCCGCGGACGGCAATCGTCTAAGCGCCCGGGCGATCCGCATATCCACTGCCGATTAGTACTACCGTTGTATTTGCTTCAGATTACCCCGGGGCCGGGCCTAAAGGCCCCGGTGTTCGACATGTTTTCAGGGGCATGAATGCCCCTGCTCCCTCCGAATAGGCGATCAACAACTGTAGTATTAGTAATCTTCGCTGGATTCAACGGCGGGCAAAATGTCGCTCTCGCGCGCCATCCACACATAGAGCGTGGGCAGCAGGAAGATGCCGATAATCAGATTGGCGAGAAGGCCGCCGACGATCACGATTGCGAATGGACGCTGCGAGTCCGAGCCGATGGCATGAGAGAAGGCCGCGGGCAGCAGCCCCAGCGTGGCCACCAGCATGGTCATCATGATGGGCCGCAGACGCAGCACCGCGCCATCGACGGCTGCGTCGATGATGTGCTCTTCATGGGAGACATTCGTGCCCTTGCTGCGCGCGCGCAGTTGGTTGATGAACTCGATCATGATCACGCCGGTCTGTACCGAGACGCCGAATAGTGCAAGGAACCCAACCGCCGACGAGACAGAAAAGTTGGTGTGTGTGAGGAAGAGCGCAAGCGGTCCGCCGATGGAGGCCATGATCACGCTGACCAAAATGAGCAGCGCCCATTTGTAAGAGCGGAACATGGTATAGAGGATCATGAAGATGGCCAGCACCGTGATGGGGACAACAATGGCCATGCGCTTGTCGGCGCGCTTCTGGCTCTCGTATTCGCCTGCCCACTCGAGGTGATAACCAGCAGGCAGAGCCACATTCTTGTTGACCTTGGCAATGGCCTCTTCGACCGTTGAGCCGAGGTCGCGTCCGCGCACGGAATATTTGATCGCGATGTAGCGCTGGCCGCCTTCGCGGTTGATCTGTTCGGCGCCATCTTCGGTTGAGACCCTGGTCAGTTGTGCCAGGGAGACGCGCTCGCCAGATGGCGCAAGCAGCCGCACATTCTGGATGGCCTCGCGGGTGTCGCGGAATTGCTGCTGATAGCGCAGCGTTACATCGAAGCGAGCCTCGCCCTGCTGCACTTGCGTGATGGCGTTGGCGCCGACCGCGGTTTGCACAGCGTCCTGAATGTCGGCGACGTTGATGCCCCAGCGCGCAGCGGCGGCACGATCTACTTGCAGGTTCAGATTGGGCTGGCCCACGATGCGGAAGATGCCCAGGTCGCCAACTCCGGGAACCGAAGCCATCTGCGCCTGAATCTTCTCCGCCTCATGTTCGAGCGTGCGCAGATCGTCGCCGTAGAGTTTCACGGCCAGTTCGCCCTTTACGCCGCTGACGGCCTCTTCCATGTTGTCACTGATGGGTTGAGAGTAATTCCAAATCACGCCGGGAAACTTCGAGAGCTCTGCATCCATGGCGGCGATCAGTGCTTCCTTGTCCTGATGAAAGACAGGCCGCCATTGCTTCTTGGGCTTCAGATCGACAAAGTACTCCGTGTTGAAAAAGCCGGCTGTGTCCGTGCCGTCATCGGGGCGTCCGGTCTGGCTCACGACCTGCGTCACTTCGGGGAACGAAGCCATCACCAGCCGAGCCTTGTTCGTAAAGTCGATGCTGGCCGTGGGGCCTTCGCTGGGAGGCAGCGTACCGCGCACCCAGATGGAACCTTCATCGAGGTGGGGTAGAAACTCCGAGCCGATGGGGCCACCCACGGTGAGATAGATAGCAATGATAAAAAGCACAGTGGCAATGCCGAGAGTGGTACGGCGGTGTTCGATAGCAGCGCGGACAGCGGTGCGGTAATGCTGTGTGAGCCAGAGCAGCAGCGGGTTTTCCCACTCTTTGGCCTCTTTGCGGAAGAAGAGACTCGCAAGCACCGGAGCAACAAGGATGGCAAACAGTAGCGCACCAATCAGCGCAAACGTCACCGTCCAGGCCATCGGCTTGAAGAGCCGTCCCTCCACAGCTTGCAGCGTAAAGATAGGCAGGTACGCAGTGATGATGATGCCGCGTGCGAAGAAGACCGGGCGCAGCACCTCGTGAGCTGCGTTGCCGATCTTCTGCATGGTCGGCCGTGTATCGCCCTTGATGTTGAGGTGACGCACCATATTTTCAATCATCACCACGGAGCCGTCAACCACCATCCCAAAGTCCAAAGCGCCCAGTGACAGAAGGTTAGCCGGGATGTGACTGAGGTTGAGACAGATCGCAGCAAAGAGAAGTGCAACAGGAATAGTGAGGGCAACAATAATCGCGCCGCGCGCATTGCCGAGAAAAAGAAAAAGAACAATCACAACCAGAATCATTCCCTCGGTCAGATTGTGCTCGACGGTCTCCACTGTGTAGGAGACAAGATCGGACCGATCGAGAAAGGGAACAATCTTGACACCCTTGGGCAAGATGCCGGGGTGGTCTTTCGTGCCATTCAGATCTTCCACTTCCTTGTGAATGCCTTCGAGGACGGGGTCGGAATCGTCGCCCTTCTGTAACAGAACAATTCCTTCAACCGTATCGGGATTGTCAATAATCTTGTCGTCGTTATAGATCTTCTTGCCGTCAACGATCGCATAAGGCTTTGAAGATTTGCCGATCTGCCCGAGACGGATCTTGGGGCCTTGCGCCACGGTGGCAATATCTTTGATCTTGATGGCTGTGCCGTTCTGCGTCTTGACCACGGTGTTCTCAATGTCCTGCACGCTGGTAAAAAGGCCCGTGGACTGTACGTTGATCTGCTGTGCGCCCTGCTCAATAAAACTCCCGCCGCTGTTGGTGTTGTTGGCGGCAATCTGCTGCTCCACCTGAGAAATACTTAGTCCATAGGCCACGAGCTTTTCCGGATCGAGCTTGATCTGGTATTCCTTGGTGGGTCCGCCGAAGCTTGACACATCGACCACTCCATCGACGCTCTTGAAAGACTTCTCCAGCGACCAGTCTTCCAGCGATTTCTTCTCCATCACGTCGTATGAGGGGTTGGTGCTTTCGAGCGTATACCAGTAGATCTGGCCGACGGGGCTCCAGTCAGTACCCATCTGCGGGATTAGATTGGCGGGCAGACTGACCATGGTGAGCCGCTCAAGAACGTGTTGGCGGTTCGTGTCGCTGTCGGAGTTATCGTCGAAGATGAGCATGAGGCTCGACAGGCCGGCAAGCGTGGTTGAGCGCAGATGTGTAAGGTGAGGAATCCCAGCCATCTGAATCTCGACCGGCACTGTGACTTGGCGCTCAATCTCTTCCGCGCTGCGTCCCGGCCATTGAGTAATAATCTGCACGTAGTTATTGGCTACATCCGGGTAGGCCTCAATCGGCAGGCTGCGGAATGAAATAACTCCCCATGCGCTGAGGATAACTAGCCCTCCAATGATCATCCATCGGTTCTTGAGCGCGAAATCGACGAGTGCGCGAATCATTTACTGGTTCCCCGCGGTTTCAAGAAGAAGAGCGTTATTCACGACCTGTTGACCGGGCTGAATGCCGGAAAGAATCTCCTGGCGATTACCATCGACCATGCGGCCTGTGTGTACCTCGATGCGTTTGAACTGGTTGCCTCCCGCCGGTTCATAGACCCAATCGCGATCGTGTAAGTGAAGAACGGCCTCGGCGGGAACCACAGGGTGAATCTCTTTGGCGCGGCTCGTGAAAGTGGCTGTGGCAAACATGCCCAGCTTCAGAAAGCCGGGGTTGGCGACCTCGATCCGGACCTTCGCCGTGCGCAGCGATGGATCGAGTATGGGGCCGATGTCGCTGATGCGGCCCGTGACCGTGCGGTCAGGGAATGCGTTGAACTTTATCCGCGCTTCCTGACCAAGTTGCAACTTTGAGATGTCGTTTTCGTACACATCGCAGACAATCCAGACCGTGGAGAGATCGGCGATGGTGAAGGCTGTTGCGGAGCCGGAAAGTCCGACACCGGCAGCGCCTGCATTGGTCACATTCTGTGTGACGATGACACCGCTTATCGGCGCGTAAACATTGACGATATTGCTGGGATGATTTTTGTCCACGCCCAGTGTTTGCAACTGCTCTTCCGCAGCAGTAACGTCGGCCTGCGCATTCTTGTCTGCATCTTCTGCCTGCTCCCACTGCGCCTGCGAGATAGCGCCGTGCTTCAACAGGTCGTCTGCGCGCAGGTAAGCCTTGTGGGCAAGCTGCCCGTCGTTGGCTGCCTTGAGGTAGGCGTTGAAGGCGTTGGTAATATCCGGGCTTTGCACCTTCAGCAGCAGTTGGCCCTTCTTAACATTGTCGTCGAGGCGGGTCTTGATATCCACCACGCGGCCATTGGCCAGCGAAATAACGGGTACTTCGCGATTGATGTCGGGGAAAACCGCGCCAGTAGCCGTCAGCTGAGCAGCGGACTCATTCTGAGTGGCTGCAACCAATGGAAACTTATCGACATCCTTGGCGTCAATGGTAAGCAGATTCATGTCGGCCACTGGAATGACCTGTGTCGCAGGAGGCGCGCCGCTGCGCTCTTCTTTGGATTTGCAGCCCGATAGGGAAAGGCTGAATGGAATGACCAGAGCGCAGGCTAACGCAACTCCAGAGGAATAACTCATGCGGGAAGATGATCTCATTGAATTACCTCGCGTCCTACTGCCAGATTCAATTGCCCAGCGGCGGTCAGATAAGAGCCGATCAGTTGCAGGTAGGCCAGTTGCACGGCCCGGTAGTCGCTCTGCGCGTTCAGGAAGTCCATCAGCGAAGCGCCGCCGTGATTGTAGGAATAAGTCACTGTGTCGCGAACGCGCGTAGCCAGATCCCGATACTGGGCCTTGTAAGGCTTGAGGAGAGTGATGCTGCTTTCCACCTGAGCATAGGCCGAGTCAACGTCACTAAAAACCTGGGTCCGCGCGGCTTCCGTCAATTCTTTATTGCGGTCGATATCAATCAGCGTGCGCTGTTTTTCGCCCTGGTTGCGGTCGAAGATACGTAAAGGAATACTGACGTTGACGCCCAGTGTCTGGTTCGCGTTCGGATTGTTGTTTGAGGCGTTCCACGTGTACCAGGTGCCGAAGGTCGGATCGGCCGAGCCGTTGGCAACGGCCAATTTATGGTTGGTCTGGGCCTGCTGGATCGACTCAATCGCTGCGCGCAGATCGGGCCTCTCGTCGAGCGCAATCTTGCGGAACTCTTCCAGCGGCTTCAACTGATCCGAGAAGTCAAAAGCACCAGTCACGTCGAATTGCTCCACCGGCGTGCTGTCATTCAGCAACTGCAGCAGTTGAATCTTCGCAGTGCGCAGGTTGACGATAGCCGTTTGAATCTCAGCTTCGTATTGCACGCGCAACAACACAATGCGGTCCAGGTCGATCTCGGCAATGTCGCCGGCTTTGTAGCGGCTGCGGCTGATCTCAATGATCTTGTCGTAGTAGACCAGGTCATCTTTGGCGAGTTCAAGAACAGCCTTAGCCTGAAGCGTCTGGACGAATTGCGAACGCAGATCGAAGAGGAGATTGCGTTCCAGATCTTCGTGCTGCGATCCTGCGATCTGTGTACCCTCTTTGGCGCTCTGCAATCGAAGTTCGCGCTTGTGTTCGCGTTCATGCAGGTAGTTGATACCTGGTTGAACGTCGGTTCCGCTGAACGGCTGCCAGACTCCCTTATTGCGCGCGATCTGCGTTCCATCTGCCCCCATCGTGATTTGCGGGTTGGGGCGCAAAAACGCCGTAACCTCGGCGGCCTTCATCTCGTCCACGCCCAGCGCATCGGCCTTGAGAGCAGGATTAGCTGCTTCAAATCTTGACTTTACTTGATCCCAGGTAAGGCTCTGCTGTGCGGTGAGGAGGGCCGGAATCGAGACCAGGAATGCCATTACTGCCGGAGCAGACCGAGAAAGGAGAACTCGCTTCATACACAACCCTTTCGCCGTTGTTAACACGGCGATTCCAGGATGGAATAAGACTCAAACTGTGAAATGAAAAGGAAGCGAAAGATCAGGCCGCCGGCGGAGGGCGGTTCTGGATGGGGGCCAAGGCGGGGTTGTCCACGGTTGGGACGGGGAAACTGGAGGACGCAACAAAACGCAGAAATCCAAACGGTGGCGCAGCAAAAAACGGCTGAGGAATCGCCGCGGCCATGGGATGGATAGAGTGAGAGCAGGAACCTGCGTGGTGACGGCGTGCGCCACAGACAATCTCGGCCGGGTTCTGAGCAGTTTGCAGATCGTCGGTCACCGAGATCACAGGGAATAAGATCACGGTGAGCATCGCCAGCGCGGCAACCTGCGTCCGACGGCTTGCGCCCTCGCGCGACGCATAGCGCAGCCACAGCCGCACACTGACGGCTGCCAGCAGCATCCAGACTAGGTTGAGGACGATTTCCATGCGCAGACACAATTGTACATGACCGGTTTTTCCGCCTGTTTACAGGTAATGCGAACCGAAACGGCTCAGCTTACTGTCACGATTACGACCAGGCACAGGTACGTTTTCAAAAAATCGGGTTCTCTCTTCCTGACTGTGCCGCAGAGTCGTTAACCATCGGAATCAGGTTGCCGGTAAGCGCCCCAGTATCCAGGAGGTTCGAAAAGTGTACGATTGCGGTAGCGATGCATTCAATCCGCACGCGCCCTGGGTAGAGTCCGAGTTGGCTTTGCCGATCCAAGAGACGCCGCGCTGCTGGCTGTGATTCAAATCTGAACCTTTTCCATTCGCCTCACAATGGCAACGGCCTCTATTCTGGTATCTTTGCGGTGTTTGGGATAAGGCGGACATGCAAGAACATCCTCTGGAAATACCTCTCAGCCTACTCCATGGCATCCTCTCTGGAACTGTCTTTGTGTTGATGGGCTTGGCGGCCTGCGGCATTGCGGCGATGCGCCGCCGGAGAGGCATGCGCGCCATCCTGTGGCTGGGCGTCTGGAGCGCCATGTACGGGTCTGGGCCGCTGGCCAATTCGCTGGCGGCCGTGACGACCATGCCACACTGGTTTCTAGCCGTTCTACCATGGCGGGATGTTGTCCAGACCTACTTCGTCGTGGTGGCCGCCTCATTGGCGTTTCAGGAGCTGATCACCGGCAAAATGCGGTTGTTTAACATGGCAGTGATTGCCGTTGGGTTGGCGATCGGCGTGGCCGGCATCGCCTTCTACGTCTTTACCGGCTCGAAGTACAGACTGATCTCCTACAATCAGCTCCTGGCCACCTGCTCCAGCCTTGTCCTGGTGACCGTGCTCGCGCTCCCGGGGCTCTCGCGCAAATACCTTATTCTGCCCAACCGCGGCGTTCTTGCCGCCGGCACGATCTTTTTCGCCGTGGAGGCTCTCTTTGTCAACTTGGCGCGCCCCTTTGGCTACGAGCCTCCCCAAATCTGGGACGACCTGGGATTTGCAGTTCTGCTGCTCTCCTTGGCATACGCCGCCATGCAAATCGTCGATGCCAACGAGCACCGCCTGCTCTCGATTGAGAACGAACTGGCCATTGCCCGCGAGATTCAGGCCTCCATTCTGCCCAGCAACAATCCCGAAGTAAAAAATCTTCGCATCGCCGCCGCCTACCGGCCGATGACCGCCGTCGCCGGTGACTTCTACGATTTCATTCCTATCGATGAGAATCGTGTTGGCTTTCTGGTCGCGGACGTCTCCGGACATGGCGTTCCGGCCGCGCTGATCGCCGCCATGCTGAAAGTGGCGCTCAAATCCGTTGTGCAATGCGCGGATGACCCTGGAGAAGTGCTGCGTGGGTTGAATCGCATCCTTTTTGGACAATTGCACGGCCAGTTCGTCACCGCCGCCTATCTGTGGTTCGATATGGCGCATCGCAGAGCGCTCTACTCAGCCGCGGGACATCCGCCACTGCTTCGCTGGAGCGGAGACAAACTGGAGCGCATCGAAAGCAATGGCCTACTGTTCGGCGTAATGCCCGAGCCCGACTACCCCGTTTGCGAGATACACATCCAGCCAGGCGACCGCTTTCTGATGTATACCGACGGCTTGTCTGAGCCCGAGAATGCCGGCGGCGATTCCTTTGGCGACTCCAGGCTGGAGCAGGTTGTTCGCAACAATCAATTGCGCCCTCCGTCCGACCTGGTGGATCAACTGCTCTCTGAGATTCGCCTCTGGCAACCGGCTTCCATGGCCCAGCAGGACGACATCACAGCGATCGTGATTGACGCCGTTTAGTCTGTCGTCCGCATGGATGGGACTGAACCCATGGCGCTGGCTCCCTCATTCCAAGACCATGGCTGGCGTACCAGCCAACAACGATCTTGCCCGCTGGTGCGCTGGTACGCAGGCGAGCCTTGACGGGTGTGATGCAGGACACCAATAATGCACTTGGAAATCAGCGACGATTCCCTGTCCCTCAATCTGAGACCGCACTCCATTGCGGCCTCTTTGGAGCCTTGATACAAATGGCAACTGCTCAACAACCTGCCGCGCCTCCCGTTCACCCGACAGTTGGCCGCGGCGTCAAGCCGCTGCGCGCCGCACAGGGAAACACATTCCTCTGGCGCAAGCTGCACTCGCTGCTCGGCGTTATCCCCATCGGCGCATTCCTGCTCGAGCACCTGCTCTCAAACTTCGAGGCTATCCACGGGCCGGCCGCCTACGGAGCCCAGGTCAAGTTCCTCAACAGCCTGCCGCTGGTGCGCGTGCTGGAGTGGACATTCATCTTCTTGCCCATCCTTTATCACGGCATCTATGGCGTCTATATCTGGCTGCGCGGCAAGTCGAACATTGTCTACTACCCCTGGGCCGGCAACTGGATGTACACCGCCCAGCGCTATACCGGCCTCATCGCTTTCCTTTACATCGGCCAGCATGTCATTCGCCAGCGCTTCCTGGGCGTGCAGCTTCCCGAGCATCCTTACGCAGCCTTCGCCAAAGTCCAGCACGAGCTTTCCAACCCCTGGATGGTCGCCGTCTACGTCATCGCCATGATCGCCATCTGCTGGCATTTTGCTTACGGCATCTGGCTCTTTGCGGCCAAGTGGGGCATCACCCCCGGCAAAACCGCTCGCAAGCGATTTGGCTATGCCTGCGCCGCGTTCGGCGTCGTGCTGGCCGTGATGGGGCTTTGGAGCATCTGGGCGTTTGTTGGGCCCAAATACCAAAACGCGCCGGAGAATCCGCTTCCGGCGGCTTCGCACCTGATTGCGCCGGGACAGGGAAGTAAATTCGATTTGGGTTCTTGCAGAAACGGGGCGCCGTCTCAACTTGGGATCGAGGGATAGCATGACCCGCATCTTTGCCAACGAGTTCGCGTTGTGGTGCTCTCTAGCGAATATAGTCGCCATACTCGCAGTGGGGGCCTTACCGTCTCTCATCTGGTTAGACCTTATCCGGAGCGATAAAGCTGTTTCGGGCTACGAGCCCGGACATGATTACAACCCGAGGCAGTTATGGCGAATGCATAGGTTGACATTTCCGAAGAGCAGAAAGAGATTCCTGCTTTGCATTTCATTCGGGATAGTGTTTGTAGCCCAAATCACAAACACTTTGATGGTAGCCAACGATCACATGGACAACAAGTTGCTTCACCTGATTTCAAGAGGAAGATAGGAAACCTCATGGCAGCATCACCCAGAATCATCGTGGTTGGCGGAGGCTTGGCAGGACTGGCAGCGGTTATCAAGATCGCCGAGGCCGGCGGCACCGTTGACTTGTTTTCGATTGTCCCGGTCAAGCGGTCGCACTCGGTTTGCGCACAGGGCGGCATCAACGCAGCCAAGAACCTCAAGGGCGAGGGCGACACCACCGACAAGCACTTTGACGACACCATTTACGGCGGCGACTTTCTGGCCAACCAGACGCCGGTCAAGGCCATGTGCGAGGCCGCCCCGGCCATCATTGATCTGCTCGATCGCATGGGTGTGCCTTTCAATCGCACGCCAGAGGGGCTTCTCGACTTTCGCCGCTTCGGCGGCACCCTTTACAACCGCACCGCCTTCGCCGGTGCCACTACCGGCCAGCAGTTGCTCTACGCGCTCGACGAACAGGTCCGCCGCTACGAGTCCGCGGGTCTTGTGAAGAAATATGAAGGCTGGGAGTTTCTCTCCGCCGTGCTCGACTCCAGAGGCGCAGCCCGCGGCATCACCGCCCTCGACCTGCGCACCATGGAGCTTCGCAGCTTTCCCGCCGAGGCCATTATCCTGGCCACAGGCGGCAACGGCGCGCTCTTCGGCAAAAGCACCAACTCCGTGGTCTGCACAGGTTCGGCACAGTCGGCCATCTTCCAACAGGGCGCATATTACGGCAATGGCGAATTCATCCAGGTCCACCCCACCTGCATCCCCGGCGAAGACAAGCTGCGCCTCATGTCCGAGTCAGCCCGCGGTGAAGGCGGCCGCGTCTGGGTTCCCCGCACGGCCGGCGACAAGCGTCCCATCAAGCAAATTCCGGACTCCGATCGCTTCTATTTCCTTGAGGAGTGGTATCCAAAGTACGGAAACCTGGTTCCGCGCGATGTGGCCACCCGCGCCATTCATAAGGTGGTCTACGAGCTTGGCCTGGGCCTCGACGGGCAGCCCATGGTCTACCTGGACCTGACCCACATCGACCGCGCCACGCTCAACCGCAAGCTCGAAGGCATTCTGGAAATCTACGAGAAGTTCGTCGGCGACGACCCGCGCGACGTGCCCATGAAGATCTTCCCCGGAATGCACTACACCATGGGTGGTCTCTGGGTGGACTTCAATCAGATGACCAACATTCCCGGCATCTTTGCCGCCGGCGAGTGCGAGTATCAGTACCACGGTGCCAACCGCCTGGGTGCGAATTCCCTCGTCAGTTGCATCTTCGGCGGCTTTCGCGCCGGGCCCAATGCGCTTCACTATACGCATGGCCTGGAATGCCCGGATGGGAACTGCGGCGACGCATCCGAACTTGCCCGGCAGGCCGAGATCAATGGCAAGCTGCTCAAAAATGAAGGCACCGAGAACCCATTCCGCTTGTGGCGCGAACTGGGCCAGACCATGACCGAGCACGCCACGGTTATCCGCTATAACAAGGGCCTCAAGCAGGCAGACGAAAAGATCGTCGAGTTGCTTGAGCGCTTCAAAAACGTGAACCTCAGCGACCGCAGCCAATGGGCCAACACCAGCTTCGCCTTTGCCCGCCAGTTGAAGAACATGCTGGAGTTGTCGCGCACCATCACTCTCGGAGCGCTGCTGCGCGACGAATCACGAGGCGCGCACTACAAGCCCGACTTCCCCGATCGCAACGACGAGAAGTTTCTCAAGACCACCAAAGCCAGCTTTACCGGCCTGCCTGAGGGGCCAAAGTTCGAGTACGAAGAAGTCGATACGCAATTCATCAAGCCGCGCCCACGCAGTTACACCGCCGCCAAATAATCAAAGGGAGACTGACAATGGCGATCAGCCTAAGTCCGAGTGAACGATTGATGCTACGTAATCAGTATGAAATCCTCTCTCTTCTTGCTCCGGATAGTCGAAGCAAGGACTCGCATGAGATCGCCATTGAAATTTTGGAGTCGGGTTATGAGTCGCATTACTCAGAGCTAATGTCTTGGCCAATAGAGGGCTTGAGCCTCGAAGATTCGCGCTTCGTATCAGACGTTCTCGATATGTTCGACAACGTCGTAAAGGCAGTTAGCGAAAATGGCACTGACGTCCCAAGAGAGCACAAATCTCATTCAGAGTTTAAAGGGTTTGACAGGAGATGCGACGGCAAATTTATAGACTACGCGCAGTTTCTTGTCCGAAAACAGCGTAGATTTCAGCGCTTCAAGGACTTCGACTTTATCAGCGATTCCCCGGTATCAATCGTAAAATACCGCAAAATGCTAGATGTGTTTCACACGCTGCCGATTACGGAGCAAATTAACCTTTCAGCTTCGAATCTAGCAAAAGTTCTGGCAGCTTGAGCATTCACATGGAGAGCGACGAATGGCAGAGAAAACCGTAACACTCGAAATCAAGCGCCAGGCCAGCCCCGATGCTCCCGCCGTCTGGGAGACCTTCAACCTTCCCTGGCGTCCCGGCATGAACGTCATCTCCGCCATGATGGAGATCGCCGCCAACCCCGTCACCGCCGACGGCCGCGCGACCACTCCCATCACCTACGACTCCAACTGTCTTGAGGAGATCTGCGGCTCCTGCGCCATGCGCATCAACGGCAAGGCCCGCATGGCCTGCTCTGCCCTGATAGACAATCTCGAACAGCCCATCCGTATCGAGCCGCTCAGCAAGTTTCCGCTGGTCCGCGACCTTCAGGTCGATCGCCACGTGCTCTTCGAGAACCTGATGGCCGTCAAGGCCTGGGTTCCCGTGGACGGCACCTACGACCTGGGTTCCGGTCCCCGCGTCTTTCCGCAGCAACAGGAAGCCAATTACCCGCTCTCGAACTGCATCAGTTGCTGCTGCTGCATGGAAGTTTGCCCGCAGTTCAATGAGGACACGGACTTTGTGGGCGCAGCCACCATCGCCCAGGTCAAGCTCTTCAACAATCACCCCACCGGCAAGGTCTTCAAAGAAGACCGCCTCCGCGCCCTCGCCGGCGACGGCGGCATTCAGGAGTGCGGCTTCGCACAGAACTGCGTTGAGGTTTGTCCCAAGGGTATTCCCCTCACCGACGCCATCTCCGATGTAAGCCGGGACGTGACCATTCAGAAGGCCAAAGACTTTTTGCGCGGATAACTGAGAGTTACTTCTCGAAGCGGAACCAGTCGTAGTCCGCATAACCGAACTCTCCGTGCATCTCCGTGCCGATTGCGAAAATCCCCACCTTTGCGCCAACCCAGGCGCCGGCCGTCGCCTGAAACGGAGTTCCAATCGCGTGAAACTCCGTTCCATCCAGGCTATAAGAGAAGTTGACCACCGCCTCGCTGTTGACAATAGCGCGAAGATAGAAAGTATCTCGCTGCACGGTAACTTCGGGTGACTCTGTGCCGGGGCCACCCTTATCCGCATGAAGCCTTGTCAACTGACTTATGCGAAGCCCCAGGCTGGTGTTCTGGACAACCAAGGCAGAATAGCTTCGGCCGAGAATGGCAAGCCCGGCTTCATCGCCTGCTGCACGAGGTGTAAAACGCAGCTTGGTAGTCACTGTGAAAGCAGGCCCTGGAAACTTCTGCAATAAAACATTGGGTACATTCCACAGATTCACATCCGCTGCCGCCGTGGGCACGTTGACCAGGCGTAGCGATCCGATAGCCGGCGCGGGAAAGGCCCAGCCTGCCTGCGGATTCGTCTGCCATTGCCATTGCAGTCCAAGCGCCGGTCCGTTGAACTCGTCCGAGTCTGCAGGCGCAAAGTCAGCGCCGCCCGCAGACGCTTTCGTCCTGCGATATGACGCAACCGGCTCGCCGGTGCCATCCACCGATTGATTCACCCCGATCACAGGCCAGTCGTCGCTGCCCCAATGCATTGGTTCCAGCAGAACCACGCGCCCATACGGTCCCTTGTCCTGAAAATGGATAAACCAATCTTCCCCCTCCGGCGTATCGACCCATGCGCCCTGATGCGGCCCATTGATAGCCGTGCTGCCCTGTGCCAGCACCACTCGGCGTTCGTAAGGTCCGTAGATCGACTTCGATCGATAGACTACCTGCCAGCCGGTAGGTACTCCGCCGGCCGGAGCGGAGACATAGTAATAACCGTGGCGCTTGTAAATCTTTGGGCCCTCCAGCGTGGTATCCAGGTTATGACCGTCGATAATCATGGCGCCGTCGCCCAATAACTTGCTTCCATCGGGAGCCATGCGGCTCAGCACCACAGCAGACTTGACTCCGGCGCGACTGGCTGCCAGTCCATTCACCAGATACGCCTTGCCGTCGTCGTCCCACAGCGGGCAAGGATCGATCCAGCCTTTGGCGGCCTTGATAAGCAATGGGTCTGACCATGGACCGTGAATGGATCGCGACTTGATCCTATAAATCCCGTAGTTAGGGTCGGGATAGAAGATATAGAATTCACCCGAATGAAAGCGAATGCTCGGCGCCCATGCGCCATCGCCGTGCTGCGGAGTTCGGTAAACGTCGGCCGGCGGCTGGATCTGGAATCCGTGGCCGATGATTTCCCAGTGGACAAGGTCTTTGGAGTGCAGAATCGGCAGGCCGGGCACGGCATCGAAACTCGAAGCTACCAAATAGAAGTCACTGCCGACACGAATGACATCGGGGTCGGAATAGTCGGCATACAGCACGGGATTGTTGTAACTCCCATTACCTGCATCCGGGTTCCACACCTTTGAAACATGATCGGAAATGCCTGCTGACGCGGGCTGGCCGCCTATCTGCAAGCTGAAAGAAAATGCTATTGCAAGGCACAGCATCCGATACAGGCACACTTTAGTCGTGAAGTGCATGATTCGATGGTCGCACATGTGGGAATCTTCCCTCAAGTTCCAACTACGGCATTCTCTTTGCTCAGGAAACCTGATGGAAGCCGATCCACATCGGAATCTTGTTGAAATTCGCTGCACTGTGGCGAATTTCAACAAGGTGCTATGGAATATCCGAGATTGCACAGAAATCGATCGAGGGAGAAGTTTGTTAATTGCTCTCTGCGGCGTCTTGTATGGAATCACTGCTGTCCAAGACGCTTCCTGCTGTCTTGGACAGCAGTGATCTATTTTCAAAAACTTGCAGATTAATTCGGCTCAGCGAGGTGTCTCAAGTCTCGCTTGGAAACAAGGGATACACCATGCTTCTCAAACGCCGTCATCCTGCGCCCTTTGAGCGGGCGGCGCAGGCTCATGGAAGCGGCGAAGATACAAAGATCGCCATTCCGGCTCAAATTGCACGCCCTCAGTTCCCTCTCTTGCTCTACCATGGTTGCCATGCACATTCTCTCCGCAGCCGAGATGCAAGCCTGCGATCATGCCACCACCGAGCGCTTCGGGATTCCTTCGCTGGCTCTGATGCGCGCTGCTTCGGCGGCCGTCGCGGCATTCGCGCAAACCCAGTTCCCCCGCGCGCGCCGCGTGACGGTTTTATGCGGCCGCGGCAATAATGGCGGCGACGGCATAATGGCCGCCCGCCTGCTGGCCGCCACCGGTCTCGACGTGACTACCCTGCTGCTGGGTGCGCCCAGTGAGCTTGCCGGCGATGCGGCCCATGCCTGGCTCGAACTGACCAGTCCGCTGCACGGTCTCATCCACATCGTCACCAATGCGGAAGACCTCGCCCGCCACAACAGCGCTCTCGACGCCGATCTGATCGTGGACGCGGTTGTTGGCACGGGCTTCAAGCCGCCTCTCAAAGGCCTGGCTCTTACGGCGCTGGAGTGGCTCAAGCCATGCCGCGCGCCCGTACTCTCCGTCGATCTGCCCTCCGGCTGGCCGGCAGACGAGACCAGCGCCACCGGTGCCGGTCCTGTCTATCCCTCCGATGCTGTCATCACCTTTACCGCTCCAAAGCCGGCTCATGTCTTTGGCCAGTTGACCCGGCGCTGGGACCAGCCTGTCGTGGTAGCGTCTATCGGCTCGCCCGAAGCCGCCATCGTCTCCCAACTCAACCTGCATTGGGCCGGCTCGGCACTCTCGCTTACTCAGGCGCAGCGCGCTGCCGCTGCCAACAAAGGCAGCTTCGGCCACGTTCTGGTAGTAGGCGGGGCGCTGGGCTCGGCAGGTGGCCGTACGGGAGCACCGGCCATGGCATCTCTGGCAGCGTTGCGCTCAGGCGCGGGCCTGGTCACAGCGGCAGTTCCAGCGCCCGCACTGCCGCTGGTGGCAGCGGTCGCACCTGAACTGATGACCTTTCCCCTCGCGGCAACTCAAGCCGGGCAGATCGCAACAGGCAACCTTGCCCCAGAGATTCTTGCGGCGCTCATGGCGGGCAAGACCGTTCTGGCCATCGGTCCCGGCCTCGGACAAAGCCCGGATACGATCAAGTTCTCCACAGGACTGCTCTCCGCCACCAAACTCCCAGCGGTCATCGACGCCGACGCCCTCAATATTCTGGCCGCTCAGCCGGAACTTCTGGCTCAACTCGCCAAGGACCGCACGCTGGTCCTTACGCCGCACCCCGGAGAAATGGCGCGGCTGGCGGGCATCCCAGTGGCTCAGGTACAGGCCAACCGGCTTGAGGTTGCCCGCGGCTTTGCCCAGCGCACGGGCGTCACGCTAGTGCTCAAAGGCGCGCGTACGCTCATCGCCCATCCCGACGGCAGCGTCGCCCTGAATACCTCCGGCAATCCCGCCATGGCAAAAGGGGGCAGCGGCGACCTGCTCACTGGGCTGGTAGCCGGGTTGCTTGCCCAGTATCCCGCCGAACCCGCGCGCGCAGTCGAAGCGGCGGTTTATCTCCACGGCCTTGCGGCTGACCTGGCTGTGCAAGAGGCCGACCAGCACACATTGCTGGCCACTGACACTCTTGCGCATTTTTCTCGGGCTTTTCGCTTTCACTCTTGTGGTCAGACCGGGTATGTTTGGTTGCAGGGGCTGCCGGCGGAGTCGTCACCGGCCACGGCCCAGGATGAGGCAGCCAAATGAGCAACGCCCCGGAGAAAATTCAAGAGGCCGAAGGCCGGATTCACCAGTTCACCACACAAAGCGGTGCAGACACCATCGAGGTCGGCCGCAAGCTGGCAGCTCTGCTCACGCCCCCGCAGTTGCTCATCCTGCGCGGCGATCTCGGCACTGGCAAAACGACGCTCGTCAAAGGCATTGCACAAGCTCTCGACGCCGCCGAGGCAGACGAGGTAACCAGCCCAACCTTTACCCTCATTCATGAGTACGATGGCTCCCAAGACGGCAAGCCCGTAAAGCTCTTTCACCTCGACGTGTACCGCCTGGAAGGCGAGCGTCAGCTTGAAACGCTCGGCCTGGATGAGTTGCTGACTCCCGACGCATTGGTCTTGGTCGAGTGGGGCGAGAAATTCAAAAGTATTCGCAAGAAATCCACCGGCGAAATAGCCATCACCTCTGCCGGCGGCGACGCGCGTAAGATTACCGTGACGCTGAAGGGTTAGCTGCACAAACGGCTGCATTCCTTGCTCAGATCTACTCTATGACGCGCATCTCCTTTGAAGAAGTGCAAGCAACCCTCGCCGGCATCCTCGGCAAGCTCGGCTTCTCTGCCGGCCGGGCGCAAGCCTGTGCGCGTCTCTTCGCTGAAACCACCTGCGACGGTGTCTATACGCACGGCATCAACCGCTTTCCCCGCTTTGTCGCCATGGTGCGCAATGGCTGCGTCGATGTACAGGCAGAACCCAAACGGATTGGCGGCTTTGGCGCTCTGGAGCGGTGGGACGGCTGCAAAGGCCCCGGCAATCTGAATGCGCAGGCCTGCATGGACCGCGCCATCGAACTTAGCCGGGAGCATGGTGTGGGATGGGTGAGCCTCGACAACACCAATCACTGGATGCGAGGCGGCGCCTACGGCTGGCAAGCCACCGAGGCGGGGTTCATCGGCATCTGCTGGACCAATACCATGCCAAATTTGCCCGCGTGGGGCGGGGCCGAGCCGTGCATCGGCAACAATCCTCTGGTCATCGCCGTGCCGCGCGAGAAGGGCCATGTCGTGCTCGACATGGCAATGTCTCAGTTCTCCTACGGCGCGCTTGAAAGCTACAAAAAGTGCGGTGAGATGCTGCCGCTGGATGGAGGCTTCGACCTGGAAGGAAATATCACGCGCGATCCCGCCGCCATTGAGCAGTCGTTGCGCCCTTTGCCCATCGGCTACTGGAAGGGTTCAGGGCTTTCCATCGTGCTCGACCTGATCGCCGCCATGACATCGCTGGGCAAAGCTACCCACCAGCTTTCGACTGACCCGCTTCTTGAGGCTGGCATCTCGCAGGTCTTCCTGGCCATCGACCCCGCAGCCCTCGGCGACGGCCCTGCAACTGCGCAAATTGCCGACGACATTGTGGACTCGGTGCATACTTGCCGGCCCGTGAAAGAAGGCGCGAAGCTGCGTTACCCCGGAGAGCAGACGATGCGCATCCGTGCGGAGAACCGCAAACTCGGCCTTCCCGTCGATCCGGCGGTGTGGGCGCAAATCATTGCAATCTAACCCGGCTGGCTGGAAAGACGGTGGGATTCAAGGCCCGCCGTGGCATTATAAAAAAATCGCCTGGTTTGGAAACACGCCAATCATTCTTGGGAAAGTTGAGCCTGTCTGTGGAAATTGAAGAGATTCTCGAAGAGTTTGCATGGTTTGACGGGAAGTTCAAGCGTGAAGCCGTCGAAGCAGCGGTGGCCCGCAGGGATGAAATCATTCCGGAGCTTCTGCACGTGCTTGAAAAGATCGCGGACCCGGAGCTGGCAGCCGGCCTCGACGCGGATGGCGGATACATGGCACACCTGTATGCCATGTTTCTGCTGGCGCAGTTTCGCGAGACACGCGCCTATCCGCTTCTGGTCAAAATCGCGTTGCTTCCAAGCGATCTTCTTGAGTCGCTCTTCGGGGACTGCATTACCGAAAGTTTCGGCTCCGTGCTTGCCTCGGTCTGTGGCGGCGATCTCGAGGGCATTCATTCCATCATCGAGAACCCGAACGCCGACGAATGGGTCAGAGGCTCGGCGCTGGCGGCGCTGGTCACCCTCGTCGCCACGGGATTAAAAAGCCGCGAGGAGATACTGAGCTACTTCGCAAGCCTGTTCCACGGCAAGTTGACGGACAGGAACGAGATTGTCTGGAGCGATCTGGTCGTTTACAGCACGGACCTTTATGCGCCGGAGTTGCTCGGGGAGATCGAGCAGGCCTATGAGCAAGGCCTGGCCGACACCTCGATCATCACCCTGAACGATGTCAAGCGCGATCTTGCCCAGGGTGAGGAATGGGCGCTTGCCAGGCTTGCAGCCGACAGCCATCGCCGCCTCGTGGACGACACTGTGAAAGCAATGGAGTGGTGGGCAAGCTTCAAGGAAGATGAAACTCGCCGCCCGCAGCCCTTGGAAGCTCTCAACCCGTGGCGCGATTCGATCGATACCGGGTACAAGCGCATCGCACCCAAGATTGGCAGGAACGATCCATGCCCCTGCGCCAGCGGCAAGAAATACAAGAAGTGCTGCGGGCAATAGAGTTCGATGCCTGCATTGCGCTCAAAACCCCATCATTTCGACAGCCGCAATCCATGTACATCGCTTCACCTGTGACGGCTCTGACCGGAAGCTACGCCGCCAGCACTCCGACATGGTCCCAATTCAGTTGAATTTGCCGATTAATGGGCTGAATTGAGCCCGCGCCATTCAAATAATCAACTTTTGTTGGAATTATTGTTGACAGATATATCTTGAAGATATATCTTGAAGCAATATGAAGGACAATAGAACCGCTTACGTCATCCTCGGCATGCTCTCCATCCAGTCGAATCTCTCCGGCTACGAGATTCACAAGGCCATCGAAGACAACTTCGGCAGCTTTTGGGGCGAGAGCTATGGACAGATCTATCCCACCCTCAAGCGATTGACCGCAGAGGCGTTGATTGAGCCAAGCCAGCCAGCTACGGCACCCAAGAAGCCGCGCCAGCAGTACGCGCTAACCGATGCCGGGCGCGTTTGTCTTCGGGAGTGGCTGACGCTGCCCTTCAAGAACGATCCGCCCCGCAATGAATTCATGCTCAAGCTCTTCTTTGGCCGCGAGGCAGCACCGGGTACCGTGATCGCGCACGTTCGCGAACTCCAGGAACGAAACCGGCGCATGCTTGCCACCTTGGAAGGGATCAAGACGATGGCAGACATGAATCAGTCGCAAAACCCACATAAGCCTTACTGGATGCTCACGCTCGGCTTGGGAATCGCACTGACACGCGCCGGGCTCGATTGGGGGGAATCGGCGCTGGTAGAGCTTGCTTCGATGCAGGCGATTGCTGCCCAAAGCCCGCCGCGGGCTGGGAACGACACGGCGTCTGCAACTCCCGAATCAGGCCTGTGAAGACCGCTCACAGTCTGTTTGCACGAACACTCGAACAACGATGGAAAGGATCGCACGATGTCTTCGAAAGTTGAATCCAGCCGCTGGTCGCAGATTGTGGCCTGGGCTGTCGCCAGCCTTTTTGTCCTCGGCTACTTTTTATCTGCTGTAGGAGCATGGACAGGCGCCATTCTGGGGGTGTGGTTTGTGAGCACGCAAAAGCCCCGGCGCGGATTCGTCTGGATGGTAGCTTTCAGCTTTATTCCCAGCCTGATTTTCGGCTGGCGCAAGTTTCCGCTGAGCGGGCCTTTACCCATGGCTGAATATGTTGGGGGGATGCTCTTGGCCGCCGTGCTCGGTGTTCTGCCGTTTACCTTCTACAGGCTCGTGGGCATCCGATTGCCTGGGTTTCTTTCGACTCTTCCGCTGCCGCTGGCGGCAGTGGCGCTTCCAATACTCGTCCGAACGATGAACAGGGGGGCAGCTTCAAAGATCGGGTTATCCGGCTTCCTCATCCTTTGGTTCGCCGCGATACTAATTTGGATGTGGAACCGGGAATCGCGGGCAACCTCCATTTTCTTTGGAGTTGGCATTGTCCTTGCGGGCGTCGTTGAGCTCTCGCATCACTTCGACATTGCTTTGCTTCACTCGGCCCCGATTTTCGGTGAGATCTTTGGTTGGACATGCCTCGGCGCAGCCCTGCTCCTGAGTGTTTGGGCGACGTTCCACCCGATCAAACAGAAGACCTGGGCCGAGCGGCCGCAGACAGTTGCACTGCTGCAAAGCCCATTTACCGGCAATTCCTTGCAAGTGGTCAAAGAAGGTCGCCGCGAAGTCTTGGTCAGCAGTTCCGGGGAGCGCTTCCCCATCCGCAATGGGATTCCCACCTTCCTTAAACCAGACGATCTGACCGGCGACAACGGCAAATACAACCACCTCTATGAAATCATCGGCGGCTTCTACGACGACACGCAGCGCGTCTTTCTCGCTTTGAAAGGCTTCAACCGCGAGTATTATTTCCGCAGTTACATGAGCCTGCTTGAAGTCAAAGCCGGCGACGCGGTGCTTGAAACTTCCGTCGGCACCGGCCTCAATTACAAGTTCCTGCCCGATGGCGTTCAGCTCTCCGGCCTCGATCTCTCACCTGCAATGCTGGCCAACTGCCAGGCGAACCTGCGCCGTTGGCAGATGGCCGCCGATCTCTATCTTGGCAATGCCGAGAGCCTCCCCTTTACCGATTCCAGCTTCGATGTCGTCTTTCACGTCGGCGGAATCAACTTCTTCAACGACCGCGCCAAGGCCATCCGCGAAATGATCCGCGTTGCCAAGCCTGGCAGCCTGCTGCTCATCGCCGATGAAACCGAGAAGCACGTGAAGCAGATTTACGAGAAAGGCCCCGGCGGCCACCTCTACAAGAATCGCAAGGAGCCTGTCAGCGCGCCCATCGACCTGGTCCCAGCCGAGATGCAGCAAATTCACCTTGAAGAGATGCGCACAGGCGAGTGGTACGCGCTCACCTTCCGCAAACCGGCAACTGGAAAGTAGAATCCTGTCAAACCAAAGCCAAGGATTCCGCGCGGCATGAACAAGCTTGAAGAGATCACCGCCCGGCGGAAGCGCCGCCCGTGCGCGCCTGGTCGCACTTGGCTAGTAGGTGTATGTGCAGCGGCGTCTTGGCCATGGAAAAAGAGGCGTATCGCGAATTGGCTCCCGAATGGCTGCGTGCGCCAATGGACTTTGCTGCCTGTACCGGAGTCCGGCGCGGGGAAATGCTCTCGCTGCGCTGGATGGGTGTGGACATGGGAAACAAACGGCTCTATCTCCGGGAAACCAAGAATTGAGCCTTGCGAATTCTGCCCATCCCTGAGTTTGCCCTTACAGTGCTTCACTCCCTACCGGCCGGTGCGACGGGCGATACCGTCTTTGCCGGAGTGGACCCCGCCAAGCTCTCCGTCTACATCAAACGGGTTTTCAAGCGGCTGGGAATCCCGGACGCCAGCTTTCACACCTTGCGCCACACGGCGGCAAGCTGGCTGGTGATGGAAGGCGCAGACCTGTGCGCGGTGGGGCAGATTCTAGGCCACAAGACGCCGCGCATGACGCAACGGTACGGGCACCTGTCCCCGGAGTACATGACAGCATCGGTGGGCAAGTTGGACGGAATCATGAAAGGGATGCTGCTCCAGTCTGTGCTGAGCACGACCTAATGTTGCGAAGGCTGGTGAGAGAATTCGAGCAATGTATAGAGTTCGGGAGAATAACTGCACCAGTTTTCCCGCGTTAAAATTCATGTAGAGAATGACTGAGTCGAATGCGCCGTGCTCTCGCAGAAGAGAATCGTGTGCTTGCTTCACAGCATCGCCCAATTTCGCATTCCGGCCTCGGTACGGTGTGTTGTGAACTATGCCTCTTATCCCATAGTGAACGAGAAGCACAAACCTATCGAGGTTCGGGGCATGGTGAATGCTGCCGTATTTGCAAGTCTTTGCGACTATCCGGAAAAGCAACGCTTCCGCAGATGTTTGGGGATCGTAGAGAGAACCAAACGGTTCAAAGTAGATCCATCGTGAGCCAGGCGGATTCCAGTCAATTCCACCTGGGTCATTGCAGAAGCGCGGTGGACCATAAAGGCTGATGCTCAGGCAATGCTTAGCAAGCGTCGGATATTGAGACAGGTCCACTACCGCCCAAATTCCGAATGCCTGATTATGTCCCCATCTTTGTATTTGGTCGTGAATGAATTGATAAGCCTCCCGAACATAAGACGCGCAATCTTGCATCCGAAAAGGCACGTCGAGCCGGGCGCAGATATTCACACGGGTAATCGGGGTTCGACACTCGGAGTGCTCGCTGTCCAGCGCCGTTAGTAGCTTAAAGCGCAAATCTTGATTGCTGATCGAGATGCGAGTCTCATTCAGCCACTCTGTCATTTCCAGGCCAAGGTGTTCACTGTTCGCACTCATCGCAATGAAATCTGGCGGATCGGGACCAGGTACCCAGCAGAGACCCTCCCGAAGAAATCCAGGGTAGACCTCAAGCAAGGAATCGAGAACAGCCTGGTCACTAGTTTTGGAGTCGTTCGCCATATAGTCAATCTTGGACATTCATTGCCTGTAGTCGAATTTGATTTCGAGTCGGGTGAGCTTCATTTAGTCACCGCAGAGTCACCAGAGAATGACTCCGAAGCGGACAAATCGTCTAAGTTGTTTATTCTATTGGCGTCCCCGACAGGATTTGAACCCGTGTTATCGCAGTGAAAGCGCCGCTCTAAATCGCAACATTAACGAACGGCTGAGAATCAGAATGCATCGGAAAGAATCGCACCAACCGCAACGAATCGCTTATCTGCTCCGCAGTTGTCCGCAGGCAATCTCTCCCTGGAAGCACTTGTCGAGTTCTGCGAGTTCTTTCTTCGCACCTGCGTGGATCAGGTTGAATATATGCGCTCGATTCTGGAGCCGTCGGAACTGCTGCGCAGGATGGAGATTTTCACGGAAGAAGAAGTTCGCGCCGGACGCTTGCCCAAGGGCAGCTTTCCGCTCCTACGCGAGGCTCTTCTGGCCGGAGAGTTTGAGCGCGGACAGGCACCAGCCATCACCGGCCACAAGGAGCGCATAGCTCGCATGGTTCTTGCGCAGCTTCTCGAATCCGGCTTGCTCGTCTCGGCCGGCCCCAGAGCAACGGTGCGCCTGGGCTTCCCGATCAGCGTTGTGAAGCGGTGGTTCCCGGCGCTCTACCCTGCAAATTCTCGCTGAGATGCGCGATAACGCCCAAGTTGAGCGATAGAATCTGATTGTATCGCTCATGTATTATGGATATAATGATCGATAGAAAGGATCGCTATCGCTCATGAACTGGAACTGGCAAACCCCGGATTGGCCGAATTTCACGTGGGACCGTTCCCGCATGGCCGCTGCTGAAGATCAGTTTCTCCTTGGCGCAGGTGTTGTTATCGGCTCGGTCAGGCACCTGAGCAAAGACGAACACAATCAACTCTTCGTGGAAGTGATGAGCGGTGAAGCACTGACGACCTCTGAGATTGAAGGTGAAATCCTCAATCGGGCCAGCGTGCAATCCTCCATCCAGCGTCAGCTTGGACTGGCTGCCGATAGGCGGCGCGCCACGCCAGCCGAACAGGGGATTGCAGAAATGATGGTCGATCTTTTTCGTTCATCCGCTGAGCCTCTTTCAAACGAAATGCTGTATCGCTGGCACCGGATGGTGGCCTCTGGCAGAAGAGACCTGATCGACATCGGCAGATACCGCACCGGCAAGGAGCCAATGCAGGTAATTTCCGGCAGGATTGGAGCACAGAAAGTGCATTTTGAAGCTCCTCCATCGAAGCGCATTCCGTCAGAGATGAAGCGGTTCATTGCATGGTTCAATCACACGATGCCGCAGGGCGCGGAACCCCTGCCCGCCATTACAAGAGCGGGCATTGCCCATCTGTATTTCGAGTCCATCCATCCGTTTGAAGATGGCAATGGCCGGATCGGCCGCGCCCTTGCCGAGAAGGCGATGGCGCAAAGCTTCGGCCAACCCCTGCTCGTCGCGTTGGCTACAACGATTCTTGCTCACCAGAAAAGCTATTACGAGGCACTCGAAAAGGCGAATAAGCAGATGGATGTGTCGGCCTGGCTCACG
>Ga0302319_10003805_pt1 | contig 31259 bp, 27 predicted proteins | sample Bog_T0_2_FD_203319 | JGI IMG/M metagenome (GOLD analysis project Ga0302319, IMG submission 203319) | Peat permafrost microbial communities from Stordalen Mire near Abisko, Sweden - Bog_T0_2 | ecosystem: Environmental > Terrestrial > Soil > Wetlands > Peat | place: Sweden: Abisko, Stordalen Mire... | reverse complement strand
CATCGGGCAGGTATATTGGGAGCGCTTGGCTGGTGCGGGAACGTTCACGGGTTCGAGCGCCATGCCGCATTTCGAACAGCTTCCCGGTCCCGTTTGCTTCACCTCCGGATGCATCGGGCAGGTGTATTCCCCCTGCGGCTCGGTTTTCGTCGGCGGGTGCGACGGAACTGCGTCTGGCTTGGCTTGCACATACTTCTCTGGCGCGGCGCGGAACTTTGCGGCGCAACCCTGACTGCAAAAGTAGACTGTTGCGCCCTGACGTTCAGCGCTTGCCGCAGCCTTCGACGGATCGACCTTCATCCCGCAAACGGGGTCGCGCTCATCAGCCTGCTTCATCTCTCGATTGTGAACCTGTTCGCTCATCTCTACCTGTGCCCTTCTGAACAGGGAGCGGGCCTGCTCAAATTCAGCATGAACGAGCATGAGTTTCCAGCAAAGGAACAGAACTACGTCCACATCGTACGCTCATCGTGATCTCTCCCCACATCAGTTCACTTACATGGGTAGATCGCTTCGCGCTGCTCGATCAAGGGAGAATCGCCGCAATAGGAGATCACTCTATGCTGTATGCGCAGTCCGCTCTGTATCGCACATTGTTCGACGCTTCTGCTCACGACGGGACGTAGGCTGAATTCTTTCGGTCTTATGTGGCTCCGCAAGAGATTTCTAAAGCCTGGCATTGGTGCATTTGCCTGAGGTTGCTCCGAATTCATCCGCCCAGGTCTCTCCTGTTAATACTTGTTTCGATAGGATGCTTCCATGCCGGGCGGACTGACCGTCCTATTACACCTTATTCGGTTCCTCTTCACTGAGATGCTACAGTCAGAAGCCACATCACACCTCGGCTGTGCCAGCAGGAACCGATCAGCCCTAGCTGGTTTTTCGATTCATGGCGCCGCAAGCATTCACAAAATGTCTATCTATAGTGGATTCGCTTCGGGGTGTGAAGTTCGCTTTGCGCCCACTTAAGAGATTTAACTCCGCTACGCTCAAGAAAAGTCCATTCGGGATCGGGTAAATAGATTTCTCGAACCTTCTTGCCGTTCAGGGGCAACCGCGCTGCTTTACCTTGGAAGAGCAGTTGGCGATTCACCCGTGGCAGGACTCCCATCACGGGTTGTCCCACCACGGGCTACTGCTTCAAAGCTGGCACCTTCACGGGTGAAGCAGTAAAATTACCTGCTTCGCTAGCCGGGGTGTCTATTTCTGTGCGTGACCGTGCTTCGTGGTACGTGCATGCTTCGTAGATGCCGCGGCCTTCTCATCCAGAAGAGTCATTGAATCCTGGGCATTGAATGGGTACAGCTTCACGGATTGTTGTCCAGTTGTGGTCAGCGTAATGTCCACGCGGCGATTCTGAGCTAGAACGATCTTCGTCAGATCGTGCAGAATCTTTTGCCGTTCGGTGTTAGTTAGCTCAGGATTGTTCTGAATGAGATCCTTGACCTGATCTTGAGTGAGTTGCTGGTCTTCGCCGACTGCTCGCGTCTCGATTTGGTTTTCAAGGATACCTTGTTCCGTCAGGAATTGCTTTACCTGATTGACGCGACGTTCCGTAAGCGCCTGGTTGTACTCTGGCGTTCCGCGCACATCGGCATGGCCAGTGAGAATAAGGTGAGCTTCGGGCTTGATTGCCTGATAGCCTTTGAAATCCTCGGCAAGAGTTTTCAGAATCAGTTGCTGGCTCTCAACGATGCCTCCCTCAGGGTGTGCGGCCCGTGGCTGGGCGGTGGGGAAGAATACACTGTGCAATGCCAGCCGAGCCTCAAGCCTGACCTGCTCGGGCGTTGGCTCTTGGGGCAACGCCGCGATTGTAACGGCGGCAACTGCCGACGCAACGTTTCCCTTATCGTCGGCTACGTTGCAAGTAATCCCTACAGGACCTGCCGAAGCACCCGCCGAGGAAAAGGTTGCAGTTGCGCCGTTGCCGCTGATCGAACCAGACTGGGCCGAGTAGCTATAGGTGAGCGGCCGGTTCTGGGGGCTTACACCAGTGGCAGTGATCGTGCTGCTCTCATTTGGATTGATGGCATTGGGGCTAGCCGAGCAACCGATCGTCGGCGGTTCAAATGCTTTTACGGTAAAGCGGGCTGAGCAATTCGCAACTTCGCCTGGTTTAAGGCCGATCTTTTCGCCCTTACCTTCACTTACCTTGCCGTTTACCGTATGAATGCCGGGCGCAAGCGTCGTGGTTGCCACCGTTGCCGTTGCTCCGTCACCCGTCACGCCCTCTCCTGCCCAGGAGTAAACCGCATGTAGCTTAGGGTCGAGGTTGCCGGCGGTTGCTGCTACCGTGACCGGGTCGCCTGGAAAGATCGACTCAGGGCTGATGGAGCAGGCCAGGGACACTGGCACGGGCGGTGCAAAGGAACCGATGCGGAACACAACGCCGGCGCTCAAGCGAAGCATATTGAAATCGGCAATATCGTCCTGGCGGTTGAACTGGTAATCTGCCTGGAACAGGCGAAGCGCCAAATGATGATTGAACAATGGCGTGTTGTAGTCCAGGCCGCCACCGCCTGTAACCACCCAACCCCACTGATTTTGATAGTAATAGCTGCCAGCACTTTCTCCACCAATCAGAGCATGGACAAATGGAGTGAAGTGGGTGGTCGGGTACCGCAGGATCAGACCTCCCGATCCTCCCTCGAAGTCGGTGCTCGTCGGGTGGTCTTCGTTATTGTCGTTGTGGTAGTCGCCCTCGAACTGCACACCCGCGTACTTGTTGAAGTAACGCGAAACACTGCCGATGGCGCCGTACCGGATGCCAGTGCTGTCAAAGTTGTCAAACCCGTCCGATGCGACTTTTGGAGACAGATAACTGAAACCGGCAAAAATGTCCCACTTGGAAGCGGCATTGTCGGACGCCGTTTTACTTGCGTATATTTTTACATCCGGCTTGGTCGCATCCTGAGCTGCCATGGCCATGGAAGCCATCCCGATAAGTGCCAAGGCAAAGATGTGATTTATTGTTTTCGAATAACTGAAATGCATGCGTTTATCCTCCATACGGAATCAATCTCAATAACAAATACACAAAGGTTGCTTGCCGGCATGAAACTAACTCAGACTGCCTCGACTCTTCAGCGATTGAAGAATAGTAAGACGCCTCGCCGCTCTAGCTAATATGTTCAACCTGCGCTTCATGAATAGAGAGACGAATCTACAACCGTCCCGCCAGTAACAATTTGAGCCAATTGCAGATAGTAAGACAGAAAAACAAAACTCACTTCACGACTCTCCGCGCGGGAGAGTAATGGCCTACCTGAAATGTACGACTCGTCCTCTAGTTGATCTGGTCTATTTTGAACAGTAGACAGGCCAATATAGAATTCGTATTGACAGCAGCCTTGATTGATCGGCGGCCGATTACGCATTTGCTTGACTTGCTGTGTGAAGCTCAATTCCACGCCTACGTGAAATCGAAGGGGGAAGATCCACATTCAACGCCATGCGCTCAATGAACTCCATCAAGTTTGGAGCTTGGGCACGCACCCCACACCCTATCAGCAGTAGCGTACAGCGCCTTACGCAACAGTCCCGACCAGCCAGCCTATGCCGGAAGTCATCGCCATCGCCAGACCACCCCAGAACGTCACGCGAACTGCACCCATGATCACCTTTGCACCACCCGCGTGCGCAGCTAGTCCGCCCATCAGTGCGAGAACCGCGAGTGACGATAGCGAGACGAATGGGATCAATCGCGCCTGTGGTGCGATCGCTGTAATTATGAGTGGCATCGAGGCTCCGAGAGCGAAGCTGCAGGCAGCAGCCAGAGATGCCTGAAGAGGACGGGCACGGAACTTTTCGGAGATGCCGAGTTCGTCGCGAGCATACGCGCCCAATTCATCATAGGCAATTAGCTGTTGCGCGACCTGATTCGCCAGTAGCGGTTCAAGTCCGCGGGCCACATAAATTGCAGTCAGTGCCTGGTGCTCACCCTTGTTGTTTTGCTTGAGTTTTGTACGCTCGATGGCCAGTTCAGCTTCTTCAGTATCTGCCTGCGAATGCACGGAAACGTACTCGCTCGCGGCCATGGACATCCCTCCAGAGACCAGGCCGGCGATCCCTGCGACCAGGATGCTTCGGTGAGTTCCATGCGCCGCCGCAACTCCGAGCAGGAGACTTGATGTCGACAGGATGCCGTCGTTTGCTCCCAACACTGCTGCACGGAGAAGCCCGATGCCGCCGGCGCGATGTAGCCTTCTGCTTTGCACTGACATCTTGAAGCGCTTCCGGACGAGGAAATTCTGGAAACGTCGAAAGGCGTTCATTTTGATCGGCCGCCCCTGGGATGCCATGGAACTGCCTAAAGGCGTGTTTGACTTGCTCCGTCCTAGATCCATTTCATCCTCAGCAGCCAAACCTTGATGCTTTGCGCAATGCCTGTGTAGGCAAGGAGCGTCAGCGAATATCAGGTGGCTGTTGCCCTGATTCCTAATCTGCAAGCCGTTGCTACCACAGCTCTTGAAGCGCTTGCATGTCTACCGCTCAATCCGGCGAACTGAGGTGCTGAGCAATCGCTCACAGCTGCTAAAGGTAGTTAGACGCATACATCAGACTGTGAGTCCAGAGCAGACACGCGAGAAATTGCTGGATCCTGCGAAAAATAATTGATCGCGCTTGCATGGTCTGGCATCCGTTACCACTTCTATCACACGAAATCCGAACAGCTTCAAGGTCTCCGGCGTGGATGTTGGGGACGATGCTAGCACAGGAGGGCATGGCAACAGCACATCTCTAATTCTCATTTGTCGGATCGGTCACGCGGCCGATGAACAGGATGCAGCCGGAGCGATTGTCGCGAATCAGGAAGAGGAACGGGTGGTCCGCGCGAAAAACAGGCGGCTGCAATCGCCTCGACCGAACTGCCATCGCTCGACTTATCACTACAGCCGTTGCCGCTGCTGCTTCGGTTCCTTCTTCGTTGACATCGATATAAGCCTTATGGATCACTGCCGACATCACAAAGTCGCGCCTTCCATCCATCCCCGAGAAATTCGCCGAGTCCTTTTCAAACGCTTGCGGCATCCCCATAGCACTCAGCGCCCCGTTGAGTCCGAATTGTTGAGTCATCTTGAACTTCGGCATCGACAGAATGACTTTGGGTATTGGCGCTAACTCACGCAGCCATAGCTGTGTGTTCGATGCGGTGAGCGATTGTTCCAGGGTGGACAGACCGCTCACATCGTTGGGCAGAAAGACGATCATCGAAAGCTCGTCGCTCTTGTATGGAAGCTCCAGAGCCTGAAATGCGGCGCCCTTGAAGTATTTGAAAGAACCCTCGCGATGCATCAGAGGCGCCTTAATGGTGTTCGCCTGGGATAAATGGAAATCTTCATCCTTTGTTCGTGCCTTGTCGAATTGCGTCTGCCAGGTCCCCTTGAAATAAATGGCATTCGTCAGCACCAATCTTGTCTGGGGAGAGAGCACGCCGGGTTGAAGCATATTCATGATTTTGTCGTCGGTTTTCTCTTCGACCCATTTGTTGATCGTCAGTCGCGCCGCTTCGGCCGCGTCCTTGAAATCCACGCGATTAAATCCAGCACCATAATCGTTCTTCATCAACTGGAGAAAATCATCGAGAAATGGATTGCCCTGTTGCGCCCAGAGGGCATCGGCCACGCGAAGCTGGTATCCATCGTGAGAGGCATTGAGGCCGCTCAGTAGCGCACCCATTGCTGAATGCAGGCGGTCCGGGGGGAGAGTGAAGTGCAGTGTTTGTGCCATTTCGGAGGCGGTGTTGCCGCGTGCTCCTGCATACGTCATGGCAAGCGCGGTGGATATGCTCTCAGGCGAGAAGAAAAGATTGCCGTTATGCTTGCGTAACTGCCCATACAAATCCACGGCAAATGCATTGTTGCCATCGACGACCGCTGCTCGGTCAACCGCGGCTGGATGAGTCGTCACCGCTCCCCTTGCGGCTCCAGGCAATGCAAGGCACGCGATGAGGAATGAAAGTGTGAGTTTCATGTAAGCCTCCACTCAGCGATGGCCGAGTGCTGTGGCATGTTTATATCCGGTCCTCATGCACGAACCTTCCTTCATGAGAGATTTCATGTGATTTCTGCCAAGCGGTACACTGCAGCCTTCGGTGCTAAGCCAGCAAACACAACCTTAGCCTCCTGAATCGAATGCCTGGATAGAACACTTTCCCGGCAGATCAGGAGAACTCAAGGCAATTGCTTGTCCCAGATCGGTCGATACAACTCTACCGGAGAGAAATCGATCTTCTTAGTCTTGCGGCTGACCCACAGAAAGACCGGCGTTTCGCCGCCGTTGATATCCACTCCAATAATCACGCCGTTGCCCCAGGACCGGGAAAGGGCGAACTTATAACTACGGATCTGCCCGTATTTGCTGCCGGGCCCCCAGTCCTGCTGGAATCGGTCAAAGGAGTAAGCCTTGTAACGTTCCGGATGTTGCTGCCACTCCGGATCCTGGGTCCACAAACCGTAGGCTTTTACCTGGTCACCGGACTGGACTGTTGACAGAAAGGTGCTCACCCGGTGCTCTTCCGGCCAGTTCCAGAACCACCAGGTTCCAAAGGCGCCCAATACCACTACCACAAACAACGCAATCACCATGTTCCGCGACCGACGCGCACGGGCTGCATCGTACTGTGGTGCATCCAACAATGTCATGATATGAAGTTATCTCCTTCCAGCATTTCAGGCGCACTATAGTCTTGCTGCCACAAATTGTTACTTATCAAAACCGCATCGCCGAGCGGTGATCCTCGCCACCGGCCATCACGGCTAAAAAGCGCCTACTCGACACTCGCACGCAACAAAAGTATCGCAACTGGAGGAATAACGATCTGTTCAGTCTTGCTCATGATGGGAAGACACCTGAAGGCCAGCCCTCATGGTCAGTTTCGGTGCATTCGCGTCCCCGCCCCGGTTCGCGTTGGAACGGCGCTCAGGCATTTGTGAATTGGCTGTTTTTCCGTGTGTGCAAGTCCATCTTGCGCCGCCGTATCCAGCTTGAAACGTCTGGTAGAATCGGTCTGCGCGCTAGACGCGTCGCTAAAGGGATCGAGGCTCGGTTATCCGCCTTGCGGGGAAGCTAGCGTAACGATCACGCCCGCATCAGCCAAAACATCGTAGTGCGCTGTGCTCTTTTGGACATGCGATATGGAGTCAACAAAGAGGCAGAGTGGTCTTGCGAAACTGCTCATGAGTGGACTAAGGTTGGAAGCTCGGAGTTGAAAAGGGATTTCTGTTCAGGAGGATTATCATGTCCACGAAGCGCATTGGCATTCTCACCGGCGGCGGCGATGTCCCGGGCCTGAATTCGGTCATCAAATCGGTTGTCTACCGAGGAACGGAAATCGGATACGAGGTTCTTGGCATTCACCGCGGCTGGGAAGGATTGACCCACGTCGATCTGAAAGACCCTGTCAGCCGGTCGCGCTATATCGAGCCGCTCAATCGCGAAAACACCCGCACCATTGATCGCTCCGGCGGTACCTATCTGCACAGTTCGCGCACCAATCCTAGCAAGATGCAAGAGTTGCCACCGGCACTCAGCGGACAACAGTTTCCGAACAAGCAATCCACCAAGAATGGAGTGACCAGCACACTCTTCAACGTGACGTCGGCGGTGCTGAAGAATATCGAAACGCTGGGGCTTGATTACGTAATGGCGATCGGCGGCGATGACACGCTTAGCTATGCCGCCGAACTTAGCCGGCAGGGCGTACGTGTGATCGCGGTGCCCAAGACCATGGATAACGATGTTAGCAACACCGAGTATTGCATCGGGTTTTCAACCGCCATCACGCGCGCCGTGGATGCCATAGAGCGGCAGCGGACGACGGTCGGTTCGCACGAGCGCATCGGCATCTTTCGGGTCTTCGGACGCGACGCCGGCTACACCGCACTTTACACTGCCTACGTGACATCCATGCGCTGCTGCCTTCCCGAGTACAAGGTGAATTTGAAGCACCTGATCGAAATATTGGTCGCTGACAAGCACAATAATCCCAGCAACTATTCGCTCGTGATTCTTTCCGAGGGGGCAGAATGGGAGGGCTACACGGTAAAAGAATATGGCCCAGCCGATGCCTTTGGCCACCGCAAGAAGATGAGCGTTGCAGAGGATCTGAGCAACGAGATCACAGCTGCCACCGGCGAAGAGACCCTGGTCAGTGACCTGACATACGATCTGCGCTCGGGGAGTCCAGACTTCATTGATCGCATGGTAGCCTTCACCTTCGCGGGAATGGCGATGGATGCCGTGAAAGACGGAGAAACCGGCTTGATGACAGCGATCAGGAATGGCTGCTACACGATGGCGCCGATCCCCGATGCGAAACTCGGTCCGCGCAAAGTGGACGTCGCTACCATGTATGATACAGAACACTACCGGCCGTCTTATGACCGAAAGTTGGGGCTGCCAATGTTTCTGATGCGGGAGTAAAGCATTTTCCGTATCGCTGTTGCCCGGCATAGACAAATCGGCTTTGAATTGAGAACCTTCATCCAGAAGGCCTAAATTAAGTAGGCCATTGTGAGCCATATTGCACAGTACGGAAATCTGGCACTCCCGTATTCTCCGACCAAAGAGGCATCCTCAAACAATTCCGCGTAGTCACTAGTTCTTCGTATCCCTCCCAAGCCGCCGCACAGACCCTCACACCTCTGCACTCTTGCCCATCCGTAATGCCTCTACTGAAGCGGGTTCGCCGGAAGGCGGACCCATCTCTCTGTGTGGCTTCCACCGTTTCCAGCCAAGAACGAGCCCGCATGAGATCTCAGCGATCAAGAATGACCATTCATCCTAAGTTGACTGGAGTAAGGTGAGGCCACGATGACCTCATTTGTCAACCACATTCGCGCTTACAGATCAGTCGTGTGGGATATGTTTCTTTCCGCTGTCGGGGTTTCATATTTAGGCGGTGCTTTCGCTTGGTCGCAACAGGACGCTACGGCCTAGAGACCAGGGCGTCCGTTAGCGCATTTGATCAGCCTCGCGATCCACTCCCTCATGTGGGTGCGGCACTCGCCTCTTGGCCCTTGTTGCGAACGAGCCACCGGAACCGGTGCATGCGCAGCGCGTCTAAACACTACTCTTGATCGGAAGCTGGGTTCGCTTGGCGCTCACTGGTCAGTCTCATGAGTGCCCTGCTTTCATTGGAGCGACCGGGGAACCAGCCGCTGGGGCAATGAAAGGGTATCTTTGCCTAGCCGGCGGATAGAACGCGTGCCTACGAAACTAGAAAGGGCAAGCAGGAATGGCGGGCATGAAAATCATCACCGGCTTCTTCTCGCTGATTGGAAACCTGAGTTGTTTTGGCTTGAGAGCGCTGGCAGCCGTGTTTGTTCCCCCCTATGAATGGCAGTACTTTGTCCTCCAAATTGAGGCAATCGGTTGGCAGTCGTTGCCGCTTATCTCGGCAGCCGGTCTAGCTTTAGGAGTGGTGATGACATTGCACACCAGGAGCAGCCTGGTCAGTTTCGGCGCTGGAGCGTGGGCGCCAAATCTGCAATCGCAATCGTTCTTCAATGAATTGGGCCCGCTCGTCAGTGGGCTGCTGGTAGCGGGGCGAGCTGGCGCGGGCATTGGCGCAGAACTAGCGAACATGCGGGTCACCGAACAGATCGACGCTCTCGAAGTCCTGTCGTTCGATTCTTTCAGGCTTCTATGCGTCACGCGGATACTTGCCTGCATTATCGTACTTCCACTGTTGACCGTCTTTATGGACTTTGCAGGACTGCTGGGTGGATTCTTTTCCGAGTACATGATTTCTCGCATGTCGTTCCAGCATTATGTGGCCAGCGCTTTCAGCAGCTTGGGATGGGCCAATTTTATTCCGCCAACGCTCAAGACCTGCGTTTTCGGGTTCATCATCGGCACTGTCTCCTGCTATTTCGGATACACCACGAATGAGGGATCTGACGGTGTGCGCCGCGCAGCTACCAACAGTGTGGTCCTATCTTCACTCCTCATCATCCTTTCCGATGTGGTTCTAGTGAAGCTAATTTTCTTCTTCTTTCCAGGGGATGCCATGTGATCGCTCAATTCGCAGTTGAATTCAAGCACATCACAAAGAGCTTTTCCGATAGAAAAGTGCTGATCGACGTGTCCTTTGGAGTCGCTGAAGGCGAGGCACTCTGCATCATGGGTCGAAGCGGCATCGGCAAGAGCGTGACTCTCAAGCTAATGATTGGATTGCTCAAGCCGGATAGCGGCCAGGTTTGCATCGATTCAGAAGATATTACTCCGCTTCCTGAGAAGGAACTGTCGAGAGTGCGTCGCAACATAGGTTTTCTATTTCAAAGCGCGGCCCTCTTCGATTCGTTCACCGTTGGAGACAATCTTGCGATGCCGCTCAAGCGGTTCGATAAATCCAAGTCACCGTCTGAGATCGAACAGGCAGTGAACGAGACGTTGCGGGCTGTTGGGCTTGAAAAGGACAAAGACAAACTTCCAGTGGAGTTGTCGGGAGGAATGCGCAAGCGTGCCGGATTAGCGAGAGCTCTCGTGCTCAACCCGAAACTCCTGCTTGTTGATGAACCGAGCAGTGGCCTGGACAGAATCACCGCCGGCGAGATTGACGACCTTCTGCTTCGGGTAAAAACAGAGCGTAACACAACATTGGTGATTGTCACACACGATGTTCGCTGTGTAAGGAGAGTCGCTGACCAAGTTGCGGTGCTTGACAAGGGCCACTTAGCCTCTCTTGGCACACTGGATGAACTTGAATCAAGCGAAAATCTAGTCGTTCGAGAGCTAACTTCGGAGTCTGCAAAATGAAACATAGCATGGTTGCTGCCGGCATCTTTGTTGTCTCCGCGTTGGTCCTGTTCAGCATTGGGCTGTTCCTGATTGGAACCAGCCACAATCTCTTCACTCGTCATGTCACTTTCTACACTGAATTGTCTGAAGTGAATGGCATCACCTCCGGCTTGAAAGTCCGAGTGGGGGGCTTTGACGCAGGCCAGGTCGAAAGCATCGGAATACCGGACAAACCCTCGGGAGAATTCAGAATAAAGCTTAAGATCGACAGCAAGCTCCGCAACCTTGTTCGCGAGGACTCGGTTGTCACTGTCGACTCCGATGGCTTGGTTGGAGACAAGTTCTTGTTCATCCACAAAGGAAGCGACAACTCTCAGGAAGCCCCGGCCGGCATGACCCTTCCCAGCAAGGAACCAATCGAGCTGTCTGCCATCATTGCCAAAGCTTCAGGGGTCATTGACCAGACGAGTGGGGCAATCGGCGATGTTCAGGGCAAGCTCAACGTTACGCTCGACACAGTCACAAGGACAGTCAACAACGCAGATGGGCTGGTTAGCGATGCCCGGCATGGCAAAGGAACGATCAGTGTCCTCCTGAATGATCCGCAGACAGCCTCCCAACTGAAGAAGACTGTTGCGAATGCCGAACAGGCCAGCGCCAACGTGAAGCAAATCTCTGTCCAGGCCGGGCAACTGGTAACAGACGTACAGTCGCGCAAGCTTCCCGCAAAGCTCGACGACACCGTGATCACCGCTCGACACGCCGCCCAGCAGATCGACGAAGCCTCACAGAAGGTGAATGCAACCCTGGATGAGGCACTGGGGCCGGATCGCTCCGGGGAGAACGCGGCTGAGAATATCCGCGAATCGCTGTCAAACGTAAATCTTGCGGCTGCGAACCTTGCCGACGACACAGAAGCGCTCAAACATGAATTCTTTTTCAGAGGCTTTTTCAGGAAGCGCGGATACTACAGCCTCGAAGAGCTGACGCCAGATCAATATAGGACCAATTCCTTCTTTCAAAATGAAAGCAACCGTCGCTCCTGGCTCGCAGCAGCAGTTGCATTCACCAAGGATGCAATGGGAAACGAAATTCTCTCGATTGAGGGCGAACGGCAGATTGATCAGATTATCGGCAAGAAGAAAGATTCGATTGTAGGTGAGCCGCTCGTTGTTGAGGGTTATTCGAGCCAAGCAACCGCAGCGAATGAGATTATCGCCTCAAGGTCGCGGTCTCTCCTTGTAGCACAGTACCTGGAGAAGCACTTTTATCTGAAATCGACGGATATAGGGACGATGCCTCTGAATGCAACTCCGCCGTCTAAGTCCGGAAAGGCCACATGGGACGGCGCTTGCATCGTCTTTCTCGCGGCGAGGAAATGAAGACGCGTTCGGCAAGGTACTGCAGGGTCTTCGTTAGGCGCGAAGCTTGGCAACGGACTGGTCCGGCGAGATTTCCGATTGGGGGCCAAGGCGCAGCGACTGAGAGTTGTGCTCAGGAAGGCGATCGAGCAGGACTGCATTGAGAAGCGATTTGTGAACCTGGATGCGGCCGTTGTAGTCAATGAACCCGAGTTTGCGAAAGCGGTTCATGAAGAAGCTGACGCGTGAGCGAGTAGTGCCGACCATCTCTGCCAGGGTCTCCTGAGTGACACGAGGAATGAACTTTGTCGGTTCCCCAGGCTCACCGTATTCGGCCATCAAAAGCAGGAGTCTTGCCAGTCGCTTCTCGCTGGAGTTGAAGAGCTGATCGACAAGATCTTCCTGTGTTCGCATGCTGCGGGCCAAGAGGTGCGACAGGAACAGATCAGAGAATGCGTGTTCGTCGTGCATCACTCGAATCATCTCACTTCGAGTGATCTTCATCGCATACGATGGCGTGATTGCAGTGACAGTGACCAATCGGTGTCCAGGGGCCCCGGCAAGCGAATTCTCACCTATAAAGTCGCCAGCAAAGAGGAGCGTAATCGTAGCTTCCTTGCCGTTCGCCGAAACAACAGTGACTTTTAATCTGCCGCTCTGGATATAGAAAACAGAATCGGCCAAGTCACCCTGGGAAAACAAGGCGCCTTTTGGACCGCAGTGGACAATTCTTCTGCCCACTCCAGCGCATGCAAGAAAGTGAGCAAGGTCGAATCCCGGTTCCCCGTCGATCGAGTGAATCCCGGTATGAGCCATATGAGGATCGCCCCTTTCTGGAGTGAACCGCCACCCGAAGCAGGGGCGGAGGTTGCTTGAAGGTGCGAAGAACAACGTGAACATCAGGGAAAGAAGCGCCGCGCAGCGCGGCGATCTAGAATCGCATTACAAATCGAACAACTGAAAATGAAGCATCTGAGCGCTCGTCATCCGAGCATCCCGCGGTGCCCGCGCTGACAGTATCCTAAACTCGCGAGGGGGGTGTCTGTTCCGAATTGCTCACATTCTCAGAAGTGCGCGAGAAATATCGTTTTGGAATTGCTCACGCATTCACGACGCGCGGTTCGGTGTCCCTTGCGCCAGCCTGGACGGCAAGCTTCCCGTTAGCCGATTCCGCATAATAGGCGCGAGCCCGCAGGAAAGCAGCCATGTACGACTGCGCTACCCTCTTCCAGACCATAGGCCGAGCATATAGGTAGGCACGTTCGCGCATATCCTCGCGTGCTTCATCGTTGGCCAAGAGTGCGATAGCCGCTGTTGCGATGGCAGCTGGGTTTTCAAACGGCACCAGCAATCCGCGTCCCTGGTCCAGCACTTCTGCGGCGTACCAATATGGAGTGGAGACGATGGCCTTTCCGGCACCCATGGCATAGGCCATGGTTCCCGATACAGCCTGTGCTTCGTGACAGTAGGACGTAATGTAAATGTCGGCAGAGCCCACCAGCGAAGCCATCTCTTCAGGACTGACGAACCGATTGACGAACAGTACCTGCTGTTCCACTCCAAGCTTCTTGGCCAAGGCCTGCAACTCAAGCCGGTAGCGATCTCCTTCCCGAGCCCGGATCTGCGGGTGAGTGGCGCCCGCAATCATGTAAACAGTGTTGCTGTGGCTCGCCAGGATGCGCGGCATGGCTTGAATTACGCTTTCGAACCCTTTGTTTGGAGAGAGCAGACCAAACGTGAGAAGGACACTCTTACTCTGGCAAGAGAAGCGCTTCTTATATAGGTCCGGCTGCTCAAACGGCAGGTCGGGGATGCCATGAGGAATCAGTTCGATCTTCTCGGCCAGGACCTTGAATACCTCCTGCAAAATACGCGAGGAGTATTGGCTCATGACGATAAGGCGCTCGGAGCGTGCGGCAATCTTGTGCATTACGACCCGTTGGTCCAGATTCGGCTCGCGAAGCACCGTATGTAGAGTTGTGATTACAGGCATTTTGAGGCGCTTCAGCAACTCCATAATATAATTCCCGGATTTGCCTCCGTAGATTCCATATTCATGCTGCAAGCACACCAGATCGACATTGGTCGCATTCAAATAGTCGGCGGCCGCTCTGTAGGATGCAATGTCGCCTTCGCCGATCTCGAATCGCACCCTCTCTGGGTACGAGTAGGTAGAATTCCCGTCGTTGACTGCCACCACCAATAGTTGGGCTGCTCCGTATTCGGCAGCAATCGCGTTACACAAATCTGTAGTAAAAGTCGCGATTCCGCACTGCCTCGGAAGGTGATTACCAATCACCGCTATCCTGACCGGGCGCTGTGGGCGAGGCGCCAGTTGAAGGGAGAATGTTGAATCGACCGCGAAAACTGGGCACCGTGCTTTGGAACGGATATGGTTGTTTATTGGCGAATTGAAAGTGGTGCTTGGAGCGGCCATCCAACGTGTCTCCCATGATCGTAAGGTTGTAATTGAAAGTGATTTAAGCCCTCATAGGGACTTGATATTGCTTCGCGATCTCAAGTGTTTTCTCAGAAGCCGCCATTGAGTAATCCTGAGCCCTTGAGTTCAACTCTTCCGCGGCTTCGTGATCGCCACGGTGATGTGCGGCTGCGGCGGCAGTATGGGCGTGGGCTGCGTAGATATGCAGGTCTGCGGCGGTGTCATCTTTGCTCTGGGACACTGTGTCCTCCACTTTGCAGGCACCATTCTGGATGTTGCATATGCAGTCTTCCACGGGGCATTTGAAGGCGCTGAGCAATCGGATACATACCCGGCAAGCCGCACCATTGCGTCCATATCGACAATGCTGACGGCGGGTGATTGGTGACCCAAGAAGAGAATCGCAGAGCCTCAATGCGCCTTAGGACATTGTGGCCTCCTGCGCGTTAATGGCGAGCCATGTTCAATTGTGAACAGTTGCATCATGGTTGTCAGTCGTAGATTCATCTCACTCGATGTGAGAAAGCCCGTCAAGTTGTCGCTGGTCATCAGCAGCAGGGCGAGTGATCAGTGCAGTTCGCACAAATCTGAAAAGGAATGAAGGGAGCTAAACAATGTCGAAGAGGTTCACAGCTTTTCTCTTTGCGGCCGTGGTTTTATCTACTTGGCTGCCGACCAACCTGGTAGCCGAGACCAAGAGTTCAAAGGAACCGACGGTGGTAGAGAAGACCAATGGCCACCCGCAAAAATCAACCTCAACAGTTGCCGTTCATCAGACCGCCAAACCGAAACCTGCTGCGAAGGTGGAGAAGGTTCCCAAGGCGCTTCACGAAAACTCTAGCTGGGTGCCCGGCGACTACTACTGGAACGGCCTCGACTGGCAATGGGCTGATGGCTATTGGCAGGACAACGCATGGACGGATGTCACGTGGATCCCCGGCCACTGGAGCGATCGCTGGTGGGGCTATACATGGGTTCCCGGCTATTGGTTCTGAGCGATGCCCAAGCATGATCGGTTGGATTCAATGGCGTAGTTCACACAACGCTCGCGCCGCCCCAAGGGGACATTCATAAATCTTGGGGCCAGCCGCGAGATCATAATCAGCACCGTCAGGAGATAACCATGTACTACTACTTTTGGGGAATGCATTGGTATTGGTGGTTTTTTTGGGTACTTCTCTGGGCCTTGTTCTTTTCGTTCATGATGCCCATGCGCCGAACTACTTACCGGGAAATGCAATCGCCTCTGCAGATCCTGAAAAGGAGATATGCCGCAGGAGAGATCACAAGCGAGGAGTACGAGGAACGGCGGGCTAAGCTCGTGCGGGATGAAAATGTGAAGTAGAGGTGTCTCCCTGAAGTCAGCCAGCCACGATCTAAAGAAATCCGGGGATCTTTGTGTTTATCAGGCAAGATTCTGTAGGCCGTGGATCCGCACAGCATGGTGACAATTACTCTGCGAGCAACCGCAGCACATGGTTGACGATCATCAAGTCCTCGGCGGGAGGAATGACGCGCACTGCAACAGGCGAGTTTGTTGCCGAAATCACCGCCGCGTCATGGACGTTGTTACGCGCAGCATCGAGTACGATGCCCTGAGTACCCAATCCAGCGCAGATCTCAGCGCGGGAGTTGACGTCGTTTTCTCCGATGCCGCCCGTGAAAATCAGCATGTCCATACCACCTAACTCGGCCGCATAGCCGCAGATCCACTTGGCAATGGTCCGGGTGAACATCTCCACGGCAAGCCGCGCCTTCGCGTTGCCGTGGGCTAGGGCGTTGCGCAGGTCACGCATGTCGCCGGAGAGTTCACTGACGCCCTGGAGGCCGGACTTCTTGTCGATCACGGCCTCCAGCAGATTGGCGGCTTCGGTGGTATCTTTGGCTGTCTCCGCGATATTGCGCAGAATGAACAGCAGTACTCCAGGATCGATATCACCGGTGCGTGTGCCGCTGATGATGCCGCCAAGGGGGGTAAGTCCCATCGAGGTGTCCAGGCTTTGCCCGTTCAGGATGGCCGCGATTGACGCTCCATTGCCAAGATGGGCAACTACCAGTTTCTCCGGCACGTTGGGTTCCAGTTGGTAAACGATAGATTCGTAAGACAGACCGTGCGCGCCATAGCGGTGTACGCCCATAGCGGCATATTCTTCCGGAATCGGCAAGCGGGTGACGACTTCAGGCATGTGCCTATGGAAGTATGTGTCCAGGCAAACGAAATTGGGAATGTCGGGAAACATCTGGATAGCCTCGCGCATGATATAGATGGCGATGGGAGTGTGCAGTGGCGCGAAGGCCTTGTAACGCTCCATCTCTTCAATCAATGCAGGCGTGATGCGCTGGTTTGTCTGAACTGTAGGGCCGCCCGAAACCATTCGGTGGCCGATGGCCGACGGCGCGGGGAATCCCTTGGAATGGAGCGCATCTGTCACCAGTTTGAAGGCAGCGGCCATGGTAGGCAGGGCCGGGGACTCATCGACCAGCTTCTTACCCTTATCGTCCTTGATCCAGAACTCGCCCTGATCGGTGCCGATGCCGTCGACCGCGCCCTCGTGGAGTTTCTGCGGTTCGCCCTCGCCGGTTCCATAGACGGAAAACTTGATAGAGGATGAGCCGCTATTCAAAACCAATATTGGCGTAGGCGCCATGAACATAACCTTTCGGTTAGAGTTGAACGAGTCCAGGGTGGAGGGTTGAACGCGGCGTCACAATTGACTGTACGTAACTCCCAGAAAATGCCCTGTGTTGCGCGTGACGAGTTTGAATCATGCGCAAAGGTTCTGGGGACAGCCACAAGCCATTTTGCCCAAGGAACGGTTGCGGCGTTCGGCCGCATCGAAACCTGCGGCCCACAGGATAAGGGTTGCCGCTCCTGCATCGCGGCGACGTCCGATGTGGTGTCAGCCCCAGCGATCGACGCCATGCCTCAACTCGGATGCCGCTAATTCTAGCGGCCGTACTCGCGCAGTTCGTGAATCAGTATCCGCGCAGAAGCTGGGACTGGGACCTTTCCGTCCAGAATGTTGTGCCTGTCCATGTTATCTCCGTACAATGCTTGATCCCCGCTTTTATCGGCCTGAACGACGGCGCCGTTTAGACTCACCCCTGCAAAAAGGCCCTTGCTGCGCGAATAAGACAGGATCTCTGCATTCAGCTTCAGGTCCGTTGAGGCTGCGGCCTTCCGCCCGACCGGCCCTGCAGCCACAGAGGCGTCGGCTCCCAGTTTGAACTTATCGCTTAGAAGGCTATGCAATGCGTGCTCGTTCATAAAGAGCATGATGAGGTCCGTTGAAGAGCCCCCGATCTGGTATCCCACGCTCCCACCGTCGATGGCGATGAACATCGGAGCACTCCAGCCGTTCGAGGTACGACAGGTTGCCACTCCGCGACCATAGTTACCTCCAAAGATGAAGGCGAACTTTACATCCCCTGGAATGATGGCAATACACTTTGCCGATTGCAAGAGTTGATGTGGAATGCCCTGATCTGGCGTATCCATAATCTCCTTGAAGACCTGGGCAGCCCTGCGGGTTCGGGTTGTATCGTCTTCGCGGTCGGATGCGATGGCGACTTGAGCGACAAGTAGAACAAGTGTTGAGAAGATCAGAAAACGTTTCAGCATAGAATCCTCTTCTTTTGTCAATAGAGATTGAATTTGAGCTGGTCCAATTCGCACTGTGCCTGCAAGAAATCCTCGGCGTGATTGCCAAGTTGGTTACAGCGCATATGTCCGCAGAGCGGCATCCAGAAGAACCTGACTGGGGGACTGAGAACCGATCGCGTGCACCTCAGTTGCCGGTCAAAGGCCAGTAAGCAAGGCCGTCTTCTTCCAGAACCGATCTCATTACCATCGGATCTTAGACAACGAACGAGATTGGGATCTGTTCACAATTGAACAGAATCCTTGCGCATAATCATCGGACATTGATCAAGCAGGTCTCAAGTCGAGATGTCGCAGCCACGGCAATCGGGCACTTGTGGACTTGCGGAGGAATAGACTATGCACGCAACAGCCGTTGAGAAAATTACACCTCAAGCCAAAGATCCCTTCGAAACTCAACGCCGAATTCTTCCGCCCGCGATCAGCTTCTTGCTGAGGTGGGGCTTCTTTGCCCTGATTGCAATTGCTCTCGTCCTGTCGGTTGTCCTGGGTCTGGTGCAAAAGTGGCTATGGATGCGGCAACTCGACTACGTAGGCATCTTCTGGACCCTGTTGTCCGTCAAGTGGAGCATCTTTGGCGTAGCTTTATTCGTTTCTATTCTCTATCTATGGATCAATCTCCGCTTTGCGGCGAGGAACATCGACGTGTCGGAGGGAAGCACCTTCTTCAGCAAGGCATTTAGGCACCCCGCAGACGCCAGCAGAACTATCAGCATCGATGTTAGCTCTAAAACATTGGTATCTGCTATCGATGCGGGCATTGTGATCCTTTCCTTGCTGTTTGCGTTTAGTCTATCTAACCAATGGGATACGTACCTCCGCTTTCGCTACGGCGTGCCGTTCGGAATTGCCGACCCGCTCTTTGGCGTCGACCTGGGGTTTTACGTCTTCCGCCTTCCGTTCTACGAACTGCTGCAGGGGAGCATTACCGCTCTAACGATTGGGGCCCTCGCGATCCTCAGCTTTTGTGCGCTGTTCGGAATGCGGCAATCCAAGTCCACCGGAAAAATCACGCTGCGCGACGGCGTCGCCCAGCACTTTATCGTGCTTCTGTTCATTCTGATTGCTAATTTCGGATGGGGATTTATCCTAGATCACTACGAACTGGTCTATTCGAAACTCGGCGTGGTTCACGGAGCCGGCTATGCGGCGGCACACGTTACAAGAGCGGCCCTATGGGTGATGACCGGAGCCTCGGCACTAGCGTGCGTGCTTTTGGCATTTGGCTATTTTCGTCCGAGAGCGAAGCAGGTGGTCACCGGTTTTGTGACTTATGCAGCTCTGTATGTGGTTGCGGTGCTTGCGTTGCCATTCCTCTTTCAAACATTCGTGGTAAAACCTAATGAGCTAAGCCTTGAGACGCCCTACCTGAACCATTACATTGCCTTCACGCGTACGGCCTATAAATTGAATGGTATCCAGGAAACCGCTTATCCCGCTCTCGCGGATCTGACTCCCGACGTGATCGCAAGGAATGAGGATACGATCCAGAATATCCGCCTCTGGGATAAGCGGCCGCTGCTGCAGACGTATCAGCAGACACAGGCGATTCGACTTTACTACGACTTCTATAACGTGAATGTCGATCGATACCATCTTGCGGATGGTTACCACCAGGTGATGCTCTCGCCTCGAGAACTTGCATCGCAGTTGCCCACACAGGCCCAAACCTGGGTGAATGAGAATCTTCAGTTCACGCATGGCGAGGGAATGGTGATGAATTTCGTGTCAAGTTCGACCGGCGGAGGCCTGCCACAATACCTTCTTGAAAATATTCCCGCCGAATCGCATTACGGTCTAACGAGCACTCAACCGGCCATCTACTTCGGAAACGTCGCGCCAGGGTACAAAATTGTCGACACTGGGATAAAGGAGTTCGACTATCCCAAGGGCAATGAGAACGTCTATGCGAACTATCAAGGCACGGGCGGAATTCCGATTGACAGCATTTGGAAGAGACTGCTTTTTGCATGGACGCAGAAAAATATAAACATCCTGTTAACCGGCTATCTTAAACCGCAAAGCAGAATTCAAATCTGGAGGAGCGTGCAAGAGCGCGTTTCACAAGTTGCTCCTTTCCTGCTTCTGGACAAGGTGCCGTACGCCGTGTTGAGCGGGGGGAAGCAGTATTGGATTCAGGACGCATATACGGTCTCGGATCGCTACCCCTATTCGAATGTCCAGACAAGCGGTTCCGCCCAAGGGATGAACTACATCCGCAATTCCGTTAAAGTCGTCGTGGATATGTATGAAGGAACAGTGTCGTTCTACATCATGGACCCGAACGATCCGCTGCTCACGATGTACCGGCGCGCGTTTCCAGGCGTATTCAAAGATCTGAGCGCGATCTCTCCGGACTTGAAGGCTCATCTGCGATACCCGGAAGATATGTTCGGAATTCAGGCGGCTGAATACGAGACCTTTCACATGACCGATCCACAGGTCTTTTACAACCGGGAGGACCTATGGGTTGCGCCTCAGGAGAAATACGATGGCGCAGTCGCCGCGATGGAGCCATATTACATACTCATGAAACTTCCCGGCAGCCAGCAACTGGAGTACCTGATGATGACTCCCTTTACGCCGCAGAAGAGAGATAACATGATTGCCTGGCTGGCCGCCAGATGCGATTTTCCCGACTACGGAAGGATGCTTTTCTACGAGCTTCCGAAAGACAAGTTGATCTTTGGGCCGAATCAAATCAGCGCGATGATTGACCAGAGCACGACTATCTCGCAACAACTCACGCTCTGGGATCAGAAGGGATCGGGAGTCGTTCGGGGTAAGCTTATCGTCATTCCGATCGAGAATTCATTCCTCTATGTGGTTCCTTTGTATCTGAAGGCTGAAGGTACGAACTTCCCTCAACTGAAAAGGGTGATTGTTGCGGCGGGAGATAAGGTCGTCATGGAACCGACGCTCGACGAAGCGCTTGGCTCCCTATTTGGAACAGCGCCTCCGCAGTCGGGTGCTTTGCCTGGGAAACAAGCGGGAGCGCAAGCGCCTCTGTCGAAGGCGACGAGGGATCAAGCCACAACTCAACTTGCAGAGGCACAGAAAGCGCTCAACGCGCTTAAACAACTGCTGGCTAAACCGCCTCAATAGGCCGAGTACGCGAGGCGTAACACCAATGAGACTCAGGCAATCGCTCATCGGTGTCGGATTGGTTTCCTGTAGTTGTTGGCGCGAGTCGTGACACGATGTCGTCGAGGCGCACCACCCAACCGATTGTGGGCAGTGAACAAAGGAGATTGATAATGGCTCACTTTCGAGGGACCAAAGGTGCATTTGGAGCGCCGGGCGACGAAGCCCAATGGACCGAGGCTTCCAAGGACGGAGTTGGAACGGCCCATTCTTTTGGCGGTCGAGTCTGGTTCACGATCGGACGCGGAATTCTTACGGAGGTCTATTATCCGACCGTTGATCGGCCGCAACTCCGCGATATGGAGTTTCTCTTTTCCGATGAGAAGGGATTGTTTCTGGAGGAAAAGCGGGATCTCGCTTATCAGGTCGAACGGATGGCTCCTTCTCAGGGCTATCGAATAACGAGGAACGATCCTAAAGGATGTTTCTCGTTTACGAAGGAAGTCATCGCGGATCCAACTCGGCCCTGTGTTTTGATCCACACAAAAATGGAAGGCAACAGCGACTTTCTCAGAACTGTAAAAACCTACGTATTGTGCAATCCTCACTTAGAGGTCGGCGGAGAAGGAAACAACGCCTATGTTGTCGAGGTGTCGGGCCGCAAACTGCTGGTTGCGGAGAAACAAGACCGCTGGCTGGTGGTGGGCGCGTCCTGTGGGTTTTCGCGGCTCTCGTGCGGTTATGTCGGATCCAGCGACGGATATACCGACATCAAAGAGAATGGCTGCATGAAGTATGAATTCGATGATGCCAAGAGCGGCAATGTCGCGCTCACCGCCGAACTCGACCTTTCACAGACCCAGGAGTTCACAATCGGTGTTGCCTTTGGCGAAAGCCTCCCCAGTGCAGTATCGAGTCTGTTCCAAAGCCTGGGCGTCCCTTATAAAAAACAACGCAAGGTGTTTATCCATCAATGGGAACAGGCGACGCATGGCTTGCACTCCCTGCATGAAGCCAGCGGGGACCACGGGCGGCTCTTCGAGTCGAGTTACAATCTTCTGCTGACTCATGAAGACAAACTGTATCAGGGCGCGTTCGTTGCATCTCTTACGATTCCCTGGGGCGAGGCACGCGACGACAAATCGGGGAAGGGCGGCTATCACCTGGTTTGGACACGTGACATGGTGGAAAGCGCCATGGGCTTGCTTGCTGCAGGCGACACATGCGGGCCGACGCGCGCACTCATCTATCTTGCAGCCAGGCAGAAGGAGAACGGTAGTTTCCCGCAGAATTTCTGGGTGAATGGCGAAGCCTTCTGGGACGGGATGCAACTGGACGAAGTTGCGTTCCCCATATTGCTCGCCTGGCGGCTCCATCAGCTTCAACTCCTGGGCGACTTCGACCCACGCGTGATGGTCGACCGTGCTGCCGCATTTCTGCTCCACAGTGGCCCTGTAACCGGCGAAGAGCGCTGGGAAGAGGGGAGCGGTTACTCGCCTTCAACGCTTGCAGCTATCATCGCAGCCTTCATCTGTGCGGCCTCGTTTGCGCGGGCAGATCTTGACGATCAGGTAGGCACCTTTCTTGAGAGTTATGCCGATTTCCTAAGGGAACACCTGGAGGAATGGACGGTCACGACCAAGGGATCGCTCCTTGCTGGAACTTCCCGCTACTTTGTGCGCTTGAATCCAACCAAACCTGGAGAAGCCGCCGAACCTGGGGCCGTGGATAAGGCGGAACTCTACTTGACCAGTCAGCCGCCTGACGCTCCGCAATCCTATCCGGCCCGCGAAATAGTCGATGGCGGCTTTCTCCAGTTGGTGCGATATGGAATCTTATCCGCCGAAGATCCATTGATCGTAGAGAGCCTGCGTGTGGTGGATTCAGTGCTCAAGACGGAGACTCCATCCGGTTCCTGCTGGCATCGCTACAACCACGATGGCTATGGTCAGAAGCCAGGAGGCGGTGCCTATACAAACTGGGGCCAAGGCCGAGCCTGGCCACTGCTGACCGGCGAGCGCGGACACTACGAGCTTGCCGCGGGGCGGGATTGCCGCCCGTTTCTGCATGCCATGGAAAAGTTCTCAAACGCTACCTGTCTGCTGCCCGAGCAGATTTGGGATGAGGCGGATATTCCGGCGACGCACATGCATCGCGGCGGCCCAACGGGTTCTGCAAATCCTTTATTGTGGGCGCATTCAGAATATGTACGCCTGCTTCGCTCGTGTCAGGACGGTAAGGTGTTCGATTCCATTCCGGAGGTTCTGGGCCGCTATAAGAATAGTCAACCTCAGACCAACGTCGAATACTGGCTGCCCAAGCACCCCATACGCCAAGCACGCAAAGACCATACGATTCGCATCTGCGCGATGGAGACCTTCCGCCTTCGCTGGAGTGCTGATAATTGGAAGACCTGGCGAGACAGCGAGTCGACGCCGACCGGGATAGGTGGAGAGTATTTCGATCTGTTTCCAAAAGACTACCAGTCGCAACTCGACTTCACGTTCTACTGGCCGAATCGCAAAGAGTGGGAAGGCGAGAACCACCGTATCCAATCGCAATAGCTGGCCAGGAGCGAGTTTGACAAAGAAAACCACTCAGACCCCGGTAAAAGGCTTTGTCTATTACGCCGTAGCTGTCGCGGCTCTAGGCGGACTTCTGTTCGGCTACGACACCGGCGTGATTTCCGGGGCGATCCTTTTCATCAAGAGTCAATTCTCTCTATCGTCCACCATGGAGGAGATTGTCGTCAGCTCCGTTCTGGTCGGTGCGGTATGTGGCGCCGCGCTGGGAGGCGCGCTCACCGATCGGTTCGGACGCCGCAGCCTTATCCTCGTGGCCGGCGTCATTTTTACCATCAGTTCCGCCGGTACGGCTCTGGCGCCAACGGTTCCCTGGTTGATCGCCGGCAGGGTGGTAAGCGGAATTGCCATCGGGATTGCTTCGTTTATCTCTCCGATGTATATCGCCGAATTGGTTCCGGCGAGAGTTCGTGGAGCACTTGTGGCAGTCAACATGCTCGCGATTACCACTGGCATCGTAACGGCCTATCTGACAGACTATGCACTCACCGACATCAAAGGCTGGCGATACATGTTTGGCCTTGGGGCGATACCGGCTATAGGGTTGCTCATCGGAATGTGGCGTCTTCCGGATAGCCCACGATGGTTGATCGGTAAATCGAGGATAGATCAGGCGAAGAATGTGTTGGATCGGCTGCGCGCCCCGGAGGAGGTGGGTCCGGAGGTTACAGATATCCAACAGAGCATGGCCAAACAGAATGGCGACTGGAAGACCGAACTCTTTCAGCCCGCTCTCAGGATGCCCCTCCTCATTGGCATTGGACTGGCGCTCTTTCAGCAATTGTCCGGTATCAATACGGTCATATACTATGCACCAACCATCTTTAACTTCGCTGGCTTCAAGAGTTCTGGGGCTTCCATTCTCGGCGCGGTCGGTTTGGGATCTGTAATGTTGTGCATGCATGTCGTGGCCATTTTTCTGTTGGATCGCGTGGGAAGGAAGCCCTTGTTATTGGTTGGAGTTGCGGGGCAGATTGCGGGTCTTGCGATTCTTGCCGCGGCCTTCCAGTTCAAGCAGCTATCGGGCTTCGTTGGCGATATCGCTGTTGGCGGACTTGTGGTCTATGTGGCTTGTTTTGCCTTTGGTCTCGGTCCCGTCTTTTGGCTCATCATCTCAGAGATTTATCCCCTTGCCGTTCGCGGCGCCGCTATGAGTGCTGCCACTGTCGTCAACTGGGGCATGAATCTGGTGGTTGCCATAACCTTTCTGACGCTTGTAAAGGTTTTGGGTCACGCCTCGACGTTCCTGTTGTACGGTGTCATCACCATCGGGGCCTGGTTCTTCATCTATAAGCTGGTGCCGGAGACCAAGGGTAAAACTCTTGAACAGATTGAAGAACACTGGCGAAAGGGAAAGCCGCAACAGGCATAGATCGCCATCCGCTCGTCAATGCCAAGGAATCACGGGCCGAGCATCTGTACTTGCTGTTGAGAGAAAATGCAGCTCCACGGTCCACATCCATTGCCCGAACCGCAAACATGAAATGAGCAGACCCAAATGAATTCGCAAATGTTGAGAGAGACCGCAAACTTGCTTTTCGCCGATTCAAAGGGCCTGCTTGCGATGGATGAAAGCAACGGAACCTGTAACAAGCGATTTGCAAAGCTGGGTATTCCTCAGACTGTCGAAGCTCGGCGAGCTTATCGCGAATTGATTGTGACCACCCCTGGGCTCGGTGAGTCGATAGGTGGCGCAATCCTCTACGACGAAACGATCCGGCAGCGGAAAAGCGACGGCACGACCTTTGTCAATGTCCTCATTGAGGCGGGTATCATTCCCGGCATCAAAGTGGACACAGGCGCCAAGGAACTGGCCGGTCATCCCGGTGAAAAGGTCACAGAAGGCCTGGACGGATTGCGCGATCGCCTTCAGGAATATTTTCAAATGGGCGCGCGCTTTGCCAAGTGGCGCGCAGTGATTGCGATCGGCGAAGGGCTACCGAGTTGGGGCTGCATTGAAGCCAATGCCCACGCTCTGGCCCGCTATGCGGCGCTGTGCCAGGAGGCAGGCCTGGTCCCTGTTGTGGAACCTGAGGTCATTATGGATGGTGACCATACGTTGGAAGAGTGTTCAGTGGTTACGGACGAAGTGCTGCGCACGGTGTTCAGCGAGTTGTTCGCGCAGAGGGTGGATCTGGAAGCAATGGTGCTAAAGCCAAACATGGTGCTTCCCGGAACGGCCTCGAGTAGCCAGCCGACGGTTGACCAGGTGGCCGATACCACGGTGAACTGCTTCCTACGGGCCGTCCCCGCTGCAGTTTCCGCGATTGCGTTCTTGTCTGGCGGCCAATCCCCAGAGCTTGCGTCGGCGCGCCTGAACGCGATGAACGCTAGATTCAAGCTACGGCTGCCCTGGGCGGTGGCATTCTCGTTTGCCCGCGCAATCCAGCAGCCGGCTTTGGAGCTTTGGAAGGGTCAGGAGGCCAATGTACTGGCGGCGCAGAAGGTCTTGGTTCATCGCGCGCGCTGCAATCAGGCTGCGCGACGCGGCGAATACTCTCAAGCGATGGAGAAGAGATGACCGGAAGCAAGCACAACCGTGAGGGAAATAGTGGTGAAGACCGCGAGCCGGACCCCGGTCCTTACTGGCGACGGATGCATCGCGACTGGCGCTTCTGGGTAGGCGCGATCTTTATGGCTGCCGCGCTGGCTATCTACGTTTTGAGTGGAGATCTGGCGTGGGTTCCAAATGGCCACCGGCAATCTGCGATGCCTGCGAGTGCTGCGAATTGAGTTTTCGATGATAAGGGAAGGACAGCAAACAATGGGCAAAGCACAGTTGTATCCTCTCCGGTTCGACCCCATCTATCAGTATCGTTTGTGGGGCGGGCGTCGCTTGGCCAGCCTGCTCTCCGCGCCGCTGCCTGGCGATGGGCATGTCGGCGAAGCGTGGGTGCTGAGCGACCGCACCGATCATCAAAGCTCGGTTGCGAATGGACCGTTGAAGGGCCAGACGCTTGGGCAAGTGATGGAGCAGTTCCGAGAACAGCTGATGGGCAAGCGGTCTTCGCGCTTCAGCCGCTTTCCACTGCTGCTCAAGTTTCTGGACGCACACGAGATGCTTTCTGTTCAGGTACATCCCAGTGACGCGCACCCAGAGCTGATTCCAGCGGGCGATACGGCAAAGACTGAAGCATGGGTTGTAATCGAGGCTGAAAAAGGAAGCCATATCTATGCTGGCCTGAGATCGGGCACGACCGCTGGTACTTTGCGGAAGTCTCTTGGCGACGGGACCATTGCGGACCACCTTGTGAGCATTGCGCCCAAGGCTGGCGATGCGGTATTCATCCCCGCGGGAACGGTTCACACGCTGGGCAACGATGTTGTGGTCTTCGAGGTTCAGCAAAACAGCGATGTGACGTTCCGGCTTTACGATTGGGGCCATGTCGACTCGAAGACCAAGAAGCCGCGGCCGCTGCAAGTGGATCAGGCTTTTGCCTGCATAGACTTTGGGGCGAGCGATGGTGGCCTGGTCGCAGCCCGCGTGGAGACTACCACACCTGTTGAGCGCGAGAGACTTTTCGATTGCCCTGCCTTCTTGCTGTGGCGATTGCTTGGCCAGGAACCGTTCCCTGTTGGAGCCACAGCAGAGCCGCGGGTATTGGTTTGTATCGAAGGCTCAGGCAAGGTTACGCACGATGGAACCCCCTACGCGGTAGGCAAGGGAGATGTCTGGCTTTTGCCGGCGGAGGCTGGAGAGTGCGCGTTTCAACCCAAAGGAGAGATCACTCTGCTGGAGATCGCGATCCCTTGATAGTGCAAGACATCATCAGTGCGACAGGGTGGACAGCGAAAAACCCAAGTTGATTTCGCGGAACCTAAGAATGGGAGATGAATGAAGAAGCTCATAGTATTCGATTTGGACGGTACACTCGCGCCCAGCAAGTCGTCTCTTGCTCCAGAGACTGCGGCGCTGCTGCATGACCTTTTAGGCATCATCAAAGTGTCAGTGATCTCTGGAGGCGCGTGGACGCAGTTTGAAAAGCAACTCCTTGCCGATCTTCCCAAGGACGCCAACCTGGCGAATCTGTCTCTGCTGCCGACCTGCGGAACAAAATTCTTCCAATACAAAAGAAAGTGGACGGAGCTTTATTCAGAGGACCTTACGGCGGAGCAAAGAAAGAAGATCATCGACTCTCTGAACAAGGCTGTTGATGAGACGGGCTTTCGAGCCAAGAAGTTATGGGGAGAGGCGATTGAGGACCGGGGAAGCCAAGTGACATTCTCCGCGTTAGGTCAGCAGGCGCCTTTGGCGGAAAAGGGAAAGTGGGATCCCGATTTTGCGAAGCGGAAGAAAATCACAGCGATTCTGGAGAAGCTTATCCCGGAGTTTTCCATTCGCATGGGCGGTGCAACGTCAATCGATGTGACCAAGCCTGGCATTGACAAGGCCTACGGGATCGGCAAGCTGCGGGATACTCTGCACCTTTCATTGAAAGAGATGGTGTATGTCGGAGATGCATTATTTCCAGGCGGGAACGACTACCCGGCGGAAAAGGCGGGGGTTGTTTCAATCCCTGTAAAAGGGCCTGACGACACCAACGTGGTCATCAAGACGATCCTCGCTTGTCTTGGCGAGAAGTGAGCTTGGCAAATCCAGTGAGAGGGTGAGGAGAGTTTGATGAGCGGATTCAAGTTGCAACGCTTGGGCATGATCATGGAGCCCGAGCCGGGTAACCCTCATGAAGTGGAAGGGGTTTTGAATCCGGGAGTCGCGCGCGGTCCCGATGGCGAACTCTACCTCTTCCCGCGGCTGGTTGCGAAGGGAAATTACTCGCGCATCGGGATAGCGCGAGTGCGGTTCAATGAAGCCGGCGATCCGACGGGCGCGGAGAGGCTTGGCATCGCACTGGAACCGGAAGCCGATTATGAACGGCGACCCGACGGCGGCGGAGGCTGCGAGGATCCTCGTGTCACGTTTGTTGAGCCGCTCAAACGCTACATCATGACATACGCGGCATTTTCCCCGCACGGACCAAGGATCGCGATGGCGGAATCCGAGGATCTCTTCCACTGGAAGCGGCTGGGGCTCGCAACATATGCCCATTGGCACGACATCGAATTGGCTCACGTGGACGATAAGGATGCGAGCATGTTTCCTGTCGCGATCCCAAACTCCGCCGGAAAACTTGAATTGGGAATGCTCCATCGTCCTCTGTTTCCCGGCACTCGGCCGGAGGAGACTGTGTGCGAGCCTGGACCCAGACAAGTGGACTTGAACCACGAGAGCATTTGGATTTCCTACTGTCCCCCGGAGTTGATGAGCGAGACGCCGGATCGCCTGGGTCAGTTTACATCTCATCACCGGCTGGCGACTCCAGTGTCGCCCTGGGAACGGCTTAAGATTGGCGCAGGAACACCGCCCATCCTGACCAAACACGGCTGGCTGATTGTTTACCACGGCGTTAGCGAAGTGACCGGCGGGGGGGGCGATGGCCATCATCTTTGCTACTCGGCCGGTGTGATGGTGCTCTCAAAGGAGCATCCGCGCGAGATCCGCTATCGCTCGGTTGATCCGGTTTTGACTCCAGTGCTTCCGCAGGAACGCGATGGGACAGTCGCCAATGTCGTGTTTCCCACCGGCATCGACCGGCGCGACGATCTCGGAAATCCAGATCGCCTCGACGTTTATTACGGAATGGCGGACAGCCGGATTGGCGTGGCGCGCCTTGACTTACCGGAACAGATACCCGCGGAAGCAGTTGCCGACGCACCCGGGGCAAAGGTATAAGCTGGCGATCGATGAGGAAGCGAAAGCCCATAGGATATCCCTGCGAATAGGCCGACGGGAGGAGATAATGAAAAGAACAACTGGGATCACATGCGCATTTCTCGATGTTGGTGATGTTTTACTCACCGATGGCTGGGATCACCTGGCTCGCAAGCGCGCTGCGAAGCACTTCAAACTGGAGTGGGCTGAGATGGAAGCTCGACATCAGCTGACCTTCGAGGTTTTCGAGGTTGGAAGGCTGACCCTCGAAGAATATTTGAACCTGGTTGTCTTCTATAAAAAACGGGGTTTCACGCGCAATCAGTTTCGGCAGTTTATGTTTGCGCTGTCAAAGCCGTTTCCAGAGATGATCGATTTAGTCATTCAACTCAAGCAGAAGCTTGGATTGAAGATTGTGATTGTGAGCAATGAATCTCGTGAGGTGAATGCATTTCGGAGCAGCAAGTTTGGCCTGGATAAATTGTCGGACTGCTTCGTATCCTCCAGTTTCGTTCAAATGCGCAAGCCTGACGTGGAGATTTTCAAGCTTGCTCTGGACTTGGCTCAGGTGCGTCCCGAGAATGCGATCTTCATCGACGATACTTCGATGTTCGTTCAAATCGCTGAGGGCCTTGGAATTCACGGCATCCTTCATACAGACTGCCAATCCACGCGTGCCAAGCTATCCCATCTCGGACTGAATGCCGAATGAGCCGTAGGATGTAAGGCTCGCGTACGATGCGCCAACCCAGCCGATTTCATCGCAGGTTGGAAACCGCATCCGCGCTCGTGATTTCGTAGTTCTTGTATTGAATCGTTAATACTGCGCTTCCGCCAAACCGTATTCTGGTGATGCTATGGTTGCGTGCAGGGAGCCAGAAGTCCCCCACTTTCATGTATGATTCATCGATTTCGCTGTGCTTTGTCCAGAACGAAGGATTCTTGGCAGGTTGGGCCACTAACCTGGTTACTGCAAAGTCTTCAGCCTCCACCCAGATTCGGCCGCTGTATAGAAACTTTCCCTTCGTTCTTGGCTTCACGCCGAGAATATACATCGAGCCGGAGGGCGTACTCTCGTATCCGACCAGAGTGAAATCGTAATTATCCCTGTTCAGAGCCGTACGCTTTTGAGCCTCTACACCGAGGGCATCCTGTTCGGCCTGTAAGAGCTTCTTGAATACAGTGCCGATAATCAGCTTCGATCCAGTGGACGACCGAATCGTGAATTCTTTCGTTCCGGGTGATTTGTACTTTAGGTCCACGACCATCTCCGCGCTGCGAGTGCCCGCAAAACCGTGGTATTGCAACATGTAATTTCGTGTTCCCTGGTAGGCATGCAGCGCATGAGCGCGCTCGAGGTTCATCGCGAGAAGGCTATCTACGACTTGTACTTCGCTGAGCGGGGCCTTCCCAAGCGCAGTGGAGGCAACGGCTTGCTGTGAACTTGCGCGCATTTGTAGCCATGGAGAGACCAGAAGCGCCGCGATAAACAGGATGAGGGAGAACGACACCCGTGCCCTTGTTGCGACGCGTCTTCTACTATCTCTCCCGTGAAATCTCATAGCGCCACCTTCTTCGAGTTCAACCCGTCAAGTGCTAACTTGCTCACAGGATCGTCGTCCTCAATATCTCAAGCCATGATCCGATCCCATTGTTGTTGAACAATGATGAGGTGGTG